>Ga0209286_1000099_pt1 | contig 18220 bp, 12 predicted proteins | sample PPLLak1March2015_2_FD_187250 | JGI IMG/M metagenome (GOLD analysis project Ga0209286, IMG submission 187250) | Freshwater sediment microbial communities from Prairie Pothole Lake near Jamestown, North Dakota, USA - PPLs Lake P8 Core (3) Depth... | ecosystem: Environmental > Aquatic > Freshwater...
TAGTGCTGAATTTCAGGTGGAAGCCGGTCGAAATCGTCCCGTGTCATCACGCGCCCACCAAACGCGGCAAGCAACTCGCCGCACGCAATAGCTTGCGCGGCGAACTGACCCTTCCCCACTTCGCAGTTGGCAACGACCAGTTTCGGATTGGTCCAATTGAAGTTCATCTTGAAGTTCATCGTCCGGCGCTCCTGATCTGAGTCATCAAAACGTCTGTTGCATCAGCCGCTCAGCTTCTTCGGGATGCTCCATGGCTTCCAGCAATGCCTGAATCATCATCGGTGCGACTATCGTCGCGTCGCTTTCGATGACATGCATGGGCGTATCTTTGGTCAGCTTGTCCCAGGTAATTTTTTCGTTTGGCGTCGCACCCGAGTAGGAACCGTACGAGGTGGTCGAGTCGCTGATCTGGCAGAAATAGGCCCACGGCTTGGCCTCTTTGTGCAGATCCTGCTTCAGGCTCGGCACGACGCAGATCGGGAAGTCGCCGGCGATGCCACCCCCGATCTGGAAGAAACCCACACCGACTCCGGTCGAGAGTTGATCGTGGTACACGTCATAGAAATCGACCATGTACTCGATATCCGACTTCACTATCGAGGGGCTCAGTTTTCCGGCGTAGCACTGACCCGCAAGAATATTGCCGAAGGACGAATCTGCATGTCCTCCGGCAATCAGCGGCAGCTTCACTTCAGCGGCGGCCAGCAACCAGCATTCCTCGGGCTTTCCGTTGTAGTGCGCTTTGAGCTCCGGGTCGGTGATCAGGTCGTAAAAATACTCATGCCAAAATGCTCTCTGCCCGGCATCGTGGGCCTTTTTCCAGCGGGGCAGCATCATGGCTTTGATTTTTCCGAAGGCTTCTTCCTCCGGTATCACGGTGTCGGTGACGCGTGAGAGGCCATGATTCAACAGCCGTTCATCGTCCACTTTTCTGAAATAGCGGTAGTCCGGCACATTCTGGTAGTGGGAGTGCGCGACCAGCCGCAGCAGCGATTCTTCCAGATTGGCTCCGGTCACCGACATGCCGTGGATCAGCCCTTTGCGGATAGCGGGTTCCAGATAAATTCCCAGCCGTGCCGTCGACATCGCCCCCGCCACGGCCCAGTACATCTTGCCGCCATTTTGAATGTGCCGGTGATAGTCGAGCAGCGCATTCCTCAGCGCGGCGGCATTGAAGTGGTGATATGACTTGAGGATGAACTCCAGCATCGGCAGGGTGGGTGTTTTCATACTGCTATAGCTTCCCTCAGTACGCCGCACGCGCGTTGCGGTCTTCTGAGCGCCGACCCGAAAGGGAGGGGCTGCGGCGATCCACAGTAATGCCGGGAGGCAATGCCGCCCCGCGTGGGGCAACGCGGCGATCCCCCGAGCGACGATCACCCAAGCGGCGGTCATCCGCACAGCGTTTCATTGGATGCGCGTAATCCGCCGTCGGGTATCTCGTTCCCCGAATGACGAAATTGGTTTCCAGTTCCTCGAAATCGAACGCTTCGCGGAAATAGGCTTCCACTTCGGCGGTGGGGAGACCGCTGCGACACGTATACACGTCGATGCTGGCGAAGCTTCGGCCGGGGAAAGTGTGGACGCTGATGTGGCTCTCGACGATGACCACGACGCCGCTCCAGCCGCCGGGATCCTTGATGCCGTTGGGTTCGGCCCAATACACCATCGGTTCGGCCAACGTCTGCATGCCAAGCCTTGCAGGCAATTCGCTAAGACATCGCTGAACGCGTTCCCGATCCATCAGCTTTTCGTGCGATCCGCGATAAGCATCGATCATGAAGTGCTCCCCGAAATGAGCGCCGCCGGCTGGCGGCGTATCCAAGGTGCCGACTTCCCCTTCCATGGGCACTGACGGCATGTATACCATTCCCATTATTCTCCTCTCCCGCTCTTTGGCATTGGCCCCAAAACAGCCTGCCGATTGTATATCGTCGGCTGAATCCTGTTGAACCCAAGAAACGCATTTGGATTTGATATTTCTATGGCCGGCAATCCGGCTCTCCCTCATCCCCGGCCCTTTTCCCGCTGGGAGACGAGTTGGCGTAAGGGAGAACGCCGGCCACATCGGCCATGCATCAAAATATCTTCATGCTGACTACATTTTCTTGTTGGAAAGGATATCGCACGGAATTGTAAATTTCCTGGCTACGCTCGGCGGTATACGCCATTGCTTTAAGTTCCCGGCGATCGCGCCGTTAGTACCTGTATTAACAGGACAGGATTGTCGAGATGGCTCGACGACAACGGGAAGCCGTCTAGCCTTCTCTAACAGACTGAATTGAATGAGTAAACCTCCGCCATCGTCTGGACCCGCGCCATACCGCAACCGGCCAGGCGGCCGCGTCCGGCTTGCGCCGGTACTGTTGTGCCTACCCTTGCTGGCGCCGCCGGCAATAGCCGCCGCGCAGGTCGTCGACGTCACCCAGATGAGCCTCGAGCAACTGCTGGACGTCACCATCATCGGCGCCTCCAAGTATGAGCAGAGGCAGAACGCGGTCGCAGCCGCTGTCAGCGTCATCACCCGCAACGAAATCAAGGCCTTCGGCTGGCGCACCATTAGCGAGGTCCTGGCCAGCCTGCCCGGCATCCATACTACCTATGATCGGCAGTACACCTATCTGGGCACGCGCGGGTTTGGACTGCCCGGTGATTTCAATACGCGCCTACTGCTCACCGTCAACGGCAATCGGGTCAACGAAGTGGTGTATGACAGTGCATCGTTTGATCGGGTTTTACCCGTGGACATCGATCTGGTCGAGCGCATCGAATTCATTCCCGGCCCCGGCGGTGCGGTGTATGGCCAGAACGCCCTGTTCGGTGTCGTCAACGTGGTGACCCGCAGCGGGGCAGGCGTGGATGGCAGCGAACTGGCGGGGTCCTACCAGAGCCCGCAGTCGGCGCGGCAGGGCAGGGCGACCTGGGGCAAGACGCTGGACAACGGGCTCGATGTGCTGGTATCCGCCACCGCCTACAAGTCGGACGGTGAAGACCTGTTCTTCGAATATCCGGGGGCGACGGGAGCTCCCCATTATTACGCGAATGAGAGCGGTGTGGCCTACGGGATGGACGGCGAAGAGGACAAGGAACTCTTCGCCAGCCTCGCCCGCGGTCCCTGGTCGTTTGATTTATCCTATGGCGACCGCCGCAAGGACGATCCCACGGCAGCCTACTTCTCCGAGCCCCTCGTATCCGGGCAGTATCAGCGCGACCGCTATCTGGTGACGCAGTTGCAGTATCAGGACAGCTATGCCGATGACACCCTGCACCTGTTGGCGCGGCTGTTTCTCGGCCGGCACCGCTATACCGGGCAGTTCAGCTACGGCACGCCCTATTCCTACAACGGTTTCAGCGACTGGCAGGGTGTCGAGGCGCGCCTGCTTTCCACCATCTGGGCTGGCCACAAGCTGATGATCGGAATGGAATATCAGGACAACAGCCGCCGCGATCAGAGCAACGAGGATCAGCTTGATCCCGCCAACAACCTGGTGATTCCCGGATCGGGCTGGCGCTTGGGCGTGTATGCCCAGGATGAATTGGCACTCAGTGAGACCCTCACCGCAACCCTGGGACTGCGCTTCGACAGCAACGACGTTACTGACAATGAATTGAGCCCGCGTGCCGCGCTGATCTGGAAGGCTTCACCCAACACGACCGTGAAAGGCCTGTACGGTCGCGCCCATCGCGCGCCGAATGCCTACGAGGCTGATTTTGAAGACGCGGTGAGCCAGGTCGCCAATCCGTCCCTGGAGGGCGAAAGCATCGACACCCTGGAACTGGTGATCGACCAGCGCGTGCGACGGAACCTGAACGTGCGCGCCTCGCTTTATCACTGGAAGATGCGAGGCCTGGTGACGCTGGGGACGGACCCGCTCAGCGGCCTGTCGCAATATCAGTCGGGTGAAGATATTGAGGCTAACGGTGTCGAGCTTTCCGCCGACACGACCTGGGACTGGGGCGGTCGTCTGCGCGGCAGCCTGTCGTATCAGGACGTGGCCTATGCAAGCGGCACCGGACTGGACAACTCCCCTCGGTATCTTGGCAAGCTGAATTTGTCCGGTCCACTGGCCGCGACCGGCCTTCGCTTCGGCTACGAGTTGCAGTACACGAGCGAGCGCCAGGCCATCGATGGCAGCGACCTCGATGGTTACTGGCTGTCCAATCTGCAGTTGAGTTCGTATACCTGGGTCAGGGGACTTGAAGTGTCGCTCGGCCTCTACAACCTGTTCGACACGCGTTACGAACACCCGGGTGCCGACATCAACTGGCAGAATGCCCTGGAACAGGATGGCCGCAGCGCCAGACTGAAATTGTCCTACCGCTTCTGACCGGATCGCGCATTGTATTGTGAGACCCCCCTCGCTCAAGCACCTGTTGCTGGCAGCCGGCATACTGATAGCTGCCGGCCAGGCGCTTGCCCAGGCCACCCCTGAATACCGGGCCAAGGCGGGCTTTCTCTATAACTTCATCGCCTTCACCGAGTGGCCAGACAAAGTGGGCGGCCCCCTGTCCCTGTGCGTCTATGGCGCCGATCCCTTCGGCGAGGAACTGAACGTGCTGCGGGGCAAGAGCGTCAAAGGACGCAGTCTTTCCATACGAAGCGTGAGCAATCCGGCTCAGGCGAAGGGCTGCCAGGTGGTGTTCGTTGCCGGTTCGGCCATCGACAGCCTGCCACGCATACTCGACGCCCTGCAGGGCGAACCGGTGCTGACCGTGGCGGACAGCAAAGGCGCGCTGGACAGCGGGGTGGGCATCAACATGCTGGTCCGGCAGAGCAAGATCGCTTTCGAGGTCAACCTGGTCGCCACCCGTCGTGCCCAGCTGAATGTCAGCTCGAAGCTGCTACGGCTGGCGAGCGAGGTGCGGCAGTGAAACGCGTCATTCCGGCCTCTGGCCTGACCAGTCTGGGTGGCCGCCTGCGGCGCATCAATCGGATTACGTTGAGCGTTGCCCTGGCCATCGTCGCCGTGATCATCGTCGCCAGCAGCTTCACGACGAGCCTGCTTGCCCTGGTGGAGTCGACCCAGGTCAAGGCCAGGGTGTTGGCCGAGAACGCCGCCGCCAGCCTGATGTTCAGCGATACACGTTCGGCTCAGGAACTGCTCCAGTCACTTCACCATTCGCCGGATGTGCGCAGCGCCGCAATTTACCGCAAGGACCGGCAGCAATTTGTTCGGTACCTCATCCCCGGCCATACCGTTCCTGCATCGCTGGATACCCTGCAGGAACAGAACACTTATGGGATCGATCACGTCAGCCTCGTGCAGCCCATCATTCACGATGGCGAAGTGATCGGTGCCCTGTATTTGATGGTCGATCTGGAATCGCTCTATGCACAGATTGCCTGGCAGGCGCTGGTTACCCTGGCTGCCGCGGTGCTGGCGATGTGGGCAGCCAGCCTGTTGCTGAGACGCTTCAACGAATCGGTGCTGCGTCCCCTGAATGGGCTCTCCACGCTGATGGGGCAGGTCTCCAGTAACAAGGATTATTCGGTTCGCGCCGAGCCGAGCGACCTTGCCGAGCTGAACGCGCTGTCCGCTGGCTTCAACGACATGCTGCAACAAATCCAGCAGCGCGATGAGGAACTGGCTGCCCACCGCGATCACCTCGAGGATCAGGTGACCCACCGCACCATCGAGCTGACGCTGGCCAAGGAGGCTGCCGAGGCGGCCAGTCAGGCCAAGAGCGAGTTTCTCGCCACCATGAGCCACGAAATCCGCACCCCCATGAATGGCGTGCTGGGGATGAACGAACTGCTGCTCGGCAGCCCGCTGGCGACCCAGCAGCGCTTGTGGGCCGAATCCGTGCAGAACTCCGGCCAGCACCTGCTGAACGTCATCAACGACATCCTGGATTTTTCCAAGATCGAGTCGGGCTACATGGAACTGGAATCGGTCGATTTCGACCTGGTCGAACTGGTGGAAGACGCCTTGTCGATGTTCGCGCACCAGGCCGAGAGCAAGGGCCTTGAGCTAGCCAGCCAGTTTTTCCCACCCGACATCAGCATGGGTTTGCGCGGCGATCCATTCCGGCTGCGCCAGATCGTTAGCAACCTCATCGGCAACGCGATCAAGTTCACCGAAGAGGGTGAAGTCGTGGTGCGCGTCAGGCTGCAGGCGGAGGCAGACAAGTCGGCCACCATCAGCCTGTGCGTAGAGGATACCGGCATCGGCATTCCGCACGAGGCGCAGTCCAGGATATTCGAGCATTTTTCCCAGGCCGACGGCTCCACCACCCGCCAGTTCGGCGGCACCGGCCTCGGTCTGGCGATCTGCAAGCACCTGATGGAATTGATGGGCGGCCAGATCCGGGTTGAAAGCACGCCGGGACAGGGATCAAGGTTTTGCATCGATGTGCGCATGCCCAGGGCCACGGCTCTGGCGAAGGCACAGCCGTCCAGCGTGCTGAGCGGGGTGCGGGTGCTGGTGGTGGACGACAACCAGACCAACCGCGACATTCTGCAGCAGCAACTGGAAGGCTGGCGCATGCGCGTGACCTGTGCGGAAGGCGGAGAGGAGGCGCTGCTGCTGATGGCGCAGGCGGTCGAGGCCGGCGTGCCTTTCCATCTGGCCATCCTCGACATGCACATGCCGAAAATGGACGGCCTGCAGCTGGCACGTTCAATTCATGCCCAGCCGCAGTTGGCCAGCACCCGCTTGATGATGCTGACCTCGAGCTATTCCAATGCCGATCAGCAGGCGCGCCACGACGCCGGCATCCTGCGGCATATCAACAAGCCGATCCGCCGCGCAGATCTGTTCCGTGTCGTCGGCAGCGTGCTCGCGGCCAGCCCGTCCGCACCGGCCAGCCCTCAAACGCAAGCGGGCTTCGCCCAACTCCTCGAGCGACGTGCGGTGCTGCTGGTGGAGGACAACCCGGTCAATCAGCAGGTGGCACAAGCCATGCTGACCAAGCTGGGCATGCCGATGGCGCTCGCCAGCAATGGCGAGGAAGCGCTGGAACAGGTCAAGGTGAACGATTACGACCTGATCCTGATGGATTGCCAGATGCCTGTGATGGACGGATATGAAGCCACGGCTGCCATCCGGCGCCTGCCAAATGGACGCGGCGAGCACCTGCCCATCATTGCCCTGACCGCCAATGCGATGCAGGGCGACCGGCAAAGATGCCTGGAGGCGGGGATGGATGACTTTCTGCCCAAGCCCTACAGCCTGGCGCAGTTGCAGGCGACCCTGGCGCGCTGGCTGCCTGCCGCGCAGCCCGCTAAGGCCGCGGGGGGCGCCCCCGTCGTCCAGCAGGAATGTGCCGCGAGCGTACCTGCCATCAATCTCAAAGTGCTTGAGGCCTTGCGCGAGATCGATCCCGATGGCGGCATGGGGCTGGCGCGGAAAATCATGCGAACCTTTCTGGCCTCGGCCCATGAGCGGGTCGTGCATATCGAACAGGCAATCGCTTGCGGTGACAGCGAAACTCTGGGCCAGGCCGCCCATGCACTGAAATCCAGCACGGCCAATGTGGGTGCCGAAACTTTGTCCCGTCTCTACAAAGAATTGGAGAGGCTGGGGCGCGAGCACCGGCTCGAGGAGGCGCGAGCGTTACTGGATGAAGTCAGAAAGGAACATCAGCGTGCGGTGTCGAACATGCAGACCCTGTTGATGGAGGCAGGATGAAACAGCCGGCTGTCAAAGTCCTGATTGCGGACGACGAGCCGACTGCTCGTCTGCTCATGGCTGCGGCCCTGCAGAAGGCCGGTTTCGAGGTGTGCGTCGCGGTTGATGGCGAGGATGCCCTGCGCCAGTTCCGGGCGCATGCCTTCGACGTGGTCATGCTGGATGTGGAAATGCCGGGCCTGAACGGCTATCAGGTGTGCATCGCCCTGCGCCAGGAAGCTGGTCATGAGTTGCCCATCGTCATGGTGACCGCCATGGAGGATGCCGATTCCGTCGAGCAGGCCTTCGAATGCGGCGCCACTGACTTTATCGCAAAACCTATCAATTGGTCGCTGATCGGCCATCGGGTGAAATACCTGATGCGCGGCTACCAGGCTGCGCTGGAACTGCGCGAGGCGAATCATCGCAACGCCGCCGTCCTCGCCGCCATCCCCGATCTGTTGTTCGAGATCGACCTCGAGGGTCGCTACATCGATTTCCACTCGCCACGTACCGATTTGCTGGCCGCGCCTACCGAAAACTTGGCTGGCAGGACGATCGCCGAGGTGCTTCCTCCCGAAGCGGCTAAGGTGTGCATGTTGGCCCTACGCGAGGCGCATGAAAAAGGGGTGTCGACCGGCAAACAGTTCGAGCTGCCGCTTCCACATGGCCAGTTCTGGTTCGAGCTTTCCGTCGCCTCCAAGCCCGCCGACGCTGGACAGACGCCCCATTTCATCGTGCTCTCCCGCGACATCACCGAGCGCAAGCATGCCGAGGCGGCGTTGCGTGTCAGCGAAAGCCGTCTGCACCAGGCGCAGGCCGTGGCGCATCTGGGCAGCTGGCACTTGGACCTGCAGAACAATATTCTCGAGTGGTCGCCGGAGACCTACCGCATCTTTGGCCTGAAGCCTGGCCAGCCCATGACCTACGAGGCGTTCCTGCAATACGTGCATCCCGATGACCGGCAAACCGTCGACCAGGCTTGGCAAGCTGCCATGCGGGGGGAACCCTATCGCCTCGAGCACCGTATCCTGGTCGATGGTGAAGTCCGGTGGGTCATCGAGCAGGCTGAACTCGACTTCGATGGGACGGGAAAACTGCTGACCGGGATCGGCAGCGTTCAGGACATCACCGATCGTAAGGAAACCGAGAGGCAGACTTACCAGCTGGCCTATTTCGACAGCCTCACCGGCTTGCCGAATCGGCAATCCTTCCTCGAGCGGCTCGCGCGAGAAGTCAGGGAGGCTGGCATGAAGGGAAACCGGCTTGCCATCCTGTTCATGGATCTGGATGGCTTCAAGGCGATCAACGACACCATGGGCCACAACACCGGCGACATGATCCTGAAATGGGCCGCCGACCGCCTGCATCAATGCATCCGTCCTTCGGACATGGTGTCGCGCCTGGATGCCGATTCCATCGAGGTCGAATTTGCCCGCTTGGGTGGCGATGAGTTCACAGCCATCATCCTGAACGTCACGCAGGTAGAAGATGCCCTGAGGGTGGCGCATCGCATCCGTGAGCAGATGCGTCGTCCCTTTTTGCTGGATGGTCACGACATTGTGCTCACGGCCAGCATCGGCATTGCCATGTATCCTGACGATGGTGTCGACGCATCCAGCCTGCTCAAGCACGCGGACACGGCGATGTACCACGCCAAGGACAATGGGCGGGACAATTGCCAGTTCTACAGTGCATCGCTCACCCAGCGCGCGCAGCAGCGGCTCAATCTCGAGAGCAATCTGCGCCAGGCGCTCGAACGCGACGAATTCAGCCTGGTCTATCAGCCCCAGTTCAACCTCGCAAGCGGTCGCATCCATTCCGTTGAGGCGCTGATTCGCTGGAACCATCCGACTGAAGGCATGATCTCTCCGATGGATTTCATACCACTGGCCGAGGAGAATGGCCTTATTGTGCCGATCGGCGAATGGGTGCTGCACAATGCTTGCAGCGATGCTGCACGCTGGCAACGCGAGGGCCATGGCCTGACAGTGGCGGTCAACCTGTCGCCGATGCAGTTCAAGGATCCGAATCTGGTCAGCACGGTTTTGCAGATCCTCGCGCAGACTGGGCTGGCTTCGGAATTGCTCGAACTGGAGGTCACAGAAACCGCGGTGATGGAAGACAGCGTGGCGACACTTGCCACGCTTGACGCGCTTTTTGTCGAGGGGATTCAAATCGCGCTGGACGATTTCGGGACCGGCTATTCCTCGATGAACTACCTCAAGCGCATGCCACTGAGCAATCTCAAGATTGACCAGAGTTTCGTGCAGGGCCTGCCGAACGACCGCGACAACCATGCGATTGTTCGCGCCATCCTTTCGCTGGCCAGGAACCTCGGCTTCCGCGTCACGGCGGAAGGTGTGGAATCGCTCGAACAACTCGAAACCCTCAAGGGCATGGGCTGTGACAGCCTGCAGGGCTACTATTTCAGCAAGCCCGTGCCCGCTGCGGATATTCCGGACCTGCTTGACCGCATCTGGGAAATGGGTGGGCCAGCCACGGAACAGCGCGGCCCGGAAGCGTCAATCGCGTCGGAACGATTGCCCGGTAAGTCTTCGCGCCGCAAAATGAACACGAACTGGTCGCCGCTTTCGGTGTCGAGCCAGGTGAAGGGCACGGTAGTGTAGGCGGCTTCGAGCGCTTAGCGGACCAGTTCGGCCCGGCACCCTCCGGCCACAATGGCCGACGAGCAGACGGCTTAAGTGATTGGACTTACCGGCCACTTCTGGCGGAATTCGAAGGCTGGAAGTCTCCAGAAAGGCCGTGGCAATTCACCTTTCGTACTTGGTGACGATGCCGATATCACCATCATCTTCTGGTTTGTGTAGCCAGGAACGATGCCTTAAACCGCTTGGCCGCGCTTCTCCGCGATGCGACGTGGGTGAATCGTTCGGGTTTGCCTGGTGGAACGCGTCACTGTTCACCTCCAGCGCTGGCTACTCTTCGTCGTAACATGACAGAGTTTCGTCAGCCAGAGCACGAGCGGCAGCTGAAATGCCCGTATCAGCCGGCATTCCCCGGCATTTGAGCGGTGAGGCCGGGGTGGCACAAATCATGCTGTTAATGTGGTCATCCGTACCAAAACGAAGTCTGTCATGCCCAATCTGTTCGAAATGCTGAGTACGATCACTCGCCGCAAAAGCGCGGAGGATTGGGCGCCGTTCGACTCTGAGAGGACTGTCCGCAAGTGGTTGAAGTCCCTGCCCGAAGAGTCCGACTACGACGCGCATCACGCGCTGGTGGATGGATTGGAGCGATTCAATGCGGAAAATGCCGATGCCAATGCCGAGTGCCTCAAGATGCTGATGGCAATCGAGGAAGCCGGCTTGCCGTTGCAGTTCCGAATCGTGGAACTGTATATGCGCTACCAATCATCGTTTCCTCTGGCGAATCAGACCTTGTGGAACGAGTCAAGAAAGTTCTGGTCGCTGCTCGGCGTTGCCTGGTTCAACATGTTCAAGCATGCCTACAAGGGCCCCGCCCGTCTTGAGCTGCAGCCCTGGCGTGCGGAGATCGCCACGCGCGCGTTGCGCTACGCCGGTCTGTCGATGCGCTGGGATTGCCACGATTCGCAATTGCCGAGCGCTGCCTCCTGGCATATCGTCCACAATATCTACCGCATGGTTGAACGGGATGGTTTTGCCGATGAGTCGGTCGTTCTGAATGCCCGCCGGACCAATTGTTCGCGCGAATATTCGCTGACTGTGATGATGGGAATGATGAATCCGCTCGGCTGCAAGGCACAGGAACTCGAGGCCATCGCGCAGCTGTTCGAAGGCTTTCCCGATCTGCCGTTGCCCGAGGCGAGTTTCCAGTCCAGCCGGCATACCCACGCCGTCGATCTGTCGGTCGATGAAGGGGCTTTCGTCCTGGATGACAATCAACCGACTGGCAAGCAGCTACGCTTTTTTGCACTGGCTCCGCTGGTCGAACACCTGCAATCGATCGAACCACTTTCGAATAGAGAGGGAGAGGAAGGACTCTATCGCCAGATAGCCAAACTGGTTTCGCGTGATGACGTGCGTCGCAGCAGTCAGCGCATCCACCGTTTCAAGCGAGTATGGGTCGCGACCGGCATGGGCAATATTTTGGCATCCCTCGCCAGCGTCACGGGCGGCAACCCGCGTCAGGCGATGGAACCCTGGATGCTGCGTGATGAGAGTGCCGACGGCATGGGTTTCAGTCTGGAGGCGTCCACTGCCCTGCCGCACGGCAGATTGATCGCAGTCAGCAGTGACCCCTCCGCAAATAACTGGCAACTGCTGGCGATACGCTGGAATCGCAAAGCTGGCGGGCAGCTTCTGGTCGGCGCGCAGCGCCTGTCGCGCCGCCCCAGGCGCGTCGAAATCAGCATCGCCGAGGCGACGTCCGACGCACCGAGGGCGCCGACCCATGCAGTGTTTCTGCCAGGGGCCGATACGGAGGGGCGCTTGAGCAACCTGCTGCTGCCGCAGACCTATTACCAGCCAGGGGCACAGATCAGCTTCCGCGATGGCGATAGCCTTTTCCGCGCGAGTCTCGGCCAGGTGTATGAAAGTCATGAACGCTGGGTAAGGGTGGGAATGGATGTGCTCGGCCGCGAGCGGTTTGCGGCGGCAGCCTGATCGCCGGGCCGGGCGATTCTGGGTGCGGCTCGGTCTTCACGCGATACCGGGTCAGGTTTGCAGCGTAACGTCTTGCCGGCCGCTCAGGACCGATCCGAGCCCATTTGCTAATCCCGATCCCGTCGTGACCTGGTCTTGCTCAAAAAACCAGGGTTAACGCGGTGCCTGCCAGCAGTTGTTATTGATCTGCCAGGTCATCGACAACTGTTCGCTTGTCGGGTAGAGCGCGTACTTGAGCCCGATGAAGTCGCCGCCCTTCCGCCAGAACATCGCCAGGACGTTCTTCTCGCCGGTGGCGACGACGCTGGAGTAGGGGATGACCTCGAGGGGGTTGCCGTAGATATTGGAGTAGTTGGAGGCAATGACGATGAAGTGGCGGAAGGAGGGCGCCACTTCCTGGTCGAAGGACACCAGGCGGTCGCTGCAGAAGGTGAAGAGGAAGCGGCGGCCACCCTGACTGTCCGGCAGGTCATAGGCGAACAGCCCGTCATTGCCTGCCGGCAGCATCTTGTCGAAATTCCATGACTTGAGAGTGGCGATGACCTCGGCACGGGTCATGCCGTTCCTGAACTCGCCGACTTCCCATGCCTGTGCAGGCAGGGCGAGCAAGGATGCGACAAACGGGATAGCGAGAAGCTTGAGCTTCATGGATAGGGTGCGTTCGGGCTTCAGTCTGTCCGGGTCATGTCCATTGCATGAACGGGTAGCTCACTTGCCGAGCACCGAACCGAAGACTTTCTTCAGCAGGTCGCTGCCGGCCTGCATCGGATTGGCGCGGATCGCCGCTTCCTTCTCGCCGATCAGGGTGTAGAGGCGGTCGAGTGCTTCGCGGGTGACGTAATCCTCGACCTTGGCCTGGCTCTTGTCGACCAGTTTGAACTGCGCGGCCATGCCGGCGTAGCGGTTGTATTGTTGCGCCAGGCCGACCTTGTCGGTGGTGGCCTTGACGACAGGAAGGAAGCGCTCGACCAGCCTGGATTCGGTCTTGCTGCGAAAGAACTCGGTGGCCGAGGTCTGGCTTCCGTTCAAGATACCTTTGGCATCGTCGAGCGTCATTTCCTTCACTGCATCGAGCAGCAGGGTCCTGGCTTCAGGCACAGCAGCCTCGGCAGCGCGGTTCATGGCCAGCACCAGTTCGTCGGCCTGACTCCCCATACCGAACAGGCGCATGGCCTGCTCGGCTTTCTGCAGCGGCTCGGGAAGCGGAATCTTCAGCGCGTCGTTGCCGAAGAAGCCGTCCTTCTGCCCGAGTTGGGCGACCGCGGCCTCGGCGCCTCGAGTCAACGCTTCCTTAAGGGCGGCATTTATCTCGGCAGTGGACAGCGACTCCCCGGCGGTGGTGGCCGGTTCGCTGGCGGGCGGGCTGAAGATCCCTCGCAGCAGCGAGTCCCAGTCGACGGCGTGGGCCGGCTGGGCGAGTGCCAGAGCGGCAGCCAGGATGATCCAGTGTTTCGCGTTACCCCTCATCGGATATCGGGGCTCACAGCACTTCTGCCGCATAGTCGGCGAGGCGCGAACGCTCGCCGCGCTGCAGGGTGACATGGCCGTTGTGCGGCCAGCCCTTGAAGTGGTCGACGACGTAGGTCAGGCCGGAACTGCCCTCGGTGAGGTAGGGGGTGTCGATCTGCGAGATGTTGCCGAGGCACACCACCTTGGTGCCGGGGCCGGCGCGGGTGATCAGCGTCTTCATCTGCTTCGGGGTGAGGTTCTGTGCTTCGTCGATGACCAGGAATTTGTTGAGGAAGGTGCGGCCGCGCATGAAGTTCAGCGACTTTACCTTGATGCGCGAGCGGATCAGGTCCTGGGTCGCGGCGCGGCCCCAGTCGCCGGCATCGTCGTCGCTCTTGTTGAGAACGTCGAGGTTGTCTTCCAAGGCACCCATCCAGGGTGTCATCTTCTCCTCCTCGGTGCCGGGGAGGAAGCCGATATCCTCGCCTACCGGAACGGTGACGCGGGTCATGATGATCTCGCTGTAGATCTTCTTGTCGAGGACCTGCGCCAGGGCGGCGGCCAGGGTCAGCAGGGTCTTGCCGGTGCCGGCCTGGCCGAGCAGGGTGACGAAATCGATCTCGGGATCCATCAGCACGTTGAGCGCGAAATTCTGCTCTCGATTGCGCGCATTGATGCCCCAGACGTTGTTCTTGTGGTGGGTGTAGTCACGCACCGTCTGCAGTTCGGCCAGCTTGCCTTCGACCTTGAGCACCTTGGCATATAGCGGATTCGGGCCTTCCTGGTAGACGAATTCGTTGGGCAGCAGGCTCGCCACCAGCGGGCCCTTGATGCGGTAATAGGTGTGGCCGTTGGCCTGCCAGGATTCCATGCCCTTGCCGTGGCTGTCCCAGAAATCGGCAGGCAGTTCGCGTACCCCGGCATACAGCAGGTCGGTATCCTCGAGCACCTTGTCGTTGAAGTAGTCCTCGGCCGGCAGTCCCAGGGTGCGCGCCTTGATGCGCATGTTGATGTCCTTCGACACCAGGATGACCTGCCGCTTGGGGTGGTGATGTGCGAGGAACAGCACCACGCCGAGAATCTGGTTGTCGACCTTGCTGGTCGGCAGGTTGACCGGCACATTGCCGTCGATCGCCTGGGTTTGCAGGAACAGGCGGCCGGTCGCGGCATTGTGGCTGTGCGGGCCGAGCGGCACGCCCTCCTCGATGTTGTCGAGCTTGGACACCATTTCGTCGAGGAAGCGACTGGCCTGGCGCGCGTTGCGTGAGACCTCGCTCATGCCCTTCTTGTTGTGGTCGAGTTCTTCCAGGGTGGCGATCGGCACGAAGATGTCGTGCTCCTCGAAGCGGAACAGGCTGGTCGGGTCGTGCATCAGCACGTTGGTGTCGAGGACGAAAAGCTTGGTCTGGGCGGGCGATTTGCGGGGCATGGTCGACAGGGCTCAACAGGGATGTGCTAATCCTACACCAGGCAGATGGCATGGGGATGGGGGAGGGCGGGGCGGGCGAATCGGACTGATTCAAGACAGGATGACGCGCCCCGGGCTTGCCCCTACAATGGCCGTTCAACGCCAGCGGACGGCAGACTTTTCCGCCGCGAACCGTCCGAACCCGAAATAAGAACTCACCTTTCCAACGTGCCTCGACTCCTGATCGCAACAGCCTGTCAGCCATGCTGAGCCGCCTGGCAGTGTTTCTGCTGTGGCTGCTGCATGGCCTGCCCTTGCCGCTGCTGGCGGCAATCGGGCGCGGCCTGGGTTGGGCGCTTTTCCGGGTCGCGGGACGGCGCCGGCGCATCGTCGAGACCAATCTGTCCCTGTGCTTCCCTGAGCTCGACGACAGGCAGCGCCGACGCCTGGCGCAAGCGCATTTTCAGGTGCTGGCGCGCAGCATGCTCGAGCGCGGCATGTTGTGGTGGAGCCGCCCCGAACGACTGCAGCGGCTGATTCGCGTCGAGGGCGCCGAAACCATTCGCGAACTGCTCGATGCCGGACGTCCGATCATGCTGCTGGCGCCGCATTTCGTCGGACTTGATGCCGGCGGGGTCGGCATCGCGATGCGCTTCGATTGCGCCAGCCTGTATGCCGAGCAGTCGAGCAAGGTGTTCAACAGCCTGCTTTACCAGGGACGCAAGCGCTTCGGTGACCAGCTGCTGCTGTCGCGCGACGAGAACCTGCGCACCATCGTCCGGGCCATGAAGGCGGGTCGTCCTTTCTACTATCTGCCGGACGTCAATTTCCGTACCCGCGACTCGATTTTCGTGCCGTTCTTCGGCGTCCCGGCCGCCACCGTGTCCGGCCTGTCGCGCCTGTCGAAGCTCACCGGCGCGGCCGTCGTGCCCTGCGCCACGCGCATGCTGCCGGGCGGTCAGGGCTATGTGGTCGAAGTGGCGCGGGCGTGGGAGGACTATCCGACCGACGATATCGAGGCCGACACCCGGCGCATGAACGCCTGGATCGAGGAGGCGGTGCGGACGATGCCGGAACAGTATTACTGGGTGCACCGGCGCTTCAAGACCCGGCCTGCCGGAGAACCGCCGCTTTACTGAATCCGCACGGTTTGCCCGGATAGGAATGGCCGCTCCGGGCCCATTCCGCTGCGTGCTAATATCCGCCGACCCAGTCGCCCGGCTCCTAACGCATCGCCGATGCCAGCTTCACCCAATACCTTCAAGTCATCCCTTGCAGTCTATCGTCGGCTGCTGGGCTATGTCCGGCCCTTCATCGGCGCATTCGCAGTCAGTATTCTGGGCTACCTCCTGGTTGCGTCGGCACAGCCGATGCAGGCAGCCTTGCTGAAATTCTTCGTCGACGGCCTGATCCATCCCGAAGGCGCGGTGCTGCCCGGTGTCGCTTTTCTCGGCGGCATGAAAGTGCTGTACGCCGTGCCGCTGATGCTGGTGCTGATCGCCGTCTGGCAGGGCGTGGGCACCTACCTCGGCAATTACTTCATCGCCAAAGTCTCACTGGGTGTGGTCGACACCCTGCGGCGGGCGCTGTTCGACACCCTGCTGCGACTGCCCAATCGTTATTTCGACCAGAACAACTCGGGTCACCTGATCTCGCGCATCACCTACAACGTCACCATGGTTACAGGGGCGGCCACCGACGCGATCAAGGTGGTGATCCGCGAGGGCCTGACGGTGACCTTCCTTTTCGCCTACCTGCTGTGGATGAACTGGAAGCTGACGCTGGTGATGGTGGTGATCCTGCCGCTGATCGGCCTGATGGTCCGCAGCGCCAGCCGCAAGTACCGCAAGCAGAGCCGAGCCATCCAGGCCGCGATGGGTGACGTTACTCATGTCGCTTCGGAAATGATCCAGGGCTATCGCGTGGTGCGCAGCTTTGGCGGCGAGGCCAGCGAGTCGGCCCGCTTCTCGTCGGCTAGCGCGGACAATGCAAGAAAGCAGTTGCGCATGGTGAAGACTTCCGCGACTTTCGTTCCTGCGCTGCAGTTGGTGACTTTCAGCGCGATGGCGGTGCTGCTGTTCCTGGTGCTGCTGCTGCGCGGCGATTCCACCCCCGGTGATCTGGTGGCCTATATCACTGCGGCAGGATTGCTGCCCAAGCCGATCCGTCATCTTTCCGAAGTCAGCTCGACGATACAGCGCGGTCTGGCTGCAGCGGAGAGCGTCTTCGAGCAGCTCGACGAAGAACCGGAAGTCGATCTGGGCACGATCGAGCGCGACCGGGTCAGCGGCCGGCTGGAGGTGCGCGACCTCGGATTTGCTTATCCCGGCAGTTCCGAGCGGGTGCTCGACGGCATCAGCTTCAGCGCCGAGCCGGGCCAGATGATCGCTCTGGTCGGACGCTCCGGCAGCGGCAAGTCGACTCTCGCCAACCTGATCCCGCGCTTCTATCACCACGCGCAGGGGCAGATCCTGATCGATGGCGTCGACGTCGAGGACTACACGCTGCGCAACCTGCGGCGGCATATCGCGCTGGTCACCCAGCAGGTCACGCTGTTCAATGATACCGTGGCAGCGAATATCGCCTATGGCGACCTCAAGGACGCGCCGCGCGAGGCGGTCGAAGGCGCGGCCGAAGCCGCCTTCGCGCGCGAATTCATCGATCGGCTGCCAGCGGGGTTCGACACCCTGATCGGCGAGAACGGGGTGACGCTTTCCGGTGGGCAGCGCCAGCGTCTGGCGATCGCCCGCGCCCTGCTGAAGGACGCGCCCATCCTCATCCTCGACGAGGCGACCTCGGCGCTCGACACCGAATCCGAGCGCCATATCCAGGCGGCGCTCGATCGGGTGATGGCGGGACGCACCACGCTGGTCATCGCCCACCGCCTTTCGACCATCGAAAAGGCCGATCTGATTCTGGTCATGGATCAGGGTCGCATCATCGAGCGTGGCACGCATGTCGAACTGCTTGCACAGAATGGCGCCTACGCCAGGCTGCATGCGATGCAATTCCACGACAACGACCTCGAGGATTCGGCGGGCTGATGTGAAATCTCCGGCTTGACGGACACTGACCGGCAGTGAATCTTTTGGCTCGGGTGGGGTCGCTGAGATGATCCAGGTTGAAACAGGGGACACGGCATGAAG
>Ga0209286_1000102_pt1 | contig 17996 bp, 15 predicted proteins | sample PPLLak1March2015_2_FD_187250 | JGI IMG/M metagenome (GOLD analysis project Ga0209286, IMG submission 187250) | Freshwater sediment microbial communities from Prairie Pothole Lake near Jamestown, North Dakota, USA - PPLs Lake P8 Core (3) Depth... | ecosystem: Environmental > Aquatic > Freshwater...
CGGGCGGAGCCGCCGCAATTCAAGGCAGCTGCCTCCGATCCCCAGATCAACAAGGCCTTCATCTACCTCATCGGCTGCGAGAACCTGGCCAGCCTGAAGAAGCACTGGGACGAGATGAAGCAGGGCAAGATGCCGGACGATGCCGGATTCAACGCCAGCTTCCCCAGCGTCCATGACCCGTACCAGGCGCCGCCCGGAAAGTGCGCCGGACTCATCTCCCAGATGGCCTGCTACGACCTGAAAGACGGCGGGCATGAGAAATGGCTCAACCGCAAGTTCAGACAAGAGTACATGTGGAAGCAGATCGCCAAGCTGCAGCAGTACGCCCCCAACATCACCAAGGAGAAGGTGCTGCAGACCTACGTTACTACCCCGGCCGACATCCAGAACAAGTTTGCCAACATGGTGAAGGGCGGCTACAAGCAGGGCGCGTACCACCCGCTGCAGATGGGATACCTCAGGCCGAACCAGTACTGCTCGCAGTACCGGACGCCCATCAAGAACCTGTACGTTGGCGGATCCAGTGTCGCCCCCGGCGGCTGCGTTATCTGGGGGCCGGGCTACAACTGTGCCAATGCGGTGGCCGAGGACTTCAGCATCAAGAAGTGGTGGTCGGAGCCCAAGATAGTCACCGAGGCCATCAAGAACAACTACGTCATGAAGATGATGTGAGCAGGCTCATTGGAGGGAGTTACACAACATGTTAATGCGATCAACGGGACTGGGAAAGACAGAGCTCAGGGGGAAGATCGTCGGGCTGATACGTCAGGACGAGTATCTGGTTCTCCAGGTGGAGACGATTGAGCCGGTGAAGTGGAAGATCCGGGTGGCCATAGCCAAGCCGGACATCTGGCAGGTGATCAAAGGCATCCTGAAGTGGAAGAGCCTGAAGCTGCTGCTCTCCACTAAATGGAAAGCAGAGCCAAAACACCCCGGAGAGTTCTAGTCGTCCCACATATCCAGGAAACTAGAAGGGTGGAGAGGACTCAAGCCCCTCCACCCTTTAGCTTGATCGTCGGATAGTACCCACAAAGAGGTACTAGGCTGCTAGCTCTTGTCCTTTGGCCACCAACCCCACCAGTTCTCCTTCTCACAATGGGTGCACCTGATCTTCAGCGCTACGGCACCATCAGCACCGCAGGAATCGCACCTGAAATTCTTCTTTACGTCATAGCCCAGAGTGTTTCTGAGCCCTTGGGTTATGGTCTTGAGCTGAGTATTCACGGTCTGTGACTGGGCCAGTTGCAGTTGCCGATTGGCCATCAGCGCTGTCTCAAAGGCTTTCCGGTACTGCTCGAACTTGTCCGAATTGGCCTCCACGATTGCCATGCGCTCGGTCAATCCTGCCATGTCAGGCTGCTCTGAATGCTCGCTGAGGCCTTCCACCATGGTCCTCATTTCGCTCAGGAGCCGGGCTTGTTCCTCGCGCGCTTCGCGGTCGGTGGCGAGTGATGCCAGGACATCACTCATCTGCTTCTCGAACCCGCTGAGGATCTGCTCGGATTTCTCCAGACGCTCACTCAGTTCAGCTAACTTGGTTCGAAGGGCCTGACCCTGAGCGTCATCGCTGGCGGCCTTCATCTCCCCGATCACCTTCGCCTGTTCATCGCGCGCCTCACGCTCTGCCACCAGCGAAGTCTCGACCGCGTTGATCTGCTTCTCGAACCCGCCAAAAGCTCTCTCGGTCTTGGCCAAGCGTTCATCCAAGCGCACCACTGCCGCCTGAATGGAAGCCAGGCTGTCATCCAGCGCTGCAGTCAGCGGCCGCATGGGAGCGGGGGGTTCTGGAGACGCACCGACGGCCTTGGCCGGCTTGGGCATCGTCACAGTTGCCGTGGCCGCGGCCCTGGGCACCACTTTGGACGCCGTCTCTTGAACCAGACTGTCAATCTCGGCCTGCGATAGTCTCTTTCTTCTTGCCTTATCCACTGCTCACCCTCACCTGCTCATCCAGCGTGCCACACAGGATCCAGCCGCCGCCGAACGAACCTAATACTCCACGGCAGAAGTCACGAGCTTGTTAGCATGCTCGTCTTCCGCCAAATCTACTTCGAAAGGTGTCGCCAGTTGATTGCCGTCCTTGTCGTAGCACACACGCACCTTGGGTCTACCCACGAGGCCAAGGTTCGCATCGACTACAATACCAACTTCACCCGCGTTGAGCTTCACCATGACTCCGGTTGGGAAAGCCGGGATATTCTCCAAGAACAGTTGTACCAAATCAGGATCATAGAGGACCCGGCTGCAAGCCACCACCAACTCGGTAGCCTCATACGGCTGGAAGGGCTGCCTGTAGGGCTTCTTCGACACGGTGCTGCAGAGTGCGTCACACATGCCCAGTATCCTAGCGGCAAGCGAGATTTCGGTGCCCTTCAATCCATATGGGTAGCCGCTGCCGTTCCAGCGTTCATGGTGTTGAACAATCGTTGACCTCACATTGTCATTCACGCCGTTGCACTGTCTCAGAATCTCAGCTCCGTGCAAGGGGTGCTTCCATACGATCTGCAGTTCGCTCTCCGTGAGTGGCGCTACTTTCGCCATTGGTAGACCGCCGTTATCTGTCCTCCAGGCATTGATGAAAGCCATCTCCTCCCACAGCGCTCCGGGCCTCTCCGAAAGCTCCGGCGGCTTTATGATGGCATAGCCCACGTTCTGGAGCAGAGCCGCCATACCCAAGTCAACCAGATCGGACTCGCTCATCTCGGCCTCTTTGCCCAACAACAGAGACAAGCTGGCAATTTTCATCGGGAGAATGTGAGCCGCATCTCTCCAGGAGTGCCATCCCGTAATCGTGGGGTCCCCCTTGAGTTCCGGGGATAACTGCTGCACCATCTGGTAGATGAGTTGGCGCAGTCGCCCCAAGTCCAGCGCTTCGCCAGCAGCCATCGCTGGCTGAACGGCGGGAGAGGCGTCCCTGTTGAGTCCATCCCGATCCGGGACCGGACAAGCCGCGGCAGTACCCCCGGAGACGGCTGCTGTGATCTTGGCCAGCGTGTCGCGAAGAGCTTCAGAGACCATGCCCTCCAACTCGGGGGGAATCATCGGGGACACAGATACATCCTGAAAACGTTCGTCAAGGATCACGAGCTCCGATGCGCCCACATAAGCCAGAGCCTGTACCCATCTGTCTGTCAACTGCGTTCCTTTGCCTATGGCCACATGGCCGCTTCCATCATGCAGGTCCCTGGCTAGTACCATACCTGGCTTTGCATACTTAACAAGAATCCGCCGCATTTCTACCGCCTCACATTCATGGCCTTGACAGCACGCTCTTCGTCAACGGGTAATGTCCTCAGTGTGTCCACTGGTTGCTTCCGATAGAAGCAGTGTCCCAACGTGGTTAGACCGAGTTCGCGCGCTCGCGCGATGGCTTCGGTTCCTCCGACGAAGAGTATGCCACCAGGGCTCAGCGATTGGCAAAACTGTTGGTTAAGCCGCACCTTGGCCTCTTCTGTGAAGTAGATGGTCACGTTGCGACAAACAATCAAATCAAAACCACCCTCATAGGGATCGCGCAGAAGATCGTGCTTCTTGAAATCCACCTTCTGTCTGATCTTCTCCTTGACGTGATAGGAGTCGTCGAAGACGTCGAAATACTCCCGGAGAAGCTGTGTGGGTACGTTTCTCACCTCATTGGATCGGTATGGCCCGCCAGCTCTTGACTTCTGCAGACTGATCACATCGATGTCGGTTGCCACTATTCTGTGTTTGGCGTAGGGGGTGAGCTTGTCCAGGATGATGGCTATGGAATAGGGCTCACCACCTACGGAGCACCCTGTGCTCCAGATGCTAAGCCGTGTCTTGTCCATGAGTAGCTGAGGCAGAATCTCGGTCTTGAGCTGCTCAAAGGGCAGCGGGTCACGGAAGAACTCGCTGACCTTGATGGTCAGGAAACTGCGCAAGTCCTCGAGCATGGTCCGATCGCTCTCAACCATGCGGCAGTAGGCAACAACGCTGGGCGCCGATGTTCGGGATATGAAAGAAGTCAGCCGCCGCCGCATCTGGCGCTCCCTGTAGTTGTCCAGATCAACCCCGGTGAGCTGCTTTATCCTCGTCTTGAGATATGAGTACTCTAGGTCCCGCATGCGTCCAGCTCCCGCCAAGGATTGTTGGCCGTTTTGGCCTTGCACAATTCGACGATCTCCTGTGTGATCTGGTGCAGCGGCAGCACTTTGTCCGCGCACCCGCACTCCGCCACACTCCTCGGCATCCCATAGATCACACTGGTCGGTTCATCTTGAGCAATCACTATGCCGCCGGATTTCTTGATGGCAGCAGCTCCATTCTTACCATCACTGCCCATTCCGGTCAATACTATGCCGATGCAGCGATATCCTGCGTTGGCTGCCACTGACTCCATGGTAACGTCGATGGATGGCCGAACGCCGTTGCGGGCCGGCTCCTGATTGAGACTCACGTCGTCTGCTCCGCCAACAACCATGTGGTAGTTGCCGGGAGCTACGAGAGCCTGCCCCACCTTCAACTTGTCTCCGAAAGCTGCCTCTCTGACTTCCACCTGAGAAAGCTGGGCAAGCCTCCTTGCCAGTGACCTGGTGAACCCCATCGGCATATGCTGGACAATCAGTATTGATGCGGGGAGGTCCCGCGGCAGGCCAGGGACGATCTCACACAGGGCCTTCGGCCCCCCTGTCGAGCTGCCTATGATCACCACATTCCTCTGCGGGCGAGGCCCCGAAATCCTGGTGGATGGTGCCAATAACGATTCTGCGCCCCGATAACGGGACGTCCCTCTTCGCAGAGCTCTCACCACCCGGGAGATATCCACCCTGCCAGCCATCTTGATCTTGTCGTTGAGCCCGGCGATGGCGTTAGAAAGGCCGCCTTTGTCCACCATCGAAGGTTTGAGGAAGAAATCAACCGCACCGGCCTCCAGTGCTTTGATGGTTACCTCTGCGTCCTCTTCAGTCAACCTGCTGAGCATGACCACGGCTGTGGGGGACTCAGCCATGATACGGCTGAGGGTGGTCAACCCATCCATTCTGGGCATTTCCACATCGAGGGTGACAACGTCCGGCTTCAGGGTTTTCACCTTCTCCAGGGCATCAATGCCGTCAAAAGCTACCCCGACGACCTCTATTCCAGGATCGAAACTGATCCGCCGCGAGATCACCATCCTCGCCAAGGCGGAATCATCAACTACAAGAACCCTTGTCAGGTTACCCATCTGGCCAAATCCTCAGTCCCCTACTTCTCCGGCAATCGTTTTGCTACGAGACCAGCTTCTGTACTGCCTGCAGAACCCTCGCCGCATCAAACGGCTTCACCACGAAGTCCTTCGCTCCGACCTCCAGCGCTTCAACCACCATGGACTTCTGGCCCATGGCCGACACCATTGCCACTCTGGCATCCGGGTCATGGCTGATGATCTGCTTGAGGGCGGCCAGACCGTCCATGTCAGGCATGGTGATATCGAGTAGGACTGCGTCCGGCTTCTGCTGCTTGTACTTGGCCAAGGCCTCAGCCCCATTTGACGCTTCGTCCACCTCGTACCCGTTGTCTGTGAGAAGCCTCGCGCATCTCATGCGGGCGAAGATAGCATCATCTACCACCAGTACTCTTGCCATTGTCGCACCTCTTCTTCAAAACCTCTGTTTCCCGGCAACGCCGTTCGGGGCTCCATATGCACTTGTCCCCAAACGTATTCTATTCTCGACCCATTTTCACCTGTAAGACTCAGATGGCTAACTTTTGTGAGCCACAAAGGTCACATCTCCGGCCCTGCAGTCCCATTGTCCTATGGGTAGACGGTCGCACCTGATGCTGTTCGTACAGTCATCGCTCCCGTTCCCACCAGCATCCACACCGATCGCCCCTTGTGACCACCTGTATCAGAGGACACCATGGGGATGCTCTCCCTTTCTAGAGCCGCCCTTACCGCCACTATGTTCTTCTGGCCCATGTCCAGAAGGCCGTCGAAGGTGGCTGCATGGATCACGCTGGCTCCCCCAGCGATCTTCACCTGAATCCGGGTTCTTATGGCTCCGTGATTCTCCATCTCTCGGATCAGCGTCGGCATTCCGATATCAGCGTATTTCCCAGGGAACTTCCGTGCAGAATCCTTGTTGCTGCAATAGGGCAGCACCACGTGCATCATGCCACCCACCCTGGCTGCCAGATCGTAGGCGCATACTGCGACGCACGACCCTAGCCCGAATGAAACCAGAACCGCGGACGGGTCTCGCGACACTTTGATCTCACCCAGACCGACTGCGATGAGTGAATCCGACCTGGCAATACTGGAGACATCCGTCAGCCCCAGTTGGTCCAGTTTGCCCGATATCATTTCTCCACCCCCGCGTGGCTCAGAATCACCTTCAGAAAGTTGAATGAAGGGATCACGAGGAAGGTCCCCCTGGCTTGACGATCGGAGGTGCCAAAACTGGTCTCAGCCACAATGACGTCGTCCGTCTGCTGCAGGATCTCAGCAAAGGCAACGTCCAGAATGGCCCCGGCCATGTCCAGTATGACCTCTGGAGGTGATGGCTGGAGACGAAGGGAGAGAGCGTCCGCTATGGCATTGAGAAAGGCCGATCCAATGATGTTGCCCATCTCCCCCAGAGCAGACTGTTCCATCTCATTGAGATCCCTGGTTGCTCCCGGTTCGTTCCCCAACAGCATGTCGATGATAGCCAGAGCAACGTCTGGCTGATGGACAAGCATGAGGTGTCCGGTGGCATCGCCCTCAAAGGCTAGGTAGATCCCTATCACCATCTTGTCTGCTCCGCCGACAAGGTCAGGAGCTTCGCTGGCCGGGACCTGCTTCAGGCTGAGAGAACTCATCCTTATCTCTCTGTTGACCATGGTGGCCAGACCGGACATGGCATTGTCGATCCCCTGGAGAGCCAGGCTGCCCCAAAGCCTCATCTCATCCTTGTTTAGAGTAATGTCCGGGACCCTGTTATCCATACTCCACCTCTTTCTCACTCACTGGGAGCAAGTTTTGCGCTCACACCAGACTCTGCTGTGTTAGTATCATATTTCAGGGCGTTGCCATCTTGATCAAAGCCGGTACGTCCAGAATCAGTCCTACCTGGCCGTCACCCAGGATAGTGGCACCGGCTATGCCCCTGATGTCAACGAGGAACTTGCCAAGGGGTTTTACCACAAACTCCTGCTGCTCCATCAACTCATCCACTACCACGCCGATGGACTTTTCCCCGTCCTTAGCCACAACGATGAAGCATTTATCACCACGACCCGCCCGACTCAGCCCGAGCCCAGGCGCCCCATCCAGACTCACCAGCGGGATCACGTTGTTTCTGAGTCTTATCACGTGTCTCCCTCTGACAGTCAGAATCTCACGCTGTTCTATGAAGATGGTTTCCGTGACAGAGGCCAGAGGCATGACATAGACCGTTCCGCCCACTGCAACCAGGAGTCCCTGTATCACTGCCAGTGTCAGGGGGAGCACTATCATGAACTTGGTGCCTTCGCCTGGCCGGCTCTCCGTCACCACCGAGCCACTTAACTTCTCGATATTGGTCTTGACCACATCCAGCCCCACTCCCCTTCCAGAGACATCAGTGGCCTTCTCAACGGTGGAGAAACCTGGCATAAAAACCAGGTTGACGGCATCTGTCATCGAGAGCCGGGCTACCTCATCGGCAGAGATGAGGCCCTTCGCCAACGCTTTATGCTTCACCGCGTTGACGTCAATCCCCTTGCCGTCGTCCTCCATCGAGATCACGATATGGCCGCCCTCCTGGAATGCTGATAGCCTGACCAGCGCTATCGGAGGTTTGCCCGCTCCCACACGACTCTCCGGATCCTCAACGCCATGGTCAACCGCGTTCCTCAGAAGATGTATCAACGGGTCGCGAATCTGCTCGATTATGCTGCGATCGAGTTCCGTCTCCAGTCCCTCCATGGTGAACTCGACCTTCTTCCCCTGTCTCTGTGCCAGATCCCTCACGAGACGCGGGAAGCTATTGAAGAGGGTGCCTATCGGCACCATCCTCACCTGCATGATATCTTGTTGCAGCTCGTTTATTACCTTGATGACATGACCGGAAGTCTGACTGAGGTCACGAACCAGTTCATCGCCCGCATACTTGGACTCCAGGACGCGGTTGATCTGGCTTATTCTGGAACGGTCGATGACCAGTTCTTCCACCATGTTCATCAAGCTGTCCAGAGTCTTGACATCAACCCTGACGCTCTGTGGAATATGTTGTGTCCAGCGGTCAGACACAGGACTTGTGGTCTGCTCGCCATCCGTCGCCGCCTTCTTTCCACTGCCGTCTCCATTGGATCGCGTGGCGGCGGCTGTGGTTTCCTCTTGGTCACCGGGGCGGCCACCGACAGATGCAGCCGTTTCCGTGGCGCTCTCCAACCTGGCCACCGCCGGACCTATGTCCGCGGGACTCTTCTCTGGCGAGACCAAGGATTCTCTCAGAACCTTCAGAATGTCTAACCCATAGAGAAGGGAATCCACTATCTCGGCACTGACCGACATCTTCCCGCTTCTCAGGCCATCGAGCAGGCTCTCCATGGAATGCGCCAATTCAGACATGCGGGGGTAGCCCAACATGGCTGACGAGCCCTTCATCGTGTGGGTGGCCCGGAATATCTCCTGGATCAGCTCAGGGTCGTCGGCTTCTGTCTCCAGCCTCACGAGGTCCCTGTCCAACAGTGCAATCTGCTCGTCAGCCTCCTCGATGAAGACTTTCAGCTCTTCCGCTGAGACATCAGCGCTGAAGACCCCCCCGTTGGCTTCTTCTTGTGTTCCCGTCAGACTACTCTTGCTCAAGTCGACATCCTATTCGTGTGCAGGCTTATGCAACTGGTGCTGCAGAGACTGCCTGGCTCCCGGCCTTCTCCATGCCCAATGGCATCCGCTTCTCCCCACCTACCAGCAGCCGGCCTATGTCCAGCAGTATCACCAGCTTCGTTTCCAGCTTCGCCACGCCCAGTATGTAGTCCGCTTCCTCTGCCGCTACTATCGTCGACGTCGGCTCTATCACTGACACCGGTATCCGCAGTACCTCGCTGACCCCGTCTACTATCAACCCCACATCCTGTCCCTCTACCTCCACCACCACTATCCGCGTCTCTTTGCTCTCCTTCCCGACCACCAGCCCCAGCCTCTTCCTCAGATCCATTACCGGCGTGACTTTGCCCCTCAGGTTGATCACCCCTTCTACCGACGCCGGAGCTCCGGGGATCTTGGTGATGGACTGCATCCGGATGATCTCCCGGACATTCATGCTGTCGATTGCATAGTGCTCCGTTGCCAGGTCGAACAGCACCAACTGCTGCTCTGTCATTCGCTTCGTTTCCTTCACCATACGCTCACCCTCTTTCGGCTTAGCCCTCTACCTTCGCGATTTCAGTTCGTCATTGCGGCCACCGACTACCGCAAGGCTGCACTCAAAAGGACAGCCGCGAGGACCGCCTCAGAATGATTCTCTTCGGTTCGTAGTCTAGTGCCGCAGTGTCACGCCCGTGTCTCAGGTGATTCTGGCTGCCTAACAAATACATCTCATACTCCGGGATCCCGGCCGGTCTTGAAGACTGCCACCGCTCTCTCCATCTCCTCGGACATCTCTGTCAGCGACTGCGCTGCAGCCAGAGTCTCCTCCACCTGAGCCGACATCTCTTCCACCGACGCCGACACTTCCTCAGATGCCGCGCTGTTCTCCTCAGCTACGCCGGCCGTCGCCTCAACTGCCCTCGACACGACACTGGAGCTCGCTGTCATCTCCTCCGTCGCTGCGCTGTTCTCCTCTACGATCTTGGTGATCTTCTGTATCGTCTCCACCATCTCACGGCTGAGGTCCTTCAGCGCCTGCGAAGCCGTCGACATATCTACCACCTGTTTCTTGACGTTCTGCGACCTGGTCAGGATGTCATCCAGCGCCCCACCGGCATCCGTTGCCAGCTTGTATCCCGCCTCCACCTCACTGCTGCCCTGCTGCATCGCACTCACCGCTTCCCTCACGCCGGCTTGAGTTCCGTTGACCAGATCCGCAATCTCCTTCGTCGCCACCGAAGACCTCTCGGCCAACTTCCTCACCTCATCAGCCACCACGGCAAACCCTCTTCCCTGCTCACCGGCGCGTGCTGCCTCAATAGCGGCGTTCAGCGCCAGGAGGTTGGTTTGCGCTGCGATATCGTCGATTGTGGCGACTATCTTCCCGATCTCACTGGACCTCTCTCCGAGATCAGTCACCCTCGCTGAGACCAGATCCATGGCCTTTCTTATCTTGTCCATGCCAGCCACCGTTTCATGTGTCTTCCGCGCCCCACCGATGGCGGATTCGGCCGTATTCTCCCAATCCTGCGACCCCTGCTGGGCGTTGGACGACACCTCTTCGATCGCTGCGGACACCTTCTCTACAACGGACGTGGCTTCGTCCACAGCTTTGGCCTGCTCCTGCGACCCCGCTGCTATCTGGTCTATGGCATGACTCAACTGGTCCACACTGTTGGCCGTCTGCTGCAGCGAGGTCGATTGCTCGCTGGCGCCTCTTGCCACCTGCTGTATCGTACCGGTGATCTGCTGGGTGGCCTGAGCCGTCTGCTCTGCTGCCCTTGCCATTTGCTTGCTCGCCTCAGCGACGTTGGCCGCTGAAGCCTTGACCTTCTCAATCAGTTCCCGCTGCTGTGCCGTCAGTTGCCAGAAAGCACTGCCCAGCACATCCTTGTCCGACCTGGGTTTCACATCGGCCGAGAGATCGCCGCCCGCCATCCTCTGGCTGACCGCCGCCATCTCCTTCATGTAGTCCACCACCTTGGAGTAGGCACTTGCCAAGGCGCCTATTTCATCACTTGACGTGAAACTGATCTCCTGATCTACGTCACCCGCTGCCAATGCCTCAGAAGTCCTGACTAGGGATTTCAACGGCCGGCCCATGATGAGACTGGTTGCCAACCACATCAGGAGGATGGCCACAACACCCTGGGCCCCGAACAAGATGCCCACTTGAGTGGTCATCGACATGTAGGATGTCAACGCTTGCCTATACGAGAAGCTCGTGCCCACCGCCCAACCCCACGGTTGAAATGAGGCTGCATATGTCTCCATCTTCCCGCTCTGGTATACGGTGAAGAACCCCTCCCCTTCGCTTCTGGCGATATTAATGGCTTCACCGAAGATGAGATCCCCATTGTCGTCGGTAACGTTCCCAACGTATGTGTTGACCAGGCTTGGCCGGCTGCGGTCTGCCAGAAGCACCGGCTGATAGTCGCTTACCCAGATGGCCATCTCACCGTCCTCTTCAGAATATGCGAGGCCATTCACAGCGCTGAGAGCGCGGGCTTGGGCCTCTTCTCTGGTGGTCATGCCGGAAGTCTCCATGGCATAGTAGGAATCCAACATCCCCAGCACCACTCCTGTCCTCTGCTCTGCCTTCGCTTCCTGGTCATGGACAATCATGGACCGGAATTCCGGCAAGACGTAGTAGGTGAAAAATATGTCATATATGGCAGCTATGGCGAGCGCCACAAGCGCCATCTTCCACAACAACCTGATCTTGATCTGCCTTCCCATGATCTTTATCATGCTTCCTCCTCCAATATGTGACTGCTCAGCCGTGTTGCATGACTCAACTGATTTGGTGCTGTATCATAAGAATATTACAGATCGATTCGTTCAAGATAGTAACCTGATATCAATTGGATTCATATGCCGACTACCAAACAGGTGTTTCGACCGCCGCCCGATGCCTGACTGTCTCCGCGCCTGTTGGCATCCGCTTCTCCCCACCGACCAGCAGCCGGCCTATGTCAAGTAGTATCACCAGCTTCGTTTCAAGCTTCGCCACGCCCAGTATGTAGTCCGCTTCCTCCGCCGCCACTATCGTCGACGTCGGCTCTATCACTGACACCGGTATTCGCTGCACCTCGCTCACCCCGTCTACTATCAACCCCACATCCTGTCCCTCCACCTCCACCACCACTATCCGCGTCTCTTTGCTCTCCTGCCCGACTACCAGTCCCAGCCTCTTCCTCAGATCCATTACCGGTGTGACTTTGCCCCTCAGATTGATCACCCCTTCTATCGACGCCGGAGCCCCGGGGATCTTGGTTATGGATTGCATCCGGATGATCTCCCGGACATTCATGCTGTCAATCGCATAGTGCTCTGATGCCAGGTCGAACAATACCAACTGCTGCTCTGTCTCTGCCTTCATCTGTCTCATTTGTCCCTCCCGTCTCCCTCCAAAGCCATCCCCTACCTCTTCTCTTCCCGGTGCCTCAAACCGTTCACGTCCGTGCCTACATTGAATGCAGCCACCGCCCTCTCCATCTCCTCTGACATATCCGCCAGTGACTGCGCTGCCGCCAAGGTTTCTTGCACCTGCGCTGACATCTCCTCTACGGACGCCGATACCTCCTGCGATGCGGCACTGTTCTGCTCAGCCACACTGGCCGTTGTTTCCACTGATCTGGACACAACTCCCGAACTCTGAGTCATCTGCTCCGTGGCCGCCGCATTCTGCTCCACTATGCGGTTGATGCGGTCAATGGCCTCCACCATTCCGCTGCTGAGACCCTGCAAATCCTGGGCAGCCACCGATATCCGCTCCACTTGCTTTGCCACACTGCGTGACCTGTCCAATATGTCATCCAGCGCGCCGCCGGCATCCGTTGCCAGCTTGTACCCCACCTCTACATCTTTGCTGCCCTGCTGCATGGCGCTCACCGCCTCCACCACACCCGTCCGTATTCCATCCACGATGCTGGCTATCTCCTTGGTGGCCAGAGATGATCTCTCCGCCAGCTTCCTTACCTCATCCGCAACAACCGCAAACCCCCGTCCCTGTTCTCCGGCTCTGGCTGCCTCGATGGCCGCATTCAGCGCCAGCAGGTTGGTCTGGGAGGCAATGTCATCGATGGTGGCGACGATCTTGCCTATCTCTCCGGACCTCTCTCCGAGGTCGGTTACCCGCGCCGATACGAGGTCCATGGCCCTCTTTACCTTGTCCATCCCGGCCACCGTCTCGTGTGTCATGCGAGCTCCCTCAGCGGCAGACGATGCTGTGTTCTGCCACGCCTCCATCCCGACCCGGGCATTGCTCGAAACCTCGGCGATAGCCCCGGAAACACTCTTCACTATTCCCGTAGCCTCATTCACTCCCTCCGCCTGCTCCTGCGACCCTGCCGCTATCTGGCCGATGGCGCCGGACAGTTGCTCCACACTGTTGGCGGTCTGCTGCAGTGAATTCGATTGCTCTGCCGTTCCCCTGGCCACCTGCTGTATGGTGGTGGCTATCTGCTGCGTTGCCTGTGCTGTCTGTTCCGATGCCTTGGTCAACTGCCTGCTCGCCTCAGAGACGTTGGCCGCCACCAGTTTCACCTTTCCTATCAGGTCTCTCTGCCGGTCCACGAGTTGCGAGAAGGCCTTCCCGAAGGCGTCCCTATCTGAGAGTGGTTTCACCTCCACAGCCAGGTTCCCATCAGCAACCTTGGTGGCGACTGCAGACATCTCTCTCATGTAGTCAATGACTCTGGATTGCGACGCCGCCAGTCTGCCGATCTCATCATTTGACGTGACGTCGATCTTCTGTTGCACGTCACCTACAGCCAGAGCTTCAGAGGTTCTCACCAGCGAATTCAACGGCTTGCTCAGAACAAGATGCGTGCCCAGCCAGAAGAGGAAGATCGAAAGGAAACCGACGGCCCCAAAGAGATAGGACATCGTATCCCTGAATGGTATGTAGTCCGCCATGACGTCACTGGTGTAGGCTCCCGTACCCACCACCCATCCCCAAGGCTCGAACGCGGTCACGTATGAAAGCTTGGTCCGCGCTTCACCGCCGGCATACTCCCACCGGAACTTGTAGAAGCCATCCCCATCATTCCGGCAGATGTCCACCATTCTGCCGAAGACAGACTCCCCCTCAGCCCCGGTGATGTAAGACACGTTGGTGTTGACCAGAGTGGGTGCTGTAGGGTCGGCCAGCAGCACGGGTTGGTAGTCGTTCACCCAGAAGGTGCCCTCTCCATCTTCTCCGTAGCGCAAATTGTTCATCTCAGCCAGGGCACGAGATTGGGCCTCGCTCGTAGACAAGGTACCCTCTTCCTCAAGAGTGCGGTAGGCGTTGAGCACACCAAGGGCTGTATCTCCTCCCGCTCGCATCTCCTGCCGCTGATAGTCAAGGATCCTTGTCTGATACCCCGGCAAGATGTAGTAGGCGAGAAATAGGTCGTAGAAGACCGTCACCATAAAACACATCAACCATATCTTGAGCAGAAGGCCGAACCTGATCTTCTTCACCGTGGACATCAGTGCGTTCAACACTATCCCGGACCTCCTTCCGCAAGGAGTAGTCTCGATTCATCTACCCCTCGGGTAACACCGCTTCGCGTTCGGCGCTGGCTACACGCGTTGGAGCTGTGAGCGGGGAGATGGCTTGTGCGAAGACTCCGCCCCCATCACATCTACCTGCCTTCTCATATTCTAGGTGGCTCATATCTCTCAAATGTCTCTTGGGTCATGGATCACGTTACAAAATCATCTCGGGCATTTGCCCCACAATAACAAAACAATGACAAGACGCTGTGGGCAGAACGGAGACAGCCGGTTTCGATTCAGCAGGCTGCCGATGGAGCGGAACACGAAGGGCTGGGGATCACCCGCCTGCACATCCCCCGGCCGAGACACTGATCTGATGAGAAGTCAAGCAGGGCCTTCTTTGGTTGGGAGTTGGTGAGTTCGCAGGAGAAGCCCTTCTTGCTAGGCGCAGATGCTACGGCAGTCTGCCCGGAGCCTGTGGAGAAGATGGCAGCAGTCCTCAGGGAGGCTGCTTATCAAGGCCGCCCGGCGACTGGCGGCTACTTCACGATGATGGGTTGTCTGGCCCCAGCGCCGGTCTTGCCCGTTGTCGCCTCCTCAGGCGCCTTGGCTCCAGCGCTGATGGAGAACTCCCTCTCCACGGACTGCCTGTGGAAGTTGTTCATGGCGCAGAAAGGTATGAGCCGGGCCTTGTTTTCTTTGTCTGGAACACCATAATGGAGGCAGCACCGCTGCACCCGATCCAGATCGAAGTTGTACGGGTCCATGAATTGCATGATGCCTATGGTGATCCAGTTGTTGCGCATCCAGTCGTCTACCAGCACCCGGCCCGACCTGTAGCTCTTCGTCTTCAGCAGCGGGAACAACCTGAGCCAGAAGCTCGGTTTCACATACATAATGAACCCGGTCACCAAGTCCCACATCAACGCCGGCCGGGACCTCTTCAGCTCGAAAGCCCGCCTCATCCTGGCATACAGCTTCTCGTTGTCTATGAAGCGGTTTATCGGGACAAGCTTACCCTTCTCAAGCGCCACTAGGGCTATTACGCCGCAGTGAGGGTGAACGCAGAAGTCGCGGTGCCTTCCACCCTTGGTCACCATCTTGGCCAGGGTTTGGCTCATTGGCAGCGTGAAGAAATCGCTCTTCTTGATCTCGCCCTTCGTCTGCTCCTCGAAAAGCCGCATCACATCCGGTGTGGTTATTCTCATCTCCTTGAGCTTGTTGCGGTCAATCCTGCCGGAGAAGCTCACCGGCTGAAAGACGATATGCCGGATCACGTCAGAGTTATCGGCAACATAGCGGATCATGTCGCCGACCTGGCTGTCGTTGACTCCCTTGACAATGGTGGGCACCAGGATGATCCTGTTGTAGCCTACCTTTCTGGCGTTCTCAATGACCTTCTGCTTCACCGGCCAGAGATCACGCCCCCTCGTCGTCCGGTAGGGCTCAGAGGTGACGCCGTCGAACTGCAGGTATATGTACGCCTCGAGGTCCCGCAACTTCTTGACGTACTCGATGTCCTCAGCCAACCGCACGCCGTTCGTAGCCACGACAATGTAGTCGATGCCCAAGTCCCTCTCCGTCTTCAGGATGTCGAACAGATCCTCTCTCACTGTCGGCTCTCCGCCGCTGTTCAGTATCCCCTGAACGATGTTGGGCTGGTTCATCTCCTTGGCATACTCCACAATGGCTTTCACCTGGTCCAGCGTCGGTTCGTAGACATAGTCCGCTGAATGAGCCGAAGCAAAGCATATGGGGCATTTCAGGTTGCATCGGTTGGTCAGGTCAATCATCAGCAGGGTGGTGTGGGTGGTGTGCTTCTGGCACGGCCCGCAGTCAAGCGGACAGCCGAGCTTCGATTCCCTGGGCCTCGACATTCCGGTGCCGTCATCCCTGAACTTCTCCGCCCTGACATACTCCTCGTAGTCGCTCCAGTAGACGTCCTCGAAGCTGCCATGCTCCGGACAAGTTTTCTTCATTATCACCTGACCGTCGATCTCCCAGAGTTCGGCCTCCAGGAGATTCAGGTCTTCAGGGCAAACCGACGTGGTCTTCTTAAGGAGCAACATCAAACACCTCTACAATCAAGGGACAATCGGGGCGTCTTTCCCCCCAAAAGCGTTGTTCCGATTCTATCATTGACATAAGATGAAATCAAAGCTGGGCCACTGGGGAGCGACAAGGTAATCCTAATCCCGCACCTTGCGCCACCCGGTCGCCAGCCTGATGCCAGGATGCGCGTTCTTGCTGACGGCATGCGCTTCAAATCCGGGGTGGCAGAACCGGCCTGATCCCTGACCGGACAGAAGGAAAGAATTGCGACATGACTCCTAGGCCTTCTTGGGGTTCTGTGGGGCCGAGACCTCCGGCGCATTGCCGAAGTAGACCTTCGTATGCGGCCAGGGAATCTCTATGTTCTCCTCATCAAAGGCCTTTTTCAACCTCAGGCGCAGTTCACCCGTCACTGCCCACTGCTGCATGGGCTTGGTATCGCCCAGTATCTTGATGTCGATCGCGGAATCACCCAGGTTGTCCACCCTCAGAACCTGCGGCGGCTTCAGGATATGCGCCGACCAAGCGGAGTCCTCCGCCAGTTCTCTGCCTACTCTGTTTATCACCGCTATGGCCTTCTCCAGGTCAGTGCCATAGCCAACGCCGATGTTCAGATTGACCCTGGACCAGCCCTTGGTAAGGTTGCTGGCCACTCTGATCTCACCGTTGGGCACCGAGTGCACCACCCCATCCATGTCTCTCAGTATCGTCCGTCTCAGATTGATGTCTTCCACCAAGCCAGAGGCGTCGGCGATCTTGACGACGTCGCCCCTCCGGTACTGGTTTTCCAGGAGAATGAACAGCCCGGCGATGATGTCCTTCACCAGGCTCTGGGCTCCGAAGCCGATGGCAATACCGACTACTCCCACACCGGCGATCATCGGTGCTATGTTGAGGCCGATCTCGCTGAGCATCATGAAGGTGACTACGGCTATGATAACTGCCTGCAACGAGGCCACGAGTACCCCGGACAGTGTCTCCGCCCTCTTCTTGACCTCTTCCTCAGTCTGATCACCCCGAGACCTCTGGACTGCCTTCCCAATTCCTTTGGGGATCGCGGCTGTTGTCAGAAGCACCAGTGCCAGGCCGACCCCCCATAGTAGACCAAGAGGTGGGCCGTGCACTTTGAGCCAGGTCCTCACCGTCGGAAGCACTCCGCTTTCGAGCTTGGTGATGTCGAGCAGGTCCAGGATCAGTACCAGCCCCAGGAAGAAGGCGACGATCGGTATGACCCACTTGAGGGCACCCATTATCATGTCGTCCAGCGGGCTGGCGGTCTTCTCCGCCACCTCGACAATATACATGTCTATGAGGATTCGCACGATGATTATGCCGGTGTAGATCCCCATGACGATGAGAAGAATGGGCGAGATGCTGGCAACATGCTCGTCCCATGATTCCGGCACCACCGCCAGATGCACGGCTGCAAAGATGCCCAGGAAGAAGCACCACAAGAGCGAGGCGATGCGCGTATCGTGGATTAGTAGGTCATCCCACTTGGTCTCTGTCTTGGCTGACCACTTGTGCAGTCTCCCGTAAATGATCATCCTGAGCAACAGGGCCAGTCCGGTGACGACTAGCAGCACTCCCACGGGCACCACCACGCGCCATATCGTGTTCTGGCTGATGTCTCTCAGGAACTCATCCATCTCCATCTACTCCTTTTCCTGGCGGCAGAGGACTC
>Ga0209286_1000104_pt1 | contig 17961 bp, 15 predicted proteins | sample PPLLak1March2015_2_FD_187250 | JGI IMG/M metagenome (GOLD analysis project Ga0209286, IMG submission 187250) | Freshwater sediment microbial communities from Prairie Pothole Lake near Jamestown, North Dakota, USA - PPLs Lake P8 Core (3) Depth... | ecosystem: Environmental > Aquatic > Freshwater...
TTCGCCGGCACGCTGCGTCTTCACATAGATGTTGCAGTCATCGGCGTATCGAACGAAATTGTGCCCGCGCTTCTCCAGCTCCTTATCCAGGTCATCCAGCATGATGTTCGACAACAGCGGAGACAGCACGCTTCCAACAATAGTGCAAAAACAGTGATAGAGTTTCTGGTAACCATCTCACGTGAGCGATTACGCCCCCAATACGGGGATGGTTTTCGAGGGGCACCTCTTGCCACCTCGCTGCCGATTCAGAGCACAATCCGGCGTAATCGGGGAGCGAGTCCAGATGCACCAGGAACGAAAAGCGAAATCGACCTATCGGGTGATACGGATGTTTGAACCTGATCGGATGGCATCAGTGAATCTGCGGTTTGCCTACGAAGAGGTTATGCCGACAGAACAATACCGGCTACTTTCTTCGAAACAAGAAACCGAGAAGATGGATAAGGAGTTACCTGTAGTGGAAGAGGTGGCAGTATGACAGAGCAGCGCGTAGCACTTTATGCACGAGTATCCAGCGAACAACAAGCTGAAGCGGGTACGATCAACAGCCAAGTTGCTGCTTTGCGAGAACGCATTGCCCAGGACGGATACCAACTGACAGAAGAGCTGATCTTCATGGACGAAGGATACAGTGGGGCGACCCTGATACGCCCAGCTTTGGAGCAGCTACGGGATGAGGTTGCGCTTCATGGCCTCGATCGTCTATATTTGCACTCGCCGGATCGGTTAGCCCGGAAATATGCCTACCAGGTTGTCCTGGTCGATGAATTTCGACGGTATGGTGTCGAAGTTGTATTTCTGAACCGAGACGTCGGGCAAACTCCCGAAGATAACCTATTGTTACAGATGCAAGGGATGATCGCCGAGTATGAACGCGCCAAGATTTTGGAACGGAGTCGACGCGGGAAGCGTCATGCAGCCAAATCTGGGGAAGTGGGAGTGCTATCCGGAGCACCATATGGTTATCGCTACGTCTGTAAACAAGATGGAGGCGGTCAGGCGCGTTATGAAGTGGTTGCGGAAGAAGCCCAGGTTGTTCGGCAGATGTTTGAGTGGGTAGGCGTAGAGCGTGTTAGCCTCGGTGAAGTCCGTAGGCGTTTGAAAAAGGCAGACATATTGACCCCAAGAAAGAAAACTGCCTGGGATCGGTCCACAGTATGGGGGATTCTCAAGAATCCAGCCTACAAGGGTAGTGCGGCTTTCGGGAAAACACGGTCTGGAATGCTCCGTCCTAGGCTGCGGGCTCAACATGGGCGTCTCCTGCAGCCTCGTCGAGCCGTCTCCACCTTTGACCGGCCAGCCGATGAATGGGCTATGATCCCAGTTCCTGCTCTGGTGAGTGCAGATGTATACGAAGCCGTTCAAAATCAACTGCAAGAAAACCGCCAGCGGGCTCGCCAGGGCCAACGTGGTGCCCGCTATCTTCTTCAAGGGTTACTGGTTTGCGCTCAGTGCGGTTATGCCTACTACGGGAAGGCCATTAGCACGAAGGCCGCCAAAGGCAAACAACGAGATTATGCGTACTACCGCTGTATTGGTTCTGATGCTTATCGCTTTGGCGGAGAGCGAATTTGTGACAACTGTCAGGTACGGACCGATCTGCTGGAGCAAAAAGTCTGGGAGGAAGTGTGTGATCTTCTACAAGATCGACAACGACTGCAGCAAGAGTATGAGCGCAGGCTCAATATTCCCAAGCAAGAAACTGAAAACCTGACCGTGATTCAAGCTCAACAGGGTAAAATACAGCAAGGAATTGCCCGGTTGATTGACAGCTATGCCGAAGGATATGTGCAAAAAGTTGAATTCGAACCACGGATCACACGTTTGAGACAGCGGCTGACTGAGTTAGAGCAGCAAGCACAAAAAATCCAAGATCAGGAAACCATCCAGGCAGAACTCCAAACCGCCATCAGCCGGTTAGAAGAATTTGGAGAGAAAGTGAAAGACAATCTCACCGAGGCCGACTGGCAGATGCAGCGTGAGTTGATCCGGATGTTGGTGAAACGAGTGGAAATCGGGAAGGAAGAAGTCAAGATTGTTTTCAGAATACCGCCGGATCCGGCCGTTTCAGGCTCTGACGGGAATAGTTTGCAACATTGTTGGAAGCGTGAGCACGCCGCCTTGCGGTGTGCCACTATACGTTTTGTTGTATGTCCATTGCTCCATATATCCGGTTCTTAGCAGGTTCTGGATCAGTCTCAGGAAACGGTTGTCCTTTATCTTCTCCGCTAATATATCGATCAGCGTCGAGTGGTCAATCGTATCGAAGTATTGGGAGATATCCCCTTCGATGAACCATTTCGTGCCTGTCCACGTCTGTACTTCGATGAGGGCGGTGTGGCATCCCAGACCAGGTCTGAAACCATGAGAGTGTCTGCTGAACTGAGGTTCGTAATACGCCTCCAGGATGGATCGGATTACTTCTTGCAGCAGTTTGTCGCTCCAGGTTGGCAACCCCAGTGGTCGGAGTTTTCCGTTGGTCTTTTTGATGAAAACGCGTCTTACAGGGGTCCATCGGTACCTTTCACTCTGAAGAGCATTGATGATGGCATCGATTTTCTCCATGGACATTCCATCGACGGTCTCCGCTGTGGCTCCGGGTGTCATTGCGCCTTTATTCGGGTACAGCTTTGCATAAGCCTTCAAGTAGAGGTCTGGGTTATACAGCATCCGGTATAGTCGTTCTACTGGTTGACCTGTTCTGCCACGTTCCTGCATGACAGCAAAGATAGTATCGGCGTTTTGCATTTCGCATACCTTCCTTTCTTTTAACTGTCTGAAATCACCTGCCGCCCTTCGCCGTGTAAACGGCTTTCCCGTTCTCTGACTACTATGGCGGCTCCGTCGCCATGGGCCTCGCGGCCTGTAGGCGATCACGAATTCCGTCAAATGAGTACTTACTCTAGTGCTGGTTGCCCACTCATCTCTTAACCGCCTCACTGGCGGCCCCACCATCATCGGGGAGTTGCACCTGCCACAAGAACAAGCCGGTGCACGATAATGGATACCGGTTTCACGCGATTTCCGGTACGCGTCTGGTTACACATGGGTAGATTGGGCTTCAAGCAGTGTAGCTTTAACCATGCAGCACGGGACTTGCGGAACTGCGTCCTTTGTCGCGTTCAGAACCATTCCGCTTTACCAAAATGCTATTTTCCCCTTCAGGTTTCCCATCCAGGTTATTTGGTTGTCCCCAGAACTTTTCTCCCAGTTCTGGCTCATTGGATGAGCGATACTCATTTGCGTTAATCGTCGCACTCCTGCTCCAGAGCGCTCATATCAAAATCTAGCAGGGCAGCCGCATCGGCGGGGCTGTGGATGGTAGACCTTTCATCGGGCGACATTGTGCGCATGCGGTTGCCGATCTCCAGGGCAGGCTTGATCTGGGCTGTCTTCGCCGGACCCAGCCCATGTTCCTGGCACATGACCTCGTATGGAGTGCGATGCAATCCTATGAGGCCGTGAAATTCAGTCAGCAGTCGCTGGGCAACCTGGATAGCGTTCTCGCCCTGCACACCCACCCGCAGTAAAATCGCCAGCAACTCTGCATCCGCAAGGGATTGCGCACCCAGCTTGGCCAGGCGCTCGCGCGGCCTCTCAGATTGAGCCAGATCAGTGATGCGGTACGCGGCCTTCTGCTCTCTCATAGCCCCTCCCCTGCTTGTTTGGTATAATCCCTGCCGAGGAGTATATCATGATCTTCGATCCATCTTCCCTCGGCAATTTTGTGCTGGTGATCACTGCATGGGCAGGGGCATTCATCGCTGCCCTGTGGCTCAGCCTGGTAATTTGGACCTACCGGGATATCCGCCAGCGTGCCCGTGATCCACTGGCACGTATCCTGGCAGTGCTGGTAGTGGCAGTGCTTTTCTTGCCCGGGATAGTGATCTACCTGATCTTACGCCCTTCCCGGACACTGGAAGAAGAATATCAGCACACCTTGGAGGAAGAAGCGCTGCTCCAGGCGATCGAGGATTCTGCCCTATGCCCGGGCTGCGGCAGGCGCATCAAGGAGAACTGGACTGTCTGCCCTGGCTGCCATACCAAACTGAAGAAAAACTGCCACCAGTGCGGGAAGCTGATGGAACTGCCCTGGAACCTGTGTCCATACTGTGGAGCACCCGCGCCAGGCATGCGGCGTGAAAGCCTGACCATGGACGAAGCCTTACGCCCGATTGCTGTCGAAGAAGAGAAAGAAGCCGAGGAAGAACCAGAAACCAGCTAGCATCCCAGAGGTAAAGTAAGGGATTCAGCAGGGGCACGGCGGTGATTGTGTAGCGCCGTGCCCCTGGTATTTTAATCTAAACTGGTGCTGGTATGCGCAGTGGAGCGGCACATACCAACACCAGGTGCTATTATCCTGTATTCACGGGCAGCGAGCCGCGAGACTAGCGGCGCAAAGCCTCCCAACCGGCGTAGTGAGCGGAATCGCCCAGCTCTTCCTCGATGCGCATCAGCTCATTGTATTTCGCCACCCGGTCGGAACGCGCCGGAGCGCCGGTCTTGATCTGTCCCATATTCAAGGCGACTGCCAGGTTGGCGATGGTAGCATCTTCGGTCTCGCCTGAGCGGTGCGAGGTGACCGCCCGCCAGCCAGCTCGTTGGCAGGTCTCAACTGCTTCAATGGTCTCTGTCAGCGTACCGATCTGGTTGAGCTTGACCAGCAAGGCGTTGGAGGCTTTTTCTTTGATCGCCCGGCGTACTCGTTCGGGATTGGTTACCAGCAGGTCATCACCAACGATCTGCAGGCGGTCGCCCATTTCCTGGACCAGTAATTTCCAGCCTTCCCAATCGTCCTGCGCCAGACCATCCTCGAGGGATACAATCGGATACTGGTCTACCCAGGATTTCCAGAAAGCTACCATCTCGGTGCTGTTGAGCTTCCTCCCTTCACGGCGCAGATTGTACAGACCAGTCTTCTCGTCGTACAGCTCAGAGGCTGCCGGGTCGAGGGCAATTGCCACCTGCTCACCAGCCACATAGCCTGCTTTTTCAATCGCTTCCAGGATCACTTCAACGGCTTCGGAGTTGGCTTTCAGGGCAGGCGCATACCCGCCCTCATCGCCCACCAGGGTCGTATAACCGCGCCCTTTGAGCACGGATTTTAGGGCATGGTAGATCTCGGCGCCCCAACGCAAACCTTCCGCAAAGCTGGGCGCTCCTAAGGGCATGACCATGAACTCCTGAGCATCGGTGGACTGCCATGCAGTATGGGCTCCACCGTTGAGAATGTTCATCATCGGTACAGGTAGCACGTGTGCATACACACCGCCAATATAGCGGTAGAGCGGCATGCCCAATGCGTTGGCAGCGGCTTTTGCGACCGCCAGGCTGGTGCCCAGGGTAGCATTCGCACCGAGCTTGGACTTATTGGGAGTGCCATCCAGCTCCAGCAGAGCCATGTCGATGCCGCGCTGGTCTGTCGCATCCCATCCGATCAGCGCATCGGCAACGTCTCCATTGACGTTCTCTACCGCTTTGAGCACACCTTTGCCCAGGTAGCGTTTTTTATCCCCGTCGCGCAGCTCCAGAGCCTCGTGAATTCCGGTCGATGCACCGGAGGGCACGGCAGCGCGCCCCCAGCTGCCATCCATCAGTGTCACTTCCACCTCGACGGTCGGGTTGCCGCGTGAATCAAGGATCTCGCGTGCGATAATGTCTTCGATAATTGTTTCCATGTTGCACCTCATTATTAGATTATTTTCGATAGCAATTACACAGTTGAAGATTAACTAAGGACGCATCCTCAAACCAACTGTGAAACTCCTATTGGAATCGAGCTTGCTGGTCGGGAATAAACGAAAATCTGGTTTTTGTTTGTTCTTTTTAGAACATATCTGTAAGTATAACCGAATTTGACGAACTATATCACCCGGAGTAGAAGAAGGGGTGCACTCAAATGTTGTGGGTTTGGGTTGTGTGGTGTGGTGTGGCCTGGCAGCTCTGAGCTCACTCTGGCAGCGAGCATCACATCATATGCATATTTAGATCGCGACCTGTGCACTCTCGGCGGGAGAGCTGATCCCGGCATGCTGCAGGACCGCTCTCAAGAAAGCCACAAACAAGGGGTGAGGCCGGTTGGGACGCGAGAGAAATTCTGGGTGAAACTGCGTACCCAACATGAAGGGATGATCGCGCAGCTCAGCAATCTCGACCAGGCGGCCATCCGGGGAGATACCTGAGTAGCACAATCCGGCCCGTTCCAATAGATCGCGATAAGAATTATTGAATTCAAAACGGTGGCGATGGCGCTCTTGAACTACCGATACGTTATAGGCATTGCTGGCAAGCGTTCCGGGCTGAAGCTGGCATGGATATAAGCCCAGGCGCATCGTCCCCCCCATGTCCACTACACCGCGTTGGTCGGGCATCAAGTCGATCACCGGGTGCTGGGTAGTCCGGTCGAACTCGGTCGAATTGGCCTCCTCATTCCCCATGACGTGCCGGGCAAACTCCACCACCATGAGCTGCATTCCCAGGCATAATCCCAGGTAAGGCACCTTGTTCTCCCGGGCATAGCCCACTGCCCGGATTTTGCCCTCGGTACCTCGGCTGCCGAAGCCTCCTGGTACGATGATCCCATCAACTTTTTCGATGATATCCCAGCCGCGCCCCTTTTCCAGCTCCGAGGAGTGCACCCAGGCGATATCGACCTCCACACCCAGGTGCAGCGCGGCGTGCTTGACCGCCTCGCGCACGCTCATGTAGGCGTCGTGGAGCTCAACATATTTCCCTACCAGGGCGATCTGGACTGACTGTTTTGGGCGCTTGACATCTGCCACAAGCCGCTCCCAGGCCTCCCAGTTCGGCTCGGTGCGCCGTCTGAGCCCCATGCGCTCCAGCAAGTAATCGCCTACCCCCAGTTTTTCCAGGATCAGCGGCACTTCATACAGCACCTGGGCGGTCACCAACGGGATAACCGCGCGCCGCTCCACATCGCAGAACAAAGCGATCTTCTCACACAGATCGTCACCCACCGGGTAATCCGAGCGGGCAACGATCACATCCGGTGAGATGCCGATCGAGCGCAGCTCGTGAACCGAGTGCTGGGTGGGCTTGGTTTTCAGCTCACCGGTGGCGCCGATATATGGCAGCCAGGTCACGTGGACATACAGGGTGTCATCACGACCCAGATCGGAGTGCATCTGGCGCAACGCCTCTAGAAAAGGCAATGATTCGATATCTCCTACGGTGCCGCCGATCTCCACCAGGACAATCTCCGCGCCGGTGGCTTTTGCAACCAGGGCAATGCGGCGCTTGATCTCGTTGGTAATATGCGGGATGACCTGGATAGTGCCCCCCAGGTAATCTCCGCGGCGTTCTTTGCTGATCACATCCGCATAAACCTGACCAGTGGTGACGTTGCACACCTGGCTCAAGCTGATATCGATAAAGCGTTCGTAATGACCGAGATCCAGGTCGGTCTCGGCGCCATCATCCAGGACAAACACCTCGCCGTGCTGATAGGGACTCATGGTCCCGGGATCTACGTTAATATATGGATCCAGTTTCTGAACGGCAACTTTAAATCCACGCTCCTTGAAGAGCCTGCCAAGAGCCGCAGCAGTGACCCCTTTCCCAACCGAGCTGACTACGCCACCGGTGAAAAAAACGTATTTGGTTTCCATATCAGCCTCCACAATAAATCCAATTGGTTTCGCAATCCCTTGACCGCAGAATCATATAAAAAGGAAGTGGGGAGGGCCGTTGACCGGCTCCCTCCCCACGGAGCTTCACAAAATCTCGCAAAATCGTCTGCAGGGTATCATCCTACCAACTTCACCAGATCCTCTGCGGCGCGGCGCATCTCCAAAAACACCAGACCCAGCTTGGCACTTTCCCGCGCCAGGGCAGTTAATACTGCCTCTTCTCCTACAGCAGTCAGCAGCACATATCCATCGCTGCCGCGGATATACACCTGGTCCAGCCCACCGCGCCCCAGCTCGCTGGCAATGCGCTCACCGAGGCTGAGCATCGCGGCTGACATGGCTGAAACGCGATCTTCTTCGACTTCGGCTGGCAGCGCGGAAGCCATAATCAAGCCATCCACCGAGACAACGGCAGAAGCCTCGATTTCGGGAGAGGCGATCTGCATCTCCCGCAGGCGATCTACAATGAGTTCAGAACGTGAGCGTGTCACAGGTATATCCCAATCCGGCACCAGGCAGCGGGCGAATGTCGCCATGAGTTTACCATATTTTATACTCGCCCGTAAGCCTACCATCTAATTTGTCAGGTTGCTCCCACACAAAGGGGGAGGGATTGGGATTGTGACTGTACGCCGGCAGCCAGTATCGTTGCTAAATAAACCCGGTCAAATATGTTAAAATAAATAGTTGCCATGTCCCTGCTCAGTCGTTTGCTGATTTTGCTCGCGTTGATACTACTTCCCGCTTCTCCAGGTCTGGCGCAGCGCGCCACGGCTACCGAGACGCCAACAGCAACACCCACACCGCTGCCGGCGCTGATCAGCTTCCCTTCACCAGGAGCAGCGCTGCAGGGCAACGTGGCGATAACCGGATATACCGCAGCGGAGGGCTTCCAGACCGCCGAGCTACTGTTTGCCTATGCAGACAATCCAACCGGGACCTGGTTCTTGATCCAATCCAGCGCTGAGCCGGTAGCCAATGGGGAGCTGAGCAAATGGGATACAACTACGATAACTGACGGTCTCTACCAGCTCCGCCTGGTGGTTACCCGCAGCGACGGCAGACAGATCACCTTCGATGTACACGGTTTACGGGTGCGCAATTACACACCGATCGAAACCAACACGCCCACCCCGGTCACCCCGACAGCAACCCCGCTGCCAGGCGATACCGCAATTCCAACTGAGACGCCCACACCTACCATCTCGCCGGTCCCACCCACAATCACGCCGCTGCCGCCCAATCCAGCGCAGATAACAGGGGGTGACCTGCGCCTCAGCCTGGCGGAGGGTGCATTGTTGGCTGTGGTAATCATCGCGGTTCTAGGCATTTACCAGATGATCACAAATCTGGTCAGGCGCGGCCGCCAGTAGAGTTTTCAATGCGCAATAAATTCTCCACGCTGTTCCATAGATCGAAGGTGAGCCAGCTCGAAACCTCGCCCACCTCACCGGATAGGCCTGCTTACTTGATCGTTGGTCTGGGAAATCCTGGCCGGCAGTATCGCACCAACCGCCACAATGTGGGGTTTCTGCTGCTGGACGCCCTCGCCAACCGCCTGGATACCAGCTTCTCGCGCCTGGAGTCGAAAGCCCTGGTGACACGGGCAGAATACAACAGCTCACGAGTGATTCTCGCCAAGCCGCAAACCTATATGAACCTCTCAGGGCAGGCAGTAGGCGCTCTGGTGCGTTTCTACAAGATCCCCACCGGGAACTTGCTGGTAGCCTATGATGAGGTCGACTTACCTTTCGGCAGCTTGCGCATCCGTCCTACTGGCGGTTCTGCCGGTCATAAAGGCATGGCGGCGATCATCGAACGCCTGGGCACCCAGGAATTTCCCCGCTTGCGGATCGGCATCGGACGCCCACCGGGCAGGATGGAAGCTGCTGATTACGTCTTACAAGACTTCAGCAAGGACGAAAAAGAAGAACTGGCATCGATCCTCGACCGGGCAGCCGATGCGGTACTGACCTTCGTCTCTCAAGGGGTGGAGGCCGCCATGAATAAATTCAACGCAGCGCCCGGTGAATAACAGGATGAAGCATTTTTCTGCGGGCCATTTGCCCCGCCGGCTGGATTAACCAACAGGACAATATGTCTTTGGACCTGATCAACCATCTGATTGCCGCCTCATCCACAGAGCTGGTTTCCTGGATTCAGGAAAGCGCGAGAGAGGCGCCTGTCTACCATGCCAGCTCTCAAAGCCTGGGGCTTCGCCGTTCAGCGCGCTTGCCCTTACTGTCTACCCTGCATGCTCAGACGCAGCGTCCTGTGCTGCTGGTCACTGACCGGGCTGACCATGCCCTGACTTTGTTCGATGAGCTGGCTTTATGGGCACCCGAAGCCCCGCGCCAGTTCTTCCCCGAGCCAAACCCGCTTTTTTACGAGAAGGCTCCCTGGGGAGATAATACACGCCGCGACCGGCTGGCAGGGCTGACCGTTCTGGCTTCTTATCACATCCCGGGAACGCCAACGCCGGATACGCCTCCGCTCCTGGTGACCTCTGCCCGGGCGCTGATGACGCGCACCATGCCTCGGCGCGAGTACATCAAGGCCACCCGCTCGATGCGCCGGGGACAGGCAATCCATACCCACGTGCTGGCCAGGACGCTGGTCCGCCTGGGCTACGAGCCCGCCAATACCGTGGTCATGCCGGGCCAGTTCGCCCGGCGAGGGGGCATATTCGATATCTGGCCCCCAGCCGATCTGCAGCCCACACGACTGGAGTTCTTTGGGGATGAGATCGAGACTCTGCGCCAGTTCGATCCCGCCAGCCAGCGTACGGTCAAGGCTCAAGAACGCCTGCTGATAACTCCGGCGCGTGAATACCTGCTCAGCGAAGACATGCTGGAGCATAGCGAGTCTGTTCTGGACACAGACATTTCGGAATTTTGCCTGCCTGAGCTGCACACCACGCCCGCCAGCCTGCTGGATTATCTGCCGCGCCAGGCAATCATTGCCATCGATAATTTCCAGGCATTCGAAGATGCCATCACCGAATTGGAAGAACAAGCCGTTGAGCTGCGCCGGGAAGCTATCCAGGACGGCACGATCGCCGAAAGCTTCCCCCTGCCTTACCTGACATGGACTGAGATTGCTGACAGCTTGCCGCGTCACCAGACCCTGGAGTTAGGCCCTTCGGTGCTGAATCCAGACCAGCCCCAGGCTGAGATTGCCGATAACATCGCCAGGTGTTTCACAGCCGGACCGCGCTACGGAGGGCGCCTGAAACCCTTCATGGAATTCCTGGCTGAAAGAATCGCCGGCGGGGAGCAGGTGGTAGTGGTCTCCCGCCAATCGTCGCGCCTGCAGGAGCTGTGGAACGAGCAGTATGCGCGCCTGGTGGAGATGAACGGCAGGCTGCAGTTCGTGCAGGGCAGCCTGACTGAAGGCTGGACCTTTACCTCACCAGGCTTTACCACCACCTATCTGTTCACGGATGGCGAGATATTCGGCTGGCGCCGCCCCGAAGTGCGCCATCGCGCCCGCCCGGTCGCCGAATCTCCCGAGGCAGCTTACGCTGATCTGCAAGCCGGTGATTATGTGGTCCACGTCGACCATGGCATCGGTGTGTTTATCGGTCTGGTGAATCGCACCATCGATGGCATCGAGCGCGAGTACCTGTGCATCGAATATGCCGACGAGGCCCAGCTATATGTGCCTGTGCACCAGGCAGATCGCATCACACGCTATGTCGGATCAGATGGGCGCACCCCGGCTCTCAGCCGGTTGGGCAGCGCAGAGTGGAAGAGCGCCAAAGCGCACGTCAAAGAGGCCGTACAGGATGTCGCCGAAGAGCTTCTGGAGCTATATGCAAAAAGGAACGTCATCCAGGGATATACCTTCTCACGCGATAATCCCTGGCAGCACGAGCTGGAAGCCAGCTTCCCCTACGTAGAGACCGAAGACCAGATGCAGGTTTTGGGGGAGGTCAAGCACGATATGGAGCTGCCGCGACCGATGGACCGGTTGATCTGCGGCGATGTCGGCTACGGTAAGACTGAGGTCGCCTTGCGAGCGGCCTTCAAAGCGATCATGGATGGCAAACAGGTAGCCATCCTAGTGCCTACCACGGTGCTGGCGCAGCAGCACTATCAGACCTTCAATCAACGCCTGGCGGCTTTCCCTGCCGAAGTGGAGATGCTTTCCCGCTTCCGCACGCCTCAACAGCAGCGTGAAATTCTGAAGCGCCTGGAAAACGGCGCAGTGGATATCGTCATCGGCACGCACCGCTTGCTGTCCTCTGATGTTCGATTCAAAGACCTGGGACTGCTAGTTATAGATGAAGAGCAGCGCTTCGGGGTTACCCACAAGGAATCCCTGAAAAAGATGCGCACCGAAGTAGATGTGCTCACCCTGACGGCAACGCCCATCCCGCGCACCCTGTATATGACACTTACCGGTGTGCGGGACATCTCCACCATCAACACGCCGCCGGAAGAGCGCCTGCCGATCATCACTCACGTAGGCCCGTATTCACCCAAGCTGGTGCGCCAGGCGATCTTGCGCGAGCTGGAACGCGGCGGGCAGATATTCTTTGTACATAACCGCGTCCAGACTATCGGAGCGATGCGCACCCACCTGCAGCAGCTCATTCCCGAAGCACGACTGACTGTGGCGCACGGGCAGATGCCCGAGAACGAGCTCTCTGAACGCATGCGCCAGTTCACCAATGGGGAGGTGGATATCCTGCTCAGCACGTCAATCATCGAATCTGGCCTGGACATCCCCAATGCCAACACGCTGATCGTCGACCGGGCGGACACCTTCGGCCTGGCGCAGCTCTACCAGCTGCGCGGGCGGGTAGGGCGCGGCGCCCAACGCGCCTACGCCTATTTCTTCCGCCACGCCCGGCGCCAGCCTACCATCGAAGGGCGCCAGCGGCTGGAAACCATCGCCGAGAACACTCAGCTCGGCGCAGGATTTTCGATTGCCATGCGGGATCTGGAGATCCGCGGCGCGGGCGATCTGCTGGGGACGCGCCAGCATGGGTATATCGCCGCGGTCGGCTTCCACCTGTATACCCAGCTGCTGGCAGAAGCGGTGCGCCGCCTGCGCCACAGGGGCGATGTTCCCATAGCTCCCACTGCACCGGCGATGGTCAAGGAGATCTCCATCCCAGTCAACGTGGACCTGCCCCTGGCAGCCAGCATTCCCGCCGATTACGTCCCCGATAAGAGCATGCGCCTGCGGCTGTACCGGCGCATCGCCGATGTCCGTTCCATGGCAGAAGTAGACGCCCTGGCGGAGGAGTTCAAAGATCGCTTCGGGGATACCACCGAACCGGTGACAAACCTGCTCTTCCAGATCAAGGTAAAGCTGCTGGCTGAGGAGGTCGGTCTGGCATCAGTGAGCAGCGAGAACGGCCAGCTGGTGCTGCGCTTTCCTGAGGGGGATATCCCTGAAAACCTGCCTCCCCTGCCAGATCCGGTACGGGCGGGCAAAACCGCGCTGTGGATCCCCTACCGGGCATTGGAAGACTGGCGTGATTTCCTGGTCGAGGTGCTGACAGTTTTACAGGAAGCGCTTGAACAGGGAGGCTGAGAAGGATCTAATGTCCCTGTTCCCTTCTGGTGTGCCGCTTTCAAAGCGAATGTTTGACCTGTGCCTGGTGATCCCCTGGCTGATATTGATCAGCCCACTGCTGGGTTTGATCGCCCTGCTGGTGAGCCTGGTTCACGGCAGGCCGGTGCTCTTCCGCCAGCTCCGTCCGGGCTACCGAGGCGTGCCTTTCTATATTTACAAGTTCCGCAGCATGCGGGACGTGCGCGATGAAGCCGGTAACTTGCTCCCCGATGAAAAGCGAATGACGACCCTGGGCCGCGTTTTGCGCTCGACCAGCCTGGACGAGCTGCCTGAGTTTTTCCACGTGCTGAGCGGGCAGATGAGCCTGGTAGGACCGCGGCCTTTGCTGATGCAGTACCTGCCGCGCTATTCACCCGAACAGGCCCGCCGCCACGCGGTGCTGCCGGGCATCACCGGCTGGGCTCAGATCAACGGGCGCAACGCGCTCACCTGGCAGGACAAATTCCGCCTGGATGTCTGGTATGTGGACCACTGGTCGCTTGGCCTGGATATCAAAATACTGCTGCTCACCCCGCTGAAAGTCTTGCAGCGCGAGGGCATCAGCCAGCCGGGACACGCCACCGCGGAGGAGTTTATGGGCAATCCGGGGCCAGTGGAACCTCAAATGCCGAACGGGGATGAACCTGCTTGAATAGTGATATGAACAGCTCCCCTCCTGATCACACGGCCTTGTACCGCACGATGTGCCTGGTCCGGCGCTTCGAAGAGACGGTGCTGGATAACTTCTCCAAAGGCGCCTTCCACGGCACCACGCATACCTATATAGGACAGGAAGCCAACGCCGCCGGCGTCCTCGCCCACCTGCAGCCGGAGGATATTGTAATCAGCAATCACCGCTGCCACGGTCATTTCCTGGCCTATGGCGGCGACCCGCGAGCGTTATTTGCCGAGATGATGGGCAAGGGCACGGGCGTATGCGGCGGGCGCGGCGGGTCGCAGCACCTGCATTGGCGGAATTTCTACTCGAACGGCATCCTGGGAGGCACCCTGCCGCTTGCCGTCGGGATGGCCCTGGGGGAGAAGCTGAAGGGCAGCCATGCAATGACGGTGGTTTTCCTGGGCGACGGCGCCCTGGGAGAGGGCGTGGTATACGAAGCGCTGAACCTGGCTGCGCTGTGGCAAGCGCCGCTGTTGTTCGTGCTCGAGAATAACCGCATCGCCCAGACGACGCCGGTCGAGCTGGCCCTGGCAGGCGGGATTGCGGAGCGCTTCGAAGCCTTCGGCATTCCCACGGCGGAGGTGGATTCAAGCGATGTGCTCGAGATTTGGGCGCTGGCGGGGGAATGTCTGGCAAAGCTGCGCGCCAATCCCGGTCCGCAAGCCGTGGTGATCCGCACATGCCGCTTCGGACCGCACTCCAAGGGCGATGACACCCGACCCGCCCAGGAGATCGAGCGCATGCGCAGCCAGCGCGACCCGCTGGAGATCCACGAAGATCGACTGGCGGCTGATACTCGCCGGGCCCTCCAAAATGAAGTGCAGGCGCAGATCGAGGATGCTTTCCGCCAGGCGCTCGCCGATCCGTACCCAGAAACAGGCGACTTCGCGGAGCATCACTAACCCTATGCCTACCATCCTCGATTCGCTGAACTACGGCCTGAAACGCGCCTTCGCCGCCGATCCAAACGTCTACCTGCTGGGTGAAGACGTGCTGGACCCTTACGGCGGGGCTTTCAAAGTCACACGCGGCCTCTCATCAGCGTACCCGGAGCGCGTGCTCACAACGCCAGTCTCGGAGGCGGGCATCACCGGCCTGGCAGCCGGGATGGCGATGCGCGGCCTGCGCCCGGTGGTGGAGATCATGTTTGGGGATTTCCTGACCCTGACCGCAGACCAGCTGATCAACCACATTTCCAAATTTCGCTGGATGTACAATGACCAGGTACAGGTTCCGCTGGTGGTGCGCACCCCGATGGGCGGGCGGCGCGGCTACGGCCCCACACACAGCCAGACGCTGGAGAAGCTGTTCATGGGCGTCCCTGGTCTGGTGGTAGTCGCACCTACTTTTCTGGGCGACCCCGGCGAGCTTCTGTGCCGGATGATCTTAGAGACAGTCGATCCGGTCCTGTTCGTTGAGAACAAGCTGCTCTATCTGCTGCCGGTGCAAGATGAGACCAGCCTGGCTGAGTTTGAGCTGTTGGAGACTAACACATCCAGTGGTGGGACCTTATCTACGCCCACCTACAGTCTTGCCCTGCGAGGCGCACCGCCAGCGATGGTGACAATCGGCGCCTACGGCTACATGGCTGAGCTGGCGCGCCAGGCGATGCTGAAGCTAGCTTACGAGCACGAGATTTTTGCCGAGCTGGTGGTGCCTACCCGGTTGGCTCCGTTGGATATCGATCCCCTGCAAGGCTCGCTGAGGCACACCTGCCGTCTCCTGGTGGTCGAAGAAGGCAGCCTGAGCATGGGCTGGGGCGCCGAGGTGATCGCCCGTTGTACTGAGACCCAGGCGGTTCCCCTGAAGGCTGTCCGTCGCCTGGCGGCAGCCAACCTGCCGGTGCCGGCTTCCACTTTCCTCGAAGCGAAAGCCCTGCCATCGGTGGAGCAGATCGTCGAAAAGTGCCTGGAAATAACCAGAGACGGGTAAAATAAGGCGATGCCATCCCCTGCCATCATTCCCTTATTGAATCCCAACGAGCCAGAAGCGCTGCTGGCAGCCCTGCACGTGGCGGAAGGCCAACAGGTCTCGAAAGGCAGCCCGCTATGCACGTTAGAGACGACCAAATCCACAGCGGATCTGGAAGCCGAAGCTGACGGCTATGTGGTCGGTTTACGCTATGCTGCGGGGCAGACGGTGCGCGCCGGCGATCTGCTGTGTACGATTGCAGATTCACCTACATGGAAGGCCCCAGAAGCAGATAATTCCCGGGTCCGGGCAGCGGCTTTGCCGCCTGCCAGTGAGCTCCCGCCTGGACTGCGCATCACCCAGCCCGCGCTTGCGCTGGCGCGCCAATTGGGTGTGCCGCTCGAAGCCCTGCCGGTAGGGCCGCTGGTGACGGAAGAAGTGGTGCGCAGCCTGTCCGAGAAGGCACCCACCTCAGCGACGATGTTCGATCCGACTGCCATTATCGTCTACGGCGGCGGCGGGCACGGCAAATCGGTTATCGATCTGCTGCGGGCGTTAGGCTGCTACCATATTGTCGGCGTGCTGGATGACGGCATTCCGGCGGGCGAATCAATCCTGGGCGCACCGCTCCTGGGTGGAGGCGAGATGTTGAGCCAGATTTACCAGCAGGGGGTTCGCCTGGCGGTCAACGCGGTGGGCGGCATCGGCGATCTGGCGGTGAGGATCAAGATATTCAACCGCCTGGCGCAGGCCGGTTTCGCCTGCCCGGCAGCCCTGCACCCCGCGGCGACCGTCGAACCCAGCGCCAGGCTTTCACCCGGCGTACAGGTCTTCCCGCACGCCTACGTAGGCAGCGACGTACATGTGGGTTTTGGGGCGATCGTCAACACCGGCGCCATTATCTCCCACGACTGCACCCTGGGCGATTACACCAACATCTCGCCCGGCGCCATCCTGGCTGGGGGGGTGCAGGTGGAGCAAGGAGCACTGATCGGTATGGGCGCGACGATCAACCTGTTGGTGCGGATCGGCAATGGGGCGCGCATCGGCAACGGCGCCACGGTCAAGAGCGACGTAGCAGATGGCGGCGTGGTACGCGCCGGCAGCGTGTATCCCAGCTGAGCAGGTACTCCAATCCACGCAGCCCGAACACTAGAACGGACCCTATGGAAATCCCAATGTCTTCTCCAGACCTGAGCGACGCTGAGCGCCAGGCCGTCGCGGCAGTGCTGCGCACGCCTAATTTGAGCATGGGCGGTGAAATCCTGGCGTTCGAAGCCGCCTTCCAAGCCTATACCCACAGCCGCAATGCCCTGGGGGTGAGCTCGGGGACTGCCGGGCTGCACCTGTGTGTGCGGGCGGCGGGCATCCAGGACGGCGACCTGGTGATCACTTCGCCGTTTTCCTTCGTCGCTTCGGCAAATGTGCTGCTGTTCGAGCGCGCCACGCCCGTCTTTGTGGACGTAGAGCCTCATACCGGCAATATCGACCCCCAGCAGGCGCACCAGGCGGCGTCGGACCTGCTTGCCGGAGGGAGAGCGGCAGCCAGATGGCTGCCCAGGCGAGGGGCAGAGGCCGGGGGAGCGCTGAAAGCTCTCTTGCCCGTGGATGTGTTCGGCCAGCCAGCTGAGATGGATGCCATCTGCGCGACTGCACGGGATTACGACCTGAAGGTGATCGAGGATGCCTGTGAGGCTTTGGGGGCAGAATACAACGGGCGCAAGACCGGCACGCTGGGAGATTACGGCGTGTATGCCTTCTACCCTAACAAACAGATCACCACCGGCGAGGGCGCCGTGATCGTAACCGATGACGATGCGGCTGCCGATTTGATGCGCGCCCTGCGCAACCAGGGACGCGCTCCTGGAGATACGTGGCTGCAGCACACCCACCTGGGCTACAACTACCGGCTGGACGAGATGAGCGCCGCCCTGGGGCGCGTCCAGCTCAGCCGCATCGAGGAGCTGTTGGGCAAGCGCGAGCAGGTTGCCCGGTGGTATACGGAACGGCTGGAGGAGATCCCAGGAGTGGAGGCGCCTCAGATGGCCCCCTCAACGACCCAGGCGAGCTGGTTTGTCTATGTAGTGCGTTTCGCGCCTGGATTTGACAGGGATGCGATCGCCCGCCGTCTGGAGCAGCAGGGCGTACCTG
>Ga0209286_1000107_pt1 | contig 17852 bp, 17 predicted proteins | sample PPLLak1March2015_2_FD_187250 | JGI IMG/M metagenome (GOLD analysis project Ga0209286, IMG submission 187250) | Freshwater sediment microbial communities from Prairie Pothole Lake near Jamestown, North Dakota, USA - PPLs Lake P8 Core (3) Depth... | ecosystem: Environmental > Aquatic > Freshwater...
ATCGGAACATAGATGAAGGGTGTGGCCCCCCCATAGAAAAGGGTGTACCCATCGTTTTTGGTTCTGAGCAACGTATCGACTCCCAAGACCGTCGATGCCCCGGGCTTGTTGTTTGGAATGACTTTTACGTTGAGAATTTTTTCCAACTCGTCCGCGAGCATCCTGGCGGTGATGTCTCCCGTTGCCCCCGGAACGTAAGGAATGATGATCTGGATGGGATGGTCGGGGTAAGCGGCCAAAGATGGGACGGGGGCGAGCATGCCAAGCCCCAACACGATGAGAACAGCAGAAATGAATAGATGTCTCGCTTTCATGATCCTCTACCTCCTTTTTTTTATACGGTAAGCAATTCGTCCGTGCTCCGATGAAGCCGTTCGTACCCATCTGGATTCACCAAATAGGTTTCTCCCCAGAAGAAGCTGTTTTTGCCGTCGGGTGTAAACACCGTTGGATGGAGAATCACGGCCGTCCCCGGCTCAAGGACCATTTCATTCTGACAAGAAACCCGGGCCTCGATTCCGTCGATTCCGCAGAGATGGCCCGAGGGAGGCTTGAAAAGGTAGCCGCAACCCGTCACGTAAGCCTCCATGGCCAGAACAACGTCTTTTACTCTATTTCCTGGTTTAAATCGTTCCAAACCTTTCTGGATCGAATCACGACATACCCGATGTATTTTTTTGAGGTCGCTGTTGGGCGTTCCTACATTGACCGTTCTAACCAGTTGTGTCCAGTAACCCTCATAACGAGGCGTGATTTCCATGACGGTGCTATCGCCCTCCTCCAACCGCCGCGGAGAAGGGGAATAGGGGAGAGGCAACCGATTGTCCTCCCCGAAAGCAAACTTCCCGGACCCGATCAATGTGAAGTGAGCTTCGGCTCCGCCTGCACGGGCGTAACGTTCAATCTCTGCAACGATTTCATATTCGCTCACTCCGGGACGGATCATCTGAAGAGCCGCTTCAAATCCACCGTCGGCCAAGACAGCCCCTTTGCGAAACCTCTCCGCCTCTTCCTGGCTTCGTTGAAAGCGAATCTGCATGATGCGATCGTGCGTTTCGACCCAATTGATTTGAGGGATTTCCTGCCTCAGAAAGTGATACCAGGCGAGAGGAAGCATCTCAAAGTTAATACCGATCCTTCCTGTAGAGATGCCTCGTTCCTTCAAGAGCTTGGCAACATCGGCGACGAGATCCTCACTGAAGCGGCAGTCTTTGACAGAGGACCTTCTGAGGGCCGCCTGTCTTTGAATCTCACTTCCCGCAAACAGAACGGGTTCGGATTGGGCAAAGACAACAACGACCTGCCTGCCAAAGATGACAACATTGTCGGTGTAGTAACGTAAGTCTCCCAAAAATCCGTTCCCGACATTTGTATCTCCGATAAGAAGGAGTGCCATGAGATGATCTTCTTTGAGGATCTCCAGAATGGCTTTATGCCTCGCCTCCCTTTTGACGGTTGTAAAAGGCACTCGGACTTACCTCCTCTCGTTATTCAAATCCATTCCTGCCACGAGGTCGGTCGACAGAGTCTTATGGTTCAAATCGAGAAGATTTCCTGAGGGGTCTTGTGTAGAGATTCACTCACCCCCGATTCGGTAATGAGATAGTTGTCGCACAACCAGAGCCAGACGCGGTCAGAACCGATGATCGGATGGACGGTGATATTCATCCGCGGCTGAAGTTTCATGGGCTCATCGTCACGAATGGCAGGTCGCTCCACCAGGTCGTATCCTTGCCCATGAGCATAGAGACGCGTTTCAGGAGGAAATCCCTTTTTTACCAGGAATTCATTGTTGGCTCGCCAGATCTCCGCAGGGTCTGCGCCCGGTCTCATGAGTTTCAACGTGACTTTTTGTGTTTCTTTGCATAACTCGTTGGCATCATACAATTCAGAAGGGACCTTCCCGAGGAAATAAACCCTTCCGGCCTCAGCGTACATCCCGCCGGGGCCGTTGACTTCGACCATCAGCGTAAATTGATCTCCCTCCCTGACCACCCGATTCTGAAAATGCCGCTTCTGCATCGGGACGGGCCTTCCCAGAGGGCCGGACCCGCCGATGACCAACTGTTCTTCACTGCCTAACTCGGTCACTTTGTGGACGATGTCTGCCACGATCTCGAAGTCCCTTCTTCCGGGGCGAATCGCCTTTTTCGCGTATTCCATCGCTTCATCCTGGAGTGCGGTGGTCTTCTTGATCAGGGCGATTTCCTCGTCGCTCTTGATGGCCTTGATTCGATCGACTAGGTCTGTCGCATCAAGGAAGGTTGCTTCTGGAAGGTTCTTCAGGATCGATTCATAAAACATGGCCGACATCGATCCCTTTCCAACGAGTCCGATCTTCCCCTTCTTCTTAGCCTTCAACGTCTCCACGGCCAGCGCTGCATCATAGGTATTGCTATACATTAAGCTTCGAAAATAGGGCGCCGTGAGCCTTCTTCTGACGCCTCTCATCGTCCAGGCAGGGGGCCCCAAATCTCCAGGGGGTTTCCCTCCGCAGGTGATCGTAGTCATCTCATCATCGATCGGAAAAATCACGGTCAGGGGATAGCCATTTCGTGCCGGAATGTCCGTAAACCACTTGACGTACCCCCCTAACCATTCGTTGTCATTTTGCATCACCAGAAAATCGATGCTTTCTTCCTTCATCTTCTCCCGCACTTCGCTCCAACGTCTTTCCAGTTCAGATGTGGATATGAATTCGGTGAGACTCTGCTTGGGATCGTCCATCTTTTGCATCCTTCCTTTCATTTTGGAAACAGAATGACTGGTTAAAAATATAATCCCTCTTATCAACTGTCAAGGGAAAATTAAGGCGGATTGGCGTGATTGCGGGTCACCTTCTACAAGGTCGTCATGGAATGGGATGCGTTTATGTTAGGAAGTCGAGAGAGGAGAAATTGGAAAGTGGAAAGCCGGTCGTCGTTCAACAAACCGACTCCGGCTTTCCACCGTCCTTCTTCTATTTTATGGCTTCCAACCTCTTCCGGGCCATTTCGGCCTGGTCGGAGCGGGGATATTTTTCGATCACCCGTTTGAACAAACTTCTGGCATTGGTTTTGTCGTTGAGTTCCAAAAAGGAGAGCGCTTGTTTGAATATCGCGGAGGGTATCTTGTCTCCTTCCGGATATCTCACGATCGCCTTTTCATATTCTATGATCGCCTTCTCATAATCCTTTTTCAGATAAAAAGTCTCACCGATCCAAAACTGGGCGTTATCCGAAAGTTCTGTGTTGGGATATAGTCTGAGAAAGGCTTCGAATTTGCTTCGGGATCCTTCCAAGTTCCCCTTATGGAACGTCTCATAAGCATCTCGATAGAGGTCTCCCATTCCCGTGGAACCCCCCTTGAGCTCCGCGGGGGCCTCCTTGGTTAAAGCCAACTTCTCCGATTCCATCGGTCTCGAGTCCGACCCGGGCGTCTTTGGCTCGGGTGCCTTGAGACGATCCTCTAATTCCCTGATTTTTTCCTCCTGGTTTCTTCTCCTTTCTTCCAGGGTTTTCAAACGGGCTTCCATATCCTCTCTGACGCGGTCCATGTCCTTCGAGGGCCGCTTCAGCAATTCCTTATATTCCTCGATATCCGTCGTAAGGGATTGCATCTCAGATTGAATATTTTCGAGGCGGAGCGAGAGGTCCGACTTCAACCTCTGGTTTTCCGCCCTCAGGTCAGATAAATCGTTCCGGGTGAAATCATTTTCTCTTTTGAGGGTATTGATCTGAGAATAAAGCTTATCCATCTCCTTGTCGAGCGTGCGTACGTCCTTGCTGCTCGCACATCCAAAAAGCAACAATCCTATTAAGAAGACAATCCATCTTTTCATACCATCCCCTTTTTGAAAGTTTTCTTGGGTGGACGGGCTCTCCCCGGGGAAACTCCATACTCCCTGAGGAGTGCCGCGGCTCATTATTTTGCGGTGATAATGGTATGGGCCCTTCGATTTTTGGCCCAGGCCTCTTCGTTATGGCCAGGATCTAACGGTCTTTCCTTTCCATAACTGATCGTAGAAATACGATCTGCGGAGATGCCTATGGAGACGAGGAAATCCTTCGTCTTGTTGGCCCGTCTCTCACCGAGAGCGAGGTTGTATTCTATGGTTCCTCGTTCATCACAATGGCCTTCGATTTGAATCTTGACGTTAGAAAATCTCTTCAAAAGGGCTGCGTTTTCTTTCAAAATAGCTGTATCTTCAGGACGGATGTCATATTTATCAAAGTTGAAGTGAACATCCTTGAGCATAGAGCTTTCGAAAACCTGGCCTTGGATACCGGGGGTTCTCTCCGCGACAAGACTTTTCTCGAATTGTTCTTTCGTTGTGGTTTCCTTTGCGGGGGGTCTTGCTTCCGACCTGGCTGCTTCTTCTTTCTTGACGGAGGGTTCTTCTTTCACGACTGTCTTTTTCGGGCAACCCATCATAATGAGTCCAATGCAGAGGATAAGAATGGTGATGACGAGACTTTTCTTACTCATGTGAACCTCCCTTCGTGAATGATTTGGACCCCGTTCAAACTTTCCCTCATGTCGGGTGGGAATCCTCTCACCAGCTTCACCTCCTTACGGAAAAGCAGGGGGCTCAGCTCTTTCGTTTCTAACGGGGCTTACTCGAATCGCCTTGACCAGGCGGGGCTCGACTCACCTCCCTTCGATGAAGTTAAGGCTCTTTGATTGAAGCCGTTGGCATTCATAATGAAGATCTTTGACGCCCCGGTCCGAGTGGAACTGAAAGCGATGTAACGCCCGTCCGGGGACCAACTGGGGCTTTCGTTATGTCCGGAATTGGATGTCATTCTCCGGAGTCCCGCTCCATCGATCCCAATCGTAAAGATCTCAAAGCGCCCTTCTGCCCTTGCGCAGAAAGCGATCCGGTCTCCTTTAGGGGACCAGGAAGGTTGGGTGTTGTAGCTCCCTTCAAACGTCAGGCGGCGCACCCTGGATCCATCCTGCGCCATGATATAGATTTGTGGAGAACCGGATCGGTCGGAGACGAAAGCGATCCACTCGCCATCCGGGGACCATGTGGGAGAAGCTTCATTGCCATGTCCCTTCGTCAGCCTCCGGGGGTTTCCCCCATTGGAATCCATGAGATAAATATCCGACTTTCCCTCCATTCCCATCATGAGGGCAATCTTCTTCCCATCGGGTGACCAGGAGGGGGAGACATTTAACCCCGGGTGTCGGGAGAGGGGTTGAAGATTCCTTCCCTCCACGTCGATCAGGTAGAGATCCGGGTTTCTTCTCAGGTAAGAGGTAAAAGCAATTCTTCTCCCTTCCGGAGACCAGGTCGGCGAAAGGTTGATCGATTGATTCTGAGTGAGCTGTTTGACGTTGGCGCCGTCGAAGTCAGAGATACAAATTTCCTTGCCCGCTCCCTGAGCAAGCGCATAAGCAATCTTAGTATTGTGAACTCCCTTCTCCCCTGTGATTTGAAGAAGGATTTCATCCGCCATTCGGTGGATCGCGGGTCGAAGGGTTTGCAAGGGGCCTTCGTACTGTTTCCCGACGATGTGTTTCTGCTCTACTAAATCAAAAAGATGAAATTTCACGTTGAAATTGAGACCGTTGGGTTCCAAGAGGACTTCGCCGGCCAAGAGAATTTCCCCGCCCGCAGGAGTCCATTCTTGCAAGGCGGAGGCGCTGGGGATGCCGTCTCTTTCTCTAAGAGAAGGGGGCAGGCGGCTGGCATCGATCACCTTGAAAAAGCCGGAAAGCGTGAGGTCGCTGGCCAGAATTTGATAGACTTTTTCCGGGAAGGAAGCAGGGGTTTTGTCCACGGGTTTCCATTTCGGCAGGACAATGGGGATTTGGACAAAGGTTGGAGCATTGATATCAAAATAGATTCTTGCCTCCGCAACGTAGGGCACGAAGACGCCTAAAAAGAGAAAAATGGAGAGGTATCTTTTCATCTTATGTAATGTTGAGTGGCTGAATTTTTCCATACGCCTTTATTATTTAAGACAATAATTGTTTCCAAGTCAACTATTTCTTCGACAAGGTGTTACGGAGGAATCGAAGGAATTCGGTGGCCATGGGGGAAAGCGTCCTCCGGCGATGAGAAACGATATAAATTTGTCGAGAGATGGGTTCCAAGCCCTCCACATCGATTTGGGAGAAGGAGCCCTGACGGATTTCTCCCTCGGTGGCTCTTCCGGAGATAAAGGCAAGACCGAGTCTGGCCTTCACCCCCTCTTTGACTGAAGAGGTGCTCCCCATTTCTATGACGACGTTAAACTGTTTGAGGGTTCTGCCTTTCCTTCTTAACGCCCTTTCCACGGCGATCCGGGTTCCGGAACCCTCTTCTCGGATGATCCAGGGTTCCTTCAAAAGCTCATCGAGGTCCACTTTTTTCTTCCGGGTCAGAGGGTGTCCGGATGGGGCGACGACGATGATTTGATCTTCTTCATACTTTTCATAATGGAGGGAAGGATGATTCAACTTTGCGCCGATGACGCCAAACTCCACCTGGTCTTGAAGAACGTATTGGATGACTTCCTTGGTATCGCCGATCTTGAGGGAGATGACAAAAGAAGGGTGGTTTTTTTTAAAATCACCGATGAGCTTCGGAAGGAGATACTCCCCGGGAATGGTGCTTGAACCCAAAGAAAGCTCTCCCCGGATCCCCCGGGAAAATTCACTCAAGGCATTGAGCATATTCTTGCGCAAAGACAAAAGCTTTGAAGCATATTCCCAGAAGACCTCCCCGGATTTTGTCAGCCGAACCTCCCTGCTCGCCCGGTCAAAGAGGCGTAAGGACAGGGATTGCTCTAAGGAGAGGATGTGACCGCTGACCGTAGGTTGGGTAAGGAAGAGATCGTCAGCCGCCTTTGAGAAGCTTTTCAAATCAGCGACACGACAGAAAGTTTCCAGGTGTCGAAATTCAATTTGCAATGGTTTTCTTTCCACTACGGAAGAGATATTAAAGCCCTTTCTTTTGAATTGCAAGCAAAAATTTGATTTTCAAAAATTGAATTCGATAGTTACGACTACAGGAAAGTTTCAGGGATAGGTTTCAAGGATGATTCTTTATTGAGGGAGACCCTTCTGAACGGGTTAAAATAAAAAGGGCTTGGGAAAAATGTTCCAGGCTCCCAAGCCCTCTTCTCAAATTCAATAGAGATTAAAATCTTAGTACATATCACCCATCCCGCCCATTCCACCGCCACCCGGAGGCATTGGGGGATAAGGGGCTTTCTTTTCGGGCTTGTCGGCCACAATCGCTTGTGTGGTGATCATCAACGATGCGACGGAAGCCGCATTTTGAAGGGCGAGCCTGACCACTTTGGTAGGATCGATGATTCCTGCCTTGATCATATCCGTATACTCATCCTGTGAAGCATCGAACCCATAGGCTCCCTTCTCATTCTTCACTTTCTCCGTCACCACAGATCCTTCCTGACCGGCGTTATTGGCGATCTGGCGGATCGGTTCTTCCAGGGCCCTCCTCACAATATCGACCCCGATCTTCTTATCTCCTTCTAATTGCATTTTACCGAGTGCGGGAAGGCAGCGGAGGTAGGCCACACCACCCCCCGGAACGATTCCTTCCTCTACAGCCGCCCGGGTTGCGTTCAGGGCGTCTTCGACACGGGCCTTCTTCTCCTTCATTTCTGTTTCTGTCGCTGCGCCGACGTTGATGACAGCCACTCCGCCGATGATCTTGGCCAGGCGCTCCTGAAGCTTCTCCCGATCATAATCGGAGGTGGTTTCTTCGATCTGGGCACGGATCTGTTTTACTCGTGCCTCAATATCCTTTTTGTCTCCCGCTCCATCGACGATGGTTGTGTTGTCTTTGTCGATCGTGATCCGTTTTGCCCTGCCTAAGTCGTCCAATTTGATGTTTTCCAGCTTAATGCCCAAGTCCTCAGAAATCACTCTTCCTCCGGTTAGGGTGGCAATATCCTCCAGCATTGATTTCCTGCGATCTCCAAAACCGGGAGCCTTCACCGCACAACATTTGAGAGTTCCTCGGAGTTTATTGACCACCAACGTAGCCAGGGCTTCCCCTTCCACATCCTCGGAAAGGATTAAGAGGGGTTTTCCCATCTTGGCAATCTGTTCCAGGATCGGAAGCATATCTTTCATGTTGGAAATCTTTTTCTCGTTGAGAAGGATATAGACGTCTTCGAGCACCGCTACCATCTTCTCAGGATCGGTGACAAAGTAAGGAGAGAGATATCCCCGGTCGAACTGCATCCCCTCGACCACATCAAGCGTCGTCTCCATTCCCTTCGCTTCTTCTACGGTGATCACGCCTTCTTTGCCGACCTTATTCATGGCCTCGGCAATGATGTTCCCGATGGTTTCATCATTATTGGCAGAGATCTTCCCCACTTGAGAAATCTCCTTCTGATCCTTCGTCGGCTTGCTCAGCTTCTTTAACTCTTTCGACACTTCCTCGACCGCCAAATCCATCCCACGTTTCACATCCATGGGATTGGCGCCGGCTGCAACCACCTTCGATCCTTCACGATAAAGCGCCTGGGCCAAGACGGTGGCCGTCGTCGTCCCATCCCCTGCCGTGTCGGAGGTCTTGCTCGCCACCTCCTTCACCATTTGTGCGCCCATGTTCTCAAACCTATCTTCCAGTTCGATTTCTTTTGCTACGGTCACACCGTCTTTGGTGACGGTCGGGGCTCCAAAGGATTTTTCCAAGATGACATTCCTTCCCTTCGGGCCCAAGGTGACCTTGACCACATCGGCTAAGATATTGACTCCCCGCAAAATTGCATTGCGGGCCTCTTGATCAAACTTCAGTTCCTTTGCCATTTTAACTTACCTCCATTTCTTTGAAATTTGTTATTTTCCTTCAATTACTCCTAAGATATCTTCTTCTCTCATGATAAGATGCTCTTCCCCTTCAATCTTGATCTCTGTGCCCGAATACTTCCCGAAAAGAATTTTGTCTCCAACCTTTACGTCGAGAGGGATCAACTTGCCCTCCTCTGTCATCTTTCCCTTCCCAACTGCGATGACTTTCCCTTCCTGTGGTTTCTCCTTGGCAGTGTCAGGAATGATGATCCCGCCCTTTGTCTTTTCTTCCTCCTCGAGTCGCTTGACAATCACTCTGTCCTGTAACGGTCTGATCTTCATCTTTGACTTCTCCTTTCTTGGTCAGTGGTTTTCAAATCGAAAAAATTGGAAATATAATTACATGATTAATGAATATGCCCCATCACCTCCTTAAGAAGTAAAGCTCTTTAGAATTAATTGGTTACGGGTTTTCTGTAAGTTTGGCTGGTTAACAGATACAAGACAACCCTTTAGCGCTGCCTTTTAGATAATCATCAAGAAGGGGATTGTCAAGGTAAGGGGATGAAATTTTTTGTGTCCTATCATACTTCTCTTTCTCTCGGGAATGAAATGGCAAGGACTATTGAAAAACTCCGTTTGATTCGACATAATTATGGAACTCTTAGAGGAGGACAGATGAAAAGAATTCTTAAGTCCTTAATAAAATTGTCTTTTCCGGTCTTCTTTATTTTCTTTGTTTCCTTTCCTTCCGACGCCGGTATGTTAAAGCGGCCCTTGTCCTTCCAACATGTTACCTCCAAAGAGGGTCTTTCCAGCGAAATGGTGTTTGCAATTGCTGTTCAAGGTGAGGAGCTGTGGTTCGGAACCGAAAGCGGAGGAGCTACCCTTTATGATCCGTCCAAGAAGAGTTGTAGAGCTTACACGACCAAGGGAGAGCCCATGGACAAAATCGATAAAGGGGTCAGCATCAACTGGCAAAATCTTCTCCCTTATAACCATGTCTCCGTCATCCTTCCGGATGTGGATCGGACCTGGTTTGGCACCTATTTTTACGGCTTCGGGGGCGGGGGAATATCCTACTACCAACCCCGGAGAAATCCCCCTTGGAGAAAATTCACGACCAATGACGGCCGCGCTAAAAAAGTCAACTCCATGGCTTTAGATGGAGATTCGGTTTGGGTGGGGTCTGAAAAGGGCCTCTCCCTTCTCGACAAAAAGACAGAGGGCTGGAAGAGATTTTACTCAACAGAAGATGGCCTCTCTGGGAATTTTGTCAATTCCCTTCTCGCCCAACCCAATTTTCTATGGGCGGGCACGAACGGAGGGATCAGTCGTTTTGACAAAGTTAAGAGGACTTGGAAAACCTATTCCCAGAAAGAAGGGCTGACGGAAACGGAGATCAAATCCTTAGTGACGGTTGGCCAGAAAATATGGGCAGGAGGCATCGGAGGGATCCTCTTTGAGTATGACGCTGTTTCAGACCTTTGGAAGAAGATCGAGCCGACGGATCCCTTGAAGGGCGGGGGAATTCATTCCATCAGTGTGACAACAGAAAAGGTTTTTATCTGTCGGGATAGCGGGGTAAGTATTTATGATCTTCCGACGAGGCAGTGGGAGTCGTTGACGGTCTCTGATGGATTGTTGAGCAATACGGTATTTTGTGCGGTCCAGGACAAAAACGGTATCTGGTTTGGAACAGATAAAGGAGTCTCCAGGCTTGTCCTGAAGGAATGAGAATATTAAAAATGGCAAATGCCAAAGTTCAAATGTCAAACAAAATCCAAATTTCAAATAATAGAACTTTGAGATTTTGACCTTTGACAGTCATTTGGCATTTGGATTTTGGAATTTGAAATTTCAAAGGAGGAATCATGGATCAATCCCGAAAGAAGGAATTAACTCGCAGGCAGTTTATCACGGGAACGGTGGCAGTAGCCCTTCCTCTTCTCTCGTCGAAGCTTCCATTCTATGGTTCCCTGGCGCATGCCGCTGAAGAATCGGATCTGGTCATTGCAAAAAATGGAAGTGCTTCCCAGCTATTGCAAGCTGCCATGGCCCCGTTAGGGGGGATGGGCCGATTTATCAAGAAAGGGCAGAGGGTGGTGATCAAGGCGAACATCGCCTGGGCGAGGACACCTGACCAGGCGTGCACGAATAACCCTGACCTTCTCGCGGCACTGATCAAAATGTGCTATGACACGGGTGCAAAGCGAGTCGCCGTGTGGGATCACACTTGCGATAATTACCAGTTTTGTTTTTCCAGATCAGGGTTAAAAGAGACAGCCCAGAAGGCAGGAGCAGACATCTTCTCCGGCCACGGACGCAACTCCTATAAACAAGTCGAGGTTCAGAAAGGCAAAAAGGTTAAGACCGTTGAAATCCTCAGGGATGTTCTCGAATCAGATGTCTTCATCAATTTCCCCATCCCCAAACAACACTTTGCTACGGAGCTGACCCTGGGAATGAAAAACCTGATCGGGATCGTGTGGGACATGGAGCAATTGCACAAGATCGGACTCCATCAGGCCATCGCGGATATCAATACGATCCGGAAAACGGATCTGGTGGTGATGGATGCTATCCGAATCCTCACAACGAACGGTCCAAAGGGGCCTGGAAAGACGGAGGACATCGGGGAGGTGATCGCCTCCACGGATATCGTAGCGGCAGATGCTTATGCGGCCGCCTTCTTCAAGCATCCCAAGACCGGAATACCTTTTAAGCCGGAGGAGATCCAGTTCGTTAAGAATGCTTACGATTTAGGCCTGGGCCAGATCAACCTCTCAAAAGTGCGGGTGAAGAAGGTCACGGCTGCATGAAAAAAGCGATTCCCTACCTGAGAAGGACGATTCAAGCCCTTTCCTTTTTCTTCCTTCTCTATCTCATCCTCAAGACCGCTTTTCCGCTTGAACTGAAAATCCCGGTGGACCTCTATCTTCGGCTCGACCCCTTCATCGGGATCATTACGTTTCTGACGAAGAAAGAGGTCATCCTGAGGATGCTTCCTGCCTTCGGGGTGCTCCTCGTCGTTTTTATTTTCGGAAATTTCTTCTGTGGATGGTTCTGCCCCATGGGCGCCACCATCGATTTTTTCGACCGAATTCTCTTCAGAGAGAAGAAAGGGGCTAAGAGTTTCAGCGATCAGTCTCTGAGAAGGCTTCGGTACGGGATTTTTATGTTTTCTCTTGTGGCGGGTCTGATGGCCTTTCAAGTCATGTACATTCTCGACCCCATCAGCCTCATCACCCGCACCCTGATCATCGCATTCTATCCTCCTGCCATCTTCATCTTTAATCACTTTCTCCCCCAGATGCAGCATTTCCTCCCTCAAAACTCTTTGATCGCGTCGACCATTCCGATGCCTTTATTTAAAGTCAACCTTCTGATCTTTCTATTTTTTGTCATTGTCCTTGCGCTGGGGGTTATCAGAAAAAGGTTCTGGTGCCGATACCTCTGTCCGCTGGGGACTCTCTTTTCTATCGTTTCACGTTTTCGTATATTGAAACGGTTTGTCACAGTGGATTGTACCCGCTGCCTCAAGTGTGTAAAGGATTGCCCGGTGGGCGCGATTCCTGAAACGAATCCGCAGGAATACCGGCAGCAGGATTGCGTCTCCTGTTTCAAGTGCCTCGAATGTCCCCCGGAGGCCGTCTCTTTCCATTTCGGTTTGCCTCGTTGGAGAACGGTGAGTGGTGTAAATCTTTCGAGGAGGTATGTTTTAGGCTCTCTGGCTTTTGGCGTCGTGTCGGCATTGATGATCAAAGCCAATCCCCTCCAGTCGGAGAGCGGATTGAAAAATAACCGGCTGATTCGACCTCCGGGTTCTCTTCCAGAGGAGGAATTTGTTTCCGTGTGTACAGGCTGTGGCGAATGTTTGAAGGTCTGTCCCAATAATGCCCTTCAATCCACTCTTTTGGAGGCGGGGTTGGCCGGCCTTTACACGCCGAGGCTCGTTCCCCGAATCGGTTACTGTGAAGAGTTCTGTAATTTTTGTGGAAGGATTTGTCCCACCGAAGCCATCCGGCCTCTTCCCGTCGAGGAAAAGCGGCTCCTGCAGATGGGGATCGCTCATATTGACAAGACGCGATGTATTGCCTGGGATACGGAAAAAATCTGCCTTGTTTGCAATGAGCAGTGTTCCTATCAAGCCATCATCGGTGATGACAAGAAGCGCCCCATCATCAAAGAGGAAAAATGCACAGGTTGTGGCATCTGCGAAAACAAATGCCCGGTCGATGGCGAATCCGCGATTATCGTCTATGCCTCCGGTGTCCAGAAGAAGCTGAAGCCCGAAGATCTCAATAACAACAAAAACGAAGTCCCTTCCACCCCCGCAAAAAAAGAAAAAAGCTCTTAGGGTAAGCAGAATTTGAGTTTAAAGCCTCCGATCCTTTCCCATCCAAAAAACAATTGAAATATTTTGCAGCTGTGATAACCTCTACTCAATTAAATGGATATTGTTCGAGACAGTTCGGATGTGAACGAGTTAGGCGGCATATGCGCCCCAGCGAACAATGACAATAAGGATTAACCGAGAAGTAGCCATGAAATTTGAGTTAAGTCGGTTGCCCAGAAATTGCACAAACGAAGAGATTATCGCCGAGGTCAAACGAGTTGGTTCTTTGATTAAAGAAGGCCCTATCAGTGGGAAGGTATTTAACCAATATGCGAAGGTATCTCGTGATACAGCAAGAAAAAGATTTGGGAGTTGGAAAAGGGTATTGATTGCAGCAGGTCTAGAGCATAGGTATGCAGATCGACCAGAACTTAAGAAAGCAAGAACTCAAAAGTTGACTGATGAAGAAATTATAGTTGAAATACAAAGGATCTCCAAACTTTTGGGGAAAGAAAGTGTAGCGATGGAGGATTTTATGAAACATTCCTCTATTGAAATGCACCCTGAATCTGTTCGACGACGATTCGGTTCTTGGGGGAGCCTAATGGGAAAAGCAGGGCTAAGGCTCTCACCAGAATATCATCGCCGTTATTCCAATGAAGAATATTTTGAAAACTTACTTAATGTCTGGACTTATTACGGGAGACAACCTCTTTATAGACAAATTGATGAATATCCATCAAGAATCAGTTCGGGTGCTTATGAGAACCGCTTTGGAACTTGGAGAAAAGCACTTGAGGCCTTTGTGGTTAGAATGAATGAGGATGAAACAGAAAATAAGGAAGCGGACACCATAGAGAACAAATCCGTAGATATTTTAGAACTGGAGAAAGAAATAAAGCGGAAAAATACTATTCCAAAGAGAGAAGACCGCCGAGCTATCAACCTATCTCTGAGATATAAGGTGTTAGTAAGAGATAATTTTTGATGCGTGAGGTGCGGGAGAAGTCCAGCAACAACCCCTGGCGTAGAATTGCAAATAGATCATAAGAATCCTTTTTCCAAACAAGGGAAAACTTCATTGGAAAATCTGGAAACAAAATGTAAAGAATGCAATTTAGGGAAAGGTGATAGACATATCGAATAAATGGAAAAAATCAAAATGGGCACGCTTCGCCTAACGCGGGCCAAAAGATTGACATCCAAATGCTATCGCACTTCTTTTGGCCTTGAACGCTATCTGGCAATTGCGGGCAGAGAAAAAAGGACACAAGAATGCATAAGGGCCAGGGTAAGAAAGAGCTCAAGAAACAACTGAACGCTCTCTTTAAAAGCATGGATTTCGTCAGCAACAATTTTCTTGGTAGTGAGAAAATAGGTGAAAAAGAATTTCAGCGTTTCTTTCGCATCTACCAGCAACTTGGGTTAGCGTGGGAACTTTTGGGCTTGCAGTGTAAACATTGGGATGGATATAAGAAAACGAGGGATAAGAAGGAAGCTTGCAAGATATGTGGAAAAATCAAAGGGGCCGATGATTTCTATATCCTGCTTTCCCAAAAGGGGTCTAAAAAATTGGGAATGAAGTTGAAACCCAATTCCAAAAAGACTTTTGAAACTAAAAAAGATGCGGAGATCGTTAATGATACAATCGATTTTTATGGTGCTATCGTAAATGTGAACGTACATAATTCCTATAAATCGAACCTCTTCGGTAAAGGGATTAATATGGCTGCCGAGAGGATCGTTAACTTAAAAGAAGAGAACGTCGAGTGTTCTATTGATCAGCATCTTATTCACATCAGAGTAATTGGTAAGGACAGAAAGCGTGTGAAAAAGAGATACGGTGGGTTCCCATGGGAGATAAAAAGAAAAAATTTGAAGCATTTCCCAGTCATTTTTGATTTTGATGAAAAGTATAGATTTTTGGGACTGACGATTCTAAAGTAAACTCTCTCGATGCTCATAACCACAGATAACGGAGTGTTTGATACTAAGTTTTTAATTTGTGCATTTCTCGCCCTTAAATTTGGTATAATTGGATTAAAGAGGAGGTTGTTATTGGCGTTTATGCCCTTCGGGGAATCCCAACTTTATCGCGACTTCGCCAACCCAAAAACGTTATTCCACATCCGTTCAAAAAGGAGGAAAAGATGAGAACAGCAAAAGAAGAAGTCAGGAGGATGCTTGACCAGATCCCAGATGATGCGACTTTTGAGGACATTCAGTACCATATATATGTTCGGGAGAAGATCGAACGTGGGCTGAAGGATATTCAAGAAGGAAACTTAGTAAGTCAGGAAGAGGTTGAGCAAAGGATGTCTAAATGGCTCGGAAAGTAACCTGGACCGAATCCGCCTGGATGGACCTCGAAGAAGTAGCGGACTACATTTTTTAGAGGAAGTTGTTATATTCAGAGTTAGAGAAAGTATATGAAATTCAGTGAGCTTGTTCGATTATTGGAGCAGAACGGTTTTAAAGTTATAAAGGAAAAAGGATCCATCAGATATTATGCCAAACCTGGGTGGAACAATCTGATCAGAGTTGATTACCATGGTTCAAAAGAAGTCCCAAAAGGGACTTGTCATGCAATTTTAAAGGATGCAGGGATTAAGAAATAAAGGGAATGGAGGACCAAAGATGATAGATTTAGAATATTCATTGACCATTGAGGCGACCAAAGAACCTGATTTTTTTGGATTTTATTCCCCTGACTTGCCAGGTTTTTCAGGTATCGGACATTCCGTCGAGGATTGTCTTTATAAAGCGAAGTGGGGAATGATTGAACATGTGAATTTATTGAAGGAACAAGGGTTGCCCATTCCGTCCAAAAATGTAAATCCAAAAATTATTATCCAAAATGAGGAGTCCCTAAGAGCTGCTTGAAAGCTGGCCGCAGCCGGTTAACCCAGGTCAGAAGGTTAGCATCGACCCTAACCCTAAAAAGTTTATCTGCAATTTGAGCCTTCCTTTTTGCATCCCCTCCTTTTTGTTGTAGAATAATTGTATGAATCGTTTTAAGCTCGTCTCTGAATTCCAACCTAAGGGCGATCAGCCTCAGGCCATCGAATCATTAAGTGAGAGCGTTCTGGAAGGAGCCAGGCACCAGGTCCTCTTAGGCGTGACCGGTTCAGGAAAGACCTTCACCATGGCCAATGTGATTGAGAGGGTCCAGAAGCCCGCGTTGGTCATCTCCCATAATAAGACCCTGGCCGCCCAGCTCTATGGTGAGTTCAAAGAACTCTTTCCGGAGAATGCGGTCGAATTCTTCGTCAGTTATTACGACTATTATCAACCCGAGGCTTATATTCCCTCCACCGATACCTATATCGAGAAGGACACTCAGATCAATGAAGAAATTGATAAGATGCGGCACTCCGCCACCCGCTCCCTTCTTGAAAGAAACGACGTCATCATTGTTGCCAGTGTCTCCTGTATCTATGGTTTAGGATCTCCGGAGGCATACCATGGAATGCTCTTGTATCTGGAAAAAGGAATGGACATCTCCAGGGAAACAATCCTTTCAAAACTGGTCGAGATTCAGTACGAGCGAAATGATATCGATTTTCACCGGGGGACCTTCCGGGTTCGAGGAGATGTGATTGAAGTCTTTCCGGCCCATGAGAAAAGCCGGGCGATTCGGGTCGAGCTCTTTGGAGATCAAATTGAAGAGATCTCTGAAATTGATCCTTTAAAAGGAAAGGTGATCGAACGTTTGGATAAAGTTCCCATCTATCCGGGAAGCCACTATGTCACCCCTCCGGACCGGCTGCAAAAAGCTATCCAGAGCATCCGGGAGGAATTGAAGGAAAGGCTGCAATGGTTTCGGTCCCAGAATCAACTTCTAGAAGCCCAGAGACTCGAGCAGAGGACGAAATTCGATTTAGAGATGCTTCAAGAGCTGGGTTATTGCCAGGGGATCGAAAACTATTCCCGCCATCTCACTGGAAGAAGGGCTGGGGAACCTCCTCCTACGCTTCTGGATTATTATCCAAAAGACACTCTTTTATTCATCGACGAAAGTCATGTCACCCTTCCGCAGCTGATCGGGATGTACCGTGGAGACCGATCCAGGAAGGAGACACTGGTGGAATATGGGTTTCGTCTTCCCTCGGCGCTGGACAACCGGCCGCTGATGTTCGAAGAGTTTGAGAACCGCATCCGTCAGGTGATTTATGTCTCCGCGACCCCGAGCGAATATGAGATGAAGAAGAGTCATGGAAAGATTGTGGAGCAGATCATCCGTCCCACGGGTCTGAGCGATCCTCTCCTGGATGTCAAACCGGCGAAGAATCAAGTCGATGACCTCCTGGCAGAGATCCAGGGGCGGGTGAAGAATAAAGAGAGGGTTCTCGTGACCACGCTCACCAAGCGCATGGCAGAGGACCTGACCGAATACTTCGCTGACCTTGGAGTTCGGGTGAAATACCTCCACTCGGATATTGACACCCTGGACCGGGTGGAGATCATCCGGGACCTCCGCCTCGGGAAGTTCGACGTGCTGATCGGGATCAACCTTTTGAGGGAAGGACTCGATCTTCCAGAGGTGTCCTTGGTGGCCATTCTGGATGCCGACAAGGAGGGTTTTCTTCGATCTGAAAAGTCACTCATCCAGACGTTCGGCCGTGCTGCACGAAACGTAAACGGCCAGGTGATCCTCTATGCGGATAAGATGACCCGATCGATGGATCAGGCGATTTCGGAAACAAACCGGCGGAGAAAAATCCAGGAGGCGTATAATCAAGAGCATGGAATTACTCCGCAAACGGTGAAG
>Ga0209286_1000108_pt1 | contig 17821 bp, 18 predicted proteins | sample PPLLak1March2015_2_FD_187250 | JGI IMG/M metagenome (GOLD analysis project Ga0209286, IMG submission 187250) | Freshwater sediment microbial communities from Prairie Pothole Lake near Jamestown, North Dakota, USA - PPLs Lake P8 Core (3) Depth... | ecosystem: Environmental > Aquatic > Freshwater...
CGAAGAAACGCATTAAACAAATGGCAAAGGAAATTAAAATGGAATATTGGAATACTGGAATAGTGGGGTATACAGCTTGTTTTCCCATTATTCCAACGTTCCAACGTTCCAACATTCCATGGTACTTAAAATATGGAACAGCAACCTTTCACTCTTGACATTGTAACCCTGAAAAAAGTCGCCTTCAGCGAGGAGATCAAGTCTGTGAGTGCGCCGGGAACGGAAGGTTATTTCAGTATCCTGGTAAATCATACTCCTTTTGTATCGAGCCTTCAAGCAGGGGTCATCAGGGTGACCCGACCCAATGGAGATTCATTTGCCTTCTCCATGAGCGGCGGCTTTCTCATGACCGATGGGAAAAAAGTCATCCTACTGGCCGATGCGGTGGAACGTCCCGAAGAAATCGATATTTCACGGGCTCAGGCCGCCAAAGAGAGAGCAGAAAAGCGATTGACTGAAAAAACTCCGGATATTGATGCCGATCGAGCCAGATTGGCCTTGCTTCGAGCCCTCAACCGCCTCAAGGTCGCCGAATTAACAAAGATGAGGCAAATATAGATTCCAACCTCTTTCGCCCCCCTGCCTACCCGCAGGCAGGCAATAAATGGGGGCGCTATAGTTTTCTCATTTCCTCTCAACCTTAACCTAAACCTTGCCCTCTTATATTCATCTTCCAATTCCTATTGACTCGTTCCTGTGGGTTTTATAGACTAATTCACATCAAGACGGACACGGTTGACGGTAACGCCTGCCTGCCGGTAGGCAGGGACACGAGCTCCATGAGTAAAATAACCCGTCCAATTGTCACTGATGTTTTTCCAAGGAAACGGTTGTTTCGCATGCTGGATCAACTGCGAAAGCAGCCTATTGTCTGGGTCTCTGGACCTGCCGGCTGTGGGAAAACCACTCTGGTCAGCAGCTACATCGAAACCCGAAAGATTCCTTGTCTTTGGTATCAGATAGACGAAGGCGACGGCGATCCGGCAACCTTTTTCTATTACATGGGTCAAGCAGCCAAAAGGGCCGCACCCCGAAAGCGGAAAACCCTGCCCCTTCTCACTCCAGAATATTTGCAGGATATTCCTACCTTTACTTATCGATTTTTTGAAGAGCTTTACAGCCGACTAATCCCCCCTACCCCCCTTTATAAAAGGGGGGAAAAAAGTGGTTATTTGACAAAAAGGGGAATAAGAGGGGATTTAGCAAAGGGGGGAGTAAAAGGGGGGATTTGTGTTCATCCCCCTTTGAAAAAGGGGGATGAAGGGGGATTTATCATCGTTTTCGATAATTATCACGAGGTCCCAGCCGATTCACCCTTCCATGAGGTCATCCTCAATGGTTTATCCAGAATTCCTGAAGGGATTAATATCATCCTGATCAGCCGGAGCGAACCTCCTCCAGAACTAATACGATTACGGGCTAATAACCTGATGAATGTCCTTGGTTGGGATGAACTCCGATTGACTTTAGAGGAGTCCGCTGGAATTATCCGACTTCGATCGAAACGGAAGCTATCAAAGGAGACAGTGAGGCATCTGAATGAATCAACGGACGGATGGGCAGCCGGGCTGGTGTTGATGTTGGAGGGTATGAGAAGGGGTATCGAGCCTCAGATACTTGGAAACCTAACAACGGAAGAGATCTTTGATTATTTTGGAAAAGAAATCTTTGATAAAACGGATAAAGAAATACAAGAGTTTTTCCTTAAGACAGCTGTTCTGCCCAAGATGACTTCCAAAATGGCTGAAGCTTTTACTGGTCTTCCCTCTGCAGACCACTTTCTCTCTACATTGAGTAGGAATAATTATTTCACAGAGAAGCGTTTTCTTGCTGAGCCTATCTATCAATATCATCCTCTCTTCAGAGAATTTTTACTTTCCCGTTCAAAAAACACATTTCCAAAGAAAGACCTATTAGTATTGTGTTCTCGTGCCGCTACCCTTCTTGAAGAAGATGGGCAGACAGAGGCCGCAATTTCGCTCCTGCAGGATATTGGGAACTGGGATGGAATGGTTCATTTAATCACAAAGTATGCTCCACTCATGATCGCCCAAGGAAGGTATCATCCTCTCAAAGATTGGTTGAGCAGTCTCCCTATGGAAACCCTGGAGAGTAATCCCTGGCTTCTTTACTGGATGGGGGCATGCCGCCTACCATTCGATCCATTACTGGCTCGACCCTGTTTTGAAAAGGCTTTTAAAAAATTTAGAGCGGAAGAGGATCCACCCGGATTATTCCTCGCCTGGTCAGGTATTGTTGAATCCATAACATCTGGTTTCGAAGACTATAAGCCACTCGACCAATGGATTTCCGTGTTTGAGGAATTGATGAAACGTTTCAAAAGATTGCCTTCCCAAGAGATCGCGCTTCGGGTAACAACCAATATGTTTATGGCATTGTTATACAGACAACCTCAGCATCCTGAGATTGAGGCATGGACAGAGCAAGCTCTTTCCCTTGCAGAAGCCTCTTCAAACATAGGTGAAAAACTTCGCACCTTAAACCGTCTGGCGCAGTATCTCATGTTCATGGGGGATTTCCGGAAAACGATACTCGTGATGAACTCTTCACAGCAATTAGCCCAAACGAGGGATGCCCCCACAGTCGCTTTGATACTGGCCAAATATGTAGAGGCTACCTATTATAGCCAAATAGGATTGCATGAAAAGTGTCTAAAATCTGTATTCGAGGGGCTCGAATTAGCCCGAAATACGGGTATGCATAGGGCAGACTACGGATTGTTAGGAGCAGGGGTATCAAGCGCCCTGATGGCGAATGACCCAACAATAGCCGGGAAGTTACTGGAGGAAATGGCTTCATACTTGAGAGAACAAAAACCCTGGATGAAATGCTTTTACCATCTCTTGAAAACGCAAGAAGCTTTGCTCCGGGAAAACCCGGAGGAAGCCCTTCTTCATGCCGAAATGTCGTTGAAACTGAGTAACGATGTGGGATCTCCTCTCAGCTCACTTTACTGTAATCTGGCAAAAGCGCATGTAATGAATCACCTCGGAAAGCGAGAAGAAACGACAAGACATCTTACAGCCGTCGTAAATATTGCATGGCAGATAAAAAGCAAGATTTTCCAATTTTGGGTCTTATTAGCTAAGTCACTATTTGCCCTCGATCAAGGGGAGGAAACTTCTGCCTTAACATCACTACGGGAAGCCTTAGGTCTCGGTAGAGAAGGCGGCTATCTAAACACATTCATTTATCAACCCTCTACTATGGTAAGGCTCTGCGAAAAGGCTCTTGAGGCTGGCATAGAAGTGGAGTATGTGCAAAACCTTATTCGCAAGCGCCACCTGACTCCCGATAAACCACCTCTCCATTTAGAGAACTGGCCCTGGCCCATAAAAATAGTCACCCTGGGAAGGTTCGAATTGTTTAAAGACGGAAAACCAATCCAATTCTCCAGAAAGGCTCAACAAAAACCTCTTTCCATGCTCAAGGCCTTAATTGCTTTTGGGAGAAAAGAGATAAGGGAAGACCAAATATCCGATGCCCTGTGGCCCGAGGCCGACGGAGATATTGCTCATCACTCTTTTGAAATGACTTTGCATCGCCTCCGGAAGTTAATCGGACATGAGAATGCGATACAGTACCGGGAAGGTAGGGTAACCCTTGATCCAGGATATTGTTGGGTGGATGTTTGGGCCTTCGAGCGTATCCTCGGAGGAGTTGATGGCAAGCAGGGGGAAGGATTGATTGAGACTGCTGTTTTGTCCACCCAAAAAGCCATTAAATTATACAGGGGGCCTTTTCTCGCTGGTGAGGTAGAAAAGAGCTGGATGGTATCTATTCGTGAACGTCTGAGGCGTAAGTTTCTAAGGAATGTAAGCTGGTTAGCCAATTACTGGGAGCAAAGCCAAAGTTATGACAGAGCTCTGGAATGCTACGAACGCGGCCTCGAAGTAGATGATCTTGCAGAAGAACTATATCGACACCTCATGATGTGCTATCACCACCTGGGTCGCCAGGCTGAGACCTTGTCAGTTTATAATAGATGTAAACGAACTCTTTCTGCATCCCTTGGCATTGAACCCTCCTCCGAAACAGAAACGATCTATAGAACAATATTTACTCAGAAACGGTGAACCGTTTTCTCCTATCTCCGTCTCCTCCGATCCCCCTTTTCTGACTTTTTATTTCTCCTTTTCATTTTTTATATGAATCTGTGAGTTATCTGTGAGTCCTTTTGTGATATTCACTTCCATAAAAGGAGTGAAGCTTGTCTACGCCAGATTTTTCTGTCGACTACATCGTCCGGATTTATCGTTTTCAAAAGGACAAACCTCGCCATCTTGTGGGAGTTGTCGAAGAGGTCGGGGTAAAGGGGAAGAAGGCTTTTACCAATTATGACGAACTCTGGGAGATCCTTATTTCTTCGAAAAGTATGACGCAAAAACAAAGGAGAAAGGAGGTGAAATAAGGGAGAGGACAAAAAGTTTTCCCCTCTCCCCCTGTGGGAGAGGTCGAGGGTGAGAGGGCTATGGCCTGTAAACCATGCGTTTCAGGGCTATGCTCTTTGCCTGCCTACCGCAACCAGACCCTATGCGTTTTTATTAAAAATAAGGAGGTGCAAAATGTATTTTAAGAATGTATGGAAAATGGTAGTTATCATTCTGTTAAGTTTGGTCATGTTCATTTCAATTACCCAAGCACAACAACCTTTCGATATCACGTTCTGTGGTTCTATCACGACCACACAGACAGTCTTAGAGAGCAAGGAATTGACAATCACCACCTTCGAGGGTAAAGGAACTGTCCGAAGTAACCCCGAAAACAAGGCCTTCGATAACTGCAGTTATCATCTCTTGGGTGTTTCACTCCAGATGGCAGACAAATATACCAATTTCGGCTATTCCAGGTACATGGATTCCGATGGGGACTTTGTTGTGCAGGAAAACCTCCGTCCCCTCGACGGCACAGAGGCAACTTGGAAATTTCTGTATGGCACCGGTAAATGGAAAGGAATCAAGGGTAGCGGCAAAACCACAGTTGTCATCCGTCCTAAACCAATAGTCCCTGGGACTAGGCAAGGTTGTCTCAGGTCAACTGGAACGTTCGAATTGCCAAAGAAATAGAATTGAAAGCTCAATATATAGCTTCCCGTCCCCTCCCCTCTGAGGGAAGAGGGTGGGGGCAAAGGGAAGCAGTGCAGGGCTCTGCACTATGTATGTTACAGAAAAAAGGAGGTGTACCATGTTTATCAAGAAATGGAAGATATGGCTTCCCATTCCTATGAGTGCAGCGGTCACAATTGTTTTTTCCTTAGCCATGTTTGTTCCAATGACACAGGCGGAACAGCCAATCGACATCACCTACTGCTTGTCTTTGACCACCACCATGGTGTCCGAGACCCAGGAATTGAGCATTCACAGCTTCGATTTCAAAGGCATTGCCCGAAGCAATCTTGAAAACAAAGCATTCGATAATCTGACCTTCCACGGAATCGGTGTGGGTCGGGATCTGGGGGACAAAAGAAAGCACAGATACGGTTATATCAAGTTCATGGATCCCGATGGAGATATTTTGGTTACGGAGAATCTTCGCACCCTTGATGCCGGGCCGGACTCTGATTGGAATTTCTTACAGGGCACCGGAAAATGGAAGGGGATCAAGGGGGAAGGGAAACTTCGGACCGCAGCGGGAGGAAAACCAATAACCCCGGGGACAGTGCAAGGTTGCATCAGAATGACGGGAACATTTGAATTGCCGAAGAAATAAGTGAGTAAAATAGAAGGGCATTCCTCTATTTCAACGAGAGTGCCCTTTTTCCCTTTCTATTTTGTAGAAATTGGTAGAAATTGGGAACGGGTTCATATTTTCAGACTGACATTAAATGGGGGACTGCAAACTCTTTTCTACTTCCCCCACTTTCAATTTCTATTGATTTCTTTATTCCTATTTAGGAAACTTTCATTGAAAATGTAAAATTAAGATCCTCTGCTTCCCTCTTTTTAATTTCTATTGACCCATTCATACGGATTTTATAGACTCCTGTTATATATCGTATAAAAATATTGGGGTAAGGTTGAGCATGACCAACGTGTTAATTATCATTTTGGGTACCGTTTTGCTGTTTGGGTTACTTTATTTTCAGAAAAAGAAAGATAGAATGCTTTTATTAATCACAAAGGCCATTCTTTCGTTGCTCTTTGTTATGGCCGCACTTTTGCAGCCTCATCCGGTTCCAGCCTATTTTCATTATCTCCTCGTCGGTCTGATCTTTTGTCTCGTGGGTGATGTGTGTCTGGCCCTTCCGCAAAAAAAAGCCTTTATGGGAGGGCTGGTCGCTTTTCTGGTTGGGCATCTTCTCTACTCCCTAAGTTTTTCGTCTCTCATTCCAATTTCCCATTGGTTTTCATCAGGGCTGTTTATTATTGTTGGCATAAGCGCCCTTATTTTTTTCTGGCTCCGTCCCCACTTAAAGTCCATGCTGATTCCCGTGTTAATATATATTGTAGTAATCACTGTGATGGTATCCGGAGCCTGGGCGGTTTTTTGGAAATCCCCCTTCCAAGTTTCCGGAAGAGGACTCATCTTAGCAGGGTCCCTCTGTTTTTATGTTTCAGACGTGTTTGTCGCCCGGGACAAATTCATAAAAGAGGAATACCAAAATCGGCTCCTCGGCTTGCCCTTATATTACGCAGGTCAATTTTTACTGGCCTTTTCCGTAGGCCTTTTGAAGTGATGATGGAATTCAGGGGGCGATTAATTTCAATTTCGGGAAGTAGGTCCGGTATCGGGAAGCATCCCTCGTTAAGAGGGGAATGCCGAGTACGGCGGCGTGCGCCCCGATGAAAAAATCGGGGAGGGGTGAACGCTTACCCCCTCCTTTTTTCCGGTAGTTAAGAAAACATTTCCCGGCAAGAAAAGCAGCTTCCCACGGGATGGGATCACGGCGGAAATGCATCGGGGATAAGATGGCCTCAACATCTTCGACTCGCTCAAAGCCTATTGAGACCTCTGCGTAAATGATCGGATTGATCATTAAGGCATGGGTTTCCGCATATTGAGCCAGCGCTTCGGAAGACCATGGGAACCATCTTTTGTCTTCCGTCACGATATCCAGGATGACGTTGCTGTCCACAACCATATCCATGATCTATCCCCGTGTCAGAGCCATGATCTCATCTGTGGCCATCTTAACAGTTGCCTTTCCTCGCATACGGGCAATAAGATCCCGGCTGCGTTTGGATGGAGACTTAACCTTCTTCAACAGCACGGTATTCCCTGAAATGGTAAATTCAACCTCTGTATCAGGAAGAAATCCCATCTTTTCTCTGACTTCAAGGGGAATCGTGACCTGCCCCTTGGATGTGATCTTCATCAACCGTCCTCCTTTCTATTCTTACCTGTATTACTCTTACTCCAGATTAGAATAAAAGTCAACCCCTATTTTAAAACAGACTATCAAACCATTCCTTCAAGATATCAATAACAGATGGATGAGGAGCACTTCTCTTCGCCATTCATTGAATGACATATCATTGACATCTTTCTTCTAACTGGTATATTAATATGGCATGAAGAAAGAATTTAAAGAGCAATTGAAACGACTGGGGGTTTCAATCGTGTACATCTTCGGTTCAAAAATCACAGGTGGAAGCAACAAATTAAGTGATATTGATATTGGGGTGGTGCTTAAAGATTTACCTTCGGATAGCGACACAAGGGGTTTATACAATGCTTTATATAAATTATTTTCAGAATTGTACCCCAATTCAAAAATAGATATTGTTTTTCTGCAAAGGACTTCCATCTCCCTCCAATATTCTGCAATTAAATATAGAAAGGTTCTTTTTGAAGAAAATCCAGTAGTTACAGCCGATTATGAATGTCGAGTGGTCAATCAATATCTTGATTTTAGGCCTGTATTAGATTTCTTTGATCAAGTGGGAATGGAAAGATATGTCCAAAAATAGAAACAGAGTCCCTCTCAACAAAGAGGTCCTGCAAACCAGGATCGCTTATATTGAAGACTCTTCAAGAAGTCTCGAGAGATTTAAAGGGGTTTCCTTTGCAGAATTTCATTCAAACTCCGATCATTTTCGGATTGCTTTTTATGACCTTCATAGAGCCCTTGAGGCGGTAATGGATATAGGGTCTCACATTCTCTCAAGAATTCCAGGCGCAAGGCCCTCTTCTTATAAGGACATCCCAAGATTTCTGGAGAAATACAAAATGATCCCAAATGATTTTGCTTCAAATCAACTCACAAAAATGGCGGGTTATAGAAATCGCATGGTTCATTTCTATGGAGAAATTTCCGAGCAAGAACTCTACAATATCATTCAAGAAGAGCTTGAAGATTTTAATATGTTTTGTGCTTACGTTAATGAAATCTTAAAAAATCCTTCGAAATTTAATCTGACAATCGAATAATAACCAAAACTTTTATTGAATTAAACAACCTCACCGACTGCTATTGATTCTTTCATGCGGGTTTTATAGACTCTCCTCATATAAGGTTGTTTGCGGGAGGATTGAACATGATGAATGTCCTCATTATCATTTTGGGTATCGTACTACTGTTTGGCTTACTTTATTATGAGAAAAAGAGAGACCGGCTACCTTTATTAATCACAAAATCCATTCTTTCATTGCTCTTTGTGACAGCCGCGCTACTACAACCTCATTCGGTTCCAACTTATTATCATTATCTCTTCGTGGGTTTGATTTTTTGTCTGATTGGCGATGTCTTTCTGGCTTTGCCCCAGGAAAAAGTATTTAAGGCAGGATTGGTTGCTTTTTTGATTGGACACATTTTTTACATCTTTAGTTTTTCGTCTCTCCTCCCAATTTCTTATTGGTTTTCACCAATGCTCTTTATCATCTTTGGTATAGGTGCTCTTATTTTTTTCTGGCTCAGGCCTCATCTAAAATCCATGCTTATCCCCGTGTTGCTATATATCGTGGTGATTACAGTGATGGTATCCATAGCCTGGGCGGTTTTTGGAAAATCCTCCTTCCAAGTTTCAGGAAGGGCGCTCATCTTAGCCGGGTCCCTCTGCTTTTACTTCTCGGATGTTTTTGTAGCAAGGGACAAATTCATAAAAGAGGAATACCGAAATCGACTCCTCGGCTTGCCATTATATTATTCCGGCCAATTCTTGCTGGCTTTTTCCGTAGGCCTCTTAAAATAAGGACAAGGTGTTCTGAAAAAAGGAGCAAGCTCGTCCCTCTCTTAAAAAATATTACCTCTTTAATATATCTGTTGACTCCCTAATACAAGTTTTATAGACTGCTGTTATATCAAACAAGATTTTAGGTTAAGGTTACGGCGACGAGGCCAGTTTCGTAGAACGCCAAAGGGGTTACGGTAAAAAGATTTTGGAGACTAAAAACGTAACCATTTAACGATACGGGCATCGTTACCGTGAGTATTTGACGAAGCCTTTTTTTCTGAACAAAATTGAGAACTTTAGTTCTTTTTTGGGATATGAGTAAAATAACACGTCCGATTATCATGGAGGTCTTGCCCAGAAAACGGTTATTTAACCTCTTAAACCGCATGCGGAGACGCCCCATCATCTGGATTTCTGGTCCAGCAGGTTCCGGAAAAACTACCTTGGTCAACAGTTATATTGACGCCTGCAGATCTCCTTGTCTTTGGTACCAGTTGGACGAGGGGGATGCGGATCCTGCTACCTTTTTCTATTATATGGGGCAGGCCGCAAAGAGAGCTTCCCCGCGAAAGCGAAAACCACTCCCTCTTCTCACCCCAGAATATCTTCAAGGGATCACCACATTTACTCACAGATATTTTGAAAATCTCTACAGCCGATTAAAGGCTCCCTCTGTTATCGTTTTTGATAATTATCAGGAAGTCCCGACCAATTCATCATTCCATGAAGTGATTTTAAATGGTTTAACCAGGGTTCCTGAAAAAATAAATGTTATACTACTCAGCCGACGCGAGCCTCCTTCAGTTCTCATCCGATTACGCGCCAATAATCTGATGAATGTCATCGGATGGGATGAACTCTGTTTAACTTTGGAGGAGTCGAGCGGGATCATTAGGTTAAGAACACCGCAAAAATTACCCAAAGAGACAATCCAACATTTACACAATACAACGGAGGGATGGGCAGCTGGATTAGTGCTGCTGTTGGAGAGCATGAAGAGAGGAATCGAACCTCAGAGGCTCGGGAATCCGACCACGGAAGAAATCTTTGACTATTTCGCAAATGAACTCTTTGATAAGACGGATAAAGAAATCCAGAAGTTTTTCTTAGAGACTGCTTTCTTACCTAAAATGACCGCTAAGATGGCAGAAGAACTGACCTATCTTTCCTCTGCCAGTAGCATTCTTTCTACGTTGAACCGAAATAATTACTTTACAGAGAAGCGTTTCCAAAATGAACCTATTTATCAGTATCATCCATTGTTCAGAGAATTTTTAGTTTCCCGGGCAAAAAAATTATTTACGATCGAAACCCTATCGGTGTTGTGCTCTCGCGCAGCCAAACTTCTTGAAGAATCAGGTCAGACAGAGAATGCCATTTCACTCCTTCGCGAGGCTGGCGATTGGAATGAATTAATTCGTTTAATCACTCAACATGCCTCACACATGCTGGAACAGGGGAGGCATCGCCCTCTTGAAGACTGGCTAAACAGCCTTCCCATCGAAATCTTAAAGAGTAATCCCTGGCTTCTTTACTGGATGGGGCAATGCCGTCTGCCATTCAACCCATCACAAAGTAAGACCTTTTTCGAAAAAGCCTTTGAAAAGTTTAAGAATCAAAAAGAAAGAGCCGGGATGTTTTTGGCTTGGTCAGAACTCGTTTTCTCTATATGGATGGAGTCGAAGGACTTTTCACTCCTTGATCGCTGGATTCTCGTACTTGAAGAGTTAATGCGTGATGATGAAGGATTCCCTTCTGATGAAATCGGACTTCGGGTGGCTTCAAATATGTTGTTGATCCTGGTAACCAGACAGCTCTGGCACCCAAACCTTGAGAAATGGGCAGAAATGACTCTTTCGCTTGCTGGAGTATGTCCCAACATCTTTGATAGGATGAATGCTTTATTCCGGGTAGCCTTCTATAGAATTTTCTTTGGTGAGTTAAAAAAAGCCTTGGTCGCTATTAATCTATTAAAGCAATTATCTCAAACCCCAAATGCTCCCCCTCTGACTCTTATCATGGCCAGAGTGATGGAAGTACTATATTACAGATATGCTGGAATGCATGAGGAGTGTCTACAATCTGTATCGGAGGGGTTGGAGTTATCTCAGCAAACGGGTGTCCATGGTTTCGATTATTGGCTCTTGATTTATGCCCTGGCAAGCGCTTTAAATGTTCGGGATGACAAAACGGTTCAAGAGTTTATTGCAAAGATAGACTCCGTTGTAAACACTTTCACGGTTTGGAGTAAATCGAGTTATTCTCTCATGAGAATCAGGGAATCCTTATCTCGAAAAGATATAGAACATGCCCGCTTTCATGTCGATATGGCTTCTGAGTTAATTAACAATGTGAAATCGACACTCAGTGTGGTTTTTTTAGATGTGGCAAGAGCCCATGTGATGCACGAACTTGGGAGGCACAAAGAGTCTGAAGATCATCTTTCCCACGCCTCCAGTATTGTTTCCAAGTCATCCAACAATTATATGAAGTTCTTAATTCTATTGGCTAAATCGAGATTTGCCATTGAAGAAGGAAACGATGCCTCAGGACTTTCGTTCCTCAGAGAAGCTTTCGCCCTGGGGAGGGAAGGAGGTTTTATTGAAACCTATATTGATTACCCTTCAACCATGGCGAAGCTCTGTGCCAAAGCACTTGAGGCAGGAATTGAAGTGGAATATGTACAAGATTTTATTCGAAAACGAAATTTGGTTACAGAGAAACCACCATCGCTTTTAGAAAGCTGGCCCTGGCCTTTAAAAATATATACGTTGGGTCGTTTCACAATCTTAAAGGACGGGCAACCTGTCCAATTCATTAGAAAGGTTCAACAAAAGCCTTTATCCGTGCTTAAAGCCTTAATTGCATTCGGAGGAAAAGCTGTGAGGGAAGACCAGATCATGGATGCTCTCTGGCCCGAGGCAGATGGTGATATGGCACATCAGTCTTTTGCCACCAACCTGCATCGCCTTCGCCAGTTGCTTGGATATGAAAAGACCATACTACGTCAAGAAGGCAAACTGACTCTCGATGATCAATATTGCTGGGTGGATATTTGGGCGTTTGGTGGCATACTTGAGCAAGCAGAGGCTAATTGGAAAGGAGGGGAAATTGATGATGCAATTCAACTTACAGAGAAAGCAATTAACATCTACAAAGGCCCTTTTTTGGGACAAGAGATCGAAAAAACCTGGATGATATCTATAAGCGAGCTCCTCCGAAGCAGATTCTTAAGAATCATTGAAAAGGTAGGCCAATATTGGCAGAAGACTGATCAATATGAAAGGGCTTTGGATTGTTATCTCAAGGGGTTGGAAGTAGACGATCTTGCAGAGGAATTCTATCAAGGTCTCATGAATTGTTATCGCCGCCTTGGTCGAATAACCGATGCAAAGGCGGTTTACAACCGCTATAAAAAAACCATCTCATCCCTACCTGGGATGGAACCATCTGCTAAAATAGAAGCCATTCATAGAACCTTAACGAAACATGTTTGAAATCTACCCTTACCTTTTCCCTGCTGAAATTTTTTTAAGGCTTCCCATCACATCCTTCGCTTTGATATTTCCTTTTATTCCCATCTCAGAGAGGATATCAATCGTTTCTGAAAGACTCAGATTTAACAGGTCAGCGACTTCACGAAGAGTAAGCCTTCCCCTTTCATAAGATTTCGCCGCATAAAATTCGAATCCCAATCTTGTAAGTTTTCGAAGAGATTGTGTTTTTTCAAGCTTCTCTGATTTAGCTACATAATCTATCGCTCTATCGATATCTTCAGGAATCCTTAGGGACTTGACCTTCATGATTTTTCCTCCAATAAAAATTTGGCCATACTATACTCATCTTCGCTGATAAAATCGGAAAGTTTTTCAAGCCAATGAAGGGCGGTTACTTTATTGATGATATCCGTGTGATAAAAAGAACAAATGAGAAGACCAGGTAAAATATAAGGGATGCCAATTGTTTTAAGTAATCTAATCAGTTTGCCATCATCGGTTGCTATTAAATCATATCGTCCTTGCTTAAAAATTTCTATAAGAGCTTGGTCACCTTTAACATGGGGCGAAGATTCTTTTCCAGTAACTCGAATGATATCATTTTGAATATTTTTCTCCACTAATTCTGCATCCGACAAACCTTTGCTTTTACCAGCATCAACAACCTCCTTTTTAACAATAGAAGGAATATCTACTCCAAATCGTTTGCAAACTTCTTCTTTAAGGCCAGCCTTAGTTAGTTTGATTAAACAATCCGCATCCATTAGCAACTTCATTGTAGTCTATTGTAACTAATAAATTACAAATGTCAATAGCCTTTAATATTCTACTACATAACCCTGTCTTCGTTTCTCCCCCTCCCTGTATCAATTTTTAATTGAATCTGTACCTAATCTGTAATCTCTTTTATGGTATGAGTGTCTCCAAAGAGATTTCAATTTTTTAGTGATGCATTTAGCTACCTATATCGTTCGCATCTATCGGTCAAAAAAAGGGAAACCCCGAGGCATTGTGGGAGTAGTGGAACAAATTGGGGTGAAAGGAAGGGAGGCATTTACAGATTGTGATGAACTTTGGGAGATTCTCAGTTCCTCGAAAAAAATTGGACTCATAAATAAAGAGAAAAAAACCAACTTTATTAAGCAAAAAACTAATCTTAGGAGCAAATGATGAAAGGAGATTTTCAGAAGATGCCCATACGATGGCTCCTAGGAGGTTATTCAACCACCTGGAGCCAACTCATTTAAACTATTTTGAACTGACTACTTAGGACAGGAAAGGAGGAAACAATGATGAATACAAAAAAAATGAATCGACATTTCAATAAAAATTGGATTCTCATATTAATTTTAGTTATTGCAGCCTGCCTCCTGGGGTCTGCTACACAGGTAGGGGCAGAGACAAAGAAATGGAGGTATGTTGGCTATTTTCCGAAAGCAGAGATTCTGCCAGTTGGAGATGTAGAAGGGCACTATCTGGCCATGTTTGAGTTCAGAGGTCTGGCATTTGTAGACGGTGAGGTGGCGATTCTTTCAGGCGTGGCTTATGGTGACTTTGTGAAGGGGATAGGTCCAGTTACTAACTATGTCAAGTATGTCTTTGATGATGGATCAACAATTGAAGCAATTAACCGATTTAAAGCAACGATAGCCTCGGACATGAAGACCGGCTTGTGGGAAGATGGTAAAGGTGAATTTACTAAAGGAACTGGACGGTTTGCTGGGATTAAGGGAAGTCTGTCATGGACAGGCAAGCGATTGACAGGATTTACAAAGGAAGCCAAAGGGGAGCATTTTTGCGATGGCACAATGACTTATACTCTGCCTCCGAAGTGATTCTTTAATATGGAAAAGGGGGCAGGCCACTTTTCAAGATTCTAAAATATAATCTTGACCTCTTTATTGAGGGGAAAGGAGTTATGACATGATCTCAACCAAAATATGGACAGTACCAATAATTATTTTGGTTTGTGTCGTTCTATTCACTCCAAATGCCAAAGCACAGCAACCCTTTGACATCACCTACTGTGCCACTTCAAACATGACAACGGTCTCAGCAACCGAAGGATTGATCGTTTTAAGTCTGGACACAAAGGGCATTGCTTTTAGTAATCATGAAAATAAGGTTTTTGATAACATGACATTTCATGGCGTGGCTGTTGGAAAGGTTGTTGCAGGCAAGCCCATCGGAACCGGTTATTTTAAATACATGGATCCCGATGGGGACATTGTTATCTGGGAGCTTTCCATTGATGTCCCGGTTGACACCTTAAAGGCCATTCAAGGGACCGGTAAATACAAAGGCATCAAGGCAGAAGGGAAAGCAGCACTGATTACCAAAGCTAAATCGATAACCCCAGACACCCGACAAGTTTGTCGCAAGTTTACTGGAACCTTTGAATTGTCGAAATAGAACTGAATTGGAGGGACACTTTCGATGTTTTTTCAGAAGGTGTCCCTCTTATTTTTCTATTTGGTTTCCTTATATTGAATCTTTCCTGTCAGCTTTCCGATCCAATCTTTAAGTCTATCGATGATGGTCTTTCCTTTAACCGTAAGCTTGTTTTCTGCGGTCTGCTTTGAAATCATGCTTTCCACTTTAGCCGTATAAATACCAATTGGAATGGGTGGTTGGCTGATTACGACGATATTCTGAAATTTATCATCAAAGGTAACATCCGCCCTCAAAAACTCCATGATCTTTGTTAAGGCAGGCACGGGTGCCTTAAAGGTCCCATCTGGTTTAATGGGAGCTTCAGCCACTACCACTTTGGTCTCATTCGGACCTTTAAGAGTGATTAATACCGAATCCCCAGTTTTCGCTTGAAACCCAGATCCTTCGAAAACGATATTCGTATCTCTCATCTTTACGACCCCAAGGCGAACGGTTTCTGGGTTCACAACCAACTGCGGTCCAGAAATAGTGGGATCCAGGGCTTTAGGTGGACTGGCACAACCAGAAACCATGACGAAACAGACCAATGTGATGAAACCCAAGAAACGAAGCATTTTTTGTGTAGTCATTTTTATCTCCCCCTTTCGTCAGCAAAAGGTTGAATCGAACTTTAAGATTTATCTAATGCAGACAATATTTCCTTTCGAACCGAACCATCGCTTCCTGGAAGAAGATCATTCAAAGCTTTTTTGGCCTTTGAGCCACCAATACGACCAATCGCCCATGCCATCATACCTAATACCCTCTCATCATCATTGTTACGGAATGCGGTTAAAAGATCGGGAAGGTACTCATCGTCGCGGCTATTCCCCATTGCCCTGGCTATATTCATCTTCCATCGCCATAGATCTTTGTCAGACGTATAAAACATATGTGGCCAGACTCTACTATTAAAATATGCCTTATCCATGTGTAACAGCTTATTCAGTTTGAAGTCATCTACCATCGCAGCTACTTTTTGATTAATGGGCAACTCCTTGGCTAACCAGGCAGCATTCCGGGGACATACATTCTGACAATGGTCACAACCATATACCCACAACCCCATTGGTTCACGAAGCTCTATTGGGGTTATTCCTTCGCCGTAATAGGTGAGATAAGAGATACATTGGGTTGGGTCTATTTTAGAAGGTCCCTTGAGAGCGCCCGTGGGACATGCAGTCAGGCAAGCACTTTTGCACCAATCTGGGCACCCCACTTCAAGGGTGGGTTCATCAGGTGAAAATTCATGGTCAACGACAAAGGCTATCGGCAATACCCATGACCCTTGGCAAACCACCTTGTTTGAATAAAACAGGCAGTTCTTGCCAAACGTACCCACTCCGGCCCGAGCAGCGGCTAACCTATGAGGCAGGTTAAATGGAACTTTTGAATTGATGCCATGATCTTTGAGAAAAGAGCGAAAAGTTTTAATCCTTTTAGTTAAACGATTCATCATGATTCGGTCATCATCCAAGTAGCAACGACCAAAATATTTTTCCATAGATGAAGGAAATGCTTCTTTAAAATAGACTTCCATTAAAACAATAATAGTCTTGGCATTTGAAAAAATCTTTTTAGGGTCGGTCCCTGCCATGAGATCCAAACCCATTTTAAATGCCCACTCATATTCCTTTTGTCTTTTCTGCAAAAGCTCCTTTTGGGAATCAAAAGAATCGGCAGTGGTGAAACCAATATCCCCAAAACCGCATTCATGCGCCTTTTCAATAATATCATTATTACTAATCATATTTAACGCACTCGTTATTATTTCTTGGCAGAACGACTCTCTTTAAGCCATTACCGAATAGCTTCCAACAATTTTTCAACCATTGAAGCAGCTTCTGCTTCAGGCAGACAGTACTTCATCTCTATGAATTTTTTCCTGAACGGAGAGACCTCTTTAGCCACCGGCCGGTCTTTTAAAATGACCTCGCTCATATACTCTGCTAACGCCGCAAAGTCATCCTCCTCCATCCCGAAGCGCGTCATCTCTTGGACTCCCATCCTTAGACAACTTGCCGTCGTAAAGGCCTCGTCATCCGGTGCCCCCTGATAGTTCACGATGATGTTATTTTCTTCCAATCTTTCAGCCATCATCGGTCCTTTCCCATAGCCGACTCTAACAATCACCTGGTGGGTCTCCGTATATCCAACTTTTGGATCTCCCTCTACTGTCAATCCTTTTTCTTTGAGAAAACGTGCAAAAGCCTTTGCATTAGCGACAACAGCTTTCTGATAATCGGATTTATAGGCATTCATTTCATAGGCCGCAAGCAAAAGACCTACCAGCGTTCCTAAATGATGATTGCTGACGCTTCCGGGAAAGACCCGGCGGACAATCGCCTCCCAGAGCTCCTCATATTCCGTCCCCTCTGACATGTTGCTTGAAATGACTCCTCTCTGAGGGCCGAAAAAAGTCTTATGGGTGGAACCTGTGACGATATCCGCTCCTTCTTTGAAAGGTTCCTGAAAATAAGGTCCGATCAGTCCCAAGACATGAGCCATATCATAAAGCAGAATTGGTTTTGAATTCATGGTCGCAATCATTTCAGCAATCTCTTTCAAAGGCTCTCTGTAAATCACCATGCTCTTTCCTAAAATGATTAACTCAGGTTTATGTTCTTCTAAAAGTCCCTTTGTTTTTAAGAGGTCAATCCGATAAGGATCTTCTTTCAAAACAGGGAAAGGAATCGTGGCTGGCCTCTCCGTAAGTGGATCATGGGCAATAAAATCTTTCAAGGCCCCCATGGGTTG
>Ga0209286_1000109_pt1 | contig 17817 bp, 30 predicted proteins | sample PPLLak1March2015_2_FD_187250 | JGI IMG/M metagenome (GOLD analysis project Ga0209286, IMG submission 187250) | Freshwater sediment microbial communities from Prairie Pothole Lake near Jamestown, North Dakota, USA - PPLs Lake P8 Core (3) Depth... | ecosystem: Environmental > Aquatic > Freshwater...
GGGCGCGAGGGTGAAGACAACAAAAACCAGATACAAGCCCAGCAAGCACAGTCCCGCCACGCCCGGCATGCCAAGGCGGCTCAGCCAATACCTTGCCCTTTGCGTGAGCTGATTCACGTTGTCACCCAAGCGGCGACGATGGTGAAGCGCACCGGCTTGTCCGCGTCTTGGTTCTGGATCTGATGGCTTTGTAGGAACACCTTGTCTAGGGATCCGGCTGCTTGCAGCACTTTGACGTAGTTCAGGACGCAGGTGAGGGTGCGCGCCTCGCCGCTGATTCTGACGAGGTTTTTCTGCGGGTCGGGCTCGATGGCGAGCAAGGCGACTTGTTCGTAGTCGGAGACTTCCATCGCGTTGAACAATTCGTTCCATGGCAGTGCAAGCTGCAGCAGCACGGCCTTGGCCTGTTTGATCTCGGCGCCGAGTTCGGCTGCGCCGGCTTGACGCGCTTTGGCCGGTTTGTGGCGGGAAAGACGTTCGGCTTCGGCTTTTTTTTCCTCCCACTTGACGATGTCGGTTTCCACTTCGCGGTAATGGATGGCGCCATATATGGCAGCCGCCACGGCGACGATCAAAATCGCCAGTCCGATTTTCGGCAGGCGGGGTGTGCTCCGATAGTCGAGGGCCAGCGCGCGCATGGCGTCATGCCCGCATGGCGATTGCGAACTGGCAATCGGTGTGGGGTGCGAATCCGGGTCGCGCTGCCATGTGCAAACGCTGGAAGTGCCAGTTGCTCTTTGCCGGCAGGGGTGCCTCGGCCTGATCCGGCGCGAACACAAATGCGTCGACAGGCGATGCCGGCAAGTCTTCGAGATAGTTTTCGCGCTCCAGCAGCCGAGGCAATTCTTCTGGCCACGACGCGCCGATATTCATGCTGCGCAGGCGTCGCCATTGCTCAAGATGGAATAGAGACATGCACAGCTTGCCGCGCTCCACCAACACAAACCAGGCGGTTTTGCCTTTGAAGCGATGCCGCCACTGATTGAATGCACTCATCAGATAGGGCTGGATCGAGCGTAGACGAAGCCCGGAGCCGTCCCCAGGGCCGTCGAAAGCGCGCGCTACCGCGTCCAGCAAGCCGGCGTCCACCGCGCTCGCAACCATCGGCGCGCCGGCCTTGTCGTGGCTGAGGTGCAGCGTCCAAGCGGCCGCGGCATCGCCATACACCTTCTGGAAGCAATGATGCGCATAGGCCAGCTTCTCCTTGTCGTTCAGCAGCCGGTCATGCCACGGCACCAACTCGAACTGCGCAAAATGATTCGACAGAATAAGCGTGGTGTCGGCTTCGTGTTTGCTCCAGCGTTTAACGCCGTCGGCCAGCGCCTCCACGGCGCCGGTCCAGCGTTTTGGGCCGGACTGGCTGTCCGGGCAAGGCAGGATCAGTTTTTCGAGAATGCGCGGACGCAGCCCTTTCGCGAGCCGCACGAAGACCACCCGGTCCGGGCACAGGGCAACGCGCACTTGATCACGCCACGAAGGTGACACGGTTGATCTCCTGCAAGGTCGTTTCGCCGCGCGCCACCATATCCAGCGCTGATTCGCGCATGAAATGCGTGCCGTTGCGACGCGCCGCTTCCTTGATGCGGCGGATCGGCTCGCGGGCGATGATGAGTTCGCGGATTTCGTCATTGAGATAGAGCATTTCCGCGATGGCTTTTCGCCCTTTGTATCCAGTGCCGCGACATTGGCCGCAGCCGCGCCCGGCGCGGAGCTGAAAGCTGCGTGCGGTATCGGCGCCGATACCGGACTCTTTGAGCAGGCGCGCGTCCGGCTCCACGGGCTCGGCGCAGTGGGTGCAGATCACCCGAACCAAACGCTGCGCCAGGATGCCGTTCAAGGCCGAGACGAAGCTGTAGGGGTCCACGCCCATGTGCATGAAGCGGCCGATCACGTCGAACACGTTGTTGGCGTGCACGGTGGTGAACACCAGGTGGCCGGTGAGCGCGGATTGCACGGCGATCTGTGCGGTCTCCGCGTCGCGGATTTCGCCCACCATGATTTTGTCCGGGTCGTGGCGCAGGATGGAGCGCAGGCCGCGGGCGAAGGTCAGGCCTTTTTTCTCGTTCACGGGGATTTGCAGCACGCCGGGCAGTTGGTATTCCACTGGGTCTTCGATGGTGATGATTTTGTCTTGGCCGTTATTGATTTCCGTGATGGCGGCGTAGAGCGTGGTGGTTTTGCCGCTGCCGGTGGGGCCGGTGACGAGGAGCATTCCGTAAGGCTCGTTGGCCAGGCGGCGCAGCGTCGTAAGGGCTTCGTCGTCGAAGCCGAGACAATCCAGGCGCAGTCCCTTGATCTGATCGGCAAGCATTTGCTTGTCGAGCACGCGTAGCACGGCGTCCTCGCCGAAAATGCTGGGCATGATGGAGACGCGGAAGTCCACCTCGCGCCCGCGCACCGAAACCTTGAAGCGCCCGTCTTGCGGAATGCGCCGTTCCGAGATGTCAAGTTCCGACATTACCTTGATACGGGAGAGCACCTGCTCGGCCAGTTCCACGCCTTCCACGGCACCGACGTGTGTCAGCACGCCGTCGATGCGGTATTTGATGTGCAAGCCGGAGGGGCCGGTTTCCAGATGGATGTCGCTGGCGTCGATTTTAAGGGCGTCGTAGAGCGTGGAATGCACCAGTTTGACGACTGGGCTCGTGTCCTCGTTGATGGTCTTGAGCGAGAGGTCTTCGATATCGTGTCCGACGGAAATGGGGTGGTGGTTAGGCGCGAGCACGCTGTCCATGGCGTGCATCGTTTCCTCGTGGCGGGCGAGAAACGCGGCCACGTCGGAGAAATGCGCGAGGCGCCATGCGCAGGGCTGGCCCAGCCGGTTCTCGGCCCAGGCTTGCAGGTCGGCGTTGAACGGGTTGGCGAACACCAATACGAGACCGCCATCGGTATCACGCAGCACGAGGCACTCATGTTCGGCAGCCTCGGCGTAGGGCAAGACGTCGAACGCGGGGACAAGCGCTTGCAGCTCGCTCATGGACATGACGGGGTAGTGCATGGTTGCGCCCAAGGCGCTGAGAAAATCCGCCGACGAGAGGCCAAGCCGCTCTTGCAGGGCCTCCACCAAGGGGCGCTGGGTCTGTGCGGCGGCCGCGCGGGCTGCCTTGATTTGTGCCGGCGCGATCGTGCCGGGCAGGGTTTCTGCGAGATTCACTGAATGCTCCCGGCAAGTTCGAAGATGGGGAAATACATCAACACGACGATGACGCCGATGATCAGGCCGATGCACGCCATCAGCAGGGGCTCGAACAGCTTGGTGAACCAGTCCACCCAGCGCGCCATCTCTTCGTCGTAAAAGTCGGCGATGCGCTCCATCATTTCGCCCATTTTCCCGGTGCGCTCGCCGACCCGCAGCATGCGCAGCGACACCGGTGTCGTCAGGCCGTGCTGTTCCATGGACTGCGATATGGATTGCCCCTCGCGGATGCTCTCGGTGACTTGCTGCAATTGGCTACGCAGGAGAGGCGGCAGCAGTCCGGACGCCATGTTCAGCCCGGTCACGACCGGCATGCCGCCGCGCAGCAACATGCCCAAGGTACGGTAGAAGCGCGCCAGTTGATAGATGCGCATGCGATCGCCCAGCGCCGGCAGCCGCCACAGCTTTTGCATCAGCCACACTTTGGTCGCCGGACGTGTCGCGCCGTATCCGCCGCCGATGACGATGAACAGCAAGCCGGCCAGCATCGCTGGGCCGTGCGAATTAAGCAAGTTCCCCCATTGCAGCAGGAGTTGCGACAGGTAGGGCAGATTGCCGCCGATATCCGCATAAATACTGCTGAACTTGGGCACCACATAGGCCATCAGGAACAGCGTTACCAAGCCACCGACCAGCAGCAGCAAGACCGGATAGATGGAAGCGCTCACGATCTTTTTGCGCACCGTGTCCATTTGAGCGTGATACGCGATGTAGCGGGACAGCGCTTCGCTCAGGGCGCCGGTTTTTTCGCTTGCCCGCACGGTGGCGACATACAAGGCGGGTACCTGCGCCGGGAACTGCTGTAGCGCGAAAGAGAGCGGGTGGCCTTCATAGAGATAGGCGATCACTTGTTGCAGTATTTTTCTCGATTCTGGGCGATGTTCCTTTTCTGCGAGGGTTTCCACCGCCTCAACCAGCGACAGCCCGGCTTCGAGCAAGGCGAGCAACTCTTGGCTAAACAAGGCCAAGGGAAAGCGCGCACGCCAACGGCCGGGCCACACCCCCCAGGATTGCAGTGATTTGACGGCGAGCACGCTATAACCCTGCATTTTCGCCTGGCGCACCGCATCGCTTTCGTCCGCCGCGTCCAGCGAGAATGCGGTAATACCCTTATCCAATCCCACCGCTTTGATTTCGAATTGCACTGTTGTCTCCCGCTGCGCTTATCTCACCTTGCTCGGTATCTCCATCTTGTAAAAAGCCGTCGCCTCTTTGCATGGCGAGGCCAGTTGCACCGACCAATTTGTGATGTCGGCCGCTGCTCGATTGCCGCCGGGCCGGCCGTGCTTGCCCGGCGAGAACGAACCGAAATCACCGTGCTCGTCCGGAAGGCGACAGACTGATAGACATCGGTGTTTCCCCAGGAATCGCGAGGCGCAATGTTCTCTGGTAGGAGCCTTCCCACTTCGGCACATCGGCTGCTGGCGCGGTGAGAGCGACCAAGCCTTGTTTCGTATTGAGATCGCTGACGCTGTCGAACCTGTATTGATCGCGGGCATTTTTTAGCGCGTCGAAATGAACGTGCGCCGCCTTGAGCTCCGACTTGATGGACGTGCGCCGCCTTGAGCTCCGACTTGCCGAACCGGGAAAAGTGTTTCGGCCCGGCATGGCCCGCCAGTACGCCTATAATGAACGTCAGCACCAGCGATTCTGGCAGCGTGATTGCGGCGGTCCGTTGAACGCAGGCAGACTTGGATTTTCGCACCGTCATGTGCTCCCCCATTTTCGGAACGCGTACGGCGGGCGACGGGTACGCGCCATTCACTGCGTTGCCGAATCGTTTTTTGGCGCCCTCGGAGGGTTTACCATGCTTCCAAGATAGCGAGATCATCGACAACTAGCTCTACAGTAAGTACCGTATTCCCCCATACGCAGAACTTTGTATTTTCGGGTCGGGTGTTTGCTGTATTGTGCTGACTTGAAAATTCATTTTTTTCAAATGGATGGCGCCTGGTGCAGGCCCGCGGTTTGGCGCTATACCAAAGCGCGAGCTGATGGCAGAATAGTTGCGGAGGGAATGGGCAAGGATGAAAAGAAGAGTTCTCATTGCCGAGGACCACGCTCTGCTAAGAGAGGGGTTGAAGGCGCTTCTGTCGGCTGACCCGGATATCGACGTGGTGGGCGAGGTGGCGGACGGTCGCGATGCCATCAGACTCGCCGGAACACTTGCACCCGACTTGATCTTGATGGATCTCACCATGCCGGGCATCCATGGCACCGAGGCCATTCTTGAAATAAAGAAACGCTATCCCGCCACCAAAATACTGGCGCTAACCGTTCACAAGACCGAAGAGTACATCCGCGAAACGCTGCAAGCTGGCGCAGACGGTTATGCGCTGAAAGATGCGACCTACGCCGAACTCATGACTGCGGTGAAATGCGTTCTAAGTGGAAAAACCTACCTCAGCCCCGACGTTTCGGAAAAAATTATCAGCGGCTATCTTGGCGGCGGGAAAGCACAGAGCACGGATTCAGCCTGGAACTCTCTCACGCATCGCGAACGCGAAGTGCTCAAACTGATTGCCGAAGGCCGCACAAACAAACATATCGCAGACTACTTGAGCGTCAGCGTCAAGACTGTCGAAAAACACCGCTCCAACCTGATGCGCAAGCTGGGCCAGCACAACGCGGCCACGCTTACCGCATTCGCCATCGAAAAAGGTTTACTTTCTTCCTAGATGCCTTAGACAGCAGTTTTTCCCCAATGCGCCCCGGCACTCTGGGCAGACGAGAGCGCTAGGCGGCGCAACCGCACATTCTCCAAAGCAAGAAAAAAGCCGGCTCTAGGCCGGCTTTAAATGGAAGTGATATTGTCAGTTTTTTTATTCGGTCGCGATGGCTTCGGTCGATTCGGGTCGATCAACCAATTCCACAAACGCCATCGGCGCGTTGTCGCCCTGGCGGAAGCCGCACTTGAGGATACGCAGATAGCCGCCATTGCGGCTTTGATAGCGCGGACCTAGCTCGTCAAACAGTTTTACCACGATATCGCGGTCGCGCAGGCGATTGAAGGCCAGGCGGCGATTCGCCAGGCTAGGCTTCTTGCCCAGGGTGATCAGGGGTTCCGCTACCCGGCGCAATTCCTTGGCCTTGGGCAGAGTGGTCTTGATCGCTTCGTGGCGCAGCAAGGCATTCGCCATATTGCGCAGCATGGCCAGACGATGGCTGCTGGTGCGATTGAGTTTACGTAGTCCGTTACCGTGACGCATGATGCTATTCCTTTAAATTTCTGCGGCTAGTTCAGCTGGCTGCCTTGGCGGCGTGGTGTTCCAGGCCGGCGGGCGGCCAGTTGTCCAGGCGCATGCCCAAGGTCAGACCCTTGGAAGCGAGCACATCCTTGATTTCGTTGAGCGATTTGCGGCCCAGGTTGGGGGTCTTCAACAACTCGTTTTCGGTGCGTTGAATCAAATCGCCGATGTAGTAAATGTTTTCCGCCTTGAGGCAGTTGGCCGAGCGCACGGTCAGCTCCAGATCGTCGACCGGACGCAACAGGATCGGATCGATCACCGGCGCGCGCGGCGTTTCGGCAATGGCTGGCGTGCCTTTCAAGTCGGCGAATACGCCGAGTTGATCCATCAGGATCCGGGCGGCATAGCGCACGGCTTCTTCCGGCTCGATCACGCCATTGGTTTCGATATCCATCACCAACTTATCCAAGTCGGTGCGCTGTTCCACACGGGCGCTTTCGACCGCATAGCTGACGCGGCGCACCGGGCTGAACGAGGCGTCCATCATGATGGTGCCAATGGCGTTTTCTTCGTCTTCCATGCGACGCGAGGCGACCGGCTGGTAGCCGCGGCCTTGCTCGATCTTGATCTCGATGCTCAGGGCACCGTTGCCGGTCATGTGCGCAATGACATGCTCCGGGTTCAGGATTTCGACGTCATGGCTGGGCTCGATATCGCCCGCGGTGACTGCGCCCTTGCCTTGCTTCGACAAACGCAAGGTGGTCTCGGTGCGGTTGTGCATTTTCAGCGAGATGCCCTTGAGGTTGAGCAGAATATCGACCACATCTTCCTGCACGCCCTCGATGGCGGAGTACTCATGCAACACGCCGTCGATTTTGACTTGGGTAATAGCGTAGCCCGGCATGGACGAGAGCAGGATACGGCGCAGGGCATTGCCCAGGGTGTGGCCATAACCGCGCTCAAACGGTTCCATCACGACGCGCGCACGCAAAGGAGATACTTGCTCCACATCGACGACGCGTGGCTTGAGAAATTCGGTTGCGCTGCTTTGCATGAATCGTTCCCCGTTCAGTGAAGGTGATTACTTGGAGTACAACTCGACAACGAGATGCTCATTGATGGTCGCGGGCAGTTCGGCGCGTACCGGCAGCGCCTTGAAAGTGCCTTTGAGCGCCTTGATATCGACCGCCACCCATTCCGGAAAGCCGCGGCCTTCGGCCGCAGCCGCCGCACCGGTGATGCGCAGTTGCGTCTTGGCCGGACCGGCAACTTCCACCACATCGCCCGGACGCACCAGGTAGGACGGGATGTTGACGCGGCGGCCATTCACCAGAATGCCGTTGTGGCGCACGACTTGACGCGCTTCAGAGCGCGATGCGCCGAAACCCATACGGAACACCACGGTGTCGAGACGGCTTTCCAGTAGTTGCAACAGGTTCTCACCGGTCACGCCCTTTTTCTGGTCGGCGGTTTTGTAATAGCTGCGGAACTGGCGCTCCAGGATGCCGTAAATCCGGCGAACCTTTTGCTTTTCGCGCAATTGGTGGCCGTAATCGGAGAGACGCATGCCGCTCTTTTGCCCGTGTTGACCCGGCGCGTATTCACGCCGCTCGATCGAGCATTTGTCGGTAAAGCACTTCTCGCCCTTCAGGAACAACTTTTCGCCTTCCCGTCGGCACAGACGGCATTTGGCTTCAATATATCGCGCCACGATGTATCTCCTAAATTAGATGCGACGCTTTTTCGGCGGCCGGCAACCGTTATGCGGAACCGGCGTCACGTCGGCAATCTGGGTAATCTTAAAACCGCACGCATTCAAGGCGCGAACAGCGGATTCGCGGCCGGGGCCGGGGCCCTTGATGCGGACTTCAATGTTTTTCACGCCATACTCCTGCGCCACCTTGCCGGCATGTTCGGCCGCAACCTGCGCCGCGAACGGCGTGCTCTTGCGCGAACCCTTGAAGCCTTCACCACCGGACGTGGCCCAGGACAAGGCATTGCCCTGGCGGTCGGTGATGGTGATGATGGTGTTGTTAAAAGAAGCGTGAATGTGGGCGATGCCCTCGGAAACGCTTTTCTTAACTTTTTTCCGAACCTTAGCGGCGGGTGCTTTCGTTGCCATAATTTAAACTGTTCCTTAAGCGGGTGGCTTACTTGGAGGATTTAATCGCCTTGCGCGGGCCCTTGCGGGTACGCGCATTGGTGCGTGTCCGTTGGCCGCGCACCGGCAAGCCTTTGCGATGGCGCTGGCCGCGATAGCAGCCGAGGTCCATCAGGCGTTTGATGTTCATGGTGGTTTCGCGACGCAAATCGCCTTCCACCGTGAACTTGCCCACCTCATCGCGCAGCTTTTCCATTTCGCTGTCGGTGAGATCTTTCATCTTGCTCGCGGTATTCACGCCCGCGGCGGCGCAGATTTTGCGCGCGCGTGTGCGGCCAATACCGTAAATCGCGGTCAACGCGACTTCCGCATGCTGATGGTTGGGGATATTTACCCCTGAAATACGGGCCATGCCTTTACTCCAAGCAAATTGGTTTTCGTTTAGCGAAAACCGTAAATGTTAACATTCAAACGGTTAGCGAACAACAGCGCGCTTAGCCCTGACGCTGCTTGTGGCGCGGCTCGGCACAGATCACGCGCACCACGCCCTTACGCCGAACAATTTTGCATTTGCGGCAAATTTTTTTGACCGAAGCTTGCACTCGCATTTTATTTCTCCTAACGTTCGCGTTTAATCTACGAACTATCTATTACTTCGCCCGATAAATAATGCGGGCGCGGGTTAAATCATAAGGCGTCATTTCCACGGTTACCTTGTCCCCCGGCAGGATGCGGATGTAATGCATGCGCATTTTCCCGGAGATATAACCTAAAACCACGTGCCCATTTTCCAGCTTGACGCGAAACGTAGCGTTCGGAAGGTTCTCCAACACCTCCCCCTGCATTTCGATCGTCTCTTCCTTAGCCATAGCCTGTTACCGTGCCAAACCGCCCTTGAAATTCGCTTTCTTGAGCAGGCTCTCATATTGGTGCGTCATCAGGTAGGCCTGTACCTGGGACATGAAATCCATTGTCACCACCACGATAATCAGCAAACTGGTGCCGCCAAAATAAAACGGCACGTTGAATTTCAAAATCAAAAACTCCGGTATCAAGCACACCAGGGTGATATACAGCGAGCCCACCAGGGTCAGGCGCAGCATAATCTTTTCAATATAGCGCGCAGTCTGTTCACCGGGACGAATACCGGGCACAAACGCCCCGCTTTTCTTCAGGTTATCCGCCGTTTCCTTCGGGTTGTACACCAGCGCCGTATAGAAAAAGCAGAAGAAAATAATCGCCGCAGAAAATAGCATCACGTACAGGGGTTGCCCCATGGACAGTGCCGCGGACACATCCTTCAACCAGGTCATGCCTTCATGCGATCCAAACCAACCGGCCAGGGTCGCCGGAAACAAGATGATGCTGGAGGCGAAAATCGGCGGGATCACGCCGGCCATGTTCAGCTTCAAGGGCAGATGACTGGTCTGCCCGCCAAAAATCTTGTTGCCGACCTGGCGCTTGGCGTAATTCACCACGATCTTGCGCTGGCCGCGTTCGACATACACGACCAAATACGTAATCAGGATCACCGCGACGAAAATCATGATGCCGACGGGAATGCTGATCGAGTTCTGGCCGACCAAGGTCAGGGTGTTCACCACCGCCTGCGGCAAACCGGAGACAATCCCGGCAAAAATAATCAATGAGATACCGTTGCCAATACCGCGCTCGGTAATCTGCTCGCCCAACCACATCAAAAACATGGTGCCGGTGGTCAGCGTCACCACGGTGGTCAACCTGAACGCCAAACCCGGATCCAACACCAAGCCGGCTTGCGACTCCATGGCGATGGCGATGCCCAGTGACTGGAACACGGCCAACACCAAGGTGCCATAACGCGTGTACTGGGTAATCTTGCGGCGCCCAGCCTCGCCTTCCTTCTTCAGCGCTTCCATCTTCGGCGAAACCACCGTCAGCAGCTGCATGATGATGGAGGCCGAAATATACGGCATGATGCCCAGCGCCAGCACCGAGAAACGCCCCAAGGCACCGCCCGAGAACATATTCACCATGTCCAGAATGCCAGCGCCGCCATTCTTGGACTGGAACATCAGCGCCAATTGCGCGGGATCGATCCCCGGCACCGGAATATGGGTGCCGATGCGGTAGACAATCAAGGCGCCGAGCAGAAACAGCAGGCGCTTTTTCAAGTCGCCCAGCTTGGCTCCGGCACCGATGAGATTATCTAAGGCCAACTTGCTTCTGCTCTTTATTCGCCAGCGGCCACGATGCTGCCGCCTGCGGCTTCAATCGCCGCACGCGCGCCCTTGGTCACGCCCAGGCCTTCCACGGTAATCGCCTTGGCAATGCCGCCGGATAACACGATCTTGGCATGCAAGGCGCGCGACGGCACCAGGCCGGCTTGCTTCAGCACCAGTAAATCGATCTTCGGCGCATCCAGCTTCTCCAGCGCATACAACATCACTTGGGCGGTATCGCCGCGCGTCAGCGACACGAAGCCACGCTTCGGCAAACGGCGTTGCAGCGGCATCTGGCCGCCTTCAAAACCCACTTTGTGATAACCGCCCGCACGGGAGGATTGGCCTTTGTGACCACGGCCGCAGGTCTTGCCCAAGCCGCTGCCAATGCCGCGACCCACGCGACGTTTGGCTTTTTTGGCGCCCGGCGCCGGCTGTATCGTATTCAGTTGCATTTAGCCCTCGCACTTCACGAGATAAGAGACTTTATTGATCATGCCGCGCACTGCCGGCGTATCTTCGACTTCGACGGTGTGGCGGATACGGCGCAGACCCAAGCCGCGCACGCAGGCGCGATGCGATTGGATGGTGCCGATCAGGCCCTTGACCTGGGTTACTTTGATCTTTTTCGGTGCCGTCATGTTGAATTACTCCGAAATCTCTTCGATCGACTTGCCACGCTTGGCGGCAATTTCCGAAGGCGTGGACATCGCTTTCAGGCCGTGCAAGGTAGCGCGCACGACGTTGTAAGGGTTGGTCGAGCCGATGCACTTGGCCAGCACGTTATGCACGCCCATCACATCGAACACGGCGCGCATCGCGCCACCGGCGATAATGCCGGTACCTTCGGAGGCTGGCTGCGTGATGACCTTGGAGGCGCCATGCTCGCCGATCACGGCGTGCTGCAAGGTGCCGCTCTTCAGGGATATCTTGACCATGGTGCGGCGCGCTTCTTCCATCGCCTTTTGCACGGCAACCGGAACTTCCTTCGCCTTGCCTTTACCCATGCCGATGCCGCCGTCGCCGTCGCCCACCACGGCCAGCGCGGCAAAACCCATGATGCGGCCGCCCTTCACGACTTTGGTGACGCGGTTGACCGAAATCATCTTTTCGCGCAGACCGTCGCCGCGCTCTTCTGTTGCCTGGACTTTTGCCATCATCAACCTCGATTAAAACTTGAGACCGCCTTCGCGGGCGGCCTCCGCGAGCGCTTTGACGCGCCCATGATATTTAAAGCCGGAGCGATCGAACGCCACGGTTTCAACGCCTGCCGCCTTGGCTTTTTCGGCGATGGTCTTGCCAATCAAGGTAGCCGCCGCGGTGTTGCCGCCATTTTTCAATTCGGCCCGCACCGCCTTATCCAGCGTGGATGCGGAAGCCAATACCTTGCCGCCCGTGGCATCGATAACCTGGGCGTAAATATGCAGGTTGGTCCGATTGACCAACAACCGCGCCACTTTCAGCTCAGCGATCTTGGCACGGGTTTTACGTGCACGGCGCTGACGAGCTTGTTTTGGATTCATGACTGACCCCTAATCAAACAACTATTTTTTCTTGGTTTCCTTGATCACTACCACTTCATCGGCGTAGCGAACACCCTTGCCCTTATACGGCTCGGGTGGACGGTATGCACGAATCTCGGCAGCGACCTGGCCCACTTGCTGGCGGTTGGCGCCTTTCACCACGATCTCGGTTTGCGTCGGCGTCTCAACTTTGACGCCCGCCGGCATGGCATGATCGACCGGGTGGGAAAACCCAAGCGCCATATTCAATACATCGCCCTTGGCCTGTGCGCGGTAACCCACGCCCACCAGGGTCAGCTTGCGCTCGAAACCCTTGCTCACGCCATGCACCATATTGGCCAGCACAGCGCGCATGGTGCCGGACATGGCGTTGGCCGCAATCGACTCGGCGACCTTTTCGACCTTCAGTTCGTTACCGTCCTGTACCACACGGACGTTGGCGTTTTGTTTTTGCTTCAAGGTACCCAACGGGCCCTTGACGATGATCTCGTCCGCGGCCAGGCTGACTTCGACGCCGGCGGGGATCACTACGGGATTCTTAGCTACGCGTGACATATCTTTTATCCTTTACGCCACGATACACAGGACTTCGCCACCCACACCGGCTGCGCGCGCCTTTTTATCGGACATCACACCCCGCGAGGTAGAAACAATCGCAACTCCCAGGCCGTTCAGGACCTTGGGAATTTCGCCGGCGCCTTTATAGACTCGCAGACCAGGGCGCGACACGCGGTCGATACGCTCGATCACCGGGCGCCCGGCGTAGTATTTCAAGCCCAACTCCAGCGCCGGCTTCGCGTCATTTTCGCGCACCGCAAAATCATCGATATAACCTTCATCCTTCAGCACTTTGGCAATCGCCACTTTCAGCTTGGATGACGGCATGGACACACTGACCTTTTCCGCCGCTTGCGCGTTGCGGATGCGGGTCAACATATCGGCGATGGGATCACTCATACTCATCGTTATTCCCCTTACCAGCTAGCCTTCACGACGCCCGGGATTTCACCCTGCATCGCGAACTCACGCACCTTGGTGCGCGACAGACCAAATTTGCGGAAAAAACCGCGCGGACGACCCGTCAGGCCGCAGCGGTTACGTAGGCGAACCGGGCTAGCATTGCGCGGCAGGGCCTGAAATTTCTGACGCGCGTTGTAGCGCTCTTCGTCGGAGGCCTTGCTGTTGTTGATGATCGCCAGCAGTTCGGTACGCTTGGCAGCATACTTTTGCACGGTTTTACGGCGCTTTTGCTCACGATTAATGACGGCTAACTTGGCCATGGCTACCTCAATTCTTAAAGGGGAAGCTGAAGGCAGCCAATAATGCGCGGCCTTCTTTATCGGTTTTCGCGGTGGTGGTGATGGTGATATTCATCCCACGCAGCGCATCGATTTTGTCGTATTCGATCTCGGGGAAAATGATCTGCTCTTTGATCCCCATATTGAAATTGCCGCGGCCATCGAAGGCACGCCCGGAAATACCGCGAAAGTCGCGGATCCGCGGGATCGAAATCGTGACCAGACGATCGAGAAACTCGAACATCCGCTGTTTGCGCAAGGTGACCATGCAGCCGACCGGATAGCCTTCGCGCACTTTATAGGTTGCGATGGATTTGCGCGCCTTGGTGACGACCGCTTTTTGGCCGGCGATCTTTTGCATGTCGGCAACCGCATGCTCCATCACCTTCTTGTCGCCCACCGCTTCGCCCACGCCCATGTTCAGGACGATCTTCTCGATGCGCGGCACTTCCATCAGGGATTTGTAGCCGAACTCTTTCATGAGCGCCGGCACAACCGTTTCTTTGTAAAAATCTTGTAAGCGAGCCATGGTGATTCCTTACGCGTCCACTACTTCGCCGTTGGATTTGTAGAAGCGCACCTTGCGCCCATCTTCCAACACCTTGATGCCGACCCGATCCGCTTTCTGCGTGATGGGGTTGAACAAAGCCACGTTCGAACCCTGGATCGGCATTTCTTTTTCGAGGATGCCGCCCGGCGCATTCTGCATCGGGTTGGGCTTGGCGTGCTTTTTGACCTTATTCACGCCCTCGACCACCAATTTCATGTCCGCCATGACCCGCAATACGGTGCCGCGGCGACCCTTGTCTTTTCCAGTCAGGACGACCACATCGTCCCCTTTTTTGATTTTGCGCATAACGACTCCTTACAGCACTTCCGGCGCCAGCGACACGATCTTCATAAAGCGCTCAGTGCGCAATTCGCGTGTAACGGGGCCAAAAATACGCGTACCGATCGGCTCCAACTTAGCGTTGAGGAGCACGGCGGCATTGCCATCGAATTTAACCAGGGAACCATCGGGACGGCGCACGCCCTTGGCGGTACGCACCACCACGGCATTGTAAATCTCGCCTTTTTTGACGCGGCCGCGCGGGGCAGCGTCTTTGATCGTCACTTTAATGACATCGCCGATTGCGGCGTAGCGGCGCTTGGAGCCACCCAACACCTTGATGCACATCACAGTGCGCGCACCCGTATTGTCGGCAACATCCAGCATGGACTGCATTTGAATCATAATTACTCTCCAACTTAATCCGTCTAGCCTGGCCACCCCGAAAGCATTCGAGACGCGCAATCAACCGTGACGGTCAGTTTTGGTGGCCGCCGTGATATTGATAAGCTCGACAGCGGGCCAGGGAAAACGCGAAATTTTACGCGAAATTCAAGTCTTGTACAACACCCAAGCGCCAAATATCTTCAAATAGCGCGGCTTTTTTCCAGCAATTTCGAGACGCGCCAGGCCTTGGTCTTGGCCAGCGGGCGGGTTTCTTCGATTTCCACCAAGTCGCCCGGGTGAAATTCGTTGTTTTCATCGTGCGCGTGATATTTCTTGGAGCGGCGGATCACCTTGTCGTACAGGGGGTGCTTCACCTTGCGCTCCACCAGCACGGTTACGGTTTTGTCCATCTTGTCGCTCACCACGCGTCCGGTGAGCGTGCGCTGCATTTTGGCTGCTGTTTCGGTCATGCTTGGCTCGCTTTTTCGGTGATCAGCGTGCGCACGCGGGCTATATCGCGCCGCACTTTTCTCAAGTCGTCGGTTTTGGTGGATTGTTGCGTGGCAATCTGCATGCGCAGGCTGAATTGCGCCTTGAGCAGGGATTGCAATTCACCCTTCATCTCATCCACCGTTTTGCTGCGTAATTCGTTAACTTTCATTTTTTACCTCTCGCGCCTTAACCGAAGGAACGCGTCACAAATGCCGTTGAAATCGGCAGTTTGGCGGCAGCCAGCTTGAATGCCTCACGCGCGATGATCTCGTTCACGCCGTCCATCTCGTACAGCATCTTGCCCGGCTGGATCTCGGCCACCCAATATTCCGGATTGCCCTTACCGTTACCCATCCGCACTTCGGCCGGCTTGGTGGAAATCGGCTTGTCCGGAAAAATCCGGATCCACACCCGGCCACCGCGCTTGATGTGGCGCGTCATGGCGCGACGCGCCGCCTCGATCTGGCGCGCCGTCAAGCGACCGCGGCCGATGGCTTTCAGGCCAAAATCGCCAAAACTGACTTTGTTGCCGCGGGTCGCGACACCGGTGTTGCGGCCCTTCTGCTGTTTACGGTATTTGGTTCTAGTTGGCTGCAGCATTTCTAACTCCTGCCTTGCGTGGCTTCTTCTCTGTTTCCACCGGAGCGGCCGCTTCTGCCTTGGTGCCGCCCTGGCCTTTGTACACCCAAACTTTTACGCCGATGATGCCGTAGGTGGTCTTGGCTTCGCCGAAACCGTAGTCGATGTCCGCGCGCAAGGTGTGCAGGGGCACGCGGCCTTCGCGATACCATTCGTTGCGCGCAATCTCGGCGCCGTTCAAGCGGCCGCCGCTCATGATCTTGATGCCTTGCGCGCCCAGGCGCATGGCGTTTTGCATCGCACGCTTCATGGCGCGGCGGAACATCACGCGCTTTTCCAACTGCTGCGCAATATTGTCGGCGATCAGCTGTGCATCGACTTCGGGCTTGCGCACTTCTTCGATGTTGACATGCACCGGCACGCCCATCATCTTCTGCAAGGTGCTGCGCAGCGATTCGATGTCCTCGCCCTTTTTACCGATGACGATACCGGGGCGTGCACTATAAACCGTGATCTTGGCGTTGCGCGCCGGGCGCTCGATGACGATGCGCGACACCATGGCATGCGCCAATTTCTTTTTCAGGAATTCCCGCACCTTGATGTCCTCGAGCAACATCGTGGGAAATTTGCGGCTATTGGCATACCACTTCGACGACCAGTTTTTCGTGACCGCGAGCCGGAAGCCGATTGGATGTATCTTCTGTCCCATGTTTTCCCTTTTAACTTAGTCGCCGACGGTGACGGTAATGTGGCAGGTAGGCTTGTGGATATGCACGCCGCGCCCCTTGGCGGCAGCGCGAAAACGCTTCATGACCGGCCCCTGGTCGACGCAGATGGTCGCCACTTTCAGCTCGTCGATATCTGCGCCTTCGTTGTGCTCGGCATTCGCAATCGCGGATTCCAGAACGCCCTTGATAATGTCCGCGCCTTTTTTCGGGCTGAACGCGAGAATATTCAACGCTTGCTCAACCTTCTTGCCGCGCACCTGGTCGGCGACCAAGCGGCCTTTCTGGGCCGATAGGCGCACGCCACGTAATTTTGCAGTTACTTTCATCATGCTCTCCTAATCGCTGGGCCTATTTCTTTGACGCTTTTTTGTCGGCCGCATGGCCCTTGAAGGTGCGCGTCAGCGCAAATTCGCCAAGCTTGTGACCCACCATGTTTTCGGTGACGAACACGGGGATGTGTTGCTTGCCGTTGTGCACGGCAATCGTCAGACCGACGAAATCCGGCAGCACCGTGGAACGGCGAGACCAGGTCTTGATCGGACGCTTATCACGCGTCGCGTTGGCGGCTTCCACTTTATTCACCAAGTGGACATCGACAAAAGGGCCTTTTTTAACGGAACGAGCCATAGTTGAACCTCAATTATTTCTTGTAACGACGACGCACGATCATATTCGTGGTGCGCTTGTTGCTGCGTGTGCGATAGCCCTTGGTCTTCACACCCCATGGGCTGACCGGATGGCGGCCAGCCGCCGTTCTACCTTCGCCACCGCCGTGCGGATGGTCGATCGGATTCATCACCACGCCGCGCACGGTCGGGCGCACGCCACGCCAGCGCACCGCACCGGCCTTGCCGATGGAGCGCAGGTTGTGTTCCGAATTACCGACTTCGCCCAGCGTTGCACGGCAATCCACGTGCACCTTGCGAATCTCGCCGGAGCGCAGCCGCAACTGGGCATAGCTGCCTTCGCGCGCCAGCAATTGCACCGAAGTGCCGGCGGAACGGGCGATTTGCGCGCCCTTGCCCGGCATCATTTCGATGCAGTGCACCGTGCTGCCGACCGGGATATTGCGCAAGGGCAAGGTATTGCCCGGCTTGATCGGCGCGTCGGCGCCATTGATCAATTCCGAACCGACGGCAATGCCCTTGGGCGCGATAATGTAGCGGCGCTCGCCATCGGCGTAGCACAGCAAGGCGATATGCGCGCTGCGGTTGGGATCGTATTCCAGGCGTTCCACCTTGGCCACGATGCCGTCCTTGTTACGCTTGAAATCGATCATGCGATATTGCTGCTTA
>Ga0209286_1000112_pt1 | contig 17713 bp, 20 predicted proteins | sample PPLLak1March2015_2_FD_187250 | JGI IMG/M metagenome (GOLD analysis project Ga0209286, IMG submission 187250) | Freshwater sediment microbial communities from Prairie Pothole Lake near Jamestown, North Dakota, USA - PPLs Lake P8 Core (3) Depth... | ecosystem: Environmental > Aquatic > Freshwater...
AAAAATTGGTGGTTCGAACCCCTCAACAATTTAAAGAGATGCAGGATATTGATGTCAAAACGGAACACCGGGTTACTAAAATTGATCCGAAGGAAAAAAGAATTGAAGTCGTTGACCTATCCAAATCTGAAACGCAATGGGTTCCCTATGACAAACTCATCATTGCCACCGGAGCCCGGTCCCGACGCCTAAACCTACCGGGAAGCAATGCCAACAACATCTTCACCCTAAAAGACCTTCAGGACGGTATTCGTATCAGGAACTATATTGATGGAAAAAGACCCAAAAGGGTCGCTATCTTAGGCGGCGGATTTATTGCATTGGAAATGTGCGAGGCCTTTCGGTTAAGAGATCTGGAAACCTTTGTATTCTGCCGTAAAGATTTGCCAGTGGGAAATTTAGAGAGGGAGATCTCAGAGAAAATTCTGAAGGAATTGCAGGAAAACGGAGTCCACTTCCTGACCCATCACGAGCCCGCGGATTTCAAAACGAATGGTAAGGATGAAGTAACGACCTTCGAAACTCATAAGGCCAGTTACCGGGTGGACATGGTGTTGATGGCAGTCGGAGTCATCCCGAACGTGGAACTTGCCAAGGAGGCAGGCGTCGAACTCGGAAAGACGGGAGCGATCCGTACAGATAAGGCTCAAAGAACTAATTTAGACGATATTTTTGCCGCTGGGGATTGCTGTGAAGTCTTCAATCTTGTGAGTCAGGACTGGGTTCACACTCCGCTCGGCGATATTGCTAATAAACAGGGCCGCGTGGCCGGTGAAAATGCCGCGGGCGGGAAGGCTGTTTTCCATGGTGTGGTGGGGTCAGCCGCCTTCAAAGTCTTTGAACTGGAGGTGGCCTTTACAGGTCTGGGAATGGAGGCAGCTCGGAAATATGGCTTCGATGTAGATTCACAGGTTATTGAGGCTGAGTCAAAAGTAGGCTATATGCCTGGATCAAAACGGATGCTTATTAAATTGATTTTTGACAGGAAAAATGGAAGGGTATTAGGTGCCCAGATGGCAGGAAAGGAAGGAGTGGCAAGGAGGATTAATTCACTCGCTGTCGCTCTTCATCAAAAAATGACAATTGATGAAATCTCAAGGCTCGATTTTGCCTATGCACCACCTTTTTCAGGTACTCTTGACCCAATTTTAATTGCCGCCGAGCAGGCAGCCAAAAAGATAAGAAGATCACCGTGAGGTAATGACAAGGCGAACGATTGAACACAAGGCTTCCAACACAGCTGGGTATACCTGTTTCTCACGCGCTTGTGCCAGTCGTGAGAAAGACGAACGCTTTCGCGGACCAGATAACTTGGCTGAGATTTTTCTGCCTTTTGGAGCAAGAGTTATCCTTGGTGTTCCTCTCTTTAGATGGCTCTTTATGGGGAAGATCGCTCCTCCTGGAATATACGAGTATGTGCTGGCAAGAACGAAGTTGCTTGATGAGGTTTTCATTAATGCGCTAAGGAATCGATTCGCACAGATCGTGTTGCTCGGGGCTGGTTTTGACACGAGAGCTTTGCGCTTTACGAACGAAAATTTAGGATCGAAGATATTTGAACTTGACATTTACACCACACAGCAGCCTAAAGTTGAAATCCTGAATCGGAAACAGATCGAGCTGCCCAAAGAACTTGTCTTTGTGCCTATTGATTTCAATAAGGAGAGTATGGCCAATGTACTTGGCAAGGCTGGCTACGCTACGAACCAAAAGAGCCTTTTCATATGGGAAGGCGTAACCATGTATTTGACTTCGGATGCAGTGGACAGGACGCTTGATTTTATCCGCTGCACCGCCTTGGAAGAAAGTATCGTTGCCTTCGATTATGTCTATGCTTCAGTACTCAGACGGGGGAACAAGTTCTATGGCGAAAGGGAGATCCACGAGACCGTGTCAAGGGCTGGGGAAGGCTGGACGTTCGGTATAGAAGACGGGACCATAGAGGATTTTCTGACACAACGTGGGTTCAAGTTAATTACACATCACATACCTTCCGATCTTGAAAAGAGGTATCTCACAGCCGAAGATGGTAAGCGTTTTGGACGTATTAACGGAACCCATTGTATTGTGACAGCGTCCGTTTGTGAAGACTTTGCCAACTCAAACAAGGCGTCAGAGATAGAGTTCCCATCAGGGTTCTAAGTTTGATAGGAGGTGGAATATGGCAGTCATCATTGATCAAGAGAAATGCACGGGGTGTGGAACATGTGAAGAAGGTTGTCCAGTAGATGCCATTAAGGTCGAGAACGAGAAAGCCGTCGTAGACAACGAAACCTGCGTCGATTGCGGGACGTGTATTGAAGAATGCCCTGAAAAAGCCATCAGCGAAGGAACTTAAGACGCCATGGAAGAGTCTGGAAAAGTTGTTGGTGTGTGTATGAGTCAAAGAAGGACAGACCCCAAGAAAAATGTGGGTAAGGGGATCCTAATAAAGGGTTTGGGGTTGGCAGGCGATTCCCATGCTGGTTCCGAGAAAGAGGTGAGCCTTCTGGCAATCGAAAGTATTCAAAAACTCTGCCAGCAGACAGGCATCTCAGCAGGACCTGGATGCTTTGCTGAAAATATCACCACCGAAGGAAATAATCTAACATTCCTGCCTATTGGCTCGAAATTACAAGTGGGTGAGGCAAAACTCATGGTGATCCAGATAGGGAAAGACCCATCCCAGCCTCACACTTATAGCTATCAGGGATATTCCATCCTCCCAAAGGAGGGGATTTTCTGTAAGGTCATTGAGAGTGGAGAAATCAAGGTGGGGGATTTTATAACAGTGATATGGGCGGATAAAGTAATTTGACGTGTAGCGCAAGGCTTTAGCCTTGCCTGTCTCTGGTTGGTAGGGATTTAGCAACCCTAAAGGGTTGCGCTACAGAATTTGTAATGCGTTTTTGTTAAAAGGATTTAATTGTCTGGGCAAAAAGGGGATAAAGCTGATGAAAACTCGAATAACCATATTATGTGAGAATTTGGTAGGGCAACGGGTCGGCTTAGGAGAACACGGGTTTTCTGCATTTATTGAGACAGATCGGGGAGACTACCTCTTTGACACCGGAGGAGGCCGTTCCATCGTGGCAAACTCCCTTGCTCTCGGTAAAGACCTGCGAACAGTCCAGAAGATCTTCTTGAGCCATGGACATTATGATCATACCGGAGGGCTGCCTGAAGTCCTCAAATTAAAAGGAAACGTGGATGTTCACGCTCATCCCCATGTCTTTTTAGATCGAATGGCAGTGCTTAAAGAAAATGGGAAAGAAACAAAACGATTTGTAGGAATTCCCTACAAGAAAGGCTATTTAGAATCCTTGGGAGCTAACTTTATCTCCAACTCAGATTTTCTCGAAGTGGAGAAAGGAGTGTTTTTGACTGGAGAAGTTCCAAGGAAAACATCTTTTGAAAAACCGGATCCAAGACTCTTTAGCGAAATCAACGGGAAAACAGAACCGGATGTTTTCTTAGATGACCAATCTTTAATCATGGAAAGTGAAAAGGGATTTATCCTGGTTCTCGGCTGTGCTCACTCCGGTATGATCAACATCATTCATCATGTCATCAATAAAACTGGGAAACAAAAGTTTTATGCCATCCTGGGTGGAACCCACTTGGATTTTTTGACTCCTGAACAGTTGGAAGAATCGATCAAAGCTCTAAAGAAAATGAATATTGAAAGGATCGGCGTCTCCCATTGCACTGGAATGAAGGCCGCATGCAGACTTCTTCAAGAATTCGGGGACCGTTACTTTTATGGATGTGTAGGGAGTGTTTTAGAAATCTGAAGTGTATAAAAGGTGGTTGAATGGCGAATTTGCAGATCCAATATTCCATGCTTCCAAAATTCCGTCATTCCGTGGGTCATTCCATATGAGCTCCTTGAGGCGGATCTATTACGACCTTTTTTCTAAGATCTACGACTTCATCATCCGTCTACATTCACGGGATATAGCAGGTTCGCTCCGGAGATTTATCGTCGAGAAGGCAAACCTGTCGGAAGGAGATAAGGCTCTAGATCTATGCACGGGAACCGGCGCGGTGGCGGTTGAATTGACTAAACAAGTGGGAGAAACGGGTTTCGTAATAGGTCTCGATTTTTCTTGGGGGATGCTTGAGAAAGCCAAAGAGAAAGCCAGAAAGTTCAGGATAGATCGGCTCCACCTCGTACAGGCAAATGCCAGTCAACTCCCGTTCAAGAAATCCTCCTTTCACGCAGTAACCTGCTCTCACGCATTCTATGAACTGAAAGGGGATGAAAGGGCAAGGGCAATCCATGAGGTGTCAAGGATTCTCATCCACGGAGGAAGATTCTGTCTCATGGAGCATGCAAAGCCAAAAAGGCTATTTCCGAGACTTCTCTTTTATGGCCGGGTCTTCTTTCTTGGTGCAAAGGACGCGAGGAAGTTTCTCGCGGAAGAAGGATCGATATTTGGAGAAAGGTTTGAAAACATAACGAAAGTGATGAGTCCCACAGGACAATCGAAACTGATCTATGCGGAGAAAGGAGGATAAGACGATTGAAGATTCTTGAAGATCTCATCCAAAGCCTTCAGGAAAACGACTTTCAGGTGAAGAGTGTCCATACCTGTGTCTTCTGGACAGCGGTGATCAGCAAACACTGCGGTCTTTCCTCCACCTTCAGAGTTGAAGGGCCTTCCCACGACCGGGGTGTGAGGGACGTCGGAAACCTTACCCGAAAGACGGCATTGGAATTGGCAGAATATGCCAGATCAGAAAGTCTGTTGGAGGCATCCATCGGGATGGCGACGATTAATTCATTGATCGATATCGACGAATCCAAATGCGTTGAAAAGAATGCCTTCGAGATAATCCTGGAAAAGGGCCAAGGGAAAAATGTGGCGGTCGTAGGCCACTTTCCATGGATTCCAAAACTAAAAGGAAGGACTAAGAATCTCTGGGTTCTCGAACAGAGGCTCCGGGAGGGGGATTTTCCGGCAAAAGAGGCCGACCGGATTTTACCCCAATGTGACGTCGTCGGGATCACAGGGACCTCTTTCATCAATCACACCCTTGAGGGGCTTTTAAGTCTTAGCAAAGGGGCTTATGTTCTTCTGATCGGCCCCACTTCACCCCTCTCCCCTCTTCTCTTTGATTATGGAATCGATGCCATCTGTGGTTCAAAGATCATAGATCCAGACCAATTGATTCGTGCGATCAGCGAAGGTGCTACGTTTAAAGAAGTGACTGGAGTGAGACTTCTCACCTTAAGCAAGACATAAAATATTTGGGGATAGCGACCATGTTCGTCCAGTGCGCCAGATGCAGCAAGGAAATAGAAAAGCAGCAATGCTATGAACACCAGGGGAAGGTATTTTGTGAAGACTGCTATATGGATATCTTATCCCCTCCTAAAGCTTGTGACCCATGGGCTGTCCATTCGGCTCAGACCTTCTTAAAAGGGAAGGATAAACTTTCAACGTTGACACCTTTGCAACTAACTATCGTTAATTACATTAAGAAAAAGGGAGAGGCGACCTTGGACGAATTGATTCAGAATCTGAATCTGACAGAGGAAGAGTTAAGAAGAGAATTCGCGGTGCTAAGACATATGGAGGTTCTTGGAGCGACGAAAAAAGAGGGAAAAATTCTTTACCTATTATTTTAGAAATTCGTCAGCGTCTCAGGGACGAGAGAAAAGAACTTTGAAGAGGGAACCCCTCATGAACCGATCTGAGGTAGACGCAATTATCAACAAGGTATTCGATGGTCATTTCATAACCAGGGAGGAGATTCTATACCTCTTGGGAATTGACCCTCACTCCATGGAGGGTGGCTTTATCATGGTTGCTGCCAATTCCATCACACGGACTGCCTCAAAAGGTAAAGCAGAAGTGCACGCCCAAATAGGTCTGAATTTATCTCCCTGTCCGAATAACTGTTCATTTTGTGCCTTTGCAGCAAAGAATGGGGTCTTCAAAGAAACAAAAGAACTCTCCACCGAAGAGAGCATTCAATCGGCCATTAGAGCTGAAGCCGATGGTGCCAATGCTATATTTTTTATGACCACACATGATTATCTATTCCGGAAATACATAGAAATATCGAAAGAGGTGAGGTCGAAACTTAAGCCTGAGACCGTCATGATAGCCAATATTGGAGATTTCGGATACAAAGAGGGCAGGCAAATAAAAGAAGCCGGTTATACCGGGATATACCATGCGGTCAGGATGGGTGAAGGAAGAGATACCAAGATCGATCCGCAGGTTCGTTTGAATACCGTCCGGGAAGCTTGTGAGGCCGGACTGTTCGTTGGGACATGTGTTGAACCCATCGGCCCAGAACATTCTATTGACGAAATTACAGAGAAAATTCTTATCGGAAGAGAAATGAAACCATGCTATAGCGGGGCGATGCGGCGAATCTCCATCCCCGGCTCTGATCTGGTGAGATATGGAATGATCAGTGAGTATCGGTTAGCCTTCCTCGTTGCTGTTGTTCGCTTGGCGATGGGCCGGGAGGTCATAGGAAATTGTACGCATGAACCCAATTTATTAGGGCCTGTGGCAGGCGCAAATCTTTTTTGGGCTGAAGTGGGAACGAACCCTCGAGATACAAACGTTGAGACCTCCAAAGGAAGAGGGATGGATGTGAAATCATGTATGGAGATGTTTAAAGAAGCAGATTTCAATATCCTCCAGGGTCCTTCGGTGATCTACAGAGAAAATAAGCATACACGATAACTATTTCGCCCCGGAAAGAGCAGAGGGTAAACAGTTATAAATTTTATACAGGAGGACTCGATGGAATTTGTGAAACCGGAATGTGCCAAATGCAGTATTAAAAATAAAATCTGCCGGTCACCGGAGGGCCAGGAACCGGCCTTTTGCCCGACTCTCCATCGGAAAGAATCGATAGCAGAGGCCAAGGAGGAATACACCAAACCTGACATCCTAAAATTTGCCCACGCAGCTTCCGTTCAGGAAGGAGAATGTTACATCAATCGGGATGTGAAACCCTATGTTTCACATCCCACGAAACCCAGAGTCCAAGAGGTCTGTGAATTTGCTCAAAAGATGGGCTACAAGAAGCTTGGAATTGCTTTTTGTGCCGGGCTCCATAGTGAGGCCCTCTCCCTGACTCAAATCCTTGAAGCCCAGGGATTTGAAGTCATCTCTGTCGTCTGCAAAGCAGGCGGAACTCCAAAAGAACAGATCGGCATCAAAGAAGAAGAGAAAATTCGCATCGGTGAGTTTGAATCGATGTGCAGTCCCATTGCCCAGGCCATGATCCTCAACGAGGAGAAGACCGAATTCAACATACTCGTTGGTCTTTGCGTAGGGCACGACTCTCTTTTCCTCAAATACTCCGAGGCCTATTGTACGGTGTTGGTTGCAAAGGACCGCGTCCTTGGCCACAATCCCTGTGCTGCCCTTTATACCACAGGATCCTATTATGCGCGCATGCTGACAAAGGGATTTTGAGATAGGCCCCCTCACCCTTCCCCTCTCCTTGCTGGGGAGAGGGAGGGGGTGAGGGGCAATTGTGAAAAGGAAGGTAGATAACATGGCTCAGATGGAGACAGAAGTCTTGATCATCGGCGGAGGGGTCTTGGGAGCGGCAGTGGCCAGGGAGCTTTCCCGATATAAGGGGGATGTACTTTTGGTTGAGAAAGAGGCTGACTTTGGCTGGGGTAGCACCAAGACCAATATGTGTATCGTCTGTCAGGGGGGAGATACCCTGGAGTTTCGCCCCGAATATCACCGCAGCAAGCTCGTATGGGACAGCATCCCTCTAATGGAGCCCCTTTGTCAGGAACTCGATGTCCCCTTCAAGAAAGTCGGAGAACTCGCCCTCATTCGTAACAATGAGGAGCTGAGCAAATTCCAAAAGCTGAAGTCGAGAGCCGAAAAGCTCGGGCTCACAGGCCATCAGTTCATAGATCAGGATTCACTGAGACAGATGGAACCTAATATCACCCGGGAGGCCATTGGGGCCCTTCATGACCCCCACATTGCAATTGTGGATCCGGTCAGACTCACCATCGGCCTCATTGAAAACGCTTCCCAAAACGGGGTTAAGGTCATGACGGAGACAGAAATTTTAAGGATCTCCCGGGAGGCGAACCAGTTCGAGGTTGAGACGAACCGGGGCCCGGTGAAGTGTCGCTTCATCGTCAACGCTGCCGGAACCTCAGTCGATAAAATAGCCCGGCTCGTGAACTCAGATGATTTCGTCCTTTATCCGATCAGGGGATACGTGGGAATTCTCGACAAGAACTTGGGGGGCTTAATCAAACATGAAATCCATATGCGGCCTGATGCACCCGGGCAGATGAACATCCTGACACCCAGCGTCCATGGCAACCTCTTCTTCGGCACGACCATGCAGCCAGCCCTGAGGGGAGACTGTTCCGTTACAGGAAGGATTGCTGAAATCGGTCTTCAAAATGTTCGGAAAATCTTCCCCGACCTTTCTGAAAAGGACATCATTCATTCCTTTGCTGGTTTTCTTATGTTCCGAAACTGGGAGGTCGGCTGGCATGAATGCGTGGTCCAGGCTTCCCAGAAAGTGCCGCGGTTCATAAGCATTTGCATTGGTTACCCCGGGGTGAGCGCCGCCCCTGCGGCTGCCCGAGAAGTGACGGAATTACTTCGACGAGAAGGCTTGAGATTAGAGACAAATGAAAGGTTCATCCCTATCAGAAAGGCCCCACCGGTTTTCAACGAGCTTCCTGAAGAACAACAAAAGAAATTGATCGCCAAGGACAGCCGTTATGGGCACGTCGTCTGTCGTTGCGAGACAGTCAGTGAAGGAGAGATCGTTGAAGCCATTCGTCACGGGGCCACCACGTTGGATGGAATCAAATTCAGGACCAGAGCTGGAATGGGAAGATGCCAGGGAGGATTTTGCACACCCCGTGTCGTGAAAATATTGGCGAGAGAGCTCGGGCTGTCAGAGGAAAAGATAACGAAGAAAGGTCGGGAGTCTCGTTTGCTCCTTTATAAATCAAAAGACTTACTTGAGGCACAACTATGAAACTCTCAGATATTGATGTGGCGGTCATCGGTTCTGGCCCCGCGGGAATGGCGGCTTCGATCAGGGCTAAGGAAGAAGGAGCAGAGCATGTCCTCATCCTGGAGCGCCAGGAGCAGCTTGGTGGGCTTTTACACCAGTGCGTTCACAATGGCTTCGGCTTATTCTATTTCGAGCAAGACCTGACCGGCCCGGAATATGGTCACCGGTTTGCGGAGAAGGTCAAAGATTTAGGCATTCAGGTGCTCCTCGAAACCATGGTCACGCAAATATCTCCTGACCGCCAGATCACTGCTGTGAATAATCACGAAGGGGTTCTCCGCCTGAAGCCTAAATCGATCGTCCTTGCGATGGGTTGCCGGGAGCGCAGCCGGGGGCAATTGAATGTCCCCGGTACCCGGCCCGCAGGAATCTTTACCGCCGGGACTGCCCAAAGATTCGTCAATGTTGAAGGATGGATCCCCGGGAGAAAGGTCGTCATCTTGGGCTCCGGTGATATAGGCATGATCATGGCTCGCCGTCTCACGCTTGAAGGTGTCGAGGTGAAAGCAGTGGTGGAGATCCTTCCCTATATCGGAGGCCTAACCAGAAATGAGGTCCAGTGTCTGCACGATTTTCATATCCCTCTTCTTCTCGAGCATACGGTCACCGAGATTCATGGGCAACAGCGTCTGGAAGCGGTCACCATCGCAAGGGTGAATAAAGATAAAAAACCCGTTAACGGCACCGAGCGGATGATCGAGTGCGATACGTTACTCCTATCGGTCGGGTTAATCCCTGAGAACGAGCTTTCCAGAATGGCCGGAGTAGCCCTCGATCCTTTGACCGGAGGGCCTGTGGTGGATCAATGGAGGGAAACGAATGTTTCGGGAATCTTTGCCGGTGGCAACGTGGTTCACGTCCATGATCTGGTGGATGAAGTCTCCTGGGAGGCCGAAATAGCAGGGGCCTCGGCTGCCAGGTTTGCGAAAAAAGAAGAAACGGAGAAGGAAAAGAAAATGCTTAAGCCCGGCAGAAATATTCGTTACGTTGTTCCACAGAGCATCAGCGCTCAACACGATGTCACCCTATATGCGAGGGTAAAGGACATGGAAGAGAATGTTACACTGAAGGTCGGGGATATCTTTTCGAAGTCCCTAAGGGTGGTGAAGCCTGGCGAGATGCTCAAGATCGATCTCTCCCCTAGCCAATTGCAGCAGTTGAAGGATGACCCAGTTGAACTATCCATTGAGGGTTCAAAAAGGAGGTAAAATGGTTGAGGAAAAGATTGTTTGTATCGGCTGTCCTCTCGGTTGTAGGACCACACTCCGGATCGACCATCATGGAGACGTGGTGAAGATCACAGGTTACAAATGCAAAGAAGGGCGGCAATACGTGTTGGAGGAATATCGCAATCCGGTCCGAATCCTCACCGCCACGATCCGTACCGAGAAGAGTCGTCGCCCCCTTCTTCCGGTAAGAACCAATCGGCCTATATTGAAATCGAGGCTGAAAGAGGCAACCCTCATCTTGGTTCGCCTGAAGGCAAAGCCTCCGGTTAAGGTAGGTCAAGTCATTTTACCTAACTTACTAAAGAGCGGTGTCGACGTCATTGCCACGGATGATCTTTTCGAATAGGAGCCCCTTATATGAAGGAATTGACCTTAGAACTCGCTCTAAAGATGCTGGAGGCTGCTGAGAGATGGGCAAAGGATATTGCTGGTTTTTCATGCAGCATTGCCGTTGTAGACAAAGCGGGCGCAGTCATTGCCGTTCACCGCATGGATGGAGCAGCCATGGCTACGACCGATATTGCGATTGAGAAAGCGTGGACTGCCGTTGCCTTTAAGATGCCCACCCTGATGGGGTCTCGCTGGCTCGACCCCCGTAACATGGGAAAACTCATGGGTGATCATGCCATGGGGATGATCGGGAGGGGAAAGGGACGGCTCTGCTTCATTCCTGGCGGTATTCCGGTTACCGACGAGGAAAATGAGGTCATCGGTGCCATTGGCTGCAGCGGTGTTCCCTCTGGCGTGGGAGACATTAGCGACACTTCCGTCAGCCAGGCCGGTGTCACTGCTCTTTATGAATGAGAGAGGACTACATTATGGAGATGAATCTAGGGCTTGCAAAAACCATACTCAGCACTGCGGTCTCTAAGGCTAAAGAGACGGGCAAGGTTTGCAGCATTGCTATCGTGGATGAAAAAGGCTGGCTGGTGGCTCTCCACCGTATGGATGGGGCCCCAATCCCTACTGCAGAAATCGCCCGAGATAAAGCATGGACAGCCGCTACCTTCAGAATACCGAGCGCCGAGGTTTCTCAATTTGGTGACCCCAAAGTTCCAGGATATGGGTTTAACGTCCAGAACTGGAATGAACGCCTGACCACCATTCCTGGAGGCATGCCCATCTTGAATGAAGGCCGCCTGATTGGGGCCATAGGGGTATGCAGTGAAACCCCAAAGGAGGACGTCGCCCTCTGCAAGAAAGTGATCGAAGAGATAGGTCAACGGACATAATCGGAAGGTTGGACCATGACAACTCTGGATCAGGTTTACGAGAATAAGAAAGCAACGGTGATCGACATTCAGGGAGGCCAAAGGATAAGACAGAGGCTTGGCCAGATGGGCATTCACCCCGGGGACATCATCACGATATTGAGATACGGAGCGCTTCGGGGACCCATCCTCATTGAAATTCATAGTAGCCAGGTTGCTCTCGGAAGGGGAATCGCCTCCAAGGTGATCGTGGAGGAAATGGAATGAGGATTGCTTTGGCCGGCCAGCCCAATTGTGGAAAGAGCACTCTGTTTAACAGTATCGCCGGATACAAGGCCATCACTTCCAACTTCCCGGGTACGACTGTTAAATATACCGAAACGAAAACGCATATCAATGGATTGATATGCACGTGCATCGATCTTCCGGGGACGTATTCACTGACTTCGGGAGATCCGGCAGAACTCGAGGCAAGAAGACATCTCCTTTCTGGAGAAGTAGATGTGATCATTAATGTAGTCGATGCCTCGCTGCTTTGCCGAAGTCTGGAACTGACCCTTCAACTTCTGGAGCTGGAAGTTCCCATGATCCTCTGCCTGAATATGATGGATGAGGCCCAGAGGAAAGGAATCCAGATTGATGCCCAAAAACTCTCAAACGTCCTCGGTATACCTGTCGTCCCAACCATCACCATAACCGGCAAGGGATTAAAAGAACTTTTCATAGAAGTGGTAAGCGTTATAGAAGAAAAGAAAAAAGGCCAGGTCCTCAAATTCAGCAAGGACATTGAAGCCATCATCGGTGAATTGGTCTCTATTCTCCAGATGGAATGGCCAGTCGAGGGAAAACTTCCCTCCCGTTTTCTTGCCGTCAAACTTCTCGAAAATGATGAATTTTTTGTTAAAGAAATAAAAGAAGCCGACCATTCCTCTAACCAGGTTAGATCTTTTCAGGAGAGGTTGGAACAGATTCATGGCGTCCCATCGGATGAGGTCATTTCTTCTGAGCGTCATGCACTGGCCATGAATCTGTTTGAAAAGGTCTCCGCTGTGATCCATCCCCCTAAGAAGGACGTTCGAATTACCATTGATCATTGGGTCATGCATAAGTGGGTTGGTTACCTGATTCTGGCAGGAATCTTTTATGGCTTCTTTAATTTCATATTCGGAATCGGTGGGTATATTGAGGAACCGTTGATCGGGCTCTTTGAAGGCTGGATCGGTCATCTGGAGTCCTTTTTCGGAAAAGATAGCTTATCCCTTTTCCTTTCAAAGGGAGTCCTGCAGGGAATTGCAGGAGGGATTGCCATTGTTCTCCCTTATCTTGTTCCTTTCCTCATTGGCCTCTCACTCCTTGAGGACATTGGATATCTCCCCAGAGCAGCGTTTTTGATGGATGTCTTCATGCACCGGATCGGTCTTCATGGTAAATCGATCATCCCTTTTATCCTCGGATATGGGTGCAGCGTTCCCGCGGTAATGGCGACCCGAATTCTGGAGTTCCCTCAACATCGGTTTATGGTCTCCATCCTGACGACCATGATTCCCTGTGCCGCTCGAATCACCATCATTTTCGGTCTGGTCGCCTTTTTCATCAGCCCCAATGCTGCTTTAGCAATATTCGCTCTAAATATTTTGGTCGTGGCCGTATCCGGGAAGATCCTCTCCCTCCTCTTCCCCTATCCGGAGGCAAGCCTTGGATTGATTTTGGAAATCCCTGCGTATCAGTTACCCCCTCTACGAAACACATTAAAGAAATCGTGGTACCGGATACGAGAATTCATTGTGATCGCATGGCCCATTCTTATCCTTGGAAGTGTGTTCCTTGCCCTCATGGAGTACGCAGGTGTCGAAAGACATATCAACTGGGCCCTGTCTCCCCTCACCCATCTCCTTGGTCTGCCGACCTCGGTTGGAACGACGCTTATATTTGGCCTGCTGAGAAAGGAACTATCCCTGATCATGCTTACCCAGGCCTTGGGAACCACACAGGTTCTGACCGTGATGACCAAAACCCAGGTCATGGTCTTTACTGTCTTCGTCACCTTTTACATTCCCTGTTTGGCCACGATTGCCGCCCTCTGGAAGGAAATTGGTAAAAAGGGAGCATGGGTGGCAGTCCTTTTCACTCTATCGGTGGCCATTATCTTAGCCCTTATGACCCGTATCTTTTTGGGTATCTTTCCTTTGTGGTAATTGCGTATGACAGGTACATCTCCCACGAACCATGAAAATCCCCCTTCATCCCCCTTTTCCAAAGGGGGAAGTCATTTACCCCTCCCTTTGACCGTCTTTTTCCTGCCGGGGGCAGGCAAGGGAGGTTGGGAGGGATTTAAAGGCTATTTACGGAGCAAATGGATGACCAAACCCTTCTTTCCTTTCCTGGCAAAGAAGCTCAAAGGCTGGTCGAAAGTCTTAAGGGAAATCCTCTATGGGCTGACCGTCCATGAAATGGATCTCGAATTCAGAAAGGAAAAAGGCTACTTAGACCACCTGTTTATGCTGGTGGTCTTCGGGGACCTTGTAGGATTGCCTTTGCTTCCTCCCTACTATTCAATGAGGCTCTTACCATATATTGTCCCCTCTATTGAAAAGTGGAAAAGGAGCCTTTTGAGAGAAAAAGACCTGACCGATTTTTTAGGGACGGATTTAGGTTAAGGACGAAGTTAAGATTTGGGATAGGCTGAGTCAATTTCTGGAGATTTAATCGATTATGGCCACTTCCGTAATGAAAAAGATCAAAATAGAAGATGCTGTTGGGATGGTTCTCGGCCACGACGTCACCCAGATTATCCCCGGGAAATATAAGGGCCCCCGGTTCAAGCGAGGCCATCGGATACGGGAGGGAGACATCCCGGAATTCTTAAAGATCGGCAAGGAACACATCTATGTGATGGATCTCAAATCTGGAATCATCCACGAAGATGATGCAGCCTTGCGTTTGGGTAGGGCTTTTGCAGGGAAAAACATTGAGATCAAGGGACCTTCTGAGGGGAAAGTTACTTTTTACTCACAGATAAAAGGGGTCTTTCAGATCAATCTTCCTCTGCTAAACCGGATCAACCTCTCAAGAAATATTATTCTATCCACTATTCATCGACACACTCCCTGCTTCCCAGAGATGGCGGTAGGAGCTACCCGAATCATTTCGCTTACGGCTCCGGAAAAACAGATTCGAAAGGTAGAGACGCGGTGTAAGAAAGAAGGGCCGGTGCTTGAAATACTTCCTTACAGGAAGCTGAATGTGGGAGTTGTGATAACAGGCAATGAAATCTATAGAGGTAGAATCAAGGACCGATTTGATGACAGGGTTGGCAAAAAGATTAATAAATTTGGCTCTCGAGTGGTGAAGAAAGAGGTGGTACCAGATGATGCCCATCAAATCTCCCAGGCATTGCTCAAGCTTCACAATGACTCCGTTGATCTCATTTTAGTCACGGGCGGGCTATCGGTTGACCCTGACGATCTGACCCGGTCAGGAATCAGAAAAGCAGGAACGAGAATCATATTCTATGGGACACCCGTACTCCCCGGAGCCATGTTCCTCTATGGAATGCTCGGCGAAAAACCCGTTTTGGGCCTTCCAGCCTGTGTCTTTTACCACAGCGCCACTTTGTTTGATATCCTCTTCCCAAGAATTCTGGCCGGCCAAGTGCTCACCAGAAAAGAAATTTGCCTTCTCGGCCACGGAGGTTACTGCAGAAACTGCGACCCCTGCCATTTTCCCGTTTGCCCTTTCGGCAAGGGATGAAGAGAAATAGGTTTGATCTTTAAGAGAAGATACAATGGTTGGAACCGAAGCAGAATCAGTTCAGAAAAAGAAAGGAAGAAACGCATGAGAAAAAAGGCGAATATCGTTGAATTGACCGAAAAGGCCTCCAGACTTGGCAAGGAATATGAGAAAACCTACAGGGGATGCAGTCAATGTGTGATTGCCGCACTCCAGGATACCCTGGAGATTAGGAATGATGATGTCTTTAAGTCAGCCACTGGCCTGGCAGGAGGAACTGGGTTGGCGGGTGACAGTGGTTGTGGAGCCTATATAGGGGCCGTCCTGGTTTTAAGCTCGCTGGTGGGGAGAGAGAGAAATAATTTCTCTGATCCCGAGGGCATCCGTTTCAAGACCCACCAGCTCTCCAGAAAGTTTCGGGAAAAGTTCATCCAGGAATATGGCTCAGTCGTCTGCCGAAATATCCAGAACAAAATTTTGGGTCGTTACTACTATCTTCCCGACCCTCAGGAGTATGAAAAATTCCACAATGCCGGAGCCCACGATATCCATTGCCCTGAGGTTGTGGGCAAGGCAGCCAAATGGATGACCGAGATCATCCTGGAAGAAAACTTAATTTCTGAATAGAAATGTAGCCAAATTTGAAATTTTCCCTCTATCCCCTCCCTCTCCCCTCAGGGGAGAGGGGAAGGGTGAGGGGGCATAAGATGTTAGAAGAAAATTCTCAGATTTAACCAAGCAGGAATCCAATGATAAACCGTGGGAGCTTCTTCCATACATGCGTTTTCCATCCCAAAAGATCACTCCTCTTTTTACAGAAACGAGGATTGACAAGGTTTTTCGTAGAGGGTATTTTCTTTCTGAAATACGAAAGGGGAGATTGGAGATTGTTCACGGGAAGAACCGTGTAGCCGTTTTGCGAAAGGGAGGATAGAAATGGCCGTATTTGATCATATCCCGATGGGGGAAGAAGGGCTGAAAGAAATCCATCAGTGGTTGGATGATTGGGTGGGAAAGAATAAGGTTGTAGCTCGTAAGGAAATTATTGGTAGGTCTCCCGATCATTGGGACATCCCGGCAATCTTTATAACGAACGAGGCCCTACCCAGTGAAGATAAGCAGATTGCCGTGATTACATTAGGGAGGCACGGCCAGGAATTGGGGGCCCGTGTTGTGGGACCTGAGATCATTCGTTACCTGTGCAGTAGCGACGCAGAGGAAATAAGAAAGACACAAGTGGTCATTGTACTTCCCGTAGTGAATCCGGAAGGGTTTGTTTCTAACGAGTTTCGATCTTCAATGACGAGTCTTACGAAGACCGAACGCCTTGTATTGGGAGGGCTTTTCAAGGAATTTCCACCTGATATGATGATCGATTTCCACAGCCTCGGTAAAACAGCAGGCTCAAAATATGATCGAGGGGATATGGAAGTCATCATCCCCGCCAATACAACCCGGTGGGCCGTGGACGAACAGGTTCATCAATATGTCGCACAAGAAATGCAGAAGGCTGCAGAGTTTGAAGGTTGGCCTTATGAAGTCCATACGCTTGAGGATTTAGCGACGTATTATTTCGGTGATACAAAAATAGGGAATATGCCCTGGACAACCCTGAAGGAGAAAGTGTACTTGCTTCATATGCAGGATTCCTACGATAACTACCATATCCCTGAAGAAGACCAATATACGAACTATACCTGTGGACCCGCTTACCTGAAATGGCATACATTAGTCTTTGGCATGGAGACCAATCATTACGCCTTATCCCGGGCTAGCGATATCGCTTTAAGCGGTCTCGTCCCCTGTACAAGCCTTCTTAAAATGGGAAGCACCCGCCTGCCCTGGGAGAAAGACAAAGGTTACCCCGTCAATATTCTACATGGCGATTTTCGCATTTCGATTAGACCTTTAGGTAAGAATACGACTGATCGCCGTGCCTCACGAATAAAAATTTGGAATGAAAGGAATAACTTCAATCTCCCCCAGCGTGAAATGGTAGATCACGAAACCACGATCGCAAGGGTGCGATATTTCGGGCGGGATCTTCCTATGGAATTTGCTCTTTGCTTGCGTATGAGACAGAACAACATCAAAAGCATCACGACCCGCGGCAAGGAGGTTCAATTCGAAACATTTAAGGATAGCTGTTCGACATTCGTTTATGTTCCTGCCCTTATGGAAAGGGCCGGAACGATTGAATTCATCATTAAACATCCACATCGGTAACAGGTATTTGTAAAGCAATGGGTTATGGCCGGATGGCCACCCACTAACCATGAAAATGGTCAATTGCGGCACGGAGAGCCATGCATACCTTCCGCAAGGGCCCGGAGACTTGGAAACGCATCGCTGTCGGGCAGAGAAAATGGGCTAACCTGAACCCTGCGGCCACCACGTATGACCGGTCAATGACCTTTGAGGATTACTACAATACCAGATGGATTGTGGACCCATTTCGTCTTTTTGACACTTGCCTGAACACAGACGGCGGAAGGGCTATGATCATTACCTCAACCGAGA
>Ga0209286_1000113_pt1 | contig 17629 bp, 20 predicted proteins | sample PPLLak1March2015_2_FD_187250 | JGI IMG/M metagenome (GOLD analysis project Ga0209286, IMG submission 187250) | Freshwater sediment microbial communities from Prairie Pothole Lake near Jamestown, North Dakota, USA - PPLs Lake P8 Core (3) Depth... | ecosystem: Environmental > Aquatic > Freshwater...
GGGAAGGCATCTTACGGTGTCACGAAACCGATTTGTTGATTAAAAAAGGACGGGGCCCAAAGAACCTACTGGTTGAGAAGCTGGTCATAGATCTGTGTCGCCCGAGTAATCCTCCCTCTCCCCCCCCTAGAAAGAGGGGGTAGGAGGGGATTTGCTATGTTCTAAATCTTTTGGGCTTTGAGCGCACTGACCCCGCGGGTTAACCGAGAAATCTTTCTTGCAGATGTATTTTTGTGGAACACACCCTTGGATTGTGCTTTCTGGATAAGTGGAATTGTTTTCAACAGCGCTTTTTGAGCTCCTTCAACATCTTTTTTCTCAACGGCCATGGTTACAGTTTTGATAGAGGACTTCACTGTGGTTCTAATGTGAAGGTTGCGAAGCCTCCTTTTTCCAGCCTGCCTGCACCTTTTTATTGCAGATAGATGAGTTGCCAAAATTTAACCTCCTTTCGTTCCCCTTCACCCCATCCCTCTCCCCGTTGGGGAGAGGAGAAAGGTGAGGGGTGATTGATTTTTTTAACATTTTGAGATAGCTTGTGTCAAGTCTCCATCTTCTCCCTCACCGTCTCCCTTTAGGGGCGAGAAGCCGCGTGAGGAGTTGGGAAAGGTGAGGATCTTTATCGTGTCCGAGCAAAGAACAATCACAAAAGCAGCTTTTATCATTGGAATGGGCACCTTCCTCAGTCGTATCCTGGGCTTCTTAAGGGATATGGTCATCGCCAATTTCTTCGGAACTGGAATGGCGGCTGATGCCTTTTTTGTGGCCTTTAGAATTCCTAACCTCTGGAGACGTTTGGTAGGGGAGGGGTCGTTAACCATCTCCTTCATTCCTGTGTATACCGACTATATTAGCCAGAGGTCAGAGGAGGACACCAGAGAACTCACCCATATCGCTTTTACCATTGCCGGTGTCGTCTTATTGACCCTCACCTTGTTCGGCATCCTTCTTTCTCCTTTTTTGATACGGATCATCGCCCCGGGGTGGTTTTCTCGATACCCGGAAACATTTTCACTGACGGTAACACTCAACCAGATCATCTTCCCTTACCTATTTTTTATGGGCCTCTTTGCTCTCTGCATGGGGATCCTGAATTCTCTTCGCCATTTCTTTGCACCCGCTATTGCTCCGATCTTTCTCAACATTTCCATCATCCTCTCCGTCCTCCTCTTTTATTCTGTCTTTGAAAAACCCGTGATGACGCTTGCTCTTGGTGTCCTGGCCGGAGGAATCATCCAGTTCATGTTTCAGCTCCCCTTTTTATTGAAGAGAGGGGTGAGCTTCCGGTTCAATTTCAATTTTCGCCATCCCGCCATCAAACGGATCGGTTCTCTCATGATCCCAGGGCTCATCGGAACTGCGGTCTACCAACTCAATGTTTTCATTGATACCATCTTTGCTTCTTTCCTCCCGAGAGGAAGTGTGTCTTATCTTTTCTATGCAGATCGGTTGATGGAATTTCCTCTGGGTATTTTTGCCATTGCCATCGGCATGGCATCCCTTCCCAGCCTCTCAGGATTGGCTTCGCAGGGAAAGCTCGAAGAACTAAAGGAAACTCTCTCTTTTACTTTTCGCCTTGTCTCGTTTATCAGTATTCCTGCCATGGTGGGATTGATTGCTCTGAAGACCCCGATCATCAACCTTCTCTTTCAGAGAGGGATATTTGATTATTTCGCAACGGAAATGACCGCAAAAGCACTCCTCTTCTATTCGGTTGGCCTCTGGGCCATTGCAGGGGCGAGAACCCTGGCCCCTGCTTTCTATTCCCTCCAGGACACTTGGACACCACTCAAGATTGCCCTCATCTGCCTGCTGGCAAATGTCATTTTCATTGCCGTTTTCATCTCCTTCACTCCTTTGAAGCATGCTGGCCTTGCCCTGGCCACAAGCCTTTCGTCTATGCTCAATCTCATCCTTCTTTCCTGGAAGCTTGGTCCGAGATTGGGGAGGATGGATTTGGCAAAGCATATCCAATCTCTTCTAAGGATTCTTCTCTGTAGCGTTCCCATGGGTTTGGCAGCTTATCTGATTTGTTCTCTCGGAAATTGGACCACGACGGGCAATACGCTACAGAAAATTCTCCTTCTCGCCATTGGAATTGCGGTTGGCCTCGGGACTTACCTGGTTTGTTCCTACTGGATGAAGAATGAAGAAATGATATTTCTATTAAGAATGCTTCGTAAGAAAAGGTGACCGATTCCACTTTCGATGTAATTAAATAAAGGAGAAGGGCGTGCCGATTTTCTTCTCCACTGCTTTCTGGTAAACCTCGAAGGCGCAGCCGATATCGAGACTGCCAAGGCCGATGGGAATAGCGAGGATATTCTCATCTTCTCTCTCCCGCCCTTTTTTCTTTCCGGCCAGGATTTCACCGATTTCCGCATGAATGTTTTTCTCCCCGAGCTTTCCTGCTTCGACGAGCCTGGCGAGTTCCCCGCGATGGCTAGTCTGGGCCCAACTGTCAACGACAATTTTGTCCGCGGACAGGACAACCTTCGGATCCAATTCCTGATACGACCCTGCCGAGATGACAAGACTCCCTTTTTTTAACCATTCCTTTCGAACCATGGGTTCATCCGCAGTGGTTACCGTGCAGACAATATCTGCCCCTTCTACAACCTCTTGATAAGATTTCTTGGGGAAGACATTCAAACCCGTCTCTGCCTTCATCTCCCGACTGTAGTTTTCTGCAGCACCCTCGTGGATGTCGGTCACTCTCACTTCCTTAAGTTTGAAAAGATGATTCAGAGCTCGAAGATGCATCCGGCCTTGAAGACCAGCTCCGATGATTCCGACCACAGAGGAGTCCTTACGGGCCAAGACCTTGGCGCAAAGCGCGCTCGCGGCCCCTGTACGAAGACCTGTGATATGGGCGCCGTCCATGATGGCGACAAATTCCCCGTTCTTGGGGTTGATCAATAGAATCATGGCTGTGATGAACGGAAGTCCAATCTTGTAATTCTCTTGGAAGCCTCCGGCCCATTTGATCCCAGCAATGTCAGCATCTCCCAGGTAAGCAGGCATCGCATTCATGTACCCCTTGTACGGTGGCCAGGGTCGGCCTTCCCCCAAATCGAGTGTGATCTTCGGAGGCATAAGCACTTTCGTCCTTCCATGCGAACGATAAACCTCTTCAACAATTCTGATTGCGGATGGCATATCGAGAAGGGATTTAACCTGTTCCTGAGTAATTAAGAGCGTCGCTTGCACCATCGAAAAACCTCCTTCATGCAGGCAATGAAAGAGAGCTCCTTATCCTCCATCATTACCTGATTTCGCTTTTTGGTACGAATTTGGGAAAAGACATCAATAGAGCAACGGCCTTTTTCTTTCCTGAAGCTCGGCCCCCGTGGGGAACATTTCCGTCCAAGAAAATGCAATCCCCAGAATGAAGGTGGTAACATTCCTTGTCGTAGACCATCTCCAGCTCTCCCCCGATCACAAAAATGAACTCCTCGCCCTCGAATTTGAAATGCGGTAAAGGGGCTCCTTTCGGCTGCGGCAGGTAGGTGAGAAGGAAGGGATCAAACCTTTTATTGGGCCATTTGTAACCTAAGGATTCAAATTGATACCCATAGGATGTTCGTTTCTTCGAAACCAGTTTACGCTCATTCTTACGGAGAATGACACACCCTATCTCGGGTTCCTCTCGAATGAGATCGCCGAGGTTCACCCCCAGGACGGCCGCAATATTACTGTACGTGGAGATGGGAGAACTCACCTTGGCGTTTTCAATCTTAGAAAGCAAAGCTTTTGAGATCCGGGCTGCTTTTGCCACTTCTTCCAATTTGAGGCCACGGACCTTTCTCATTTCCCTGATCTGTTGCCCGATCACCCGCTCAATCCGCATGGGCGTCCTCCAAGAATATTTTGGCGATATTTTAACACGTTTCTCAAATGATTGAAATGGGGGTGGTCATTTAGGGTTTGACAAGGCCGCAGGAATTTGTTAATTGTGAAGAAACTAGTTTCACTGCAGGAAATTAACCTTTTGGCGGGGGATCACCATGAATCAGCTTCTCTTGCGCAAGGTGCGCATCCAGGATGTGGTCTTTGGAGAAAAGACTGAGGTCTCGGATCACGTGTTGCGTATCAACCAGGAAGACCTTGTAAAATATATTTTGGAAGATCGCCGTTTACACTCTGTTGCGATAAAAATTGCCAGGCCCGGGGAAAAGAAGCGGATTATCCCAGTGAAAGATGTGCTGGAGCCGCGAGCCAAATTGGGCGGCCCCCTCACCACCTTCCCTGGCTTTTTTGACAGCGCTGAACCGGTGGGAACTGGAATCACGTACGTGTTGGATGGTGTGGCCGTCGTGACCTGTGGGAGACTTGTAAACTTCCAGGAAGGCCTGATTGATATGTCTGGACCCGGCGCTGAGTTTTCCCTGTTTTCGAAGAAGCTTAATGTCGTGCTGGTCATGGAGCCAAAAGACAATCTGGGAAGATACGAGCACGAGGAGGCGGTGCGTGTGGCTGGGGTGAAAGCGGCCTCCTACTTAGGTCTGGCCGGAATAGCGGAAACGTTTGATGTGGAGATACTTTTTCCTGTCGCCACATTCAGTGAACTTGAAGATTCCTATCGAGGCCTTCCGAAGGTCATCTATGTCGATATGGTCATTGCCCAGGGACTCCTGCATGATAATTACATCTATGGCCTCAATGCACAAGGGACCCTACCGGTTCTCCTTTCACCCACGGAGCTTATGGATGGCGCCATTGTCAGTGGAAATTGCGCTGCTCCATGCCACAAGAACACGACTTACCACCAGCAAAATAACCCGATTGTGGAGGACCTCCTTGCAGAAGACGGTAAAACGCTCTCCTTCTTGGGCGTGATCGCGATGCCGGTGCGGACTGCATTACTGGATAAGGAAAGGACTTGCACCCAGGTTCTGAAAATGGCCAGGTTCCTCGGGGCTCGAGGAGCCATTGTGTCTGAGGACGGCGGAGGCAACCCGGAAGCCGATTTAATGATGCTCGCTCGTCTTTTTGAAAAGGATGGCATCAAGACCGTCCTCGTCACCGACGAGTATGCGGGCCGCGATGGCGCCTCCCAGGGCTTGGCCGATGTTACCCCTGAGGCGGACGCCATTGTGACGAACGGCAATGGAAATCAATATGTCATTCTGCCACCCGTGGAGGAGACGATCGGCCACTTGGAAGCGATCGATGTGATCACCGGTGGTCACACCGGAAGCCTCAGACCAGATGGGTTCATCGAAATGGAGATTGCGGGCATTATGGGATCAACCGTAGAAGTGGGGAGTGAAAATTTGAAGACGATTGCTGTTTGACCAGAGGAGGTCCAAAAATGGGACGCGTTAAGGTGGTCCACTATCTCAATCAATTTTTTGGCCAGATCGGCGGGGAGGACAAGGCCGGAATTCTTCCTCAGTTGAAGGAGGGGCCGACCCCTGTCGGCCAGCTTTTTGAGAAGGAATCGGGCGATCGTTTCGAGGTGGTGCGAACCATTATTTGTGGCGACAACTATGCGGCCGAACATTTAGATGAGGTGGAAGGCATTGTCTTAAAGTGGGTTGAGGAGATTCGACCGTCTCTCTTTTTAGCTGGCCCTGCTTTTGGTGCCGGTCGTTATGGGATGGCATGCGGCACGATGTGCAGGGCAGTGCAACAAAAGCTTGGAGTTCCCGCACTGACTGCTATGCATCCCAACAATCCCGGAGTCGATTCGGCCGCGAAAGAGATCTACATCATCGAGACCGGAGATTCCACATTGGATATGAAAAGGGTGGTTTCTAAGCTGGTTGCTCTCTCTCAGAAGGTGCTCGATAAGGCTCCCATTGGCATGCCTAAGGAAGAGGGATATCTTCCACGGGGAGTCCGGGTAAATGTTCGGGTTGAGAAACGAGGATCCAAACGGGCTGTCGAAATGTTACTCAAGAAGTTGCGGGGAGAGCCATTTGAGACCGAGCTTCCCCTCCCTCAATTCGACAAGGTGGTTCCAGCCCCGCCCATAAGGGACCTCGCCAAGGCTGTCATCGCCCTTGTGACAGAGGGTGGGATCGTCCCCAGGGGGAATCCGGATCGGATCGAGGCTCATAATGCGTCGAAGTACTGCAAATATTCTATAAGGGACCTAAACGATCTGACGGGGGGTGAGTATCAAACAGCACACGGGGGTTATGATCCTGTCTATGCCAATGACGACCCAGACAGAGTGCTTCCATTGGATGCAACTCGTCTTCTTGAAAAGGAGGGAGTTTTTGCAAAGCTTTATGATTATTATTATGTGACGGTCGGAAACGTCACAGCCGTGGCATCTGCTGCCCGTTATGGTCGTGAAATTGGAGAACGCCTTCTCAGAGATGGTGTTCAGGGTGTCATCCTGACCTCCACCTGAGGAACAGGGACTCGTTGCGGCGCAACGATGGTGAAAGAGATTGAAAGAGTCGGACTCCCCGCTGTCCAGATTTGTGCGATCGTTCCGATCGCGCTGACGGTCGGTGCAAACCGAATCGTTCGGGCGGTCGCGATTCCCCACCCTACAGGCAATCCGAAGCTCGAGAAAAATGAAGAGGTCGAACTGAGAAAAAAACTCCTTAGAGCAGCGCTAAGGGGCCTCACGGAAAGAATCCAAGAACAGACCGTTTTCAAACAGGAAGACCTTTCCTCTGAGGCGGGTAAAGAAAAATAGAAAGATGAGTCGATTCGTATTAACCAATAACCCGAAGGTCCTGGCCTCATACCCTACTGCGACATGGATCGATGGAGATTCTCGTGCGGTCTTCCTGGAATGCAGAGGAATGGTCCACGCCTTCCACCTTCTTCTTGCCCACCCCCTCATGGGAGACATCCGACTCATTCGAAACCCTTATCGCACAGTGATCGTTGGCGAAAAAAGGGGTGAGGTGGATCTTCTTTCTTTAACCTGGATCGAAGAGAGTATCGATCTCCTTCGTCGAGGATTCAGGGAAGATCAAAGGGTTGAGCATAAAGGGGACTATCAAATAATCGATTTCGATCTATTTCAAACAGCGGTCAAACAGCAACACCATACCACCGACCAAGGGGTCATTCGATGATAGAAATCAACAGCGATAGCTTTGAGCAGGAGGTTCTTCACTCGTCCCAACCTGTCTTACTCGATTTTTGGGGACCCCAGTGTGGCCCCTGTTTGGCTTTGATGCCGAGGGTTGAGGGACTCGGTGAACGATATGGAGACAAGGTCAAGATGACAAAGATCGAAGCCCCTAAAAACCGGCGCCTCTGTTTGAACTTGAAGGTTCTCTCTCTTCCGACATTCCTTTTCTTTAAAAACGGGAAGGAAGTCGACCGACTTACTGGAGAGATTACCATTCAATCGATTGAAGAGTGTTTAAAGAAAATACTTTAGCCAACGGGTGAAAAGGGTTATGTCCGTCGTAATTAAAGACTGTGCCTATGTCTTAGTCCATGTGCCAGATTTCGTCCGCTATGGGTCAAAACCATCCCGGGATATTTCGGTAAACGGCAAAGAGGGTAGGGAGTTAGAGAAGAGGATCTACGAACACGTCCGAAGTTACGAGGAGGCAGTAGCCTATCCACCCAACCAGGTCTTTATCGGAAATATCCACCCGGATGAGCTTCATAACATTCTTAAACCCTGGTATGAACACCCTTTGGAAGACGCCAAAAGAGAAGGGAAATTCGGGGAAATTCTTGGGGAAGAGGAATTCTACGGTTGGGTTAGAATTGCAGATGATTTTAATTTGATCTGGCTGACACCCGATTTCATTGAAAGGATCAGAGACAAAGCAGCCTCCAGCTCTTTTCTAACAGAAGGTGATCTAAAGAAATTAGGTTCCGGTGTCCCCCTGGGGAAGATCCTCGACAAGGTCGAGCATGACTTCGCATTGCCCCTTTATTATAAGGGGGCGATCGTGGGTTCCGTTCGGAGAGATCACGACATGGACGATTCTCTGAAAGCCCACGTGCTTTTGGAAAATATATTTGCCAAGGCTTCTGGAGCTTTGGTCATGCATCACCTTTTTCGACGGGCGAATCTAAAACCGGAAGAAGTAGATTTTGTCTTAAGTTGTTCTGAAGAGGCTGTGGGAGACCGGTATAATAGGGGTGGAGGGAGCCTTTCCAAGGCGATCGGTGAAATGTGTCATTGCATCAATGCAACCGGACACGATATCAAGGCATTTTGTGCAGCTCCCCTCCATGCTCTTCTTGACGCTGCCAGTATGGTGGAAGCAGGCATCTTTAAGAATGTGGTTGTCGTCGGAGGGGGTTGTTTAGCGAAGATCGGGATGAAGTATTCGGGTCACTTGAAACATCAAATGCCTATCCTGGAAGACGTTCTGGCGGGGATCGCCTTTGCTGTTACGAAGGATGATGGAGTCAATCCGATTATACGGTTGGATTGTATAGGAAAACATGATATCGGTGCAGCATCGAATCAGGAAGCGATTATGAGATCTCTGGTCGTGAAGCCCTTGAATAAGATCGGAAAAAAAATGATGGACATCGATCGATATGCAACAGAAATGCACAATCCAGAGGTGACGCTCCCAGCAGGGAGTGGGAACACCCCCTATACGAATTATAAGCTCATGGGAGCCTTGGCCGCCATGGCCAAGGAGATCGATCCCAAGTCAATAGAAGACTTTGTGAAGAAGAAAGGAATGCCAGGGTTTTCGCCCACGCAAGGACATGTGCCAGCGGCGGTTCCTTTCTTAGGGCATGCCCTCGAGGCGATGCGACGGGGAGAGATGAATACCACCCTCTTTGTTGCCAAGGGAAGTCTCTTCTTAGGGCGAATGTCACAGCTTTCAGATGGAATGTCCTTTTTATTAGAAAGAAATCCTCAAGGGATGAAGTGAGAAAACTCGCAAGGGAGGTGAAGATCATGTTTCAAGGGAAAAAGGCTATTGTGATTGGCGAAAGGGACGGGGTTCCCGGACCTGCGATTGCCCAGTGTTTATCCGCGGCTGGAGCTGAAATCGTTTACACGACCACGGAGTGTTTCGTCTGAACGGCAGCGGGTGCCATGGATGCAGAAGCTCAGGCGGGCATCAAAAAGATCGTCGAGAGCCAGGATTCCAAAGACAACTTCATTGTTGTCCTTGGGGCAAGCGATCTGGATGGTGCTGAGATTTCAGCGGAGACCGTGACCCTGGGTGATCCGAGCTTCGCAGGTCCACTGGCAGGGGTCTCGTTGGGACTCCCCGTCTATCACATCTTAGAACCTGACGTCAGAAGATGTATTCCCGAGGATGTCTATAATGAATCCGTTGGCATTATGGCGATGGTCGTCGATCCCCAGGAGGTTGGAGAGAGATTTAAGACCATCCGTGAGAAAGTAGCAAAGAATAATCCTTCATGACTGAATCACCATACCCTTACAGGTAGAGCATCCAAGAATTTTAAGGCAACATTGCACAATGGATTGTACCCTGGACTCGCCTCAACGTCTCTTTTTTGAGATTCTGAACTTGACTCTGAATTTATTTCAGGGCAAGTTCAGAATGACAGATTTCATCCCCCCCCTTACAGATGGGTCATTCACCACTGATTTCTATGAAATCTGTGTCATCAAAGAGCTTCAATGATTTCTTCAGAATGCTCCCTTAAATTAATTGACACAACTGTAAGAAAGTTGTAGTACTATAGGCGGTTAAGCTAAGAAAGCCGGAGGCTGACAGAGTAAAAATTCATATTTTCACAATGTTAGCGATGTTGGTGGAGAGGAGGTGATCGAGGAGCGGGGAGCGAAATTTCGTACTAAGGAAGAAAACTTTTTTCAAAAGGAGGGGAGTTGCTATGAGGTCGAAAACAGGTTTTCTTATGGTTTTGTTGCTCGCAGTATTCCTTTTGGTATGGGCCTATGGTCCATTCACAACTCCAGCAGCTGCCGCGGAACCAGTGAAGATAGGAGTGATCACTCCTCTTTCACCTCCAGGTGATCCTGCGGCTGGACAATTGATCATGAGGGGTGCAAAGTTTGGAGCCAAGTATGTCAACGAAGAAATGAAGGGCGTCCTCGGGGGTAGGCCAATCGAACTTGTGATTGAGGATGATTCAGGAACGCCCGAAAAAGGTGTTGCCGCCTTCAGAAAGGTCGCAACAAAAGACAAAGTGATCGCCGTGATAGGGCAGTATCACAGCTCCGTTTGCACAGCCCTGGTCGACGTAGGTGCGGAATATGGAATCCCAACTTTTTCGACCGGAGCTTCCGCTTCAATCATTACCGAAAAGCACCAAGTCACCACATTTAAGACTCACGTGATCGATTACGACAGGGCCTCCACCTGGATGGATTTCTTCATGAGTAGGGGATGGAAACGAATCGCAGTATTGGCGGAGAACACAGACTATGGAGTTGGACTCTTCGAGGCAACGAAACTGATCAAAGAAGAACGTGGATTAAAAGATGTTGAGATAAACGGGATGGTCTTTGACAGAAAAGTAGCTGACTTGACTCCCCAGCTCTTAACGCTTAAGGCATGGAAGCCGCATCTTCTCTTGAACATTGGAGTCGGCGACCCAACCTATCGTATTACCAAACAGGCCTACGATATCCAATTTTTTCCACAAGTTCCAATGATGGGTGCCCATGACTGGCCAGCGAGGCCCGAATTTTGGAAAAACCTTGGAACGATGGGTCAATACGTGATGTTCATTAATTACTACCATCCCAAGATGGGGCTTTCGAAGACAGGGGAATGGTTGAAACCAAGGTTTGATAAAGAATATGGCGAGATCCCAACCTACATGGCTTACAACGCTTTCGGACAAATCGTACTGTTGGCTCAGGCGATCAATCTAGCAAAGTCCGATGATCCAAAGAACTTAATCAAAGCCCTGGAGGACGGGAAGTTTGATTTTTGGGCAAAGGGTGACGTTGTTCAGTTTAAGCAATTGCCGGGTGCCAGGTGGCATAACCATACATCCCCTTTACAGGTCGTTCAATTTAGCAAAGTCGATCAACCCATTGAAGAGTCCACAATTCTCTGGCCGCCCAACATGAAAACCGGAGAATTTGTTTCGCCTTAACTTCAAAGAACTTTGAGGACGAGCAGCTGCTAATCGAACGAAGGGGAGATGATTGAATGAGGGGGGATGGAAGGGCACGCGATAAGCCATTCCATCCCCTAATCTTTTGATCCTCCAAGTCTCTCTTTTTGCCTGAGGTCGTTACCATCGACTCAACACTTCTCTCACAATACATCATATCAGGAATCGTCATTGGCTTGATCTACTCTCTGATGGCCATGGGGATCACGTTCATTTATGGCATCATGAGGATCATCAACTGGTCCATGGGCGAATTCTACATGATCGGGGGCTACCTCCAATATATCATCATTACCCAATTCCTGGGGGTCAAGCAATGGTATCTAGGGGTGGTCCTCTCGATGCTCGGGGTATTTCTGCTCGGGATGGTCGTTCAGGGGTTACTCATCAGACCGATGTTTCAAGGCACTGTCGAACAAAGAACGGAATACGCAACGATTGTCACGATTGCTCTTGGTGTCCTTTTCATGAACGTCGCAGTCATCGCGGCAGGTCCTTTTATTTACTCTCCCCCGGGCTACTACCACAACACAAACATTATCACGTTACCTATCAGTGGGACCCGGTTTGTCGCTTTCATCGGCACAATCCTTCTCCTGGCCCTTTTTTATTTATTCTTAAAGAAAACTTGGTGGGGAAGGGCTTTTCAGGGAGCGGCTCAAAACCGCATGGGCATCCAGACGGCAGGCATCGATGTCTTAAGACTCGACCAGATCGCCTTTGGAATCGGAGTGGCTCTCGCTGCTGCCGCTGGCGCACTCTTGGCGCCTGAGTTCTATCTCCATCCTAAATGCGGCAGCATCGCAACCATGAAGGGTTTTGAAATTATCGTGATTGCAGGTCTGGGTTCCATCCCCGGAGTCCTATTGGCCGGCCTTCTCCTCGGATTGATTGAAAGCCTTGGTTCTGTCTTCCTGAACCCTTCGTTTAGGGATGTGTATGGCTTTCTTTTCCTCTTGGCAATCCTTGCCGTAAAACCAACAGGTCTGTTCGAGGAAAAGGAACGAGTGGCTTAGCTCTGAAACCAATAAGAGGCCCGATGCCAGGTGCAATAGACCATCAGAAGGCAGCGTTCTCATGGAAAAGATCAGCGAATTAAAATGGTATTCTCTTTCACTCCCTTTATGCGTTGTGGTCTGCCTTTTGCCCTTTTGGACAGGGCCCTACTACCTGCAGGTTTTTACGATTGCTTTTTACTATGTCGTCCTGGCCTCCAGCTGGAATCTCATCGCGGGTTATACAGGACAGTTCTCGTTGGCTCACCATGCTTTCGCAGCGATCGGAGGTTATACCTCTGCTCTGTTGGTCACCCTTTTTGGACTTCCAATCTGGATGGGTATTTTGGCGGCCCTGTTGAGCAGTACCCTCATGGGCTTCATCCTAGGCGTTCTCTGCCTAAGAATGCGAGCGATCTATCTGGCGATTGCCACCTGGGCCTTTGCAGAATCCGTACGGATTTTTCTCTCCATGACATACAAAATAACGCGAGGCGATTTAGGGTTGGCCGTTCCTAAAATTTTTTTAGGAACAGGGCGGGCTGTGGCTTGCTACTACCTCTTCCTGGGCTTGGCTGCCGTAACTATTCTCGTTATCTTTCTCATTAATCGTTCAAAAATGGGCTACTACATCAGGGCCATCCGCAACGATGAAATGGTTGCAAGGGTGATGGGAATCCATGCCACGCGCTGGAAGATATTTTCATTCAGTATTTCGAGCGGCATTGCCGGCATCGCGGGGGCATTTTATGGCCATTACAACGGGCTCCTTACTCCTGTCATGGTTGACTTCAACGAGATGGCCTTTATCATCATCATGGTCGTAATTGGAGGTATCCGAAGTATCGCGGGGCCCGTCGTTGGAGCCATCTTTATAGAAATACTCACTGAAACATTCCGGGAATTCGGGGAGATCCGAATGGTTGTTTTCGCCTTAGCCGTGATTGCCATTGCAAGGCTGTATCATGAAGGAGCCATGGGGGTCGTCAGGCGATTGGCTCTTTGGATCTCCAGCAGAAAGCAGAGCCGGGAAGGTGTGACCTAATGGATAGAACCAATAACTCCCTTCTCTGTACGGAGAATTTAACGAAAGACTTTGGAAAACTGAGAGCCGTGGATAATCTCTCGCTCAGTCTTGAGGAAGGGGAGATTCGAGGGCTGATTGGACCCAATGGATCTGGAAAAACGACCTTGATGAACCTCATTTCCGGTATCTATAAGCCGACAAACGGAGGGGTCTATTTCTCAGGAAAAAGGATTGACCGATTGTCTCCAGAAAGTATTACCCATCAGGGGATTATGCGCACCTTCCAGGTGGCACGCTTGTTCGGAGACATGACTGTTCTCGAAAACATGCTCATCCCCGCGTTCACCCAGGGCACCGGCAAGCGGGAGGCGAGCCATCGTGCTAAGGAACTTCTTGATTTTAGTCTCTTGGGCAGACTGACCCACGAACCTGCCAGGAATCTTTCCGGGGGACAATGCATGCTGCTCCAGATTGTGCGTGGTTTTATGAGACAACCCCTTCGGCTTTATTTGCTTGATGAGCCCTTTGCTGGAGTCCATCCCACGATCAAGGACGTCATGATCAGGACGGTTCAAAAAATGAACCGAGAAGAAGGTGTCACGTTCCTGGTGGTGTCTCATGAACTTACCGTCGTTCGCCGTTTATGCACTCGAATATCGGTTCTTCACGGAGGCCGATTGATCTCCGAAGGGACCATGAAAGAGGTGGCCAATGATCCTCGGGTCATTGATTCCTACCTTGGAGGTTAGAGATGGGTTCTAAACTATCGGTCCAGGGAGTGACTTCTGGCTATGTCAAAGGGATCGATATCGTCAATGACATTTCTCTCGAAATAGAAGCGAACAGCATCACGGGCATTATTGGTCCAAATGGAGCCGGAAAATCGACCTTATTGAAAACGATTTTTGGATTCCTCCATCCGAGTCAAGGTAAAATCGTATTCGGTGGTCGGGAAATCCAGACTCTCTCGCCTTTTCGGTTAAAACAGTTGGGTATCAGTTATGTGCCCCAGGACATCAATACGTTCCCTCGACTGAGCGTAGAGGAAAACCTGATGCTGGGAGCCTGGACGTTCAAAAGGGAACGCAAGCGGCTCAGGCAAAGGTTAGAAGACATCTACGATTTCTTTCAAGTTCTCGGGACGAAGAGAAATAAAAAGGCAACCTTCCTCAGTGGCGGGGAACTAAAGATGCTCGCCATCGGAAAGGAAGTGATGACGACCACCGAACTTCTCCTGGTGGATGAGCCCTCAGCTGGTTTGGCTCCTAAGCTGGTCTCAGAAATATACGCCTTTCTAAAAAGGGTAAGAGAAGGAGGGGTTACCATTTTTCTTGTCGACCAAAACATTACGAAAGCCATCGACGTCTCGGAGTACATGTATCTTCTCGAAATGGGTAAGATCAAGAAACAGGGACGCAAGGAGGTTTTTGTAGAAAATATTCGGGACATTATCAGGGACGCTCTGATCTCTGAGTAGACGTAAATTGCCATCAGAGGAGAGACGCGAAAATGACAAGAACGGCTGACATTGTGATCATCGGAGGAGGGATCATCGGGGTCAGCATTGCTTACTATCTGGGAAAGATGGGGGCAAAGAATGTTGTCGTCTTCGAGAAGGATTTGATTGGCATGGGTTCGACGGGACTCTGTGCAGGGGGAATCCGGAGACAATGGTCCACCGAAGTCAATATGCATTTTGCTCTGAACGCCTTTGAGGTATTTCAAAACTTTAAAGAGGAGTTTGGCGCTTCTCCCGAGTTTCATCAGATCGGATATCTCTTCCTCGCAAGGGATGAAGAAGAATTAGAAACCTTTAAGAAAAATATAGAACTCCAGAACCGTTTCGGTGTCCCCTCCAAGCTATTGACCCGCGAAGAGGTAAAGGAAGGATGGCCTTTCCTGAATCTCGAGGATGTCTTTGGTGGGGCATTCTGTCATACAGATGGTTATGCAGGGCCGAGTGAGGTTACCAATGCCATTGCCAAAGGGGCCAGAGGTTATGGGGTAAAATTTCTTGAGAAAACAGAGGTCATTTCGATTGAAATGACAGGGAACCGCATTGTCTCGGTCACTACAAAAGAAGGATCGGTGGAAACTCGCACAGTTGTTAATGCCGCAGGTCCTTATGCAGCTAATGTAGGGAAGCTTGCAGGAGTGGAAATCCCGGTAAACCCTATTCGTCGCCAGCTCTTTGTGACAGATCCCTTTGACAAGATCCCGCCTTCTGTTCCGTTAACGATTGACCATAAGCAAAACTTCTATTTTCGTAGAGAGATGGAGTGTGTCCTCCTATCAGGGCCCCAGGACAAAGAGCCGAGTTTCAACCTGACCACCGATTTTAACGCGATGGTCGAGACAGCGGAGAAGGCGATGTATCGCGTTCCAGTTTTTGAAAAGGCAAATATCGCCAGGGGCTGGGCAGGGCTTTATGAAATTTCACCAGACAATCATGCCATTCTGGGAAAGATCCCCGAGGTTGAAGGCTTGATCCTGGCTGTTGGATTCAGCGGGCATGGCTTTCAACATGGCCCTGCAGCCGGGATGGCCATTGCCGAGCTCATTTGGAACGGAAAGTCAGAAACCATCGACATTGCTCCCCTGGCTCTCACGCGTTTCAAAGAAGGAAAAGCGATTAAGGAATCGCTGACCGCTTTCAAAGATTAGCAGGCTGATGAAAACCATTTTTTTACCCAGATGTCAAGAAGCCATGTGAAAGGAAGCTCTGAATGGAAAAAGTGACCGGAGGCAAAAATATCTATGGCTATCCTGTTGGGATTCTGATGTTGGAAACACAATTTCCAAGAATTCCAGGGGAAATAGGCAATGCGACAACCTGGGATTTTCCAGTTCTTTATAAGATTGTTAAGAAAGCCACACCGGATGTTGTGGTGAGAAAGGGGGCTGCAGGTCAATTGGAGCCCTTCATCCGAGGGGCGCAGGAGCTGGAAAGAGAGGGCGTGAGAGCCATCACAACCAATTGCGGGTTTCTGGCCTTATTTCAGAAGGAGATGGCCTCAGCCGTGAATATACCCGTTTTCACTTCGAGTCTCATGCAAGTTCCACTCGCTTATGTGATGATAAAACCCTCTCAAAAGGTTGGAATTATCACCATTCACTCTAAGTCGCTAACACAGAAACATCTTTCCTGTGTGGGAGCGGATAAGATACCTCAGGTTATCTACGGTACGGAAGGAGAAGAGGAATTTTCACGGGTGATTCTTGATGACGAGATGGAGTTGGATGTGAACAAATCAAGAGATGAATTGGTTCGAGTTTCAAAACGAATGGTATCGGAACACCCCGAGGTAGGTGCCATTGTATTGGAATGCACCAATATGCCACCCTATGCAGCTGCTATTCAAAAAGAAGTCCACTTGCCGATTTTCGACATCTACACACTTGTGATCATGGTATATCATGCAGTAGTGAAAAGGGAGTTTTCTGGACACATGTAGAAGGGAAATAGGATATGACGTACCGTATCATCATTCCAGACGATTTTCCAAGGGCCATTTCAGGAACGAAAGCAGAAGAGAAACTGAAGACCCTCGGAGAGACCAAAATCTTTCTGGATAAGGCAAAGACGCAGGAAGAACTCATCGAAAGGATTAAAGAAGCCGAGGTGTTGATTAACATTCGGGCCTATACGCATTTGAACTCAGAGGTTCTTGCCCTTTGTCGAAATTTGAGGCTCATATCCATCTGGGGAACTGGAACGGACAACGTGGACCTGGAATCGGCACGGAAACTGGGAATCACCGTAACCAACACACCCGGAGCGAATGCCTTATCTGTGGCCGAGCACACCATTGCAATCCTCCTTTCCCTTGCTCGTCAGATTCCTCTACTGGACCGGGAAGTCCGCTCAGGGAACTGGCCCAGGGTCGAAATGGTTCAGCTCAGTGGCAAGGTATTGGGCCTTTTCGGATTGGGAGCGATTGGGAGACATGTGGCCAGGATGGCAAAAGGTCTGGGAATGGATGTGATCGCATGGACTTTTCATCCATCTCCAGAACGGGCAAAGGAAAGCGGTGTTCGATTTGTCCCAAAAGAAGAGTTGCTGGCAAGCTCTGATGTGGTAAGCCTTCACCTCTTGCTAACAGAAGAGACGCGAGGTTTTTTCAAAAAAGAAGATTTCGATTCGATGAAACCAACGGCCTTTTTTGTGAATACGGCTCGTGCGGGACTCATTGAACCAGAAGCGCTTTATGAAGCTCTCCGGTCTAAGAAGACTGCAGGGGCGGCACTTGACGCTTATGACCAGGAGCCCCTTCCTCCAGGACACCCGCTGACCACGCTTCCCAACGTTGTGCTCACCCCTCACAATGCTGGCATGACACCCGAAGCCATCAACAATGGCCTCATGATGGCCGTGGAAAATGTGGAGGCGTTCTTAACAGGGAAGGGGATTAATCCAGCCTACGTGGTGGTCAAGGGAAGACGCTAAACTCCGTTTCTCTTTATTCAAGTCTATCTCGCAGAAAATCCGAAATAATCCTTGTTCTAAATCAATGTCTCCAGGATCCCCGTAAGATAGCCGAGGCTACGGCTGGCGATGGTCTGAGGGTCAGGGTTGAATTCA
>Ga0209286_1000117_pt1 | contig 17356 bp, 16 predicted proteins | sample PPLLak1March2015_2_FD_187250 | JGI IMG/M metagenome (GOLD analysis project Ga0209286, IMG submission 187250) | Freshwater sediment microbial communities from Prairie Pothole Lake near Jamestown, North Dakota, USA - PPLs Lake P8 Core (3) Depth... | ecosystem: Environmental > Aquatic > Freshwater...
CCAGCGACTTGCCGAGCAGCGCGCCGGCCATGTCACGCACTTCGTCCAGGCTCTTCACCACCTTGACGCCACCGGCCTTGCCGCGCCCACCGGCGTGGATCTGTGCCTTCACCACCCAGGCGTCGCCGCCCAATTCGCGGGCAGCTTGCAGCGCGGCCTCCGCACTCGCTGCGGCAAGTCCGCGCGGCGTGTTAATGTTGCCCGAGCGCAAAATCTGTTTAGCCTGATATTCATGCAGGTTCATTGTTGTTGATGGAAGTCCGCGAAAACGTGCATTTTGAAGCAAAGCCCAGCAGGACGGAAGCTGAAGCCGCCGAAACCGTCGTCCGCGTCGTCACAAGAATGGCGGAGTTGCCCGCCGACGCCTGGAACGCCCTGGCCAGCGAGTCGCCGTTCCTGCAACACGCCTTCCTGCACGCGCTGGAAGACAGCGAATGCGTCGGTGCCCACATCGGCTGGGAGCCGGTGCATCTGGCGCTGTTCAGGGATGGCCGGCTCGAAGCCGCGATGCCGCTCTACGTCAAGCACCATTCCTGGGGGGAGTTCGTCTTCGACTGGGCCTGGGCCGACGCGTACCGCCGTCATGGCATCGCCTACTATCCCAAGTTGGTGTGCTGTGTGCCCTTCTCGCCGGTGCCCGGACCGCGCCTGCTGGCGCGAAGCGACAGCGACCGCGCCAGCCTGATCGAAGCGGCGTTGAAGCTCACCCGCGAGCTGGGCTTCTCGTCCCTGCATATCCTCTTCCCCACCGAGCCCGACCATGCCGCGCTCAATGCGACGCCGCTGCTGCACCGCAGCGGCTTCCAATTCCACTGGAACAACGCGGGCTATGGCAGTTTCGACGATTTCCTCGCCGCACTGACCCACGACAAGCGCAAGAAGATCCGCCAGGAAAGAAAGAAGTTGGCGAATCTGGGGGTGACGTTCCGCTGGGTCGAAGGCACCGAGAGCAGCGACGCCGACTGGGACCATTTCTACCGCTGCTATGCGGACACCTACGCCCGCCATCGCAGCGAGCCGCATCTCAATCGCGCCTTTTTCGCAGCGCTACGCGCGACGATGCCAGACAGGCTGCTGCTCATCATCGCGGACAAGGACGGCGAGCCCACCGCCTGCTCGTTCTGCATCAAGGACAGCCAGCGCCTCTACGGCCGCCACTGGGGCACGCTGGAGTACCTGCCCGGCCTGCATTTCGAGACCTGCTACCAGCAGGGCATCGAATACGCGATCGCCCACGGATTGCAGGTATTTGAAGGCGGTGCGCAGGGCGAGCACAAGCTGGCGCGCGGGCTCGTCCCCACCGCCACACATTCCTGGCACTGGCTCGAGCATCCCGAATTCCGCGATGCCGTCGATCGCTTCCTCGAACGCGAGACCGACGCCATCGCCCACTACATCGACGAACTCGAGGGGCCGTTCCGGCGCGGCTGAAGCATGCGCGGGGAGCAAGTCCTTCATCACTAAGCGATCGTTCGGTGGGGGCTCATCCACCTGCTGCAGCACGATGCCTTTACGCCGCCACTGATGTCCGGCAGCACCGGCGCGCTCGGCTACCGGTCAGGCCAATCGGGTTGGGGACTGAACTGCGCCCCCGATCCGGACTGGCTGCAGGGCTGAGGCCGTTAAGGACTCAGGTCGCGCTGACCAGCATTTCGCTGAACAAGGCCAGGCTGAATCCCAGCACCGCACCGAGCGGCGGCGCCCAGTGACGTCGCAGGCGTGACTGCGGTGCAATGTCCTGGAATATCAGGTAGAGGATGCCGCCCGCCGCGAACAGCATGATCGCGCCCAGCGCGGCGGGATATTCCGCCAACAGGAAGTAGCCGAGCAGGCCGGCAAGCGGCCCGATGGCCACCAGCGACGACATGATCAGCAGGGTACGTCGGGCACTGCGCAGTTTGAGCGGCTGCAGTTCGCGAAATGCATTGAAACCCTCGGGCAGGTTCTGCAGGCCGATGAGGAGGGCAAGCAGCGGGGCGATCGGCGAACCCAGCGCCACCAGACCACCGAGGGCGACGGCTTCGGGGATGTAGTCGAGCAGCATGCCCAATACCTGCGGCGCCTCGCGGCGGCGCAGGCCGAGCGCCCGTTCGACCAGGAAGAACACCAGGCCGCCTGCCAGCAGGATGGGGATGGCCAGCAACGACCCGTCCATGCTGGCGATGCCTTCCGGCACCAGCACCACGGCCACCGCGCCCACGAGGATGCCGCCGCCCAGCGCGATGAGGAAATGGCGCAGTTCCTGTTCCAGCCAGCGGGCTCGAATGTGCTCGAAACTCGCCAGATAGCCGCCAAGGGGAATACAGCTGCCGGCGGCGATGGTCAGCACCAGGATGGCTGCGATTTCATTCATGGCGGTACGGATCAGCCAGCCGTAGAAGACGCCAGGGCGTCGCCGCCGGCACTAGCGGTGCAGCCGCCCCGAAGCCGGCTGCAGGTCGGCGCTCAGCGCCTCGCGCTGGTCGAAGACGAAACAGTCGCCGCGATAATGTGCGCCGCCGACTTCCTCGAAATACTTGAGGATGCCGCCTTCGAGCTGGTACGTGCGCTCGATGCCGATGGCCTGCATGTGGATCGCGGCCTTCTCGCAGCGGATGCCGCCGGTGCAGAACGAGACCACGGTCTTGCCGGCGAAGTCGCCACGATGGCGCGCCAGTTGAGGGGGAAATTCGCTAAAACTGCCGATGTCGAAATCGACCGCACCCTCGAAGGTCCCGGCCTCGACTTCGTAGTCGTTGCGCGTGTCGAGCATCACAACCGGCCGCCCTTCGTCGTCGCAGCCACGGTCCAGCCATTGCTTCAGCGTCGCCGCCGCAACTGACGGCGCACGCCCCTCCTCTGGGCGGATCAGCGGCATTTTCATGGTGATGATTTCCTTCTTCAGCCGCACCCTCAGTTTCCTGAACGGGGCCGAGGCCGACAGGCTTTCCTTCGGCTGCAGGTCGGCGAAACGCGGGTCGGCGCGCAACCAGGCGACGATAGCATCGATGGCTTCGCGGCTTCCGGCGAGGAACACGTTGACGCCTTCCGGCGCCAGCAGGATCGTGCCCTTCAGATCGAGCGCCTGGCAACGCTGCGCAAGCGCCGCCTTGAGGGCTTCGCGATCGCTCAGGGTGATGAACTTGTAGCAGGAGATGTTGACGACGTGCATGACACAGCCCTAGTTGAACCGGCCACATTATAAGGGTGCGCCCGGGTCCCCACGGGAAGAGGGATTTGGTACCCTTCGCCAACCCCCTCTCGATCGAACCGCAATGGAAGAACATCTGCAGACCCTCGAACACGCCCAGAACACGGCCGTCGAGCTCGCCATCCAGTTCGGACCAAAGCTGCTTGTCGCGCTGCTGATTCTGGTGGCCGGCGTCTACGTCGGCCGCTGGTTAGGCCGCGCCACCGACAAGATGCTGATTAGGCTCGGGCTGGATGAAACGGTCCGACTGCTGCTGGTGCGCATCGTGCGCATGCTGGTCCTCGGCCTGTTCCTCATCATGGCGCTGCAGAACCTGGGAGTGGAGCTGCTGCCGCTGATCGCCGGCCTCGGCGTGGCGGGCGCAGGCATCGCGCTGGCGATGCAGGGCGTGCTCGGCAACCTGGCTGCCGGCCTGACCATCGTATTCACCCGCCCGTTTCGCGTAGGCGAGTATGTTTCCATCGCCGAAGAGGAAGGACTGGTGGAAGAAATCCGCCTGTTCAATACCGTACTGAGCCATCCCGACCGCTCACGGGTGGTGATTCCCAACCGCAAGATCGTCGGCGAGATCCTGCACAACTACGGCACCCTGCGGCAGCTCAACATCACCGTGGGGGTAGCCTACGACACCGACATCCGCCATGCGCTGGCCACGGTGCGCGAGATTCTCGACAAGCACGGCCGCATCCTCAGCGATCCCGAACCGGTGATCCGCGTGCTCGCCCTGTCCGACTCCAGCGTCAACATCGGCATCCGCCCCTGGGTGGCCGCGCCGGACTACATGGCGGCGTCGAGCGAGATCACCCAGTCGGTGCTGGAAACCTTTCGCGAGCGCGGCATCGTCATCCCCTTCCCGCAGCGCGAGGTCAGGCTGCTCGGCGGCTAACTCACCCTTTCACCGGCATGAACCTCATTCCCGACATCCGCCCCGGCCAGTCGCTCGACCTGCTGAAAGAACTGCATATCCTCACGCGCGACGGCAAGCTCAACCAGGACAGCCGCCGCAAGCTCAAGCAGGTCTACCACCTCTACCATTTCATCGAGCCTCTGCTCGACGAGGTGCTCTCACGGCAGGACAGCCTGACGCTGGTCGACCACGGCGCCGGCAAGTCCTATCTGGGCTTCATCCTCTACGACCTGTTCCTCAAGTCCAGGCAGGCCGGCCATGTCTACGGCATCGAAACCCGTCACGAACTGGTCGACAAGTCGCGCCTGCTGGCGCAGCGCCTGGGCTTCGAACGCATGAGCTTCCTCGATCTGACAGTGGAAGAGTCGATCGAGTCGGCCGAACTCCCGACCAGCGTCGACGTGGTGACCGCCCTGCATGCCTGCAACACCGCCACCGACGATGCGATCCGCTTCGCCCTGGCCAAACAGGCGCGCCATATCGTGCTGGTCCCCTGCTGCCAGGCCGAAGTCGCCAGCGTGCTGCGGCAGAACAAGAACGTGTCGCTGGCGAAAACCCCGCTATCCGAAATCTGGCGCCACCCCATCCACACCCGCGAATTCGGCAGCCAGGTCACCAACGTGCTGCGCTGCCTGCTGCTGGAGTCGCACGGCTATCACGTCACGGTCACCGAACTGGTCGGCTGGGAGCATTCGCTGAAAAACGAGTTGATCGTCGCCACCCGCCAGGGCGCCCCGCGCGGCAACGCACGGGAACGGGCAGAAGCCATCCTGCGCGAACTCAACCTGCAGGAACTGGAATGGCGCTTCATCTACTGAAGCGCCTCGCAGCCGGGTCGCTCAGGCGGGCTGCTTGAGTCTCGTCAGCCGCACCGCGACACTGCCCTCGTCGCTGCTGAGAGTGATCTCGCCGTCCTGCACCATGCACTGCAGACGCATGCTGCGAGTGGCCAGTGCAGCCAGTTCACGGCTGGTCTCGGCAGGAACCTGAAAAACCGTCAGATTGCCATGACGGCCGAGCTTGTCGGCGATCTGCCTCCACCAGACATCGCAAGCGCTGCCGTAACACACCACCCAGACCTGGTCGGCGCGGCTGCAGGCCTTGCGGATGCGCGTCTCGTCCGGCTGGCCCAGGTCGATCCACAGGCGGATCTCGCCGCTGAGATCCCTGACCCAAATTTCCGGCTCGCTCACCTCGGACAGGCCGCGGGTGAAAGCGATGCCCTCCTCGGCAGCCAGGGCGTAAACCAGCACGCGCACCATCATGCGCTCGTCGGTCTCCGACGGATGGCGCGCGAGCGTCAGTGCGTGGTCGGCGTAGTAATGCCGGTCCATGTCGGCAATCTGCAGATCGGCCTTGTAGATCGTGGCTCGGAGCGCCATGGTGCTAGCCCTATGGAAATCGAGGGCGGATTGTACGCCGTGACGCCGGATGGCTGGCCCGCCGTCGGACCATGGGGGACAATGAAGCCGGATTGGTGTGTGTTGCGGGAACCCGCCATGCGGGCGTTGCCTCAAAGCTGATATCTGCAAGGTAAATCGATATGAAGCTGCGTTTGATCTTGTTCGCCGGAGCGTTGCTCACGGCCCTGCTCGGCGGTTGCGCCACACCCCAGTACCAGAAATCCTATCGCCACGAGCCGCCGCCGGACCCGCAAGGTCAGGCCTGCGTGCAGGGCTGCGAGGAAAAAAGGCAGGCCTGCCAGGCAGACTGTCAGGCACGCTATCGGATCTGCCTGGCAGAGATCGAGCCCCAGGTCGAAGGACGCTATCTGGAAGCGCTCAAGCAGTACGAAATGGATCTGATGCGATACGCCTCGTCGCTGCGTCATTATGAGATGCAGCTGGACTTCTACTGGCCGGGTTACTACTGGTATCCGCGCTACGGCTACTGGTACCCGTGGCATCCTTGGCCCGCGCCTGCCGTCTGGCTGCCGCCCGTCCCCTCCCAGCCGACACGCGACAGCGTCAGGGCCCATCTGGCGCGGGTCAACTGTCAGGACGATTGCGCTTGCCTGCCCGCCTACGATACCTGCTTCATCGCCTGCGGCGGCAAGATCATCGAAGAAGACATCTGCGTGAAGAACTGTCCGGAAACGTCTTCCCGCTGACGATCGGCGCGATCGACGCGACGCTATCCACCGGGCAGCCGATGTCGTCCTTGACGCATCGCGTATGCTGTCTGTCCCTTTTCCCCAATTCTCCACCATGCACGCCACCGAACATTTCATCCCCGGCAAGGACGCCTCGCTCGAAGCGTCGATCGCCACCCTGCAATCCAGGCTGGAAGCCATCGGCTTTCACATCGAGGAGCGCTCCTGGCTCAACCCGGTGGAAGGCGTGTGGTCGGTGCACATCCGCGACCGCGATTGCCCGCTGCTGTTCACCAACGGCAAGGGCGCGTCGGAACTGGCAGCGCGGGCGAGCGCGCTGGGCGAGTATTTCGAGCGCCTGTCGACAAACTACTTCTGGACACACTTTTACCTGGGCGAGTCGATCGCCAACCGCAGCTATGTCCACCATCCCGACGAGCGCTGGATCGAATCGGATAGCGACGCATGGCCCCAGGACCTGCTCACCCCGGAACTGCACGCCCTGTACAACCCGGATGCAAGCGTGCGCGCCGACCAGCTGATCGATCTGAATTCCGGCAACACCGAACGCGGCATCTGCGCCATCCCCTACCAGCGCCTTTCCGACGGCCAGACCGTGTATTTCCCGGTCAACCTGATCGGCAACCTCTACGTCAGCAACGGCATGTCGGCCGGCAACACGCTGAAGGAGGCGCGCACCCAGGCTCTCGCCGAAATCTTCGAGCGCCACATAAAGTTCCGCATCATCGAGGAAGGCCTGTGCCTGCCCGACGTGCCCGAAGCCGTGATCGCTCGCTACCCGCACATCGCCGCCGGCATCCGCGGCCTGCGCGAAGCAGGCTTCGCCATCCTGGTGAAGGACGCCTCGCTCGGCGGCAAATATCCGGTGATGAACGTCACGCTATTGCATCCAGGCGACCAGGGCTGTTTCGCCAGCTTCGGCGCGCACCCGCGCTTCGAGGTCGCGCTGGAGCGCGCGTTGACCGAACTGCTGCAGGGCCGCGCGCTCGACTCGCTGGCCGGCTTCCCCGCCCCCGGCTTCGACCCGACCGAAATCGCCGATCCGCAGAACCTGGAAATCCACTTCGTCGATTCCAGCGGCGTGATTTCCTGGGCTTTCCTGCGCGACACGCCCGACTTCGAATTCGTCGACTGGAACTTCGGCAGCACCACCGAAGAGGACTACGCGTGGTCGGTCGACGCCCTGCACGCCGAGGGCCACGAGCTCTACATCGCCGACTTCACGCATCTCGGCGTCTACGCCTGCCGCATCCTGGTGCCGGGCGTGTCCGAGATCTACCCGGTTGAGGAACTCGAGTTCGAGAACAACAGCGTCGGCAACCTGATCCGCCCGGCGCTCGCGCGCCTGCCCGAACTGAGCGACGGTGAATGCGCCGAGTTGCTGGATTTGATCAACGAGCTGGAGCTCGCCGACGACCGTCTGGTGACCGTGCTGATCGGCCTCGCTCCCGATGCCGACTCGCCGTGGGCCGACATCCGCGTCGGCGAAATCAAGCTGCTGCTCGCGCTGGCGCTGGGCGACGACGAAGCCATCCTCGAAGGCTGCACCTGGATCGCCCAGTACGGCCAGCGCAGCGAAGCGCGCCTCAAGGTCTACCGCTGCATCGCCAACCTCGTCCAACTCGACGATCCCAGCCCTTTCGAACCCGCGCTGGCGCTGATGTATGGCCGCGAGACGCTGGAACAGGCCTTTGCGCTGTTCAACCAGGACGAGCGCTTCTTCGGTTTGACCAAACTGGGAAGCAACTTCGAGGGCAGCGCGATCCACCAGCGTCTGCTGGAGGCGTATCGCAAGGTACGCGGCTAGACCATCAACTGATGAAAATACCCAAGAGACTCGAGCCCCTGCTCGAAGACGGCCTGATCGATGGCGTCGTGCGCCAGCTGATGAGCGGCAAGGAGGCCATGGTCTTCGTCGTCGCTTGCGGCGACGACATCCGCTGCGCCAAGGTCTACAAGGAAGCCAACAAGCGCAGCTTTCGCCAGGCCGTCGACTACACCGAAAACCGCAAGACCAAGAACAGCCGCCAGGCGCGCGCCATGGCCAAGGGCAGCAAATTCGGCCGCGAGATGCAGGAAGCCGCCTGGCAGAGCGCCGAAGTCGATGCCCTGTACCGGCTGGCCGCCGCCGGCGTGCGCGTGCCCACGCCGTACAACTTCCATGAAGGCGTACTGCTGATGGAACTGGTGGCCGATGCCGATGGCAATGCCGCGCCCAGGCTCAACGACATGTCATTCAGCGAAGGCGAAGCCCTCGCCCATCACCACACATTAATGCGGGAAGTGGTGCGAATGCTGTGCGCCGGCGTCGTCCACGGCGATTTGTCCGAGTTCAACATCCTCGTCGGCGCCGACGGCCCGGTGATCATCGACTTACCGCAAGCGGTCGACGCGGCCGGCAACAATCACGCGCAGGCGATGCTGGCGCGCGACGTGAATAATCTGCGAACCTACTTCGGCCAGTTCGCGCCGACGCTGTTGGCGACGCAGTACGCCGAGGAAATCTGGGCGCTGTATGAACACGGCAACCTGAACCCCGAGGTCGAACTCACGGGCCGGTTCGAAAATGAAAAGCCGCCGGTCGATCTGGAGGGTGTGATGCGGGAGATTGAGGACGCGCGAGAGGAAGAAACTGCGCGTTTGTTGCGTTTGCAGGAGTTTGGGTAACTTCTACGCTCAACGCAGGGAAAGCGGTTCAACCGCTCCGCTGCCGCACCGTCTCATACAGACAAAGCGCCGCCGACACCGAGACGTTGAGGCTTTCCACCGTGCCGCCGATGGGGATGCGCGCGACCTGATCGCAGCTCTGCTTGACCAGGCGGCGGATGCCCGCGCCCTCGGCGCCGAGCACCCAGGCGATGCCGGTCTTGGCATCGATGCCGGACAGGGGCTTGTCGCCGTCCATGTCGGCGGCGATGACCCAGATGTTGTGTTCTTTCAGGTCTTCGATGGTGCGCGCGAGGTTGGTGACCATGATGTAGGGCACGGTTTCCGCGGCGCCCGAGGCGACCTTCTCCACCGTGGCGTTGATGCCGACGGCGTTGTCCTTCGGCGCGATGACGGCGTGTACGCCGAAGGCATCCGCCGAGCGCATGATGGCGCCGAGGTTGTGCGGGTCGGTGACGCCGTCGAGGATGACCAGCAACGGCGGGCCCTGGATGTTTTCCAGCACATCGTCGAGCGAATGGGTCAGCGCGACCGGCTTGACGCGGGCAACCACCCCCTGGTGCTTGGCTGCCTTGCCGACCAGCCGCGTCAGGCGGTCGGCTTCGACCTGCGCGAGCTTGACGCCATTGTCCCTGGCCTGATGCACCAGGTCGCGCGCGCGCGCATCGCGCCGGGTAAGGTCCAGATAGATTTCATAGATACCCGCGGGGTCCTGGCGCAGGCGGGCGAGGACAGGGTGAAAGCCGTAGATGAGTTTTTCCGCGGCATGCTTGTCGTCGGCCTTCTCGCTCATCTCTTCCTGGCGCCCGATCTGGATTTGGATGACTTCTTCTTCGGCGCTTCGGTATCAACCACCGCACCGAAATCCTCAACCAGGCTGAAGTCGATCTTGCTGGTTTCGATGTCGGCGCGCATCACCTTGATGCGAACGCGGTCGCCCAGGCGGTAGCGCTTGCCGGTGCGCTCGCCGAGCATCATGTGCTTGGCCTGGTCGTAGTGGAAGTAGTCCTGGCCGAGTTCGGACACGTGGACCAGACCCTCGATGAAGATGTCGTCGATCGCGACGAACATGCCGAAGCTGGTCACCGCGCTCACGGTGCCGTTGTACTCGTCGCCGATGCGGTCCTGCATGAAGTAGGTCTTCAGCCAGGCGTCGACGTCGCGGGTGGCATCGTCTGCACGGCGCTCGGTCAGCGAGCAATGAACGCCGATTTCGGCAAGGCCCTTGGCAGGCAGTTTTTCGCCATCGAGCACCGCCTTGATGCCGCGATGAACCATAAGGTCCGGATAGCGCCGGATCGGCGAAGTGAAGTGGGTGTAGGCCTCGTACGCCAGGCCGAAATGGCCCTTGTTGTCGGGGCTGTAGATCGCCTGCCTGAGCGAGCGCAGCATCACGGTCTGCAGCAGGCCGTGATCGGGACGGTCCTTGATCTTCTCCAGCAGCGCGGCGTAATCCTTGGCGTGCGGCTTGTCGCCGCCGCCGAGTTCGAGGCCGAACTCGGCAAGGAAACCGCGCAGCGCGGCGAGTTTCTCGGCAGTCGGACCTTCGTGCACGCGGTAAAGCGCAGGCTGCTTGTTCTCCTGCAGGTAATCCGAGGCACAGACGTTGGCCGCCAGCATGCATTCCTCGATGATGCGGTGGGCGTCGTTGCGGATCACCGGGACGATTTCCTTGATCTTGCCCAGGTCGTCGAAAATGATCTGCGTCTCGGTCGATCCGAAGTCGATGGCACCGCGCTTGGCGCGCGCTTTCAGCATGACCCGGAAAAGCTTGTCGAGCGCCTGCAGATGCGGCATCAGTCCAGCCTGTTTCTGCTCCGGCTTCGCAGCGCCGGAGAGCCAGTTCCACACCTGGTTGTAGGTCAGCCGCGCATGTGAATAGATGACGGCCGGGTAGAAGCGGTATTCCTTGATGCTGCCGGTGCTGGTGATGCGCATGTCGCACACCATGGACAGGCGATCGACCTCGGGATTGAGCGAACACAGGCCGTTGGACAGCGCCTCGGGCAGCATGGGGATGACGCGACGCGGGAAGTACACCGAATTGCCGCGGTTATAGCCTTCGCTGTCGAGTGCGTCACCCGGCTTCACGTAATGGCTGACGTCGGCGATCGCCACCACCAGGCGAAAGCCGCTGCGGCCGAGCGGCTCGCAGTAAACCGCATCGTCGAAATCGCGCGCGGTCTCTCCGTCGATGGTGACCAGTGGCAGATGGCGGATGTCCTCGCGACCGGCCATGTCCTTTTTCAGCACCTTGGCCGGCAGCTTGTCTGCCAGCTTTTCGACCTCCTGCGGGAACACGTAGGGCAGGTCGTGCTTGCGCAATGCAATCTCGATTTCCATGCCGGGGCCGGTAAAGCTGCCCAGCACCTCGGTTACCCGCCCGACTGCCTCGTTATGCGCGCCGGGCTGGGTAACGATCTCAACCGTGACGACCTGGCCGGACTGGGCCTCACCGGCATTGCCGGGCGGAACGAGAATGTCCTGGTTGATGCGGCGGTTTTCCGCGATCACGAAACCGACGCCGCCTTCGAGGTAGTAGCGACCAACGATGTACTGGTTTACGCGCTCCAGAACCTCGACGATCTTGGCTTCGCGCCGGCCGCGCCGGTCGAAGCCAGCCACCCGCACCAGCACCTTGTCGCCGTGCAGCACCCGGTGCATTTCCTTGGGCGACAGGTAGAGGTCGTCGCCGCCCTCCTCCGGCACGACGAAGCCGAAGCCATCCGGGTGGCCTTCGACACGGCCCTTGATCAGATCGAGCTTCTCCGGCAGACACAACTGGCGCTTGCGGTTGAGCATCAGCTGGCCGTCGCGCTGCATCGCGCCGAGGCGGCGCTGGAACAGATCACGCTCGGCCTCGGTAATCTGCAACTGCTCGGCAAAAGCGTCGGCATCGACCGGGCAGCCGGCGTCGGTCAGCAATTGCAGAATGTATTCGCGGCTCGGTAGCGGCGACTCGTAGCGCTCGATCTCACGCTCGTAGAACGGGTCGGCGAGACGGATCGCGGGGATTTTGTGTTTGCCTGCGCGGCTGCGGGGTTTCTTCGTTGACAATTTAATCTCGGCTCTCTAAAATGCGCGCCTTCATTGCCCAGATGGCGGAATTGGTAGACGCACTAGGTTCAGGTCCTAGCGGTGGCAACACTGTGGAGGTTCGAGTCCTCTTCTGGGCACCAAACGCTGTAAGCAAAAAGCCGACCTCGTGTCGGCTTTTTGCTTGTTGCAATCCTGCCTGCATCAGGACTCGTAGGGGTGGCGACGAACGATGGTCTCCACCCGGTCCGGTCCGGTCGACACCACATCCACCGGCACTTCGCACAACGCTTCCATGCGCTTCAGATAGGTCTGCGCCTTTTGCGGCAGTTTGTCGAACTCCTGCACGCCGACCGTGGTATCGCTCCAGCCGGGCAGATCCTCGTAGATCGGCTCGACGTCGGTGATCGACTCGGCGCCCACCGGCAGGATGTCGCAGGTCTCGCCTTCGATCTTGTAGCCGACACAGACACGCACCGTTTCCAGCCCGTCGAGCACGTCGAGCTTGGTCACGCACAGGCCCGATACGCCGTTGATCTGGATCGAGCGCTTGAGCGCGGCGGCATCGAACCAGCCGCAGCGGCGCTGACGCCCGGTGGTAGCACCGAATTCGTGGCCTTTCTCGCCGAGGTACTGGCCGACGTCGTCGAACAGTTCGGTCGGGAACGGGCCCGAGCCGACGCGGGTGGTGTAGGCCTTGGTGATGCCGAGCACGTAGTGCATCGCGGACGGGCCGACGCCGGAGCCGGTGGAGGCGCCGCCGGCGGTGCAGTTGGACGAGGTGACGAAGGGATAGGTGCCGTGGTCAATATCGAGCAGCGTGCCCTGCGCACCCTCGAACAGCAGGTTGCCGCCCGCCTTGTTGACTTCGTACAGGCTGCGCGGCACGTCGGCCACCATCGGCTTGAGGCGTTCGGCCATGGACATCATGCTGTCGAGCGTCTGGTTGAAGCTCACCACTTCGGCCTTGTAATAGTTCTTCAGCATGAAGTTGTGGTGGTCGAGCACTTCGCCGAGCTTGGCGGCGAAACGTTCGCGGTGGAACATGTCCTGCAGGCGCAGCGCGCGGCGCGCCACCTTGTCCTCGTAGGCGGGGCCGATGCCGCGCCCGGTAGTGCCGATCTTGCCGGCGCCCTTGGCGATCTCGCGTGCCTGATCGAGCGCCACGTGATGCGGCATGATCAGCGGGCAGGCTTCGCTGAGCTTGAGGCGGCCAGCGACATCGACGCCGGCCGCGATCAGCATGTCCATTTCCTTGAGCAAGGCGTCCGGCGCCAGCACCACACCGTTGCCGATGTAGCAGGTGACCTTGTCGCGCAGGATGCCGGAGGGAATCAGGTGCAGCACGGTCTTCTTGCCGCCGACCACCAGGGTGTGCCCGGCGTTGTGTCCGCCCTGAAAGCGCACTACACCCTGGGCACGATCGGTCAGCCAATCGACGATCTTGCCCTTGCCTTCGTCACCCCACTGGGTACCGATGACGACGACGTTCTTTGCTGCCATGTTGTTCTCTCCCTTGAATGCTTGGTTCAGGCTTGCCACAAGCCGCGTTTAATCCTGGCGGCTGGCATTCGCCAGCTCGCGCAAATCCAGACTGAATCCGGTGGCCGGGCGCGAACGCCCGAACACCCGCCCGACCTCGTCGTAGCGTCCGCCCTGGGCGATGGCGCGACTGCGACCACCGCTGTAGGCGGCGAACACCACGCCGCTGTGATAGCCGTAACCGCGCAACTCGGCCAGATCGTAGGCTACCTCCACCGACACCAGCCCCTGGTCCAGCGTTTCCAGGGTATCGAGCGCCGCATCGATTGCCGGCAGTCGCGGCAAGCGCGCACGCGCCTCGAGCAGTATGCCGCGATCGCCGTAAAGCTGCGGCAGCGCGGCAAACGCATCGCGCAAGCCGGCAGGCAGGCCCGCGGTGAGAACCTCGACTGCACTGCCATCCTTGGCCTGCAGGGCGCCGAACAGCTGATGTTCGATCTCGCGACTGAGCTTCGACTCCTGGGCCAGCGCGCGGTAGACGCCGACATGGCCGACATCCAATTGAACGGCCCCGATGTCGCAGACCGAAAGGGCATCCAGCATCAGGGTCAGGATTTCCAGATCGGCCTCGGCGCCGGCCTCGCCGTACAATTCCGCCCCGACCTGGATCGGCTCGCGTGAACGATGAAAACCATCGGGCTGGGTGTGCAGTACGCTGCCGGCATAACACAGGCGATTGACGGCGTTGGCAGCCAGAAGGTGCGCGTCGATGCGCGCCACCTGCGGGGTGATGTCGGCGCGCACGCCCATCAGGCGCCCGGTCAGCTGGTCGACCAGCTTGAAGGTCTTGAGATCGAGGTCGGCGCCCACCCCGGTGAGCAGCGAATCGAGGTATTCCATTAGCGGCGGGATCACCAGCTGGTAGCCACGGCTGCGGAACAGATCGAGCAAGCCGCGGCGCATGTCCTCCATGCGCCATGCCTCGGGCGGCAACACATCCTCGACGTTTTCAGGCAACAGCCAGGCGGTCATTTCGTTTCAGCCACACTCAATTCAACATCATCAACAAAAAAACGCCGCCCAACATCGAGGCAGCGCCGATAAAACGTAATTGGCCATCGCGCAGGTCCAGCATCCTGCGAAAACCCTCGCGCCACATCGCAGGTGCGGCAAACGGCAGGATGCCCTCGATCACCAGCAACAGGCCGATTGCCGCCAGCCAGTCGGAGCCGGTCATTGACCGCCGGCGGCGCGCGGGTTCTTCATGTACTTGAAGAAATCCGCGCTGGGGTCGAGCACCATCACGTCGCTCTTGCTCTTGAAGCTTTCGCGATAGGCCTGCATGCTGCGATAGAACGCATAGAACTCTGGGTTCCTGCCATACGCAGCAGCGTAGACGTTGGCTGCCTTGGCATCGCCCTGACCCTTGACGCTCTGGGCATCGCGGTAGGCTTCGGCGACGATCACTTCCTTCTGCTTGTCGGCATCGGCCTTGATCTTTTCCGCTTCCGCCGCACCGGTCGAGCGCAGTTCGTTGGCCACCTGCTTGCGTTCGGCCTCCATCCGGCGATAGACGTTTTCTGACACGGTCTCAGGCAGGTCGACCCGCTTGATGCGGACATCGACCACCTGCACACCGATCTTGCGGGCGTCCTGGTCGGCCTTCTCGCGAATGATGTTCATGATCTCGTCGCGACGGCCCGATACCACCTCGTTGATGGTGCGCTTGCCGAACTCGGCACGCAGGCCATCGTTGACCGTCTGGTTGAGGCGGATCTGTGCACGGGTCTCATCGCCGCCGACCGAGACATAGAACTGCTTGGCATCGATCACACGCCATTTGATGAAGGAGTCGACCAGCACGTTTTTCTTTTCCGAGGTGATGAAACGCTCGGGATCAGCGGAATCCAGGGTCAGGATGCGGGTATCGAAAAAGCGCACGTTCTGAATCAGTGGCAGCTTGAAATACAGTCCCGGCTCGGTCTTGACCGAGACGACCTCACCCAGCTGGAACACCAGAGCGTTCTGGCGCTGATCCACGGTGAACATGCTCGCGCTCAGCACCACCAGGACCAGGGCCAGACCAACGAGAATCGATCCGAAAGACTTGTTCATGGCCGGCTCTCCCGATCACGGTTGCGCAGGGCATCGCGCGAACGCGCATCCATGCCGGCGGTTCCGGGCTGGCTGCTGCTGGGTACGGCCAAAACTTCAGGCGCACCCGTAGAGGGCTCGCTGACGACTTGCTGCAACTTGTCGAGTGGCAGGTAGAGCAGGCTGTTGCCGCCCTTCTGGTCCACCACCACCTTGCTGGTGTTGTTCATCACGGTCTGCATGGTATCGAGATAAATGCGCTGGCGGGTCACCTGGGGCGCCTTCTGATACTCGGCGAAAATCTGCGAGAAGCGGCTGGCTTCACCCTCGGCATTTGCAGTGACCGCCAGCTTGTATCCTTCGGCTTCTTCCTTCAGGCGCGAAGCCAGACCACGGGCACGCGGCACGACGTCGTTGGCATACGCCTCGGCCTCGTTCTTCAGACGCTCACGGTCCTGGCCCGCCTTCACTGCGTCGTCAAACGCCGCCTGCACCTGCTCCGGCGGCTGGATGTTCTGCAGCGTCACCTGGCTGATGCTGATGCCGGTCTTGTAGCGGTCATGGATCTCCTGCATCAGCAGTTTGGCGCGGGTGGCGATTTCGGCGCGCCCCTCGTACAGCACGAAGTCCATCTTGTTCTTGCCGACGATCTCGCGCATCGCGGTTTCGGCGATATGAAGCGCCGCCTCATCGGGTCCGCGGTTGACGAACAAAAACTCCACCGGGTCCTTGAGCAGGTACTGCACTGCGAACTGCAGGTCGATGATGTTCTCGTCATCGGTCAGCATCAGGGACTCTTTCAGCACCTTGCTCTTGACGTTGTTGCGATAGCCGACCTCGACGGTGCGGACCTGGTCGACATTGACGATTTCACGCGATTCGATCGGCCACGGCAAATGCCAGCGCGGACCGGGTTCGGTGGTTTCGAGGAATTTGCCGAAGCGCAATACCACGCCACGCTGGCCGGTATCGACGATGTAGAAGCCGCTGGCGATCCAGACCAGAGCCAGCACGCCGATCAGGATACCGACGAGGTTGCGCCCGCCAGCGAAGCCGCTGCCTCCGCCGGAAGGCGTGCCACCGTCTCCGCCCTTGCCTCCGAAAAGATTGTTCAGCTTCTGGTTGAACTTGCGCCAGACCTCGTCCAGGTCAGGCGGGCCGCCCGAGTTGCGGTTGTCTTTATTACCCCATTGGGGGTCGTTCCAGGCCATATCGTTTTAAACAGAAAGTTGGGAAGTGGCAGCTTCGGCTGCCGTCGTGGTATCTGTTGATCTCATGCAGGACAGGATTTCAGACAGTGCCTCGCGCAAAAGTTCAAGCCCGGCGCCGGTCTTGGCCGATACATAAACGCTTTGCAGTTTACCATATTCGTCACGCCCGATTCCCGGCGCAATCCCCGCCAGATCGACCTTGTTGTAGACGCGGATTTGCTGCACCTGCGATGCGCCGATCTCTTCCAGCACCTTGTCCACTGCCTCGATTTGCCGCTCTCGCGCCGGACTGGCGGCATCGATGACATGCAGCAGCAGATCAGCTTCGGCGGTCGCTTCCAGCGTAGCCCGGAACGCTTCCACCAGACTGTGTGGCAGGCGGGTGATGAAACCGACCGTGTCCGACAGGACGACCTCGAGATAGCGTCCCGAGTCAGCGGCCAGACCGACCTCAGCCGTTGCGCCTCCGCCCGTCGCGGGCAAATGGATCTTGCGCGTAGTGGTATCGAGGGTGGCGAACAACTGGTCAGCGGCATAGGCACCGGCGCGGGTCAGCGCATTGAACAGGGTCGATTTTCCCGCATTGGTGTAGCCCACCAGGGCGACCGACAACACCTGCCGGCGGCCGCGCGCGCGACGCTGGGTACGGCGCTGTT
>Ga0209286_1000119_pt1 | contig 17040 bp, 19 predicted proteins | sample PPLLak1March2015_2_FD_187250 | JGI IMG/M metagenome (GOLD analysis project Ga0209286, IMG submission 187250) | Freshwater sediment microbial communities from Prairie Pothole Lake near Jamestown, North Dakota, USA - PPLs Lake P8 Core (3) Depth... | ecosystem: Environmental > Aquatic > Freshwater...
ACCTGGTATCCGGCGTCCTCGATAGCCTTCTGAATCTGATCGGATGTGATACTTTTCGTATTATCAAACCGGACCTCCCCTTTTGCAAGGTCTACCTGAACATTTCTAATCCCTTCCAGTTGCGTCAGCGCTTTCGTCACAGACATCACACAATGCTGACAACTCATTCCCTTCACTTTCAAGATTGAAACCATTTTATCATCCTCCTTCCCATCTCTTACACTTCTTCGATTCCTTTTTATTGCCCACAAAAGCTTTTCTGCGGATTTCGGCGAATTCATTCCTCATTCCGCACTCCGAATTCCCCATTGGTTTACGCCCAGTCAATATAGCGCGACATCGCCTTCTGAAAGTCCTTTAAAGTCTCCCCTTGCTTGGAACCGTGTTCCCTTTGGGTCTTTTCCATGCATTCCTCCATATAGGTATGAATGATCACCGTGCCGACCTTCTTAAGGGCCGCCGTTGCTGCAGCGACCTGGGTCAGGATCTCAGGACAAGAAACCCCCTTTTCCACCATCCGCTGGATTCCCCGTAGCTGGCCCTCGATACGCCTCAACCTCATTAAAACATCTTTTTTTTGTCGCTCAATTTCCACTTCACGGTCTCCCTTTCATTCTTCGTGAAATTATTCCAGAACCAACGAGTTGGCAACCAAATTGGTCAAAAACTCCACTTTGACCCCCATCTCATACCTTTCCTTAAGAAAATTCAATTGCGTATGGCAATTTTCGCAGCCTGTAGCGACGATGGCTGCTCCGGTTTCTTTAATCTGATTGACCTTCGCCTTTCCAGTTTCTTCTCTGAATGTCTCATTTTCCAGGGCCACCAGCCCTCCCCCTCCGCCACAGCAAAGGTTATATTCGCGGTTGGGAGTCATCTCGGTGAAGTGGGAGGTCAACTGATTCAGGACATAACGAGGCTCTTCAATAACGCCACTGTTTCGAGCAGACTGGCAGGGATCGTGGTAAGTGATGAGCCCTTTGATTCGATCCCTTTCTACCTTGATTCTGTCTTCTTTGAGATACCTCGCCATCACTTCAGCAATATGTGAAACCTGAAAGGGTTGCTCTCCCACAAGATGCTTCATGACCCGATAGGCTGTTCCGCATTCGCAGATCGTGACCTCCTTCACCTTCAACCGGATTGCCTCATTGATGATACGCTTAGCGATCATCTGCGTTTTGATCGGATCTCCCACAAAGGCGCCGAAGTTGACCGCCTCGAAGAAGCTCAGCGTCCAGTTCTCTCGGGCTGCATTGAGAATGGAAGCCGTTGGGATGATGGAATGGGCTCCTGCCAGCGCCACGTAGAGGATACTCGCTCCCTCCACATCTAAAGGGATGACCTGGTCAGATCCTCCCTTCCATTTTGAAATGACTTCCTTTTCAAGATTCTTGATTCCCTGGACAAACGATGCTTTGTACAGCTCAAGATGTTTCCCCTTCTCAATAGAGGTATCTGCCAACATGGAAAGTTCCTCAGGGGCACTTTCATTCCCGATTAACAGCAGCTTGGCAATTGACTGAATCGCCTGTGTATCGATGCCAAAGGGACAGTACATCATACATCTCCGACAGCCAGTACACGTGTAGGCCGCATCATACAGTTGCTTCATCGTTTCGTCATCGATCTCCTTACTTTCTCCTAAAAAAGGGAAGAGTTTGCCGGTCCATTTGAAATACCTTTTGTATATCTTTCTGACCACCTCGGCCCGCCAAACGGGTGTGTACTGTGCCTTTGGAACTGATGCATAGGCGAAGCAGGCATCTTTACAGATGCCACACCGGGTACAGACATCCAAATAGTACCGCATGGGTCTGTCGAGCTTAGATCGAAAAAGATCAAGCAGTTTTTCTTTTTTCTCTTTTTCCATGATCAGTCGCCTTTTGATACTTCCTTCTCTTACTTCGCCCTTTTTATCAAGAATCGAATGAGTCCAGACTCCTGCTCCGTCTTCAAAATTTCATTGCCACTTGTTCGAGCCCAGGCCGGAAAATCAGAAAGAGCTCCAGGATCAGTAGTGATGGCTTCTAAAATCTGCCCGACCTCTATCTCCTTGATCCCTTTGCTGACTTTGATCACAGGCTGCGGACAGGGCAATCCCTTTAAATCCATCGTCTTACTCACTTTGATTTCATCGCTCATAATTTCCTCCTTTTCGAATTTCTTATCGTCGCCTCGCCAGGTTGGCCGGAAATGTGGCAATCACATGAACCAACTTGCTGAATGGAAAAAAGATGAAGACGAGGTTCGCAAATAGAACATGAAAGACCAGAGCCCATTTGGTTGATGAAGCAGTCAGGGCTTCTGGGAAAGCAGGTCTAAACATCAATAGGCTTTCAAGATAGGCCCGGTAAGCTCCCACATGAATATCCCCGGTAAAGCGCATCAGATTTCCCATAACAACGGTGAGAATGAGCAGAACCAGGAGGATGTAGTCTTCAGGGACCGACACCTCCCTGAAGGGAAAGTTCAATCGGCGAAGGAGATAATAGAGGAGTCCTACAATCAGAACGATTCCCATGAAGCCTCCGCTCCAAGAGGCAAAACGGTCCATGCCTTTGGACCCCAGCAAATCTACCAAAGGAGTAAACTCCTGCAGGAGTCTTAGATGGCCAACAAAGGCACCCAGCAGGCCAAAGTGAAAAAGAATCGTGAAGATCCACATCCACCGGTCAACCTTGATCACCTCTGGAAAGACAAAGGAGTCTTCAGCGACTTTGAGCCATCTCTCTCCAGAGGTGTGTGGTTTTGGAAAGTAACCTGTCTTTATCCGGGTCTTCGGTGCATCCAGCCATTGGGAAATCTGGTAGGCCATGCCTATAACGAATACCCCCACAGCAACATAGACCATCACTCCGGCCACAAGATACGAAAACCAATCCATCTCCGTCTACCCCTTCATCCCTCATTTTCGATTTAAATGAAAAGTTGAACTTTACTGTTTTTGGCCTGTTCTAAGAATGTTGCTACACCAACATATTCTAAGTTCGGGTAATCAATGAATTCTTCCCTTTTGAATCCCATCAGCCCCATGGACATTTCGCAGATATAGATTTTAACACCGAGTTCCGCTGCCGTCTCCACCATCTCATCCAAAGAGGCGACATTCTTCTTTTTCATCAGGGATTTCATCATCGCGGTCCCCATCCCAGCCATGTTCATCTTTGACAATTTAATCGCATCTCGGCCTTTGGGAAGCATGAAGCCGAACATCTTCCCCATGAGATCCTTACCGCCTGCTTTCTTTTTTGAATCCCTGAGGACTGGCGTTCCCCAGAAAGTGAAGAACATCACGGCCTCCATCCCCATGGCCACGGCACCCGTGGCGATGATAAAGGCAGCCAAGACTTTGTCTAGATCACCGCTGAAGACGATGATGGAAACCCTGTCTTCAGCTCCGGGTTTGATATTCTCAATCTGCCTCTTGAGCTCTTCAACCTGCTTTGCCAAATCCCCTTCCCTCACCGTCTCCCTGCTTACTTCTTCCCCTTTTTGCACCATGACTTCAGCCATAAGTAAACCTCCTTCTTCCGAGTTATACTATACCCCCCTATGGTATACGGCAATGATAACTGCCTCACCCCATTTTGTCAAGAGGGAAATTTAAGAGGGAAATTTAAGGTTTTTATTTTTTTCTTAAGATAGGTTCGGAATAATAGGCGGTGACCTGTTCGTTGCTGTGGTCGGTGTCGGTTTGGATGCCGATGGACAACACTCCCGGAAATTCTGTTCCAAAGGCCGTCTTATAATCTTTCTGAATATTCCTATTTTCATACACCCATTGCCCGGCCTTTCCATCCCCGGATTCCAGGACAAAGACTTTACAGTCCTTCTCTCCGGGATGATCAAAGATATGGCCTTTGGGAAGACGAGTCGCCCAGATGTATTCGATTTTTAAACCGACGGGTTCCCCTCCTCCAAAGATCCCGTAACTCCTCTCTTTCCCGAGGATGACCATTACCCGCACGGCAGCATCAAATCGGTCCTTTCTCGTTTCGATGGCAGAGTGCACCACATTCGATATCTTCCATCCCCAGGAGAGGATGGGATAGTTCTTCTCCTTCTCTTTTACCTCCTTAAAGAGGGAGGATCGGCCGCCTAGACTCTCCGCTTTAATGATCCTTTTTCCGGCTTTCGAATATTGGGTAGGAGGGACAGCAAAGGAGGATACCATCTTCCATCCTTTGATCGGTGACTCCTCTTCCTTGGGTTTCTCCGGCTCCTGGGAGAAGAATGGGATCTGAGCCAAAATGAAAACGAGACTGAGAGACGCTAATAAAATTTTCATTTCTTTGACTCAATTATACAATATTTTCATTTAAGACATTGAAAAATAAATGAGAATCTGCTAAATTTCCACTGATGATTAACCCTAGGTCCAACCACAAGATTCGCTATTTGATCCTTATCCTCCTTGTGATATCCTCTTCAGGAGCCTTTGGAAACGAATCCGATGAAATCCCCTCTTTTTATCAGCCTTTAATCTATCGTCTCTCACAGGAAGGATTTAACTTTGAATTCTTATCAAAACTGTTCTCGGATTCTCGGGCCGAGTTCCTCCCTGCCGTCACAACAATCTCCTTCTATTCCAGTGAAATACCGGAACGATATAATCAATTTCTCAGTCCGGAATTGATCCTTTTATCAAAAAGATTTCTTAATCATAACTTCAAAACGTTGACACAGATGGAAAAACGATTCCAGGTTGATAAGGAAGTGGCGGTTGCGATCCTCCTGGTGGAATCAAGATTTGGGGAAAATATTGGAAGATATCGAGTCATCCCTACACTCGCCAGCATCGCTCTCATGGACTCTCCGGAGAACCTCCGTAGGAATTGTGATACTTTCCGCGAAATTGATCCAGAATTATCTTGTGATTGGATAGAAAGTCGGGCCAGAAGGAAGGCCGAATGGGCTTATCAAGAACTGAAATGCTTTCTCAATATCATTCGCCAAGAGAAGATCGATCCCTTGGAGGTCTTTGGATCCCATGCGGGTGCCATGGGTATGGCTCAATTCATACCTTCCAGTTATCTCAATTATGCCTTGAGCCAAGAGAGTTTGGAGAAGTGGCTTCTCAGCCGAGAGGAGGCGATCTTTAGCATAGGGAACTATTTGAGATCTCATGGATGGAAAATGAACCTACCCCTTCAAAAGAAGAAACAGATCCTCTTGTCTTACAATCGCAGTAGCCCTTATGTGGAGACCGTCATGAAAGTTTCCCAAAAAATAAGATATTAATGTCCCACGCTGATCTTCCCAAGAATTCATAGACTCATGATTCATTTCAAGAGGCGACGAGATGAAAAAACAACTGTTGATTATTACCACCCTAGATACAAAAGGCAGGGAAGCGGGCTATGTCAGGGGTTGTGTACAAAAGCTTGGTATCAACCCCATGGTTATGGATGTGGGTACGCTGGGGAACCCTCTGATCTCCCCTGATATCACCCGGGATGAGGTGGTGGAGGCTGCTGGGTACCGCTTTGAAGATTTCATCAAAGAAAGAAATCGCTCGTTCGCCGTTAAGGCAGTCCAGGAGGGCGGGGCCATTCTGGCAAAACGTCTATTTGAAGAAGGTAAATGTCACGGTGTATTTGGAATGGGCGGCGGAACAGGGACAGCGATTGTGACCTATATTATGCGTTCCCTTCCTTTTGGTGTTCCCAAGGTTGTCCTGTCTACGGTGGCCTCAAGAGATATAAGAGAATATGTCGGCACGAAGGATATCGTCATGTTCCACTCCGTAGCAGATATCTTGGGTCTCAATGGATTCATCCGTCTGATTCTTGAACAGGCCTCCTATGCCGTGTGCGGAATGATTGAAAAAGGAAGTGTGATCCAACAAGAGAGGCCCATGGTGGCGGTCACCGCTTACGGGATCAATTCCGTTTGCGCTATTTTAGCTGAACCTCTGCTCCAGGAAAGAGGTTATGAAATGATTGCTTTCCATGCCAACGGCGTGGGGGGAATGGCCATGGAGGAATTGATCGCCCAAGGCCTCATTGCTGGTGTGATCGATTTTACAACGCATGAAATTGCCGATGAGATGTTCGGAGGATATTGCAGAGGGATTGGCCCGACGCGGCTGGAAACTGCAGGCCTGATGGGAATACCTCTCGTCGTGGTACCCGGCGGACTGGACAATGCCGTCTTCAGCCCTTTTTACCCTATGCCAGATCGCCTGAAAGGGAGAAAAACCCATCCTCATGATATCAGGTTCTGCGTCCGGATGGGACCAGAAGAGATGAAAGCGTTTGCTAAGATCGTCGGCGAAAAACTGAACAAATCAAATGGACCCACCCATGTGCTGATTCCCAAAAAGGGCTGGTCTGAAGCCGATAAGCCCGGAATGGAACTTTATGATCCCGAGGCGAATCAGATGTTTGTTAAGGAACTGAAAAGGATCATCGCCTCTGGGATACCCATTGAAGAGGTGGATCTCCATATCAGCGACCCCGCCTTTGCAAAAAGAGCAGTCGAATTGTTAGATCAGATGATAAGAATAAAAAGTGTTATCCTCTAATCGTTTTAACCTTCTGATTTCACGATCATAATCAATTCTATGGTCATTGTTAATTCCAGAGGGAACCAAGTTCCTTCTTGAATTTATGATCCTCGATTATTAAATTTTCCTCAACAGAAGGAAAAGGAGGTTCACAAATGATCAAAGACGATCGAAACTATCACCAAAGACTTCAAGAGTTCTGCGACTGCTTCATGGAGACAGACCCAAAGAAAGAACTTGAAAGAGCTGCCAAGGGGGTTTCCGGAGATCCCAGGAGAGATTCGGATGAATTAGCCCTTAAATTTCTTGGACTTGGAATATTTTATGGGGCAACTGAGAAGGCCAAAAGAATTTCTCTCGAGAGGGTAAAGGACGGAACGGTCCGTTTTTCTATTGAATCAAGGGGAAAGTACCAACTTCCCCCACCCAGTGCCGACTTAGCCAATCGGATCATCACCATTGCTCGTTCCATCACCCATATCGATGGGGACCAGGGAAGAGAACCTGTCTCTTTAGGTTTAAGAAACGATCGAATGGAAATAACTTTTCAGTTCGACCGAAAACCAGGTGAGGAGTCCTTCTCGATCTTGTTCCCGGAATTGTGAGAAAATTTTTCTAAAGTGGGTTCTGCTCGCAAAAGCAACCGAAGGTGCCCATCGGACAGCAGTTGGGCATTTCTTCAATCCGGACACACCTTCCACATAATTCTCCAGGCTCTTTAACCCCCTGGCAGGGAATAATGACGCCTGGACACACATAATCACATCCCCGGCAGAGACGGCAGGTTTCTGGCCTGACCTCAAAAGGCATGCTCACTTTTCTGCCCATTCCTCTTCCTACAAATCCAAGGGCCTTTCCATCCATCTGTTCGTAACACATTCGGATGCAGAGACCACAGAGGATACACCGATTATCTTCCATGGGAAATCGAACTTTGAGAAGCCCCATGCGGGCGGCAATGTCCTGAGTGATCTTGACATTGGGAGCGCTCGAGACCAAGAGTTCGGCAAGCATTTTTCTCGCGCGGATGATTCGTGGAGAATTGGTCTGAATCACCATCCCCTCCCTGACTTCATGGGTGCAGGAAGTATCGATAAAAGTCTTGCCCCCTCCATTATTGCTGATCTCGACCACACAGATCCGACAACCTCCATAAGGAGAAAGATGGTCCATATAACATAACGTCGGGATGTGTACTCCAAATTCGCGGGCAGCCAGGAGAATAGTATTCCCCTCTTCCACATCCAATGATCTTCCATCGATCGTGATATTGACCGTTTTTCTTTCCATTTGTTTCTCCTCTGTTTTCTCGGTCACCCCCACCCCCCTTCCCCCTCAAGGGGGAGGGTAGTAGTTTAGGGGCTATTGAACCATCACAGCATTCGATTTACAGATATCTTTACACGACCCGCATTTTGAACATATCTCTACAAGAATAAGGTGACTCTGTTTTTTCTCGCCTTTAATGGCCTGGGTCGGACAAACCTTTGCACATGCACCGCATCCTGTACAATCCGTTTCGGATATCGAATATTGAATGAGAGGAGTGCAGACTGCGGCAGGACATCTCTTTTGCAAAATATGGGCCTCGAATTCAGGACGAAAATATCTCAATGCAGAAAGGACCGGATTGGGAGCTGTCTTTCCCAACCCGCAGAGGGAGGTGTCCGCCACCACTTCCGCCAGCTCTTCGAGCAGTGACAGACTCTCTTCATCTCCCTTCCCCTCTGTAATTCTATCTAAGATCTCTCCCATCCTCTTCAGTCCCTCACGGCAGGGAAGGCATTTTCCGCAGGATTCCTCTTGCAAGAAATGAACGAAATACTTTGCCACATCGACCATACAGGTTCCTTCGTCCATGACGATCATCCCACCTGAGCCCATGATGGAACCTACCTGGGTGAGGCTGTCGAAGTCCACGGGGACATCAAATAATGAGGCGGGGATGCAGCCTCCCGAAGGACCCCCTGTCTGGACGGCTTTAATCCGTTTCCCATCCTGCTGCCCGCCACCGATATTGAAGATAATCTCTTTAAGGGTGATCCCCATAGGGACTTCAACCAGGCCTGTATTTTTTACCTTTCCAACTAATGAAAAAATCTTTGTCCCTTTACTCTTGTCAGTCCCAATGGAAGAAAACCATTTGCTCCCTTTACGGATGATGAGAGGGACATTAGCCCAGGTCTCCACATTATTGAGGTTTGTGGGTTTTCCCCATAGCCCCTGTTCAACGGTGTGGGTCTGTTTACTCCGGGGCTCTCCTACCTTTCCCTCGATGGAGGCAATCAATGCCGTCGATTCTCCACAGACAAAGGCTCCACCCCCCTTGGCCATCTCCACATCGAAATCGAACCCGGAACCTAAAATATTCTTGCCCAACAAACCGGCCTTTCTGGCCTGCTTGATAGCGATCCCTGCATTTTTATGAGCTAAAGGATATTCTTGCCGAACATAGATAAAACCTTCATTGGCACCAATCGCATAGGCACCGATAAGCATCCCCTCCAATATGGAATGAGGATTCCCTTCTAAGAGGCTTCTATCCATAAAAGCACCCGGGTCTCCTTCATCGCAGTTGCAGATGACGTATTTGGTCTCTCCTGGTGCCTTCCGACAGCTCTCCCATTTCTTTGCAGTAGGATAACCTGCCCCACCCCTTCCTCTTAGACCAGAAGCTTTTATTTCTTCAATCACCTCAATGGGTCTCATTTGAAATAATACTTTAGCTAATGACCCATAGCCACCTATCGCAAGGTAATCCTCGGTCCGCGTTGGATCGACGAGATCGTTATGGCTAAGGAGGAGTCTCATCTGAGTTCGATAGAACGGGATCTCCTGTGAGGAAGTGATTTTATGATGATCCATAGGGTCTTCAAAGAGAAGATGTTCCACTTTCCTTCCATGTTGAATCGTTTCGGAGATGATCAGAGGAACATCTTCCGCTTTGACCCGTTGATAAAAGAAGTTTTGAGGATAGATCGTTACAAGCGGGCCTCTCTCACAAAAACCCGGGCACCCGGTAATCTTCAAGGCCACCTTTTCCTTCATCCCTTCCCTTTTCAACTCTTTTTGGAAGGCAGCCTTCACCTTCTGACATCCATAGGCCTGGCACCCCGTACCTCCGCAGACCGAGATGATGAACTCATGTCCCTTCTCTTTTTCAAGGATCGCTTCCCGCCATTTTTCTAAATCGGAAACCGACTTGATCTTCCTCATGACTTCACCCCGTTCTTCCTCTTATTTCTATTATTTTTATTGATCTTATCAATGATTCTTTTTGCCTTGACCGGGTTCATCTCTCCATAAAATTTTCCATCGACAAACATGACAGGTCCGATAGCACAGACACCCAAACAGTTCACCACATTTAAGGAAAACTTTCTGTCCTCGGTGGTCTGGCCTGGTTCAATTTTCAGCAGTTTCTTCATCTCCCTTAAGATTTTTGGACCTCCTCGGACATGACACGCGGTTCCAAGGCAAAGGGTGACAGAATGCTTTCCTTTGGGGATGAGACTAAAAGACTTATAAAAGGTGGCTACGCCGTAAATATCATTAAGGTCCATTCGTAATCTTGAAGCCACTCTCCTCAATGCCCCCTCGGGGAGATGGCTATACTCACCCTGAATTTCATGAAGAATACTGATGAGGGCCGTCCTCTTTTCCTGGTATTTATCCACGATTCTATCCACTGGTTTAAAGTCCATTTTGCCCTCCAAATTAAATTTTAATTAATTTTATTTAAAGAATATTATTTTTACTTAATCTATTTGGCAAAAAAATAATTAAGTTAACTATAACTTAACTTTTTCACCCGCCCCTTGGTGGACTTAAGACCCATAAGAGAACGGCATCTCCTTTTCCAATATTTGACCATTTTGATGGGAAGGTTGATTCGATATAGAGACTATCTCCCTGCCTTAATAACTGTTTTTCGTCCTGAATTTCAACTTCTAACTCCCCTTCTATGATATAAGCAAATTCATCACCTTTGTGATTGTAGAAATGCCCATTGATGACAGTGCCTTCTCTCATCATTAAGAGATAAGGTTCCATTCTTCGGTTCAGCACATCGGAAACAAGAAGTTGAAGTTTTAGATCGGAGCTCCTCAACTCCGGAAGGTGCATATCCTGCCTCTCGTTCGGTTTGATCACCATCTTTTGGAGTGGGCCACTCTCTTCATTCGTAAGGAAGTAAATGGGTTGGGTATTCAATTTTTCGCTCAATTTCAAAAGCGAATCGAGGGAAGGACTGATCAAGCTCTTCTCCAGCTGAGAGATGAAACTCGGCGTCAGGCCCACCTGATCTGCCAATTCCTTCTGCGTCATTCCCAATTTCTTTCTTAACGTCCTGATCTTATCGCCTAGATTACTGGGCCTCCGGCCTCCAATGGAGGGGAAGATCACCTCTTGATCCCATACTTCGTAATGTTTTGGGAGAAAGGCGCTCCTTGAAAACCTCCCTTCGATCTTGATCACTTTAAAAAAAAGTTCTCCACTCTCTTTACTAAGCTCAATCGCCACTTGTGTGATATGTCTCAAGTTGGCCTTGAAGGATGGAGTATGGGCGTCCTTCTCCAATACCCAATAGGCAACCGTTTGAAGATCGTAGAGCCGTGGACAAGAATAGGTGAAAAACTTGTAAGTCACACTTTCATCACCCCAGATGTCCTGCATCCCTGTCACACTATCGAAAATATATCGGACGCCGGCTCCCTTCTCGACCTCGATCCGGTCCATCGCAACACGAAATTGGGAGAGGTCCTTTGGATTCTCAACTTTGACCACACTCCCTTTAAATGCTTCTTTCTCCTTTTCATAATACTGCGTAAAGAGGGGGTCGTTACTTCCTTTCCCAGAGGTAAAACAGTCCAAGATGGTCAAATTCTCTAAATTGGGAAGGTAGGTTAATCGTTTGGTGAGTGTGGAGGGAGAGACATTGAAACCAACATAGACGACCTTATATCCATTTTTCAGATTATGTTCAATAAACCGTTGAAGAAAGATTTCAATATAGGTTCCCGCCTCAACTTCCCAGATGACATTATCGCCGGTCTTGAGAAAGCCTAGGAGATGGTCTAAATAGCTAATTCCTGAAGAGATCTTCGTTGTCATTTTTAATAATACTGAATTTAGAGGAAAAATAATGAAGTGTTAATAAATAAATTCTTAGCGAATATTAATATCTTTTTAGAATCTGAATGTCAACTAATTTTTACCGAGGAGACGGATGAACGGTCTTCTTTTCGCCCGGAATGAGAATGTTGGAGGGTAATCTTTACAAAATGCAATAATCGAACTCAGTCATCCATGGAAAGGGTTACAACCTTTTGGAATCTTCTCACAATGACATAGGAATTTACATTCACCTTGAGAAGAGCACAACGCCGTGAAGTCACAAATCTCTTTAAGTGGGGGTGTTTCAAAAGATAGAGTTTCAGGAGTTGATTTTTCTCTGACCCTTTTACTTCTTCAACAATGCCGGTTGCTGTAACAGCCACCGCTCTTCGAAAATCGACTCTTTGATTCGTCCGACTATCCATAACCATCGCCACCCTCGGATCTGTTGTAATGTTTGCAAACTTTCGTGTATTCCGTACCGTCGCAAACAACAAACTTTTGAGGTCTTCAGTTGCGGCAAAGGCCACCAGATTGCCATAGGGTTGTCCATTGGATTGAGTGGCCAGGACAGCCAAGGGCTGGGAAGAGAATAGATCTTTCAATAGGCGCTTTAAATGGGATGACTGTTTCATTGGTTTCTCCTCAGGGATTCAAACTTAAATTTCTAAATTCTCCCCCTACTCACTCTGACACTTTGGACAGGCATAGGTGATTCTTCCCGCCTGACAAAAGAAATCAACATTCGATTTGATAAATTTATATCTGAAGGATAATATTTTTAATTGTAAGGAGCAATATCGATGAATAAAAAGAGTCTTATTCTAACAATATTCATAGCTTTTGCCATTGGATTCGTAGCTGGGATAACCATCGTCTTCGTTAAGGGGGGAAAAGAACCCTATGGGCCTGAGACCTTTCCAACGGCTTCCATTCCTATGACCAAAGAACCCATCTCTATCGAGCTGACGGAGAAAATTGAAGATCTGAAGGAGACCGTACGAGAGAATCCAAAGGACCTCGCGGCCTGGGTAAAATTGGGAAACATTTACGCCGAGCATCACCGATATCGAGAGGCCGCAGAGGCCTACAGTCAATTTCTCTCAATCAAACCGAATGATCCCGACATAAGAACAAACTTGGGTATTCTGCTAAGGAGCTGGGGAGATGATGATGGAGCCATCGAGGAATTCAAAAAGGCAGCCCAATATGGCCCAAAGCACGCGAACAGCCGCTATCATCTAGGGTTGACTTTGCTTCAAAATAAAAGAAATATTCAAGAGGGGATCAAAGCTTGGGAGGACTATCTGGAGGTTGAACCCAAGGGGCAGAGGGCGAATCAAGTTAGGGCTGAGATAGAAAGATTAAGAACGGTAACGGCTGGGGATAAGAGTAAGAAAGCCGATTAATGTCGGTTAAAGTTCAATAGATCCCATTGGATTCTTTCAGGAGAGGCGGATGAAGAAAATTCTGGCTATTTATGGAAGCCCGAGGCGACAAGGGAATACAACCCTCCTTTTAAACCATGCCGTTCAAGGAGCGTTGGATACCGGAGCTCAAGTAGAAAAAATAGTACTCAGGGATTTGCAGATGTCTCCCTGTCTTGAAATCTACGGGTGTAAGGAAACGGGAAGGTGCGTGATCCAGGATGATTTTCAGGAGGTGTACGATCAGCTCCTTGCATGCCGTGGGGTGATGCTGGCCTCGCCCATCTTCTTTTATACGGTGAGTGCCCATACAAAGATCTTGATGGATCGCTGCCAATCCCTTTGGGTTAAAAAGTATTCGATCGATAAGATCCCCTATGGACAATGGAAACCTGAGCGAAAGGGGCTTTTTATTTCTGTTGGGGCTACCAGAGGGAAAAGGCTTTTTGAGGGAACCCTTCTCACTCTAAAATATTTTTTTGATATTCTGGATGCAGAGCTTTGGAAGGCACTTCTATATAGAGAACTCGATTTTGAAGGGGATGTATTAAAGCATCAAGAGTATCTTCAAGAGGCTTATGAGGCTGGGAAAGATTTTGCTTTGGCCCTTAGAGCTGAATATTGACACCCTGCTATTATCGTTTTATATAAATTCTTGTTAGGTTATTCATCCTATTTAAAAATAAGAGGAGGAAAGATTATGGAATTCAAAGGAAGTCAGACTGAGAAAAATATTTTAGCTTCTTTTGCGGGTGAATCCCAGGCCAGAAATCGTTATACCTTTTTTGCGAGCGCCGCCAGAAAAGAGGGCTATGAGCAGATTGCTGCTATCTTTCTCGAAACAGCCGACAATGAGAAAGAACATGCCAAGCTTTTCTTTAGTCTGCTCAAAGGAGGGGAAACAGAAATTGTTGCCGCTTACCCGGCAGGAACCATTGGCAATACAGCAGCCAATTTGAAGGCAGCGGCTGACGGAGAGAATCTTGAATGGACGACTCTTTACCAGAATTTCGCTGACATCGCCAAAAAGGAGGGCTTTCCAGAAGCTTATGAAACCTTCTCCCAGATTGCAAAGGTGGAAAAATTTCACGAAGGCCGGTATCTGGATCTATTGAAAGCTGTAAAGGAAGGGAAAGTATTCAAGAAGGATGCCTCTGTGAAGTGGCACTGCCGAAACTGCGGTTATGTTTTCGAAGGCAAGGAAGTCCCTGAAAAATGTCCTGTCTGTAGGCATCCCAGTGCCCACTTCGAAGTCCTTGCAGAAAACTATTAACTGTATACATCACGAGGGAAGGTTCTTTATAGAGACCCCCCTTCTCCCAAGTTTCCTCATCACGGAACTGGAGCTGTTTCCACCATCGAACATTCGGTTTGTCCAAGATGAAATCAAATGGTATGGGCCCCAACACGTCTGAAGCCTGGGATGCGATTATCATCGGTGCGGGCATGGGTGGGCTCACGGCCGCAGCCTATTTGGTCAAAGCAGGTCTTCGCGTCTTGGTCTTGGAGAGAAACCCTCATATCGGCGGGACAGCCTATGTCTACCACCGGAAGGGATTCACCTTTCCCATGGGGCCGCTCGGGTTCAGCCATCCAGGTCTTGTTCAAGATACTCTAAGGGATCTTGGGGTTGGAGAAGATCTGAAGTTTTTGCGGGTTCACTATCGGATACGAGCCTTTGGTCTGGACCTCCCCCTATCAATGCATTTTTCAGAACTGGTCAGAGAGTTAGCAAAACCTTTCCCTACCGATACCAAAGCAGTGGAACATTTTTTCAAAGCCATGGCTGAGATGATATCTACTGGGAAGATCTTTGATTCCAGTCCTATCCAATCTGCGCAATATTCCAAAGTTCCTGCATTCGAGTATCTTCATGGCCTGATCAAAGACTGCAGACTTCGCAGGATTCTTGGAAGCATTGGGACAAGAGAACCTTACAGTGGCCTTCCCCTTCTTGCAGCCATGTGGAATCTTATGAGCCATGAAGGAATATGGTTTCCGGAAGAGGGAATGCAGTCATTCTGTGAGCGGTTAGTCAGGGCAGTAGTTCGAAATACCGAAAACAGTGGTGAGATTCGATTGAACAAAGATGTTGCCAAGATTCGAGTCGATAAGGGCAAAGTCTTGGGTGTGATCCTAAAAGATGGAACTCAAATGAACTCCTCTTCCGTCATTTCAAATGCTGACTATAAAACCGCTTTCCTCAAACTAATGGACTCAAAAACGATTCCTCCTGACTGGTATGATGCAGTCTCTAGTGCCCGGCAAACAGGCTCTGTTTTCCAGGTCTGTCTTGGAGTCGATACAGGTAAAGCAGATCTTTCAGCGTTTGAAGAGGCAAGCAGGTTCATCTATAGAAGGAATGGGGGCAGTGCCCGGGAAGGAGAGACCCTTGACTGGAACGTTCAAGAGATTGACCCCGAAGCTCTCGCAAGCCAAGAACTGGAAGTGAGCCTATGGGGAAAGGACTGGGAAACGGCCTCCTCTGAAGGGAGAGCATCCATTGTGATCCGGGCCGAAGCGGAATATAACCATTTTGCCAAATACCGATTGGGTTGGAGGCAAAGGTCTTCAGGGTATGACGGGTATAAAACACGACTTGCTCAAGCTCTCATTCGGGAGATCGATCATTTAATTCCAGGCCTTGAAAAAGCGATATTCGTGATGGATGTAGCCACCCCTCTCACATTTGAGGATCAAGGTGGCAGAAGTGGAGGGGCGGTAGCAGGATGGTCATGGGATTATGAAGATTTTCGTGATGATCAGCCTAAAGAACTGATAGGCACACCGATCAAGGGCCTCTATATGGCAGGTTATCAGGCCTTTTCAGCCCTCTTTATGGGTGGCGTGCCCACAGCTATGGAGAGCGGAAAACGAGCAGCAAAAGCCGTCCTTCAGGGAATGGGGCCTGTCGAAAAGATCTTGATTCCTGGGGTCAAATAAAAATCCCCTTTGCCTCTTTTTTCTAAAGAAGCAAAGGGGATTGAATGGCCAATCAAGTCTTCAGACTTGTAATTTTCAAATGAGACTCTATTGGCTCAAAGGGGTCCCTCCTTTCTTAAGAGAGAACCCGAATCGCTCCTTAACAGGATGCTTTGCATTTGCACATTCCGGAGAACTTCTTAGTTACCTTTCTGATACTCATTCCCTTCACCTCCTTTCAACACCTCCCGGGCATAACATTGAAAAAGATCCGGCTGAAAAATATCCCCTTGGAGCTTAGCTCTAAAACGACATCCGCCCCTGCATTCTTCAATCTCGGGGCAGTTACAGGTTAGCTCTTTCAATTGGATTCGAGGGATCCTTTCCCAACAAACCCTGAGCCCCTCATCAATGGATCCCACTGGCTCCTCACTGAAGAGCCCACACTTTGCGACATTTCCATTTGTAAGTATAGCACAAAGATGAGCGCCACAGGTAGCATTTTTTTCTGAGTTGTGAAGCCCTCCCCCATAGCCATATTGGAGGTATGGGGCAGCCTCAGAAGGTGAAACCCAAATGTCTTTATTCTCCTCCATTCTCCCAGCGATACAGGGGATATCCACATTCCATTCTCCAATGTTTTTGGATTGCATCAAAGACGCCAATTTGTCGAACTCTTTAAGGTTTCTTCGATGAATCATCGTAGCGACTGAAACCCGGATATTTGCCTCCTGAAGATTGTCGATCGCTTGTAGAGTCTTCTCAAAAGTTTCTTCTCCCCGGATAGATTCGTGGCCTTCTTTCATCCCGTCCAAACTAATCTGAACCTCATGGACACGAAGCTTTTTCGAAGTTTCTTTAGTAATCAAAGTGCCGTTAGAAAGCAAGATGGAACGAAACGGGTACTCTCTCAGAATCTCATTGATCTTCCAGAAATGGGGGTGGAGCAGGGGTTCTCCACCAGAGAGGAGAAGCCTTAGACCTTGAATCTCTTCAAATTCTTTTAATACCTTGAATATCTTTTCAAGAGGAAGATCTTGATGGAGACCATCTCCAATATAGCAG
>Ga0209286_1000120_pt1 | contig 16998 bp, 15 predicted proteins | sample PPLLak1March2015_2_FD_187250 | JGI IMG/M metagenome (GOLD analysis project Ga0209286, IMG submission 187250) | Freshwater sediment microbial communities from Prairie Pothole Lake near Jamestown, North Dakota, USA - PPLs Lake P8 Core (3) Depth... | ecosystem: Environmental > Aquatic > Freshwater...
GCGCGAGATTGTCGACCTGCTGCTCTCCGATCACCCGCTGCGCTGCGTCACCTGTGACAAGAGCGGCGGCTGCGACCTGCAGGCCCTTGCCTACGAGCTGGGTCTCTCTGAGAGCACGTACGACGTGGAAATCTCGCGCACGCTCTACCAGGATGACAATCCGATGTTTGTGCGCGACCACCAGTATTGCATCCTGTGCGGCAAGTGCGTGCGCGTGTGCGATGAGATTGTTGGCGCCTCGGCCATCGAGATGTCGGGACGAGGCTTCACCAGCCACGTGGCGACGCCCTTCGATTGGCCGATGGCTGATAGCACCTGCGTCTTCTGTGGGAACTGCGTGCAGGTTTGCCCGACGGCGGCGTTGATGCCGCGCAGCCGGATCGGGCAGGGTCGCGAGTGGGAGCTGACACACAAGGACACCGTATGCGGCTACTGCGGCGTCGGCTGCCGCATCGACTTCGCCCTGCGCGACAACGCCATCTTGTACGCGCAGGGCACACCCGAGGCACCGGTCAACGGCGAATTCCTGTGCGTCAAAGGGCGTTTCGGCTGGGACTACGCCGCCAGCCCCGATCGGCTGACCCGGCCGCTGATCCGGCGTGACCTGGCGCACCAGCTCGGCCTAACCTCGCAGCCGTGGGAGATGCCCGATACCTCCGTCCTGGACGCTCGGCTGGCCGAGGACGCCTTTCTTCCGGTCGAGTGGGACACGGCGCTTGACCTGGTGGCGGATCGGCTGGCCAGGACGGTCAAGGAACACGGGCCGGACGCCGTCGCCGGACTGACTTCGGCGCGCTGCACCAACGAGGACAACTACCTCTTCCAGAAACTGATGCGCGCCTCCCTCGGCACCAACAACATCGATCACTGCGCCCGGCTGTGCCATTCTTCCACGGTGACCGGTCTGGTCAACACGTTCGGCAGCGGCGCGATGACCAACGCCATCCGCGAGATCCGCCATGCGGATTGCATCCTGATCACCGGATCCAACACGGCCGAGTCACATCCGGTGATCAGCTACGAGGTGATCCGGGCGGTCAAGCGCGGCGCGACCTTGATCGTGATCGACCCGCGCCGCATTCCGTTGGTGCGTCACGCCTCGCTCTTCCTCCAGGTCACGCCGGGAGCCGACATCTATGTCTTTCTCTCGATGATGAATGTGATCCTGCGCAACGGCTGGGCCGACGCCGAGTTCATCGCCGGGCGCACCGAGGGCTTCGAGGAATTCGTCTCCGGCGTCGAGGACTTCCGGCCCCAGGTGGCGGCCCTGGCTTCAGGCGTTCCGGCGGAGTTGATCGAGAAGGCCGCCGAGATGTATGCCCTGGGCAAACGCCAGCAAGGCAACTCGGTGTATCCCGAGGCGCGCGGGCATTCGACAATCCTGTACGCCATGGGCGTGACCCAGCGCTCGATCGGCACCCAGGTCGTGATGTCGCTGGCGAACCTATCGATGATGTGCGGGCAGATCGGCAAACCGTCGACCGGGGTCAACCCCCTGCGCGGCCAATCCAATGTGCAGGGCGCCTGTGACCTGGGCGGATTGCCGAACTACCTGCCCGGGTACCAACTGGTGACCGACGACACCAAACGCAAGGACGTCGCCGCGGCCTGGGGCGTGGAGTCGCTGCCGGCCGAGGACGGCCTGACCGTGGTCGAGATGATGCGCGAGGCCGAGGCCGGCAACGTGCGGGCGATCTATGTCATGGGCGAGAATCCGATGCTTTCGGATCCGAACCTGTCGCACGTCGAACACAGCCTGCGCGCGCTGGATTTCCTGGTGGTGCAAGACATCTTCTTGAGTGAGACCGCCCAGCTGGCGCACGTCGTGCTGCCGGCGGCTTCCTGGCTGGAAAAGGACGGGACGAAGACCAACACCGAGCGCCGCGTACAACTGCTGCAGCCGGTCCTGCCTTCCCCCGGGGAGGCGCGGCCGGACTGGAAGATCATCTGCTCGCTCGGCCAGCGGCTGGACCAGGCGCTGGGCGTGGCCCGCGCCCCCGAGTTCTGGGACTTCGGGTCGAGTGCCGAGGTGCTCGACGAAGCCCGCCTGGTGACCCCGATCTACCGCGGCATCCGTCAGGCGCGCCTGGGAAAGCAGGGCCTGACCTGGCCCTGCCCGGCCGAGGATCACCCCGGAACGCCGATCCTGCACACCCAGGCCTTCTCGCGCGGCAAGGGTCACTTTGCCCCAATCGAAGCCCAATCGCCCGCCGAACTTCCGGATGATGACTACCCGTTGATCCTGACCACCGGCCGATCGCTCTACCACTACCATACCGGGACGATGACCCGCCGCAGCGAAGCCCTCTCCTGGCGCGACCCGCGCGGCCACGCCGAAATTAATACTGCCGACGCTGCACGGCTCGGCATCCGGGACGCAGGCCCGGTTGTCATCGCCAGCCGGCGCGGCCAGGTGCGTACCCAGGCGCGTGTCGGCAACCGAGTGCCGCCGGGGGTTGTCTTCCTCGCCTTTCACTGGCGCGAGGCCCCGGCCAACCTGCTCACGCAGGACTTCGCTCTCGATCCGCAGGCGAAAATCCCGGAGTACAAGGTCTGCGCGGTCAAGCTGGAGGCGCCCAAGCGCGGCCGGGGCTGAGCCGCTCGATCCCCCGCCTCCCTGCGCCTCAAGAGCAATCGGGCGGCCGGCGCCTCGTCCCTGGCGCCGGCCGCCCTCTTTCGTGCCAGGAGCCCGCTTGCGCCCGGCGTCCGGCGCTTCCCACATCCCAGCCGAGCGTCGGGCTCATCCTCGCGGCGGCAGTGTCTGGGCTGACGATTGCGGAATGCGGACTTGTCTGATACAAATTCGGGCGGACTGGGATGATCAGGCGGGGCGGTGACGCCCTGCGGTGTTCTCGGTTCTCCCGAACATCTGCCGAAGCAGGACCTCGCCATCTGGTGACTTCCGCCGAGTTCGATCCGCAAGCCCTCCATGTGTGGCTGGCGCAGCAGCCCAGAGCCGATCGATCTCAGCTGCTGCCGATGCTGATCGAGGCCCAGCGCCAGTATGGATTCCTCAGTGAACCGGTGCTGACTGCGGTCAGCCGGGCCCTGCGCGTCCCTCTGGCCGAGATCCATGGCGTGGTTCGCTTCTACAGCCTGCTCTATGACCGGCCGACGGGCAGGACGATCGTGCGGGTCTGCACCAGCCCGCGCTGCGCCCAGGCCGGCGGTGAAGAAGTGCTGCGGGAGGTGTGCCGCCATCTGGGGGGGCAGCCGGGTGAACCGCTGGCCGACGGTGCTTTCGAGGTCGAAGAGGTCCCCTGCCTGTGTCTGTGTGATCACGCGCCAGCCGCCCTGCATGGGGATTTGCCTGTGGGTCACCTATCCCAGGTGGCCGCAGAAGTGTGGCTGGCTGAACCCCAGGAGATCGGCCTGGGGCACATCGGGGGACCGTTGCGTCGTCTGACAGCCCGCTGCCGAGAGGGCGGATCGGCGAGTCTGGCGGACTACCGTGCCGAAGGCGGATTCTCGGGGTTGGAGCACGCGCTCCGCAAGCTCACCCCCGCCGGGGTGATCGAGCAAATTACCGCTTCCGGGCTGGAGGGGCGCGGCGGCGCCGCCTTCCCGACAGGGCAGAAGTGGAAGTTGGCGGCTTCCTCGCCGGCCGACCGGCGCTTCGTGGTGTGTAACGGCGACGAGTCAGAGCCGGGGACATTCAAGGACCGGCTGCTGCTCGAAGGGGACCCCTGGGCCGTGCTGGAGGGGATGGCGCTCGCCGGATATGCCACCGGCGCGGCGCAGGGCTACCTGTATGTCCGCGGCGAGTACCCGCGCGCCCAACGCATCCTGAAAGCCGCCATCCGCGAAGCACAGCTAGCGGGTTACCTCGGGGAGAACATTCTGGGATCTGGTTTCCATTTCGACGTGGAGTTACGCTCGGGGGCCGGGGCATATATCTGCGGCGAAGAGACCGCCCTGCTCGAGTCGCTCGAGGGCAAGCGCGGCCTGCCTCGTCTGAAGCCTCCTTACCCGGTGACTCATGGACTGTTCGGCCGGCCCACCGCCATCAACAACGTCGAGACGTTGTGCGCTGCCGCGTGGATCCTGGCCCACGGCGCGGGCGCCTTCGCCGCCGTCGGCACACCCGATTCGCCCGGGACGAAGCTGTTCTGCCTGTCTGGGGATATCGCTCTGCCAGGAACGTATGAACTTGCATTCGGGACCACGATGCGCGAGCTGCTCGCCATGGCGGGAGGGGTGACGGGCGAACTGCAGGCGGTGTTGTTGGGCGGCGCCGCCGGCGCCTTCGCCGGGCCGGAGGTGCTTGAGCTCCCTCTCAGCTACGATGGTTTCCGTCAGGCCGGACTGCCGCTCGGCTCGGGCGTGATCATGGTCTTGAACCACGAGCGCGACCTGCGGCAGACCTGCTTGCAGCTCTCCCGTTTCTTCGCCCATGAGTCCTGTGGTAAGTGCTTTCCTTGCCAGCTCGGCACACAGCGCCAGATGGAGATCATGCAGCGGGGGGTCAACGGCACGCTCACGCAAGGGGATCTCGAGGCGCTTGAGGATGTGGTCTACACCATGACGCACACTTCGATCTGTGGACTGGGGGCTACCGCCGGCTCGGCGATCCAATCGGCGCGCATCCGTTGGCCGGAGCTGTTCCGGCCGGGAGCCGGCTGACCGATGCGGCGCGACGACGAAGCGCTGGTCGGTCCGGGCGCGGTGCCCGCCCGCTGGGCGGAATTTCGCGGCGACTGGTCCGCCGTGGAGGCCGAGGTCATCCAGGAAGTTCTGCTGACGTTGTACGTCAACGGGCGCGAGCTGGCGAGCATCATGTGCTCGCCGCGCGATCAGGACTACCTGGCGCTGGGCTTCCTCAAGAACGAGGGACTGATCGGTGATCTGTCGGAGCTGCAGGCGCTCACCATCAGCCGCAATGGATGCTGTGTCGACGTTTGGCTGGACCACGCCGTGCTGTCACCGACGCGTGTGGTGATCACTTCTGGTTGCGGCGGTGGGATCACGTTTGATGATCCGGCTGTCGGGGTGGAGCCGTTGCGGGAGACGACGACGATCACACCGGCGCGGCTGTTCCAGCGCTTCAACGAACTCCATCTTCCGGACAGCCTGCATGCGCGCGCCAGGGGCGTGCACGCTGCCGGATTGACCGACGGTGAGCGGATTCTGGCGATGGCCGAGGATGTCGGTCGGCACAACACACTCGACAAGTTGCGAGGCGTGTGCCTGCTGCAGGGTATCCCCACCCGTGGGCGCATCCTGTTGGCGACGGGGCGGGTCTCCTCCGAAATGTTGCGCAAGGGCGCGCTGATGGGCTGCCCGATCATCGCCTCGCGCAACTCCCCCACTTCGATGTCGGTGGCGATGGCGGAGGCCTGGAACATCACCCTGGTCGGGTATGTGCGTCAGGGTTCGCTGCGCGCCTATGCCCACCCTGAGCGCCTCGGGGCAGATGGATCGATCCCCCTGCCAGGGCCGCTTCGACATGAGGCAGGGGACCTCCAGGCCAGGCAAGGCCGTAGCCAAGTATGACGGAGCACATCGAGCTGACGGTTGATGGGCGCCCCGTGACGGTGCAGGCCGGGGAAACGCTGCTCGAAGCGGCGCGGCAGGCGGGGGTGGAAGTCCCGGTGCTGTGCTACTTTGCCCATACGACGTCCAATGGCCTGTGCCGCATGTGCGTGGTCGAGGTCGAGGGCGCCCGCGGCCTGCAGGCAGCCTGCGTCACCCCCGCCCGGCCCGGGGCCGTCGTGCGCACCGACACGGCAGACGTCTTGCGCGTACGGCGGACCCTGCTGGAATTGCTCGCCTCTGCCGTCGATCTATCGGAGGCACCCGATCTGCAGCGCCTGATCGCCACCTACGGCGCCCGCCCGGAGCGGTTCGACTGGGGCGATCGGCGTCAGCCCGAGTTGATCGACGACAACCCGATGTACATCCGTGATTATGCCAAGTGCGTGCTGTGCTGGCGCTGCGTGCAGGTGTGTGCCGAAGACGCACAGTACACCTTCGCCATCGACTTTGCCGGCCGCGGCTTCCACACCCGCATTGCCACCTTCTTCGATCAGCCGATGACCTCGACGACATGTGTCTTCTGCGGTCAGTGCATCGGTGTGTGCCCGACCGGCGCATTGAAGGGGAGGCGCGAATACTTGATCAGCCAGGGTGTGGATCCGGATGAAACGCTGGCTGAGCCTCGGAAAGCCCGTCGGCGCGGGCGAAAGGACGCCCCGGCGGCGTCTTGAGGCGTGCGCGCCCCAGCCTAGTGGCTTCGAGGCGTTGTGGGCGGGGAACAAACCCCGGCACCTGCCAGCCAGCGCGATGCATCGCTTTGGATGGGCTGGCCCAGCTGGAGGTGTCGGGCGCCTCAGGCTGAGGCAGAAATCTCAAGATCCCACGCGGCGAGCGGGGCAAGCTGCGAGGCTGCGGTGAGGTCAAGCTGGAGCGGGGTGACCGAGACGCAGCCATTGCGCAGTGCCCAGAAATCCGTGCCTTCCTCCAGCACCCCGGTGGGGGCCTCGCCTCCGATCCAGTAGTACGGACGCTGACGAGGATCCGCCCGGCGAACGAGTGCATCGCGGTAGATGCGCAGGCCCAGCCGGGTCACCTGTACGCCGCGCATCTCTTCCAGCGGCAAGTAGGGCACGTTGAGGTTGAGCAGGACGCCTTTCGGCAGCCCCCGCTTGACCGTTTCGGCGACCAGGATTCGCGCAACCTGCGCTGCGGGAACGTAATCCAGTGGATCGGTGAATCCTTCAGGCGAGTCGACCGAAACTGCCACCCCGGGCAACCCAGCGATGGCCGCCTCCATGGCGGCGGTCACGGTTCCCGAGTAGGTGATGTCATGGCCGATATTGGCGTGGGGGTTGATGCCGGAGACGACGAAGTCGATCGGGCTAGGGAGCAGGCCAAGCACGGCCAGTGCAACGCAGTCGGAGGGTGCGCCGTCGGTGGTGTGCGCCGGCAGGCCATTCTGCAGGCGGGTGTCCCACACGCGCAGCGGTCGGTGCATGGTCTTGACGTGGCCGGAAGCCGACCAGTTGCGGTCCGGCGCCAGCACGGTCAGCTCGCCCAGTCCGTCCAGGGCCTCGGCCAGCGCCAGCAAACCGGGTGCGCCGATGCCGTCGTCGTTCGTAACCAGGATATGCATGGAAGGCTAAGCCTCGGGAGGCCGTATTGTACCTGAGCCGGCAGTCCTCTTGAATACCCGGGCCTGGGTGGATTACACTGCCATCCGAGAATCGAAGGTGCGGGTGGGTTCATGGCTGCAAGACGATTGAGGTCGCTTGTTGGGTGGGGTTGTCTGCCGGCCCTGCTCGCACTTTCCTGCAACCTGACCCCGCAGCCAACGCCGATGCCTGGCGCGCCAACGACGTCAGCGGGCGAAAGCTCGCAGGCGCTCAGCCTGGGTGAGCTGGCGCGCGCGGCCGTTCAACTGCAGGCGCTGGTCTCGCAAGCCGGTGCGCAGGCTGTCGTTTGGACCGGCTCGGGGACCTTGATCTCTGCGGATGGATTGATCCTGACCAACGCCCATGTGGTCGACAACCGCAGCGGCGAGTACGAGCAGCTCGGCGTCGCAGTGCTGGACCGCACCGACCGGGCGCCGCAGCTCAGCTATCTGGCGGAGGTCGCCGCTGTGGACTACGGACTCGACCTGGCCGTCGTGCGCATCGTCAGTGACCTGGATGGCGCTCACGCCCAGCTGCAGCTCCCGTTTGTTCAGCTTGGGGACTCCGACCAGGTGGAGATCGGGGATCGAATTCGCATTCTGGGCTATCCCGGGATCGGCGGCGATACCGTCACCTTCACCGAGGGTGCCATCAGCGGATTCACCAGCGAGCGCGGCATCGACGGACGGGCCTGGCTGAAGACTGACGCCACGATCACCGGGGGGAACAGCGGGGGCATGGGCCTCAACCAACAGGGCGAGCTGGTCGCCATCCCGACCACCCTGGGATCGGGTGCCGAAGACGGGGGGCTGGCCGATTGCCGCCAGCTGGTCGATACCAATCGCGATGGCGTGGTGGATTCCGAGGACACCTGCGTCCCGCTGGGGGGTTTCATCAACGCGCTGCGCCCGGTGGCGCTGGCAACACCCCTGATCCAAGCTGCCCGCCAGGGTGAGCGCTATGTGCAGGGTGACCTGCCCCCGGCTCAACAGGCGCAGGACCTCGATCTGACCCCCATCTCTCTGTCCAACATCGCGTTCTCCGAAGGGGTGGATGAGAACGACCAACCCCTGGGCTTGGGGTACGCCATGCCCACCGGCGTGAATGAGGTCTGCGCCTTCTGGGATTATGCGGGTATGTCGGATGGGATGACGTGGTCCAGCTACTGGTTCATCGATGGGGTATTGAGTGAAGGGGGCAGCAGCTTCGAGGATGTGTGGACCGGTGGCGCAGCCGGCAACTGGTGGGTGTGCATCCACAATGAGACCGGCCTCCCGGACGGGCTGTACGAGTTCGTCCTGGAGGTGGATGGCGAGCCGATGGCCGATGACTCGATCTTTGTCGACGGCGACCGTCGGATGGTTGAGTTGGTCCTGGAGAACGGATTCGCCACCGATCTATGCTTCGCGTTCCTCTCGCCCAGTGCGGCTCAGAATTGGGGCCCGGACCGCTTGGGAGCGGAGGAAGTGGTCGGGCCGGGTGACCGGCGTGCGTTCCCTGTGGCCAATGGGGAGTACGACCTGCGGATTCTGGACTGCGATGGCGAACTGCTGACGGAGGCCTACGGCGTTGAGCTGAGCGACGATCTGGCTTACACCGTCGCCCCGGACTGACCGGGCCGTGAGCCCGGCCAACCTGCCGGGAGAGGGCGCCGGCTCCATGACGTCCACGTGAGCATGACGACGGCCCGCCTCAGGCTCGTTTCTGAGAGCAGGGGTGGAGAGGCGCCGGATCCCGTCGCACGCGGCGCCGCCCCACCGACTCGATCGTCGTCGCTTCTGGCTGGCGCTGGTTCCTTCTGGGACTTCCCTTGGATAGCGGTGCTTGAGTCGGCCTGGGCCGTATTCTCGGGGGCTGCATCCGACAAGCGTCTCCATGGCGCTGCACAGTGACTCCCCGAGGCGTGCTGCCCCGCCCAGGCCGGGCGGCTGCGCGCAGCCGGCCTGCGCAGTGCCGCCAGAGCAGGCACAGCGAAACCACAGGTCCGGAGTATGGCGCGCCGTATGAGCGATGGATGGGCTCGCCTGCCTCCCTGACGCGTGGCGGTGGCCAGGGTCTCAGATCCCTGGGATCCAGCGAGCGCGCGTTGACTAGCGGGTGTGCGGCGTGATATGATTCGTGTGCCGCGCGAGCAGCCCCTATCATTCTCGCTGGTGCGCGGCCCCGGTTTCATTATCTGTCATTATTGGAACTTGCACGATGGCGCGGGACCGGCCGGCGCGCTCTGGAATCGCCGTCCGGAGAGCCTGCGGACAGATACGGCAGTCCCACCAGGGGCGGATGCCTGAACCGGGTATCCGCCCCTGGTGCTTGTGTTCCTGGAAGGAAGGTCGATGTGAGCGGCGATTTCATCGTGCGCCTGATCGGAATGGTGGTCTTGGCCATCGGCGGGATCTACCTGGGAACGTACCTGGGTGAGTTCGCCGGCGGGCTAGCCGAGCTGTGGGCGGCGGTGTTCGGTCTTCTGGGCGCGCTGATCGGCCTGGTGGTCACCCCGTATCTCACCACGCGCCCGGTGCGGTCGATCCGGCGCTCGGTGGCGCAGCTTTCGTCTCAGGGGATGCTGGCTGGCCTGCTGGGGCTGATCGTCGGCCTGATCGTGGCAGCGTTGGTCTCGTTTCCGCTTTCGCTGCTCCCCTCGCCGTTTGGCGAGATCCTCCCGTTCATCAGTGCGCTGCTCTTCGGGTACCTGGGAGTCTCCATCTTCTACCTGCGGCAGCATGACATCATGGGGCTGTTCCGCTTTCGCATGTCGTCGACCACCGATGAGGGGCGTGGCATGACGGCCGAGGGCCGCAGTGTGTTGCTGGACACGAGCGTCATCATCGATGGACGCATCGCGGACATTGCCCGCACCGGGTTCATCTGGGGGCCGATGCTGGTGCCATCCTTTGTCCTGCTCGAATTGCAGCACATCGCCGATTCGGCGGATAGCCTGCGCCGCCAGCGAGGGCGGCGCGGCCTGGACATCCTGAATCGTCTGCAGAAGGACAGCTCGATCGCCTTCCGCATCACCGATGTCGACGTCGAAGGCGTGCGGGAGGTCGACGACAAATTGGTGATCCTGGCCAAGCAGTTGCGCAGCCCGATTCTGACCAATGACTACAACTTGAATCGGGTCGCGGAGCTGCAGGGCGTGACCGTACTGAACATTAACGAGCTGGCGAATGCCGTCAAGGTGGTCTACCTGCCAGGCGAGAGCCTCGATGTTGAGTTGATCCAGGAGGGCAAGGAAAGCGGGCAGGGTGTCGGCTACCTCGACGACGGCACGATGGTCGTGGTTGAGAACGGGCGGGAGTATATCGGCCGGACGGTGCCGGTGGCGGTAACCAAAGTCCTGCAGACGGCGGCCGGCCGGATGATCTTTGCCCGGCCCGACGGCGCCTAGCGCCTGGGGAAGGTGGCTGGCGATGACCCTGACGATCTACAACACCCTGACCCGCAAGAAAGAGGTATTTGAGACGATCGAGCCCGGCAAGGTGCGCATGTACGTATGCGGGCCGACGGTCTACGATCGGGCGCATGTCGGCCATGCCATGTCGTCGGTGGTGTTTGACGTGATCCGCCGCTACCTGGAGTACCGCGGCTATCAGGTCCGGCACGTGATGAACTACACCGACGTGGAGGATAAGATCATTCGGCGCGCCCAGGAGCGCGGCGTGGATCCGGCCGAGCTTGCGCAGCAATACCTGCAGCAATACGACCGTCACCTGCGCGAGCTTAACGTCCTGCCGGCCACGCTGAACCCGCGCGCTTCGCAGGAGATCGAGCAGATCATCGCCATGGTTCAGGCGCTGCTGGAGCGCGGGTATGCCTATCCCGTCCAGGGGGACGTCTATTTCCGCGTGGCGCGCGATCCAGACTATGGGAAGCTGTCGCGGCGGAAGCTGGAGGATATGCGCGCCGGCGCCCGGCTCGAGGTCGATCCGCGCAAGGAGGATGCGGCGGATTTCGCTCTTTGGAAGGCCGCCAAGCCCGGCGAGCCAGCGTGGGACAGCCCCTGGGGGCGCGGCCGCCCCGGCTGGCATATCGAGTGCTCGGCAATGAACTTGCGCTAGCTGGGCGAGCAAATCGACATCCACGGCGGTGGGAACGATCTGGTCTTCCCGCATCACGAGAACGAGATTGCCCAGACCGAGAGCCTGACCGAACGGCCCTTCGCTCGGTATTGGATCCACAATGGCATGCTGCAGCTGGGCGGCGAGAAGATGTCCAAGTCGCTCGGCAACCTGATCACCATCGACGAATTCCTCGAGCGGCATAGCTCGGACGTATTCCGCATGGCGGTGCTCAACTCGAGCTACCGCGGCCCGCTGACTTTCACCGAGGCCGTCCTGGAGCAGGCCGAGAGTGCCCTCGAGCGGCTGCATAGCGGGCTGCGGCCGGGGGCCGAGCCGGCCTTGGCTTCCTCGCCGGCCAGCCAGACGCTGGACATCAAGGTGCGAGAAGGGGTCGGCGGGTTTGAGGCCGCCATGGACGACGACTTCAACACTGCCGGCGCGCTCGCCCAGCTGTTCGAGCTGGTGCGGGCGATCCACCAGGCGCGCGACGCCGGAGCCGAGACGGCTGCGATTGGGGAGGCACAGTCTACTTTGCGGCGGCTGGCCGGTGTGTTGGGTTTGCGGCTGGAGCGAGCGGAGGCCGGTGTGTCCACGCTCGCCCCATTGGTGGAACTCCTGATCGAACTGCGCCAGGATCTGCGCAAGGCTGGCCAGTACCCGCTGGCTGACCGCATCCGAGAGCGGCTGACGGAGCTGGGTATCGTGCTTGAGGACGGCAAGCAGGGCACGACCTGGCGCATGGGCTGACCCGGGGTGAGTGGCGCACGCGAGTGGCTTGGCGGCCGCAATGCCGTGGCCGAGGTGATGCGCGCCGGCCGCCGCCAGGTGCGCCGGCTGTGTGTGCTGCAGACGGCCGAGCGCCGAGGCGTCCTTGACCAGTTGGTGCGGACGGCCCAGGCGGGGTCCGTGCCCATCGAGTTCGTGCCGCGGGCGATCCTCGACACGCTGAGCCCGCACCATCAGGGGGTTGCCGCCGAGGTCGATCCGTATCCCTACGTCGACCTGGACGAGATCTTCGGCCTGGCGGCGCAGCGCCAGGAGCCGCTGTTCATCCTGCTGCTGGACATGATCCAGGATCCGCAGAACCTGGGTAGCCTTCTGCGCAGCGCGGAGGCGGTTGGGGTGCATGGAGTGGTGATTCCGCCCCGCAGGTCGGCGGGAATCACCGAAGCTGTCGTACGGGCGTCCGCTGGCGCCTGCGAGCACATCCTGTTGGCGCACGGGAACCTGGTGCAGGCGATCGAGGCGATCCAGCGCCAAGGGGGCTGGGTGTATGGGCTGGAGGCCGGGCCGCAGGCCCTTCCCCTGGGCCAGGTGCCCCTGACCGGCGCCCTCGGCCTGGTGGTCGGCAACGAAGGCGAGGGCATGCGGCGGCTGGTTCGTCAGGCCTGCGACCACCTGGTGCAGCTGCCGATGCGGGGCCGGGTGGCTTCACTGAATGCCGCCGTCGCCGGCTCGGTGGCGCTGTACGCCGTGCTGGCGGCCAGGCAGGCAGCGGACCAGCCGCCGGGCCAGATTGACGCTCGCGGCGAAACCTGATACACTGCCCGGCCGGCGGAATCCCGTTCTGGTACAATGAAATCGCGCCGGCTGGTGGGGCGCGTTTTTCTCGTAGCGCCGACGTAGCTCAACGGGAGAGCAACCGCCTTGTAAGCGGTAGGTTACGGGTTCGATCCCCGTCGTCGGCTCTCGAGAGCGGCACCCTGGGGGATTTGGGTTCGACCCGGTGGGGGTGCGAGCGGAACGACCGGGAGACATGGGCGGTTACCCAAGTGGCCAAAGGGGGCTGACTGTAAATCAGCTGGCGGACGCCTTCGGAGGTTCGAATCCTTCACCGCCCACTGTAGGAGCTGTCAGCAGTCAGCGATCAGCAATCAGCCATGCGGGCCTTACGGTTTGGCCGGGCTGAAAGCTGACCACTGAGCGCTGACGGCCGATCGCCCTCATAGCTCAGACGGTAGAGCACACCCTTGGTAAGGGTGGGGTCATGGGTTCAAATCCCATTGAGGGCTCTGGCCAACGCGATCCGAAGCATCTGACCTGACGGCAAGGAGACGGCAATCATGGGCAAGCAGAAGTACGAGCGCACGAAGCCGCACATGAACGTGGGGACGATGGGGCACATTGACCACGGGAAGACGACGCTGACGGCGGCGATCACGAAGTACTGTGCGATGAGGGGGCAGGGGGAGTTCCGGTCGTTTGATTCGATCGACAATGCGCCGGAAGAGCGCGAGCGCGGGATCACGATCGCCATTGCCCATGTGGAGTACGAGACCGAGAAGCGGCATTATGCCCACGTGGACATGCCGGGACACCGGGACTACATCAAGAACATGATCACGGGTGCGGCGCAGGTGGACGGGGCGATTCTGGTGGTGGCGGCGCCGGACGGGCCGATGCCGCAGACGCGGGAGCATGTGCTGCTGGCGCGGCAGGTGGAAGTGCCGGCGATCGTGGTGTATCTGAACAAGGTAGACATGATGGACGATCCGGAGCTGCTGGAGCTGGTGGAGCTGGAGCTGCGGGAGCTGTTGACGGGGTACGGGTTCCCTGGGGACGAGACGCCGATCGTGCGCGGGAGTGCGTTGAAGGCGTTGGAGTCGAAGAGCACGGACGTCGAGGCCGAGGAGTACGCCAGCATCAAGGAACTGCTGCGGGTGGTGGACGAGTACATTCCGCAGCCGGTGCGGGAGACGGACAGGCCGTTCATGATGTCGGTGGAGGACGTATTCTCGATCAAGGGCCGGGGGACGGTGGTGACGGGGCGGATTGATCGGGGGAAGGTCAAGACGGGGGACAACGTTGAGATCGTGGGTCTGCGGGACGAGGTGATGACGTCGGTGGTGACCGGGGTGGAGATGTTCCACAAGACGCTGGACGACGGGCAGGCGGGGGACAATGTAGGACTGCTGCTGCGCGGGATCGAGCGGACGGATGTGGAGCGGGGTATGGTGGTTGCGGCGCCGAAGTCGATCACGCCGCACAAGAAGTTCTATGCGCAGGTATACGTGCTGACGAAGGACGAGGGTGGGCGGCACAAGGCATTCTTCACGGGGTACCGGCCGCAGTTCTTCATCCGGACGATGGATGTGACGGGGACGATTGCGCTGCCGGAGGGGGTGGAGATGGTGATGCCGGGGGACGATGTGAAGATGACGGTGGAGCTGATCACGCCGGTGGCGCTGGAGAAGGGATCGCGCTTTGCGATCCGCGAAGGCGGCCTGACGGTCGGTGCCGGCGCCATTACCGAGATCCTGGAATAGTGGAGACGGTGTCGCCGCGACATCGTTTCTAGAAGGCACCCATGGCGAAGAAAGACACTCGACCTGTGACGACCCTGGCCTGCACGGAGTGCCAGGAGCGCAACTATACGACCGAGAAGAACCGGCGCAATGACCCGGGCCGCATTGAGTTCAAGAAGTACTGCCCGCGCTGCCGCAAACATACGCTGCATCGCGAGACCAAGTAGGGGCGAAGCCCGGCTTCGCCCACAGAGGCCAGTAGCTCAATTGGCAGAGCACCGCTCTCCAAAAGCGGGGGTTGTGGGTTCGATTCCTGCCTGGCCTGCCTGATCGGTGAGTGACGGGCAATTGCCCGAGCGGCAAAACGGAGAGCAGCCACGTGGCGAAGGCACAGGTCGTCAAGAAACAACCGAATCGGATCGTCCGCTACTTGCACGAGAGCAACGCCGAGTTGCGCAAGGTCAAGTGGCCGACGCGCCAGGAAGCGCGCCAGCTGACGATTCTGGTGCTGGTGGTCGTGGCGATCTCGAGCGCAGTGCTTGGCGCGCTGGACTACGCTTTTTCCAAGCTGGTCGGCTGGATCCTGACGCTGGGAGCATGACAGACTCCATGGAAGAGCATGAGGGGCGGGAGCCCGAGGCGACCGAAGCGGTCGAAGCTGCCCAGCCGGAGATCGAGGCGGCCGAGTCGGCGCTGAGCGCGGAAGCAGCGGAGCCGGCCCAGGCCGAGGTGCAGGTTCCGGAGGCACAGCCTGAGAGCGAGCCGGTGACCGACGCCGCGCCTGTGGCGCCGATGGAGGCCGCCCGTAGCCTGGAGCTCTCGGACGACGAGGTCGGTCGGCTGGCCGAGGGGTAGCGGCCGAGGGTTGTCGCGCCCAGCGTAAGTCAGATGATCCCCTCACCGGCTGAACCGGTGGCCGAGAGCGAGCCCCCGCCGGCAGACGAGCCCGACGACGGCCGGCGCTGGTACGTGGTGCACTGCTACTCAGGCTACGAGAACAAGGTGCGCCACAACCTGGAGCAGCGCATCGAAAGCATGGGCATGAAGGGGAAGATCTTTGACGTGGTTGTACCCACGGAAGAGGAGCTCGAGGTGCGGGACGGCAAGCGCCGCACCGTGGAGCGCCGGGTGTTCCCGGGGTACATCCTGGTCCAGATGGTGATGAGCGAGGAGCCCTGGTACGTCGTGCGCAACACGCCAGGCGTGACCGGTTTCGTGGGCATGGGCAACGAGCCGACGCCGCTGCGGCCGGAGGAAGTGGCCCAGATCGTCAAGCGCATGGAGGCCGAGGCCCCGCGGGTGAAGGTCACGTTCAAGACGGGTCAGAAAGTGCGCATCATTGACGGTCCCTTCAATGACTTTATTGGGACGGTCGATGCCCTCGATATGGAGAAGGCCAAGGTGCGCGTGATGGTGTCGTTCTTCGGGCGCGAGACGCCCGTGGAGTTGGATTTCCTGCAGGTCGAGAAGGCCTGAAGCCGGGCGGTCGAGCCCGGGTGGCAGGGCAGTCTGAACTGCCCGTTAGGACCACACAAGGAGCATACCCGTGGCAAAGAAGATCAAAACTGTTGTGCGCCTGCAAATCGAGGCAGGCAAGGCGAACCCTGCGCCGCCCATCGGCCCGGCCCTGGCGCCGCACGGGATCAACCTGATGGTGTTCTGCAAGGAGTACAACGCACGGACTTCGTCCAAGCCGGGCGAGATCATCCCGGCCGAGATCACCATCTACACCGACGGGTCATTCACCTTCATCCTGAAGACGCCGCCGACGCCGGTGCTGCTGCGCAAGGCCGCCGGGCTGGACAAGGGCTCGGCCGAGCCGAACCGCATCAAAGTGGGCAAGGTCACGCGCCGGCAGATCCAGGAGATCGCCGAGGTCAAGATGCGCGACCTGAATGCCAACGACCTGGAGGGCGCTATGCGCCAGATCGAGGGCACGGCCCGCAACATGGGCATCCTGGTCGAAGGCTGAAATTGTGTGGGAGGGCCGCTGCGTCGGCCCGCTGGCACCACAAGGAGAAGCGATGGCAAAGCACGGCAAGAAATACGATCTGGCAGCAAGCAAGGTCGAGAAGGACAAGGACTACGAGCCGCGTGAAGCCCTGCGGCTAGCGCGCGAAACCTCGTACACAAAGTTCAGCGGGACCATCGAGGTGCACATGCGGCTGGGCGTCGATCCGCGCCACGCCGAGCAGCAGGTGCGGGATACCGTGATGCTGCCACACGGCCTGGGCAAGGCGGTGCGGGTGGTGGCCTTCGCCGAGGGCGATGGCGCCCGGATCGCCACCGACAGCGGAGCAGACTACATTGGCGACTCGGAGATGATTGAGAAGATCAAGGGCGGCTTCACCGACTTCGACGCCACCGTCGCCACCCCGGAGATGATGGGCAAGATCGGCAAGACCGGCCTGGGCAAGATCCTCGGCCCGCGCGGGCTGATGCCGAACCCCAAGGCGGGGACCGTTGTGCCGGCGGAGGATCTGCCGCGTGTGATCAAGGAGCTCAAAGCGGGGCGCGTCGAATTCCGCGTCGACCGTACCGGTAACCTGCACGTGCCGATCG
>Ga0209286_1000123_pt1 | contig 16885 bp, 12 predicted proteins | sample PPLLak1March2015_2_FD_187250 | JGI IMG/M metagenome (GOLD analysis project Ga0209286, IMG submission 187250) | Freshwater sediment microbial communities from Prairie Pothole Lake near Jamestown, North Dakota, USA - PPLs Lake P8 Core (3) Depth... | ecosystem: Environmental > Aquatic > Freshwater...
GAGGTCGTTTGGATTGATTCCCCTTCCCTTTGCCCAGCGGCCGTAGGCCTTATGACCTTGACCATAAGGAATATGAATACACTTCGGATCCGTCCCAGGGAAAAGTCTTGCCTTTGCTTTCAACTTCCCGGTCTTCGATTCCACCCAGATAAAATCCCCGTCTTCAATCCCCATCGATTTTGCTGTCTCTGGGTTGATTTCAACCCAGGCATCCCATCTCTCCTTTAGATGGGGGCCGAAGATTTCCTGAAGGAAGGGCTGATTGGCTCCTCTCCCTTCTGCCGTCGTCATCAATTTGTAGTGAATTAAATGGAAAGGATACTCTTTCTCTTCTCCAATGGACCGGGGCTTTTCAAAATGAGGAAGGAAAACTTTATCTCCTCTCGCCTCAATCTTTAATTCCATGAGGATCTGGTCCCTTCCCTTTGAGCTCTTCTTTGATGCATCCCCCAGTCCTTGTTCCATCGCAAGCGAATAGAACTCAAATTTTCCTGAGGGTGTTTTGAACCTCTTTCTCCATTCACCAAAGGGATAAAATGATTCCCACCAGCCCCCTCGATCGATTAGGGTCTTCCAGAACTCTTCAAAATCGTTTGTCTGAATAGAACCCCTTTTCGACGCAAAAACTCCCCTAACAGCATCCTTCAGGGCTTCTTGAAAATCTTTCCAGGGAAAAGATTTTGCGACAGCCCCACCTAAGCTTCTTGCCATCTGAATAATCACATCACCTGTATTGCGGGTATCGTAAAGAGGCTTCTCAAGCACCGGACTTCGCAATCCGAACATCGGGAATCCCAACCCTGGTTCTACATGATCATCCTGCCACCGCTCCAAATAGGTTCCGTCGGGCAGAACAAGATCAGAATACAAGGTCGTTTCATCCATGAAGGGTGAGAAACTAACGATCAACGGAATTTTATCTAAGGCCCCTCGAAATCTTTCAGGCTCTGGAAGGCTGAAAAGCGGATTGGTGTAGTAGAGGAAGAGGATTTCGACAGGATAGGGTTTCCCTTTCTGAACCTGCTCCGGGAGAATGTAAGGAACTTCATCCGCGAAGGGGAAAGGTATGCTTCCAGCTCCATCGATTCGAGGCTGAGAAAACCCTTTTTCCGCCAGCCCATCTTTTTCTATAGGAGGCCATTTTTGAAACGGTGGTCGCCTTTGGAGGAGCAGACCTCCTCGACTATCTATGGACCCGACCAGAGCATTCAGGCTATCGATGGCCATCTGGGAATAGGTTCCATTGGTCTGCATGCCAACCCCTCTCCCCGAGATGGCAATGGAAGGCCGGTGTGATGAAAATTCCTGGGCAATCTGAACAATCGTTTCCTCGGAAATCCCTGTCAGAGACGAAACCTGTTTTGGAGAATATTCTTTGAGCACGAGGGTCTTAAAACCCATATGGGTCTTTCCGTCTCCTCCCCCCCAATCTTCAAATCCAAATGTATGGTTCCCAACGAAGTCCTTATCATATTTCTTCTCTGTGATGATCCAGTGAGCAATTCCGAGGGCAAGGGCACCGTCAGTCCCCGGATAGATTGGGACCCACTGATCGGCCTTCGATGCGGTCACAGAGAATCGAGGTTCAATCTGAACCAACTTCCCTCTGATCCCAGGTCTTCCTCTTCTCAGGTATCCGTAACCCCAGAGATTTCGAAGGGAGGGCCTCGATGCCTCAAGAAGGCTGGCTCCGAAGGAGAGAACATAGTTGACTTCCTCCCAGTGAATCGGAAGAAAGTCCCTCACCCCCATGGTGAAGAAATGACCCTTCAGAATTCCTTCAGAACCTCTCGCAGGGTTTCCAAGGTGATTGGGAGAACCATAAGCCTCCATGAATCGCGCCATCAAATCAGCCATATGACCTCGATACCGGCCTCCCATCACCACAAGACTTTGAGGTCTTCCGTTCTGGCGCAGATCTTTTAGCCTCTCCGTGATAAGGCCAATCCCTTCCTCCCAAGAAATCTTTTCCCAATCCCCATCTCCTCTCTTACCTTTCCTCTTTAAAGGGTGGCGAATTCGATCTGGATCGTAGAGAACTTGAAGCCCGGACTGTCCTTTTGGGCAAAGCCGACCCTTATTGATCGGGTAATCTTTGATCCCCTCCAATTTGACTGGCCAATGCATGACGGACCGAATTCGGAGGCCACATCCACTGGGGCACTGAAGGCAAACGCCCGTTGACCAATATTCTTCATAGGGGATCCATTCCCCTTCCTTTGGAAGGGCGTGAAGAAGTTCATCGGGCAGAGCCATTCCAAAAGTGGCTGCCCCAATCATCTTCAGTAGGTTTCTTCGGGAGATCTTCATCGCTTCTAAACCCGCAGAGCGCCCCCCACCCTCTCCCTCCCCCTCGAGGGGGGAGGGTTGGGAGGGGGTGAACCCTCTGCGCTATGCCCTATGCTCTATGCGGTTCAGCTGGAGTGACACGTGTAACAATCAACACTTGCTCCTCTTTTTTCATGACAGTCCAGACACCACTCCATATAGTTTCGGTCCACCATCTTCACAGGCCTCTCTTTCACACCTGTGAGACCGTGACAGATGGAACAATCCACACCGCTCTGAATGTGAATCCAGTGCGGAAAGACGATATGTCTTGGAAGTTCATACATCCGCTTCCAAGGGATCTCCCTGCCTGCCTTCACATACTCAACAACTTTCAGCGCCTCCGGTCTCTTGCTCATTGCATCGGTGGAGTGGCAAGCGCGACAGAGTTCGATGTTGGGTATTCCTGCGGTACGATACCTTTCAACATACCGATGACAGAAAGTGCAGTTCAAGCCCGCTGCTTCTTTGTGATGAATATGATTGAAAAGAACGGGCTGATCGACGGATACCCAGGTATAAATGGGAAAGATTGAGAAGAAGACCTTTTTGGTCTGGACCTGAAATCGATGGTAGGCAATGATGGCAAGGAGGAAAATGAGAACCACTAAAGCGAGAAAACCTAACTTCCTCTTCATATAACCTAATGTATTTGATGGCGATTCAATCTGTCAAGAAGAAATCACCCCTCACCCCATCCCTCTCCCCAGCGGGGAGAGGGGAGGGTGAGGGGGGCTCTTGATTTAGGCCCTATGGAATGGTACATTTTGGGAAGGAGGATACGATGATTCTAAAAATACTTCTGGGTTTGGTTGTGGGTGGTCTTGCCGGGTTTAGCTTAAGCTTCCTCACCCGTTCCATCGGAAGTGCCTGAGCTCTCACGTGTAACCCTTATATCTCCATCCCATTGGGTGCTTTGGTAGGGTTACTCGTGGCCTTAGGGTAAGGCCTTTCTTAATTCGGATTGTGGAACGCGGATTGCGGAATAAACTTATGATTTCACGGAACCAAGAATGGTTATCTTATCCTCTATTCCGCATTCCGAAATCCGCACTCCGCCATGCACCATGTGAGGTGCATGGCAGCCCTGAACCTCACATGGTTCAGGGCGCATTCAGAAAATCAGAGTAGGTGATCCAAGGTAAGGAGGAACACTACCAGCAGGACATAAGCGTTGATGGAGTTGAAAGTGAGCCGAAGAGAAAATTCTGAATGATGACTTCTTAGAAGCATGAAAGCCTTCCATACCAGCCAGATTCCCGCAATCAAGAGACTCACCTGAACTGCATAGAAGTTCACCAAACCGAAAAGAGGAATCATCAAACAGGCTACAGCCGTGGCAAAGACCCATGTGAAAGTAATCCTTCTAAGTTGAGCCGGCGTGAAGATCCTCGTCAACGAAGGGAATCCAGCCTTCTCATAATCCCTTCCGAAATTTAGAAGAAGAAGCCAGAAATGGGGAATCTGCCAGATGAAAAAGAAGAAGGCGATAGCCAATATCTGGGGATCGAAAAGACGTCCTCCCCCGTGGACCCAACCCAATAAGGGTGGAATGGCCCCAACCAGTGCTCCGGGAATCACAGCAAAGGCAGTCTTTCTCTTGAGAAAAGTGTAGAGTCCATTGTACCAGAATAGGGCCAGGACTCCTAAACCGAAAGCGATTCCATTGGATCCTATAAGAAGAATGAATGCGCCCAGGAAAAGGAGGAAGAAGGCTATCTTCAGGGCAGTGGCTGGATCTAATCTCTGAGAAGGGATGGGGCGTCCCCGGGTTCTCTCCATCAATCGATCCCTCTGCCTCTCTTGATACTGGTTAAGAGCACAGGAACCACAGGCTAGAAAGAAGACTCCTGAGACGGCCGTCATCATTTCGCTGCTTAAACCCTGCTTCGCCAGGATGAAACCAGCGGAGGTGGAAAAGGCCGCGAAGAGAGCGATTCTGAATTTCGTCAGCTCTAAGATGATCTTCACCCAATGTTTCATAAGAAACCATTTTCTCATTCGATTCACTTCAATTCTTTTATATAAGTGATGATCCCCTCTAACTCCTCATCGGTGATCAAACCCTTTTGGGATGGCATGATGGGAGGAAAGCCCTTCACTAAATCCGCATTGGGCTCGATCAGGGACTTCTTCAGGTAGGCCTCGTCCGCCATCACCTGTCGCTCCTTTCCTTCAGTTAACACGGTGACCGTTTTCCCAAAGAGGCCTTTGACTGTTGGACCCACCAGGGGTGTTCCATCGACGCTATGACAAGCTCGGCATCCCTTCTCCTGGAAGAGCTGAATGCCACGGGAAGGAATCTTGGCAGCCCTCTCCTCGATCCCTTTCTGAAACCATTGATTGAACTCTTCCTCTGGAACGACAGTCACCTTGGTGAGCATATAGGAATGCTGCATTCCGCAATACTCAGCGCATAAGACATCGTAGGTCCCCACCTCTGTCGGTTTAAACCACAAATGATTTACCATCCCCGGTACAGCATCCTGTTTGATCTTAAAGGCAGGCATGTAGAAACTGTGGATGACGTCTTGGGAGGTGAGGAGGAGGTTGATTGGCTTTCCTACCGGAACTTTCAATTCATTCGTTTTAATCCCATTCTCATATTCAAAAAGCCAGGACCACTGACGGGCGATCACCTTGACCTTCATCGCACCTTCGGGAATCTTTTTCAGGGTCGAAAATCCAGTATACCCATAATAAAACATGGTCATAACTAAAATGGTTGGGACAATAGTCCAGGTGATCTCCAGCCAGAGGCTTCCTTCAATGTCTTCGGGCTTAGGATTTCTGTTCCGACGATACCGGATGACAAAGTAGACCATCAGAAAGGTAATCAGAACGAGAAGAAAGACAGCGATGGCGGCAATGTAGAGAAAGACGTTCTCTACAATTCTGCCGGACAAACCTGTGGCTCCTGAAATCATATCTTTATCACCTTAACGGAAGGCGACATCAAAAAATGTGATTCCAATGAACAGGACAAGAATGGCCAGAATTCCTGGGATCATCAACTTAAATAGTAATAGGTCTTTCTCATATTTCAGGTGCATGAAAAAATTGAGGACTAACGCAGATTTCACAGCAGCAATGATCAGGGCGACAACGACACTCAAACGGCCAAGATCCATCCCTGCCAAGGAGACAGTGACCCCTGTCAGAATTAACAATCCCACCCAGACCAGAACATAAGTTTTAGGCTTTACCGGATGAAATTTCTCTTCGTTCTCTCTTTTAAACTCCATTTGATTTTTCCAGACAGAACCCTCTCCCCCAGGGGGAGAGGAATAAGGTGAGGGGGTTCACTTCTTCTTTTCTATTGTCTTTTGAATCAGCTCACTTACTCCATCTGCATTATTCAGAATGTCTCGATCACTAAATCTCAATATCTCTATGCCTTGCTTGAATAACTCCTTTGTTCTCATTTCATCTTTCCATTTACCTTCATTTTCATAATGTTGTCCTCCATCAGCCTCTATTCCAAGCTTGTATTCAGGGGAATAAAAATCCAAAATGTATTTTCCCACAGAAAATTGTCTTCTGAATTTTATCCCAACTAGTTGACGATTACGCAATATGGCCCAAAGCTTCCTTTCGGCCTCTGTTTGATTTCTACGAAGATATCTTGACTTATCAATATTGGTACGTTTAATTTTAGCCTCCAAAACACCTCCCCCTCACCCTTACCCTCTCCCCATTGGGTAGAGGGGATTCATGAAAATGGCTCTTACGTAATCAAATAAAACAAAGGAAATAAAAAGATCCAGACGATATCCACGAGATGCCAGTACAATCCAGAATTTTCTAAAGGAACGAAATGGTCCTTACCGACTTTTCCCTTTTTCACGAGAAGGAACATGGCAAAGAGAATACATAAGCCCACCAGCACATGCAGGCCGTGCAAACCGGTCATCGAATAGTAGAGACCGAAAAAGAGGACTTCTCCTCTGCCCCGCGTTAGGAGATCAGGTGAATTGGGATAGATTCCATGATGAATCTTTCCGCTCCACTCGAAATATTTATTCCCAAGGAAGAAGAGCCCGAAGAAAATGGTGGCGGCCAGAAAGAGTTGAGAAAGTCTCTGATTCCCTTTCTGGAGGGAGGAAATGGAGAGAGCCATGGTCAAGCTGCTGGTGATGAGGAGGAGAGTATTTAGTGTTCCGAAGGGCCGATTCAGCTCTCCAGCAGCCAGATGAAACTCCGTGGGATTCTTAAAGCGGTAGACGGAGTAGAGAATGAAGAGTCCCCCGAAGAGAAGCATTTCCGAAAGGAGGAAGAGCCACATCCCGATTTTGGAACCGGTATAGTCTCTATGGGTTTCCATAGTAACTCATCCAAGAAAATCCGAAGCACGAAATCCGAAATACGAAGCAATTACAAAATAGTAATTTCAAATGTCCCAAACTTGTTTTGAATTTCTGTCATTTGAGATTCGGATTTGTTTCGGATTTCGATATTCGAATTTCGTATTTATCATTACCTTCTCAAATAACCTGCCTACCCAGTATGAGAGGAGCGAAAGATTATCTGAATTCATAGGGACCCCGCTCAACTACGGGGATCTTCTCAAAATTCTCTCTTGGGGGCGGAGAAGGGATCTGCCACTCCAGCGTCGCTCCACCCCAGGGATTATCCTCTCCCTTCTTGCCTCTGAAAAGGGAATAGAAGAGGTTAGAGAACATCAATATCAATCCAGTGACGAGGATCCAGGATCCGATCGTGGAGATCAACTGCAAGGTATGGAATTGGGGAAGGTAGTCATAATATCTTCTAGGCATGCCTTCCCATCCCAGGATGAGCATGGAAAAGTAGAGGGCGTTGAATCCGATGAAGAGAAAAAACCACGCTACGTAAGGAATCTTCTTCCCGTACATCCGACCGAACATCTTTGGGAACCAGTAGTGGAGGGCTCCGAAAACGGCAAACCCCGTTCCCCCAAAGATGACATAATGGAAATGCCCCACCACCCAGTAAGTGTCGTGAAGATGAATATTGGTAGCAAGGGCCCCCTGAAACAACCCAGTCAATCCGCCAATTGAAAAGAGGAAGATGAAGGTGAGGGCAAAGAGGAGGGGAGGCTCCATTTCAATAGAGCCTTTATAGAGGGTAGCCACCCAGTTGAATACTTTGACGGCACTGGGAATGGCGACCAGAAAGGTTAAGACCGAAAAGATGACGGAGGCGGTATCACTCTGCCCGCTGACGAACATATGATGCCCCCAGACGAAGGAACCCACCAAAGCAATGGCAATGCTTGAGAAGGCGATGGCTTTATATCCAAATATCGTTCTTCGGGCGAAGACCGGGATGATGTCTGTAATCACTCCCATCCCCGGTAAGATCATGATGTAGACCGCTGGATGGGAATAGATCCAGAAGAGGTGTTGATAAAGGATAGGGTCGCCTCCCTTTGCCGGATCGAAGACACCCACTCCTACTAATCTCTCCATCAACGTTAGCAAAAGGGTGATGCCCACCACAGGGGTAGCCAGAATCTGAACCCATGCAGTAGCATAAAGACTCCATACGAAAAGGGGTAGACGAAACCAACCCATTCCAGGGGCTCGAAGCTGGTGAATGGTCGTCACAAAATTGATCCCGGTCAGAATGGAAGAAAAACCAAGAATGAAGACCCCAAAAACAGCAAGAGGGACATTGACCGTGGTTCGAAGACTGTAAGGGACATAGAACGTCCAGCCGGTATCAATGGGGCCGCCACCTGTGAAGAGAGACAGGATAGCTAGAATCCCACCGATCATGTAAACCCACCAGGAAAGGAGGTTCAATCTTGGGAAGGCAACATCCCTGGCACCGATTTGAATGGGGAGAAAGAAATTTCCAAATATCACGGGAATCCCGGGAATGACAAACAGGAAGATCATGATCACCCCGTGGAGGGTGAAAATGGCGTTATAGGTCTGGGGCTTCATGATCGTAGGGCCGGGAGCGATCAGCTCCAGCCTCATCAAGAATCCGAGAATAACACCGGTAAAGAAAAAGGTGAGGATCGAAACGAGGTAGAGCAAACCGATTCTCTTATGGTCGGTTGAGAAGATCCATCCCAGGATTCCATGAAATCGCCCTTCTTCCTCATAAAAACTCAATACGTTACTTGATGACATTTCAACACCCTTTATTTTGGTTGCGTTCTCTTAGCTTTAACAACAAGAAAGAGGATGAATGAAAGAGCAAAGGCCAGGGTAACAATTCCAGTCACTTTTAAGGTGTTGAAGACATATTTCCGACCTTTGGGATCATAACTGAAACAGAATCTGAGGACTTTGCTGACGGTCGGTCCGATTCTTCCTTCAGAAGCCTCGAGAAGGGCCATCTTCAGATCAAAGGGAAGAACGTCTGTCCCATACATGTAACGAGTAATTTTCCCGTTTGGAGAGAGGACGACTAGGGAGACCGGGTGGAGAAAGTTCTTTCCCTCTCGTCTAAAATGAAATCCAATGGCCTCCGTCAATTTTCGGATGTTCTCCTGCTCGCCCGTTAAAAATCTCCACGCCTCTTCTGGAAAGGGCTTCTCGATCATTTTTAGATAGAGTCTCTTCTTCTCGAGAGCAAGAGGAGGTTTCTCCGTTTCATCGAAACTCACGGCAAGGGCCTGATATTCTTTTCCTGGTTCCGAGGACAATTGGTTCAACGCCCCTGCTAGATTATATAATAAGAAACTGCAGACATCTGGACAACCAAAATAGACGGGAGCCAGAATGGTTGGCTTTTGAATCACTTGTCTTAGGCTGATTCGATTCCCGCTCTCATCATTGAATACGATGTCGAGGGGAATAGTCTGGCCCAATTTCTCTTCGACCCCGACCCCAGGGGTTTCCTTAGAGTGCTCCACATGGGCATAGGGGTGGGTTTGTGCCAAAAGGACTATTATCAGCAAGATCAAAGACCTGATGATCCGTTGCAGACCAAACCGTTTCACCAATGAAGGCTCCTTTTTTCTATACCTATCAAGCTATCCCATTTCCAAAGCCAAATCAATCATGGAATAGGCCCCAATTTCCAGGATCGCCCCTATTAAATCCCCCCTTTGCTAAAGGGGGGCAAGAGGGGATTAATAATTTGCGTTCTTCGTGCCTGCGTAGTCAAAAGGCCACTCTTTTTAATATATCACAATTCTTGTCCGGTAGAATTTTTCTCACGAGAGAAAACTCCCTTACCCACGGTCCGAAGATACGGCAGAGTTCCATAATAAATACGGGATTCCCCCTATTGACTTCTTATACAATTCTGATAGAGACTTTATAGGATCATTGCGAAGGGAGACCGGGGATCGTGGATGCTTTATTTCTCTCTCGGATTCAATTTGCTGTCACCACCATGTTCCATATCCTCTTTCCGGCCCTGACGATCGGCCTCTCCGTCTATTTGGTGGTGTTGGAATTTCTCTGGCTTCGGAACAGGGATGAAATTTATTACCGCATGTACCGTTTCTGGAGCAAGATCTTCGCGATCAATTTCGGAGTGGGGGTCGTCTCAGGGATTGTTCTGGAGTTTGAGTTCGGCACCAATTTTTCCCGCTTCTCTCAAACGGTCAGCAATGTCTTTTCGCCTCTTCTGGCTTTTGAGGTGATGACCGCTTTTTTTCTGGAGGCTGGGTTTCTGGGCATCATGCTCTTTGGCTGGGAAAGGGTTTCTCGAGGAATCCACTTTCTGGCCACTTGCCTGGTTTCCCTGGGAGCCATCATCTCTGCATTCTGGATCTTAGCGGCAAATTCCTGGATGCAAACCCCGGCTGGTTATCAGGTGGTTGAGGGGAAGTTCATGGTTTCCGACTTCTTCTTGGCGATCTTCAATCCCTCCACAATGACCCGAATGGGACACATGACGATCGCTTCCTTTGAGACATCCGCCTTCGTCGTTGCAGGTATCAGTGCCTATTTTCTCCTGAAGAAAAGGCATGTGCCTCTTTTTCGACGTTCTCTCGGGATTGCCCTGATCATGGCTGCGCTCTTCTCAGTTCTCCAGATTTACGCGGGCGATATGAGCGGTCGCCAGGTGTTTCATCATCAGCCGGTCAAACTGGCCGCGATGGAGGCACATTGGGAGACGAATAAGGGAAAGGGCGCACCCTTTGCCGTCATCGCTCTGCCTCGAATGAAAGAGGAAAGAAATCTTTTTGAAGTTCCCATACCCAATCTTCTTAGCCTCCTTGTCACCCACTCCTCCCATGGCCAGGTCTTGGGCCTTAAAGAATTCCCACGGGAAAATCGGCCGAATGTCTTCGTCTTGTTCTGGAGCTTTCGGTTGATGGTGGCGATCGGATTTATTCTATTCTTTGTCATGATATGGGCTGCAATCCTATGGCGCAAGAGACGGCTGTATGAGCACCGACCCTTCCTCTGGACCCTCCTGATTCTTCATCCCTTGGGTTTTCTTGCTATAGAATTGGGTTGGGTCACAACCGAAGTAGGCCGTCAGCCTTGGTTGGTCTATAACCTGATGAGGACGGCTGAGGGGGTTTCCCCGATTCTACCCGGGAATGTGATTTGGTCCCTGAGCCTCTTTTTAATCATCTTCGCAGTGGTGGGGACGATCTACTTTTATTACATCTTAAAGACGTTACGCCTTGGGCCGGACCTCTCGAGCCCGATACCACCTATTCAACGGTCTGCAGGCATGAGGCCTCCCGGAGGAGAGAAATTCTAAACTCGAAGCACGAAATTCGAAACAAGCACTAATTTTCGAAATACAAATTTTCTAAACAAAGAGTTTTGAATTTTGAAATTTGAGTTTTGGATTTGTTTCGGATTTCGATATTCGAATTTCGGATTTGGAGTTGATTGATGGATCTTGTCATCATCTGGGCATGTTTGGTGGGCCTTTCCGTGATCCTCTACGTTGTACTGGATGGATTCAGCCTGGGAATAGCTCTGATCTTTCCAACTGCCCGGGAAGAAGAACGTGACCTCCTGATGAATAGCATCGCGCCGGTTTGGGATATGAATCAGACCTGGCTTGTCTTCGGAGGGGGAGCCCTTCTTGTTGCCTTCCCTTTGATTTATGGCATCGCATTCAGCGCCCTCTACATCCCCCTTTTGACCTTCATCTTTGGTCTGATTTTCCGTGGCGTGACCTTCGAGTTTCGAGCCAATGCCACCCGAAAAGGACCATGGAACAAATCCTTCTTTCTTGGCAGCTTAGTTGCAGTTGTCTCTCAGGGGTTGACCCTCGGGGGGATTATTTCTGGAATCAATGTGGATCAGGGCCAGTTTGCAGGTGGTCCCTTTGACTGGCTGAACCCATTCTCTGTGATGGTAAGCATCGCACTCATTGCCGGCTACATCCTTCTGGGATCCACTTATCTCATCATCAAGACGACCGGACCAGTCCAAGAGAGGGCTTTCAAACAGGCCTTCTGGTCTGCTTTGATTGTGTTAGGATTCCAGATCTTAGTGACCATCTGGACACCGCTCCATTACCCTTCGGTTTGGACCAACTGGTTCAGTAAACCCCGAATCTATTTCATCTGGACCTTCCCGGTTCTAGGTTTGATCGCTTTCTATGGACTAATCAAAAGTCTGAAAACCCGGCGTGAGATTTTACCTTTCGGATGTAGTGTCCTCCTGTTTCTCGCAGGATATCTTGGGCTTATCGCTTCTCTTTACCCTTATCTCATCCCCCCGAACATTACCTTCCAGGAAGCTGCGGCGCAACACGAGACTCTGCGTTTCACCCTTTGGGGAGTGATCATCGTCTTGCCGGTGGTGTTGGCGTATATCATTTATAGCTACTCTGTATTTCGCGGCAAAGTGGGAAAGGAGGAGTATCATTACTAAAGCTTCGAGGTGAAGCATAGAAAAGCAGATAGGGTTTCAATGAGAAACCAAGGGGGTAGGGGAGGCTTTAGCCTCCAGAAATCAGGGCGACTGAAGTCGCCCCTACCCATGAGGAAAAGGTAAAGTGTTCCTTTATTTATGCGAAGCTTAATAATTAAGATTTCAAGCCTGAGGGTACAAAGGTCGAGAGGGTTGAAATGAAGAACAGACGTCATCAGAAGAACAGCTACTGCGAGCTTTGGACATGTTTACGATGCAGAAATGATTGCGGAATGCAAAAATGAGATCTATTATTCTCATATTGACCAGGGTTTTAACGCGAGATATTGACCCGATTCCATGCCAGGCTTCCCAAAATACCACATTTCCGCAAAATAAATACGGGAATTACCCTATTTCCTTCCATACAAAATTATGAAAATTTTATAATTGTATTAAAGTCATCTGTGTCAATAAAGTGATGCTCCCCGGTCACCCCGTTAGGACAGGGCAGGCACGCCGGGGCTTCCCGGCAATGTAATACCATTTTATATTGTGCCCCTTGACCCCGCGCACCCCGCCAGAGCGGGACGGGGCACGTTCCGGTCACAGATGAGATAGGAGAATTTTTATGTTCACCCGTCTTCCCTACCGATCCCGTCTATTATTTTCCCTTCTCGGCTTGGTGATGGTGTTGATGCTACTCGAACCAGCTCTCGGCCAGGCCGTGGAAAAGATGAAACCGGTCGATCTGAGTACGGCCATTATCGAGGTGGCAAAGCGAAATATCCCTGCTGTTGTGCATATCGAGGTAACTGAGCGCCAGGAGGTGGCCAATCCCCTTTTGCCTTTCGAGAGCGATCCTTTCTTGCGGCGTTTCTTTGACATCCCCAAGATGCCCAAGAAGTTCAAGCGAGAAGTGAAAGGACTCGGTACGGGAATGATCGTTGACGCTCAGGGCCATATCCTCACAAACCATCATGTAGCAGGAGGAGCGACCAAGATTGAAGTACTTCTGTCCAACGGGCAAAAATACGATGCGAAATTGCTGGGAACCGATCCCAAGACAGACTTGGCGGTAATTCGTATTTTTGCGAAGGAGCCCCTTCCTCATGTGACATTTGGAGATTCAGACAAAGTCGAGGTGGGAGAGTGGGTCGTCGCCATTGGCCACCCTCGCGGTTTGGATCAGACAGTAACTCAAGGGATTATCAGTGCCAAGCATCGGCGGGGAATTACAGACCCCAGTAGCTATCAGGACTTTCTGCAGACCGATGCCCCCATCAATCCAGGCAATAGTGGTGGCCCCCTATTGAACCTCCAGGGTGAGGTGATCGGGGTCAATGCGGCAATTGCCTCTGAGTCAGGAGGTTTTGAAGGAATTGGATTTACCATTCCCAGCAATATGGCCCTTCATGTAGCCAGAGCATTGATTGCCCATGGAAAGGTTGAGCGTGGGTGGCTAGGTGTTACCACCCAGGACCTCACACCAGAACTGGCCAAGAGTGTTCACACAGAGGCCCTTAAAGGCGCGCTGATTGTGGATGTGGTCAAAGGAGGACCCTCGGAAACAGCCGGCATAAAAAAGAATGATGTGGTCATCACATACCGAGGAAAAGAGATTCCAGACTCGAGCACCCTCCGAAATGAAGTGGCGTCAACCCCGATTGGCGAAGAGGTGAAAGTCATTCTCTATCGCAGTGGGAAGGAAGAGGAACTGACGGTCAAGGTGGGGAATTTAGAATCGGCCGCAACGATATTGGCTGCCTCGGCTAAAGACCGCCTTGGAGCGGAAGTGAGGGCTCTTACTACGCAGGAGCTTGAAAAGTATGGCTTCAATCCAAATCAGGGGGTTGCCGTCAATTGGCTCGATCCCAATGGCCCCCTCCACGGGGCTGGTTTCGAGGTAGGAGATCTGATTCTGGGAATTAACAATCAGCCTGTGGAAGGGGTGGAGAGCTTTGTTCAACTGGTGAACGCCTTAAAGCCGAATACAAAAGCATCCCTCTTCGCCCTCGACCACAAGAGTGGCAATACCGGAACGGTCTTGGTAATGGTGCGATAAGTTTCTTTTCTCATCCAATGCTGTCGGAGTTTAGAATGGAAGAACAAACGAACCCTGCGGGCCGATGACAATGCTGAACATGATCTTCCCCCTTTTCGTTCTTGTTCTTTTAACGATCAGCTTGGCTGTTCAGTAATCTTTCCACCCTTCTTTGAAGGGGAGGCGCATAACGGCGTGATGTTTCAAGGGGTATGGACAAAATAGAAATATTCATTCCTGGAGTTCTTTCCGGACAAAACTTATCACAACTCAGAGAAAGATGAACACCAAGATGAATCTTGACGACCCAAAAGGGTTGCAACTGATTTTTCGTGCCCTTCATCATAGAAATTACCGCCTTTTCTTCGGCGGACAAGGTGTCTCATTGATTGGAACCTGGATGCAGCAGATTGCAATGAGCTGGCTGGTGTATCGCATGACGCAGTCTGCCTTCCTGTTGGGGGTCATTGGATTTTTAGGTCAAATTCCTGCCTTTCTTCTATCGCCTTTTGCGGGTGTGCTGATAGACAGATGGAACCGACACCGTATCTTGGTGGGGACTCAATCACTGGCGATGATCCAGGCCTTTATTTTAGCATTTCTCACTCTGACAGGGACGATTGCCATTTGGCATATTATCATCCTGGCTTTATCCCTTGGCTTTGTGAATGCTTTTGATATGCCAACACGTCAAGCATTTGTAGTCGAAATGGTCGAAACAGGAGAAGACTTAGGAAATGCCATTGCCTTAAACTCTTTCCTGTTCAATGGCGCCAGGCTGTTGGGGCCTTCCATTGGAGGAATACTCATTTCTCTATTGGGTGAAGGAGTGTGTTTTCTCCTGAACGGCATCAGTTTTATCGCGGTGATCGCAGCCCTTTTGGCTATGAAAATGACCAAGAGAGAAATAAGATCCAAGAGTTCTCATGTTCTTCAGGGGATAAAAGAAGGATTCACCTACGCCTTTGGTTTTCCGCCCATCCGCTCTCTGTTACTCCTTCTCGGGTTAGTCAGTTTAGCAGCAATGCCTTACACTGTACTGATGCCTGTATTTGCGAAGAATATTCTACATGGTGGACCACACACCCTCGGTTTTCTTCTGGGGGCATCAGGCGTCGGGGCCTTGGTGGGCGCAGTTTATCTTGCTTCCCGAAAGAGCGTCTTGGGGCTGGGCAGACTCATCGTCATTGCTTTGAATATCTTCGGGATCGGACTCATCGCTTTTTCCGTCTCTCGTGTCTTGTCACTCTCTTTGTTGTTGCTCGCCTTCACCGGCTTTGGCATGATGGTCCAAATGGCATCGACCAACACCGTTTTACAAACCATCGTCGAGGAGGACAAACGTGGGCGGGTGATGAGTTTATATACGATGGCATTTATGGGAATGGTGCCCTTTGGTAGCCTCTTAGCCGGCACCTTAGCGAGCAAAATCGGGGCTCCAGGAACAATCATGATCAGTGGACTCGCCTGTATTCTGGGATCGATCCTGTTCGCGAGAAAACTTCCGGCATTAAGGGAAATGGTACGCCCGATCTATATAGAAAAAGAAATCCTTTCAAAAGAATTGAAGTGAGAGCTTCGATGGATTTCAAAAACAGGAGCACATCGGAATATAAGAATATCTCCTCAGAGGAGGCTCTCAAATTCTTAGGAACATCTACAGCGGGGCTTACGGAGTCTGAAGTCAGGAAGCGCCTTGAGATATTCGGGTATAACCAAATAGAAGAGAAAAAAAGGAGTCTTTTTCTTGAATTCCTGTCGCGTTACTGGGGTCCCATGCCGTGGCTTCTGGAGCTGGCGATGGGCCTCTCGTTCGTACTGAGACATTATCTTGAAGGGATAATTATCTTTGTGCTGCTCACGGTAAACGCCATCATTGGCCACATGCACTCACGGGGTTCGCAGAAAGCGGTCGAACTTCTCAAGAAAAAGCTGGCGATAAAAGCGAAGGTATTACGGGACGGAATATGGGGAATGAGGGAGGCTAAGGAGATTGTGCCCGGGGACATCATCACCGTCGGACTCGGGGATATCGTGCCGGCCGATGCCGAGATTGTGAGCGGCGAGCTTTCAGTTGATCAGTCAGCCCTGACTGGAGAATCCTTGCCTGTAGAGACGCGCCAATCGAACGTCATCTACGCGAGTTCCGTAGTGAGGCGTGGAGTGGCCAGGTGCGCGGTCGTCAATACGGGAGCAAATACGTACTTTGGTAAAACAGCGGAACTGGTCAAAACAGCCAAGCCAAAGTCCCATCAAGAGGAAGTAATGATGGCTGTAGTCAAATATATGATGTATCTGGGTATAGCGGCATCGGTTTTAGTTTCAATAGATGTGCTGGTGATGAATTTAGGTATGCTGCTGATACTGACTTTCGCGGTAATCTTCCTGATGGGCGCGGTCCCCGTAGCCCTTCCGGCCGTTCTCACCATAGTCCAGTCCGTCGGAGCAATGGAGCTTGCAAAAAAGGGAGCGCTGGTCACAAGGCTCGATTCGATCGAGGATGCCGCTTCAGTAGACGTCCTCTGCCTCGATAAGACAGGTACGATGACTCAGAACAAATTATCGGTTACCGACAGCATACCGTTCTCCGGATATACGAAAGAGGATGTAATCGCCATAGCCGCCCTATCATCACAAGAGGAAGGCATGGACATCATAGACCTTGCAGTTATTGGATACGCTAAAAATACGAGAGTTGATCTTAATGCATACAAACAAGTTTCATATACACCCTTCAATC
>Ga0209286_1000127_pt1 | contig 16781 bp, 12 predicted proteins | sample PPLLak1March2015_2_FD_187250 | JGI IMG/M metagenome (GOLD analysis project Ga0209286, IMG submission 187250) | Freshwater sediment microbial communities from Prairie Pothole Lake near Jamestown, North Dakota, USA - PPLs Lake P8 Core (3) Depth... | ecosystem: Environmental > Aquatic > Freshwater...
TTATCCTGGGTGGAGGAAGAATGCCTATTTCTGAGTAAGGTCCGATTCACTCTCCCCAACCATGCCCCACTTTACCTAAAAGTGAAAGGGGCTTTTCTCCTCGATCCCAGGAGTCTTGGGGTTCTGGAGGCTTTGCTGGAATTCCGAGAGGCCCAGGCCCAGAAGTCGGATCTTCCCCCCTTCAAGTTGCTCCGCAACGAACCCCTTCTGGAATTGGCTATGAAAAAACCTTTGCGCCTTGAAGAATTGGAAACGGGAAAAGTCCTGAGCCGGAAGCAAATCGACAGATATGGGACACGCCTGCTGCAGGAAATTCACCGGGCCATGGCCATTCCCGATGAAGATCTTCCGGTGTATTCCCGGGAGGCAAAGCCGGATTTGTCACCCCTTTTACGCAAAAGGGTCAAAGCACTAAATACCTGGCGGGATATGCAGGCAAAAAACTTAGGGATGGAGCCTGGAATCCTTTTGAACAACGCCTTGATCAATGCTCTCGCTTTGAAAAATCCCCGGTCGATAAGGGAGATGGAAGAGGTTCCGGGCTTGAAAAAATGGCTGCGAGATCATTTCGGCCGGGAGATTCTAACTGCTCAAACAAGGGAACACAAAGGGGATGGGAAATGGCCCGAAACGGAGGGGACGTGGGTTCTAAAACAACTTAAGTAGGCGGGGCTGGGGTCGGACGGAGTTAGCTGCCTCTTCGAATTAATCATTTCTAAAAAAAAGGAGGCTGATTTCAGGTTTAGAGCTCCAATTTTAACGTTAAAATCGCACAGAGCATGCAGGGTCATCCCTAAGAAAGTTGGCCGCATCATCAAGCCAGTGAGTCATTAAGTCATTGAGCAATGAGGTCAATCGATGAGCAGGGTCTGGTAGAACTCCGAAGTCAGCTTAAAAATAGATAAAATGTCAACCTTGAGGAAGAAAATTGCTGAGACATTGGAAGGAGACTCTCTTGATTTGAGAGAGATTTCGAAATTGTTCGGGATCAAAGAAAAAGATGTTCTTGATCATCTCATACATATTGAAAAGTCAGCACATCACAGGGGCTTTGCTGTGGAACCAGCCTCTTGTCAACAATGTGGTTTTTCTTTCAAAAAGCGGACTCGCCTGAGCACTCCAGGCCGCTGTCCCTTATGTAAAAGCGAACATATTTCCCCGCCCCGATTTAAAATCAACAATGTGTAATTGGGCCAAAGTATTGACGTAGTTAAATCGTATCGGTGCCTGATCTTGACACGAGACATAAAAACTGGTGCCATCCCTGCAAATTCTGCCCTACTTTAGCCGCTGACTGAATTTTTCAGTCAAATTAATTTAAAATAGAGGTACATTCCAAATTCTTCGCCAATCCAGGTTAGTTTCAAGGATAACGATTTGACCCCAGGGCTGCGCTGGCAGACGTTTCTTTAATCTCCATCGAAGTCAAAGAATAGAGACTCCTGAACCGTTCGAAAAATAACGTGGTAGGCTTTTCGCAATTACTTGCCGGAATGTTCAAGAAATTTGAAGAAATCGCCTTTGGTAGACAGAACGAGCCAGTCCTTTTCCGATAAGGTGTTTTTGTAAGTGTCCATCGTTTTCACGAATCGGTAGAAGGTTCTCGACTCCGAGCTCTGGTTGTAGGCCGAGGCATAGATCGATGTGGCCTCAGCGTCAGCTTTTCCTTTGATCTCCTGCGCGGTTCGGTAGGCTTCTGACTGGATCTTCTTTAAATCCCGTTCTTTATCCCCTATAATCTTGGCCGCTTCTCCCTGGCCCTCGGATCTGAACTGGTCCGCAATTCGCTTCCGTTCCGTAATCATGCGTTCATATATTTTCTTCTGAACCTCCTCAACATAGTTAATCCTTTTAAGACGAAGATCCAGCAATTCGATGCCCAGAGCTTTGAGCCGCGGAGCTGCGGCTTCAATAACGAGACGGGTCATTTTCTCCCGTCCCAGTTCGATGCGAGCTTTGGCCTCTGAATCGTCAACTCCCCCTATCTCTGCCGAGGCTTCAAATTTTCTGTTCGTTGTACGGATGATTTCCACCAAATTATTGTTGGCAATCACGTTCCGCGTTTCGCCGTCCAGGATGTCATCCAATCGTGTGTGTGCTCCGCGTTCGTCTCGGACGCGTTGAAAAAAGAGAAGAGGATCGTGAATTCGCCAGCGAGCATACGTGTCTACCCAGATGAATCTCTTATCTTTGGTCGGGATCTGATTGGGGGCACCATCCCACTCCAGGAATCGCTTGTCAAAAAAATGGACCGTTTGGATTAAAGGAACTTTCAAATGGACCCCGGGGGTCACAATGGGTTCTCCCACAGGCTTCCCGAACTGGGTGATAATCACCTGCTCTGCCTCATCCACAACAAAAGCGGAAAGGATGAGGGCGAAAGCTGCCAAAACGATAATCAACCCGAACAAGAGGTAGGATCGCTTAATCATTTTTCTTTTCCTCCTTCTCTACCTTCTCTATCTGAAACAAGGGCAGAATGCCCGTGGTTTCTTTGTCCGTAATTATTTTCCTGCCCACCTTTGAGAGGACCTCGTTCATCGTTTCGAGATAGATCCGTTGCTGGGTGACTTCAGGAGCCTTCAGATACTCTTTGAATAGGGCGTTGAACCTGGTGGCCTCCCCGCGGGATTGGTTCACCCGCTCAATAGCATAGCCCTTTGCCTCCTCGATGATTCTCGCGGCATCCCCCTTCGCTTTTGGAATCACTTTGTTATATTCAGAACGGGCCTGATTGATCAATTTCTCGCGTTCCTGTTGTGCTTCGTTGACTTCGTTGAATGCTGGCTTTACTGCCTCCGGGGGGTTCACATCCTGCAAGACGATCTGGTCCACCTTGATCCCGGTTTCATATTCGTCACATAAAGCCTGAAGTCTGCGAGCCACCTCATTGGCGACCTCGACCCGCCCGATCGTCAACACTTCGTTCACCGAACGGTCGCCAACGACCTCACGCATCAGAGCTTCGTTTATGTCCCGAAAGGTTCGGGTCGCATTTCGCACCTTGAACAGAAATTTGTAAGGATCGGCGATCCTATACTGTACGATCCACTCCACATCACTGGCGTTCAGATCTCCGGTCAACATCAGTTTTTCTTCACGGAAGGATTTCGGATCGTAAACCGTTCTTATCCCGGCGGCCTTGGTTCTGAATCCAAACTCCTCTTTAAGTTGCCGCTCAACAGGGACTTTTGTTACGCTTTCAATGCCGAAGGGCATTTTAATGTGCAGGCCGGACGGGACGGTCCGTTTGTAAGCACCGAAGCGCTGGATGACGCCCACCTCTTCAGTGCCCACACTATAAAAAAACGTAAACAAAAAGAGGATTCCTAAAATACCGACCACAATCCATCGGAGACCTTTGATTTTGAACTTTGGGAATCTGAATTCTGAGAAGTCAACGTTCACCTCATCGCTCATAGAGCCCCCTTTCCCTCCAGCCGGATAATCGAATTTGCTCCAAAGGATATGAATTCTATATGGAAAAGGACTTATATGTCAAGGTGAAAAGGCTTCGGGGTGGTATACCATTTTTGTGTCAGGTTCATGGTTAAAGAAAAAGAAATGGGGTACGCTATCAAGTCATCCATTCCAAGAACAACCGATAGGAGGTACCCCATGCTGCCGGCAACGATTACAAAGATACAACAAGCTTTTAAAGAGATCAAGCATATGGCGATTGATACCTGGCAGGAAGAATGTCGCTTCGCCGCCCGTCGGGCCATGAAGGAAGTGCTCGAGACTCGGATGCATAACAGCATCGATACCCACCTTGAACAGATGAGAGCGGCAGGTCTGCCCGATCGTCGAAATGGTTGTTTTTCGTCTCACTTGCTTACAGAGGTTGGTGATTTGGAGCTGCGGATCCCCCGAACTCGCACTTTCAGCGCCCATGTCCTTCTCAAACGCTTCGCTCGTCGGACTGCTTCCATCGAACGGACGATCCTGATGGCCTTTCTGTTGGGTTTATCCACACGCAAAGTCGGACCGGCCCTGCTCTCGATCTTGGGTGAACCGGTGAGCCCCTCCACGGTCAGTCAAATTGCCAAGCAATTGGATCAATCGGTCCAGGCCTATCATCAACGGACTCTGCCTGACCAATACGAGATTCTCGTTCTGGATGGCATCGTCATGAGGCGTAGGACGGGGGTGGGCGCTCAGAGACGCACCATGCTGGTGGCCCTGGGGATTAAACCCGATGGGAAGAAGGAGATAATCGATTTTCGTCAAGCTCCGGGAGAGTCGCAATCAGCCTGGGAAGGGTTTTTGAATGATCTGCATCGGCGGGGCCTTGAAGGCCAGGCTCTCAAGCTGATCATCGTAGATGGAGGCAAGGGACTTCTCTCCGCACTCCCTCTGGTCTATGGGCATGTGCCCATGCAGCGGTGTTGGACCCATAAGACTCGAAATATCCTCAGTTATGTCAAACGAGCGGACAAAAAGAGAGTCAAACGATCACTTCATCGAATCAGTCATGCCCGCAACCTCCGGGAAGCTCAAAGCGCGGCTCAGCGATTTGTCGCCCGTTGGAAAGCAAGCTATCCCAAAGCGGTCGATTGTCTTCAGAAGGATTTACCGGAACTGCTTAGTTTCCTTCAAATCAAAACCGAATTAGCTCCATCAGTTATACGCACCACCAATGGCATTGAACGACGATTCGTGGAAGTCCGAAGAAGAACTCGACCAATGGGGACCTTTAGTGACCGAACCAGTATGGAACGGATTCTGTTTTCGGTCTTTACTTACGAGAATCTTAAACAACGAACAGCTACTCCATTTCTTTTGCTGACACAAAACAATTGACACTACCGGCTTCGGTGAAAAGGCTTCGGTTGTAAAAAAGCTTCGAAGATAGGGGTAAAACCTTTATTCTTGACAATGGTGCCCTCTGCTCGGTCAACACTATTGACAGAAGCATAAACAGAGGGAGGAGAGATCCCCAATAAAAAGTTGGCCCTGCCAATTGCGGAATGTAGAATTCGGATTGCGGAAATTAAGATTAAAAAAAGCCTGGAGCACAGCCCACAGCATAGCGAAAAGAATATAAAGCACCTTCTTAAGTTTTCTTCTCTTCTTCCTCCGTTCAGCCTTATCCGCTTTGCTTGCATTCTCTCATAATCATCATTTCCCGAGGAACTGTGGAAAAGGATTGTCTTGATGTTACGGAGGGATAAGGGGTAGAATACAACAACAGGCTCTGGAGAACGCTGCGATGATGTTTTGGAAAAAGAAGCGCATCGGCCTTGCCCTTGGTGGCGGGGGTGCCAGAGGGCTCACCCATATAGGCGTGTTAATGGTCCTTGAGAGAGAAGGGATTCCCATTGATCTCATTGTGGGAACCAGTATCGGGGCGTTGGTGGGCGGGGCCTATGCCAGCGGCATCAGCCCAGATGAATTACGAAAGAGGATGAATGCATATCTGAACAGTCCTGAATTTCAATCTTCAGCTATGAAGGCCTTTGAAACGGCTCATGCAAAGGGAGAGTTAGGTCTGACTGCAAGGATTCAAACCTACTTAAGAAATACCTTTTATCTGATCCAGGCCATGTTTAAGCCGGGCATCCTTCCTAATGAGGATTTTCAGACCACCATCAACTATTTTATTCCCGACATTCAGATTGAAGAGACTCGAATTCCCTTTCGGGCCGTGGCCACCGACCTGGTGAGTGGTAAGGAGATCACTTTTTCTAAGGGACCTCTGCGGCAGGCGGTGATGGCAAGTTGCGCCGTTCCGGGAGCCATTGCACCACTTAAAGAAGGAGAAAGGCTCCTATCAGACGGGGGCATCATCAGCCTCGTTCCCAGTTCTGTGGCGAGACAGGAAGGGGCAGACATCGTGATTGCCGTGGCTGTAGACCGGGACATCGACCCGGAAGAACTGCGGACAGTGGTCGACGTCTATCAGAGGGTCAATGAGATTATGAGTGAAAAGTTGAAAAATTATGAGCTGGCGAACGCTGATGTCGTCATTCTCCCAGAGGTAGGGGATTTACATTGGTCTAATTTCTCCGAGGCGATAAATCTGATTGATGAAGGGGAAAAGGCTGCAAGGGAGAAGCTTGATGATATTCGTAATGTCATGCCTGGCCTCAAAAACTGGTTTAGATTTAAAAAGGTCTCGAAAAGGAACACAAAAAGGGTCAGCCCTTGACGGACTGATGCTCAAATGGGAAAAGGAAGCTCTGATAAAAAGACGAACCACGCGCTACGGGTCCTGGCAGGCGCCGGAAATTTTTTGGTTGGCTTGTGCCTCGTTCTGGTTTTTCTAGGCATGGCGTCAGCGGAAGAACCTTCAGAAACATCCCAGGACATGGCTGAATGCGCAACCATCCAAGATGATGACGAAAGGCTGAAATGTTACGACAAACTTGCTGGCCGGAAATCAGGGGAGAAGGGTTCCTACTTTTCACAGCTCTGGGAACTGGACGAGGGGGCCCGTCGGAGGAAATACGCCATTAAGCTCCATCGATCCACCTATGTTCTTCCTTTCACCTACAACGAATCGCCGAATGTCGATGCCGTAAGGGAAGCGGATCCCGATGAGGAACTCAAAAAGGCCGAAGTCAATTTTCAGTTGAGTTTAAAGATAAAACTCTGGCAAGACATATTCGACCAAAAAATGGATCTGTGGTTCGGCTACACGCAGCGATCTTTCTGGCAACTTTACAACTTTGAGGACTCATCTCCATTCCGGGAAACGAATTACGAGCCGGAGCTTCTCCTTAACTTTAGAACCGATTATCGCATCCTGGGATTGAAGGGCTGCTTCATCAATTTGGGTTTTAACCACCAGTCAAACGGGCAATCCAAGCCTCTATCGAGAAGCTGGAACCGCGCAGTTGTGAACTTCGGTTTTGAAAAAGATCAGTTTTCCTTTCTCCTGAAGGGATGGTACCGCATCCCTGAATCTGCTGGCAATGATGATAACCCCAACATCGAAAAATACCTCGGATACGGAGAGATCTGGGCATACTATTTCTTGGGAAACCACAGATTAGGGATTATGCTCCGAAACAATTTAAGTTTCCATGCCAATCGCGGCGCCTTACAGGCTGAATGGAGTTTTCCCCTTCTCAAGTGGGTCAGCGGCTATGTTCAATACTTTGTTGGATATGGCGAGAGCCTTCTGGATTACAACCACAGGGTGAACCGGATTGGCATCGGATTCATATTGGTGGACTGGAATTGAACCTGGGAGGGTTCTGTACGCGCATTCAGAAATCAATCATTATCGGGTAGACGGACATTGGGGAGGGGTTGAGATTTTTCTCCTGAAGGTTATGGGTGGTTGGAAAAAATTTTATCTTTTAGATGCTTTAGATCGTCCACCGTGTCGATGTCTCTCTGGTAGGGCAGGGTATGAACCGTTCGCCTGAACCTCTTTAATTTTTTCATGGTTTCGTCGAAGACGTTTTTCGTTTCCCAGGCTATTCCCTCAAAAACTTGAGGGGAGAAGGTCTTATCTTTGAAACCGATCAGGTAATATCCGCCATCATAAGCAGGGCCGATCACCGCATCCATTTCTTTGAGCGATTTAAAAGCCTCTTCAATAGATTTCATCGGCAGATCTGGAATATCGCTTCCAATGAGGACGACCCTCTTATAGCCCATGGCGAAACCATCGATGAAACCGTTTCTCATTCTTTCGCCGAGATCTTTTCCATTTTGAGGAATATAACGATACTCCCGCCCTAACCAATTCTTAATAGGCTTCTGAGCGTTCTTGGGGAAAAAGCAGATATAGAGTGGAAAGGATCCTTCCTTTACTGTTGAAAGCATCTGTGCCACAAGATTCTTGTAAACGCCGGCTGCCGAATCGTCACCGATGACGGCTGCCAGTCGAGATTTTACCTTTCCTTTTTCGGGGTATTTGACGAAGAAGAGGAGACATCGATCATCCAACTTCATGCTTCTTCGAATCATTCCGCGCCTGATTTTGGAGTAAGGGGATACCTCCCCATTTTGCCGACAAAGGGGAGGGCAATCAACCAGGGCAATGTCAATTTTTTGGGGTCCTTATACTGATCAAGTCCGATGGTCATCTCCAGGTGTCCTTTTGCGGGCTGAGCGCGATAGGTCCCGAACAGCCTGTCCCACCAGGGGAAGTTGAATCCGAAATTGCAATTCGTCTCCCACCGTATCGTTGAATGATGGACACGGTGCATCTCCGGAGTCACCACCAGCAGGCGGAGCCATTTGTCAATGCTCAGTGGATAGCGAACATTTCCATGATTAAACATGGAGGTTCCATTCAAAAGGATCTCAAAGATCGGGATTGCCAATGGGAGAGGCCCGATGAGAAGGACGACGGCCATCTTGATTCCCATCGACAGGATGATTTCGATGGGATGGAAGCGAACTCCAGTAGTTGCATCGAAGTCCATGTCTGCATGATGAACCATATGGAGACGCCAGAAGAGGGGAACAGCATGAAACATGATGTGTTGAACGTATATCGCGATGTCGAGGATCAACACACCAAGGATTATATGGGACCAGAAAGGAAGTTGAAACTGATTCAGTATCCCCCAACCCTGCTGTCGAGCTAAGAAAGCCACTCCCATCAAGGTAATGGGAAAGATAAGGCGAACAAGAACAGAGTCGATCAATACAAGGCCAAGATTACTCACCCACCTCGCGGACTTCGATGTGGTTAAGGGACGGCGAGGGGCAACAACCTCCCAGAGAGCCATGATGATGAGAATTCCAATAAAAAATCCAAGCCTGATGAATAATTCACCCTTCTGTGCCAAAGGATTCATGTTTTAACCTCTTCTTTTTAGATAGTCGCTCTTATAAAACTTTACCAGTTTATGGGGTGAGACGCCAAGAAAATAAAGGATCTGAAGCGTCCAGTTTCTAAGAATGCAATAGATCACCCCTTCTTCCTCCCACCTCCGGGGAGAGGTCATCACGCGGTCATGGAAAATAAATATCTTCTTGCCCGATCTCTTTATGCGTCGCATCAGTTCCACATCTTCCATCAGAGGGATATCCTTATAACCCCCGATCTTGTTGAAATAATTCCTTCGAACAAAAATCGCCTGATCTCCATAGGGTATTCTATTCAGGCGGGACCGTAAGGAGCCTAGAAAGGCGATGAGCCTGTAGATTCGTTTATCCGATTTTATGCCCAGATCAAAAGCTCCTCCCACATATTCGCTTCGACTGATGAACTCATTCATTTTTTTAAGTGCGCTTAAGGGTAATTCCGTATCCGCATGGAGGAAAATCAAGACCTCTGCTTTAGCTACCGAGGCACCAGAATTCATCTGCTTTGCGCGACCCTTGTCAGTAGAGATTTTCGTGATCCTATCATCGTGTATCGCCTGGAGGGTGTCTTTTTCTGGGGCCCCGTCGACAATGATTATTTCAGATCTCTTCTCGGGATCTAATTGTCTCAGGTGACCGACTAAATCATTGATTCTCCTCGCCTCATGAAGCACAGGGACGATAATCGAGAATTTTGGATGGTCCATTGACGAACCTCTAAATACAATAGATTATGTTGGTACTTTTCTTTGGTCAAGGTCTTTTTGATCAACCCTAAAGGGTTGAGCTACAAAAGGAGTTCTGTTCGCAAGCCCTCAGTCTCGTGGGGTAGGGGCGACTTCAGTCGCCTTAAACAAGGAGGCTAAAGCCTCCCCCACCCACCGTCAAGGATTTCTTGTCCTCGAAAATTCTTTTCTTTTGCATCCGTTAAGATTTTACGGTATCTTGTATCTCTAGGGAATCAAAGAATAATCCCCCTTTACCAAAGGGGGGTTGGGGGGATTAAGCACCGGTTAGGCGTGATCGGGGATCACGCCCTACAGTAATAATTTTGTAATGCTGAGTGAACGCATGCGAGTCTTAGCCATTGAAACATCATGTGACGACACTGGAGCTGCTGTGGTTCTAAATGGCAGGAAGATCCTCTCCAATGTGGTCTCCTCTCAGGTCTCCATTCATCAAAAATATGGCGGGGTTGTTCCAGAGTTGGCATCCAGAAGACATATCGAGATGATCGTCCCGATTGTGACAGAAGCGCTGGAGACAGCAAAGTTGACACTCAGAGAAATCGACGGCATTGCAGTGACCCAGGGACCTGGTTTGGTGGGATCTCTTCTCGTTGGTCTCTCGTTTGCCAAGTCACTCTCATTTGCTTCGGGATTACCGCTGGCTGGGGTCAATCATGTTGAAGCCCACCTTTCGGCCATTTTTCTTGAGAAGGAAACTCCAAAGTTCCCCTTCATCGGATTGGTTGTCTCCGGAGGCCATACCTCACTGTTTCGAGTGGACGGATTCGGGAAATTTAAGAGGTTAGGGCAGACCAGAGATGATGCCGCAGGAGAGGCCTTTGATAAAGTTGCAAAGCTTTTAGGTCTGGGGTATCCGGGAGGTCCGGTAATTGACGAACTCTCCAAAAGGGGAAACCCAAAGGCCATTCGATTCCCAAGAGCCTCCCTCGGAAAGAATTCTTTCGATTTCAGTTTCAGCGGAGTTAAGACCGCAGTGGTGAATTATGTGAAGAGCCATCCGGAGACTCCCAACGGTTTTCCGGAAGGACTTGTCCTAGATATTGTCTCCAGCTTTCAAGAGGCGGTCGTTGAGGTGCTCGTGAAAAAAACAATTCAAGCCGCCCAACATGAAAAATTGAAGAGAATCGTCCTCGCCGGGGGGGTAGCGGCTAATCGCCTTCTCAGGGAAAGAATGAAGGACGAGGCTTCGGGACATAAGATCGCTGTCTACATTCCTTCACCCTCTTTCTGCACAGACAACGCTGCCATGGTTGGTGTGGTGGGATATGAATATTTGAAGAGAGGGGTTCGCGCTGACCTTTCACTCAATGCCTATTCGAATTTACCGCTCTAAGAAAACGCAAAGCGCATAGCGCATGGCGTCTGCATAGTCCTCCCTTTCCCCCCCTTAGAAAAGGGGGGATATGAGCAAAGTGGAAGGTTGTCATAAACCATTTTGAAATTTGGGTTTGATAGTTATGGTTTCCATTAAGAGAGAACTGGCAGAATATGGCCTTACTCCTCGGAAAAGATGGGGTCAGCATTTTCTCGTCGATCGCAATATCTTAAACAAGGTAATCCGGACAGCCGAGCTTGAAAAGGGGGATGTGGTTCTCGAGATCGGTCCGGGATTGGGAGAGATGACCCTCGCCCTTGCCCGTCAGGTTAAAAAGGTGATTGCGGTCGAGATCGATCGAAAATTGGTGAAGATACTGCAAGAGAAAACGGCAGACCTTTCGAATATCATGGTGATAGAGGGAGATGTTCTGAAAATCAGTTTCGAGCAGCTTAATCACCTAGGTCATCAGCAGCTCAAGGTGGTAGCCAATCTTCCCTACCAGATCTCCACACCCCTCCTCTTCCGTTTCATTGAGTCAAAGCATCTCTTCTCCACCCTTACCCTGACACTTCAACGAGAAGTAGCTGAAAGAATGATCGCCTCCCCTGGTGGAAAGGATTATGGCCCTTTGTCTATCTTTACTCAATCCGTTTCAAATCTCTCTATTCAGTTCTATATCAAACCCTCTGCCTTCTTCCCTCCTCCAAAGGTCGAATCAGCCGTCATCCATATGGTCTGGAAGGAAAGACCTTTAGTGAGGCAAGAAGAGGAGGGCTGGTTTAAGAAGGTGGTCAAGGGCTGTTTTAGTTATCGTAGAAAGAGATTGATCAATGCGTTGAGACATGCCGATCTTCCTCTTCCAGAGGATCTGGAGAAGAGATTTGAGAAGATTGGAATCAACTCCCAGAGAAGGCCTGAGACCCTCACGATCCAGGAGTTTGTCTGTTTAGCTGACGCTTTGAGGTCATGAGATTTCTGGAAAAGTCCAGAAATCTCTGAGAGCGAAAAGAAGTTTTTCAGAGCTCTCATCATAATTTCTAAACATTTCAACCGATTACGGAACCATAATGAATAGACGGTGGAGCTATTTTCTATTTGCAAAACCCCCAGGAAATGATTATTTTAAGGTGGAAAAATAGAAAAGGAGTGAGTTGAAATGCAGATAGAAAAATTTACCTTAAAAGCTCAGGAAGCCTTGCAAGAAGCCAAGGCCATTGCCGAACGAAAAAACCATCAGCAGATCGATGTGGAACATCTTCTCTTAGCCCTTCTTGAGCAGAAGGAGGGGGTCGTCATCCCAATTCTCCAGAAATTGGGGGCGAACATCGATTTGATTGTTTCCCAGTTGGAAGAGGAGCTCAACCGGATTCCAAAAGTCACGGGTGGTGGGGTAGGACAGGTCTACCTTTCCAGCCGGGTCAATGAAATTTTCAATTCAGCCTGGAAAGAGGCTGAGAGGTTGATGGACGAATACCTCTCCACTGAGCACCTTCTCATCGCCATTGCGGATGAGAAGAGAGGGGCTTCCTCACAGATTCTCCAGAAGAATGGCGTGACCAAGGATGCAATCTTCAGGGTGCTCCAGGAGATCCGGGGACCTCATCGAATCACCGATCAGAATCCCGAGGAGAAATACCAGGCTTTAAAACGGTATAGCAGAGATCTTACTGAAGAAGCGAGGAAGGGAAAACTCGATCCGGTCATCGGGAGGGATGATGAGATTCGTAGAGTCGTTCAGGTCCTTTCCCGGAGAACGAAGAATAACCCTGTTCTGATTGGTGAGCCTGGAGTTGGAAAGACTGCGATTGTGGAGGGACTTGCACAAAGGATTGTAAAAGGGGATGTTCCAGAGACTTTAAAGAATAAGAGGCTGGTTGCTCTCGATCTGGGAGCTCTGATTGCTGGCGCCAAATTCCGAGGAGAGTTTGAGGAGAGGCTGAAGGCGGTGCTCAAAGAGATCACTGCGGCCGCCGGAAATATCATCCTCTTCATCGATGAGCTCCATACGCTGGTGGGCGCAGGCGCAGCGGAAGGGGCGATCGATGCCTCCAATATGTTAAAGCCGGCCCTGGCCAGAGGGGAACTGAAATGTGTGGGGGCCACTACGCTCAATGAATATCGCAAGTATGTGGAGAAGGATGCGGCCCTGGAGCGTCGATTTCAGCCGATCTATGTCGCCCAGCCCACGGTGGAAGATACCATTGCTATCTTGAGGGGACTCAAGGAACGCTATGAGGTTCATCATGGTGTAAAGATCAAGGACTCGGCGATCATCGCTGCGGCCATGCTTTCGAATCGGTATATCTCCGACCGGTTCCTTCCGGACAAAGCGGTTGACCTGATGGATGAAGCCGCTTCACGGCTGAGGATTGAAATTGACAGTGTGCCAATGGAAATCGATGAGGTTCAACGGAAGGTGATGCAACTGGAGATTGAGCGCCAGGCCCTTAAAAAAGAGAAGGACAGGGCTTCTGTCGAGCGGCTGAAGAAACTTGAAAAAGAGTTGGCCGATCTGAAAGCCGAGGTAAAGGAAAAATCACTTCAATGGGAGAACGAGAAAAAATCGATCTCTAAAATTCGCGAGATCAAGGAACGGATCGAGAAGACGAAGCAGATGATGAAAGAGGCAGAGCGGGAGCTGGACTACACCCGGCTTGCCGAATTGCAGTATGGAGAGATGACCCATCTCGAGCAGGAGATGAAAAAGGAAGAAGAGAGGCTCGCCGTTCTTCAGAAAGAAGCAAAGATGCTCAAAGAGGAGGTCGATGAGGAGGATGTGGCGGAGGTCGTCTCGAAATGGACAGGCATCCCTGTGTCGAGGATGTTGGAGGGCGAGGTGGAGAAGTTGGTCCGCATGGAAGAAAGGCTCCGACAGAGGGTGGTGGGTCAGGACGATGCCATCAATGCGGTCTCCAATGCGGTGAGGCGAGCGAGGGCCGGGCTCCAAGATCCAAATCGGCCCATTGGTTCTTTTATCTTCATGGGACCCACGGGTGTTGGAAAGACCGAACTGGCTCGTGCCTTGGCGGAATTTCTCTTCGACGATGAGCAGGCCATGATAAGAATCGATATGTCGGAATTTATGGAGAAACATTCTGTGGCCCGACTGATCGGGGCGCCCCCTGGATATGTGGGATATGAAGAGGGCGGATTCCTTACCGAAGCGGTCCGGCGAAGACCTTATTCCATCGTCCTGATGGATGAGATTGAGAAGGCCCATCCGGAAGTATTCAATATCCTCCTCCAGATCCTGGATGATGGAAGACTCACCGATGGTCATGGGAGAACCGTGGACTTCAAAAATACAGTGGTCATCATGACGTCCAACATCGGAAGCCAGTGGATCACCGATTTACGGGAGAAGGATTATGAGGAGATGAGGCGGCGGGTGATGGAAGCGGTGAGGGCCCACTTCAAACCCGAATTTTTAAATCGTGTTGATGAGTTGATCATCTTCCATGGACTCGGAATTGAAGAGATTAAGGCGATCGTAGAGATTCAGGTGAAAAAGCTTGAACAGCGGCTATTGGAAAGAAGGATACAACTGAAGATGACTGAAAAAGCAAAAGGATGGCTTGCTAAAGAAGGATTTGATCCCGCCTACGGGGCTCGGCCTCTTAAGCGAGTGATTCAAAAAGAGATTCAGGATAAATTGGCCCTGAAAATCCTGGAGGGAAAGTTTAAGGAAGGGGATAGCATTGCTGTAGATGTGGAGGACAAGAAAGGCGAATTAGTATTCAAGGCATAGAGTTGTAACTTAACAATTTTCTTGACAATATCTTAAAAATCGGTTAGAAAATCAAATATTTTCAAGCAACGAGAACATAGGCACGTAGCTCAGGGGGAGAGCGCTACCTTGACGCGGTAGAAGTCTGGGGTTCAAATCCCCACGTGCCTACCACTGAAACCAATTTCTTAAGGAATGAAGTATAATTTGTTGAAAAAAAAGACTTTTTAATCCATTCAAACTGAAGAGGCATCATCCGGAAAACGTATGGGTGGTGCCTCTTCCACTTCAATTCGTATCAAAATGGCAGAGCAGGTTTCCATTACATTACCCAATGGTGTGAAGCAATCGGTTCCTAAGGGAATGAAATTACAGGAGTTGGCTGACGATGTCGCCGTAGCCGCTCAGGTGAACGGGTCCTTGGTCGATCTGTCTCAACCGATAGAGAAGGATGGGGTGATTACGTTCATCCCCATCCATTCGAGAAAAGGACTTGAAATTTTGCGTCATTCTGCAGCCCATGTCATGGCCCAGGCAGTGAAGGAACTTTTTCCCTCCGTTAAACTCACTTTCGGTCCCTCAACAGATACAGGGTTCTACTACGATTTTGATTATGATCGACCCTTTACACCGCAGGATCTTGAGAGGATCGGAGAAAGGGTATCGGAAATCATCAAAGAGGATTCTCCTTTTATCCGCAGAGAGGTTTCCAAGGAAGAAGCTCTCAAGACATTTCGTGAAATGGGCGAGTCCTATAAAGTTGAACATCTTGAGGATCTGCCGGATCGTGTTTCCCTTTATCGTCAAGGGTCCTTTTTGGATCTTTGTGAGGGTCCCCATCTTCCCTCCACAGGCAGAATCAAGGCTTTCAAGCTTCTCAACGTTTCTGGAACTTACTGGAGAGGAGATGCCCGAAACCAGGTGCTTCAACGAATTTACGGAACAGCATTTCCAGATACGAAGGGGTTGGAAGACTACCTCCTCATGCTCGAGGAGGCCCGCAAGCGGGACCACAGAAAGTTGGGAAGGGAACTTGACCTTTTCAGCATCCAGGACGACGCCGGTCCAGGTCTGGTCATCTACCACCCCAAAGGGGCTATGCTCCGCACGATTTTGGAGGATTTTGAAAGAAAGGAACATTTGAAAAGGGGATATCAGATCGTGATCGGTCCCACACTCTTACGGTTGGACCTGTGGAAACAGTCCGGCCATTTCGAAAACTACCGGGACAAGATGTACTTCACAAAGGTGGAGGATGCGGAATACGGAATCAAACCGATGAACTGCCTGGCCCACATGCTCATCTACAAAACCCAGATTCGAAGCTACCGGGATCTTCCCTTTCGCTATTTCGAGCTCGGAACCGTTCACCGTCATGAAAAATCGGGAGAACTCCATGGCCTGCTCCGGGTGAGAGGCTTCACCCAGGATGATGCCCATATCCTCTGCCGGCCTGACCAGCTAAATGATGAGATCTGCGCCATCATTGAGTTTGTTGATGATGTGATGAAAATCTTTGGATTCGAATATGAGATTGAACTCAGCACCAAACCGGAGAAGCGCATCGGGAGCGATGAAGACTGGGAAAGTGCAACTCAGGCCCTTCTTCAGGCCCTCAAGACAAAGGGCCTTTCCTTCGAGATCAACGAGGGGGAAGGGGCCTTCTATGGCCCCAAGATCGATGTCAAATTGAAAGACGCTCTTGGTCGGAAGTGGCAATGCGCAACGATTCAGGCGGATTTTGCCATGCCCGAACGATTCGAGTTGACCTATGTGGGGAGCGATGGTGAGCGGCATAGGCCGGTGATGCTCCATCGTGTGATCCTCGGAGCGATGGAGAGATTTATCGGAGTGTTGATCGAACATTACGCAGGAGCCTTTCCTGTGTGGCTTGCCCCTATCCAGGCAATCCTTTTAACGGTAACGGACCGACACATCCCCTATGCGGAGAAGACTTACGACTCGTTGGTTCGGAAAGGGATACGTGTCGAGAAAGATTTCCGGAATGAGAAGCTGGGGTTCAAAATTCGAGAAGCTCAGCTTCAGAAGATCCCTTATATGCTGGTCATCGGAGATCGGGAAGAGAAAGAAGGGACCCTCTCACCACGGAAACGAAGCGGTGAAACGATGAAGTCGCTGCGGCCAGAAGAATTCATCGCCCAGGTCGAATCGGAATATCCAAGTATCTAAAAAAGACGCTAAGCGCTTAGCGCTC
>Ga0209286_1000128_pt1 | contig 16722 bp, 14 predicted proteins | sample PPLLak1March2015_2_FD_187250 | JGI IMG/M metagenome (GOLD analysis project Ga0209286, IMG submission 187250) | Freshwater sediment microbial communities from Prairie Pothole Lake near Jamestown, North Dakota, USA - PPLs Lake P8 Core (3) Depth... | ecosystem: Environmental > Aquatic > Freshwater...
AATTCTTTGAACATCTCGGGAGAGATGATGGGGCCTGACCGGTAAGCCATATCCTCCCAGAAATTGACGCAATCGACTCTCATTTCCGAGAGGGCCTGTCCCCAGAGCTCGATCCAGAAGTCGGCAAGATAGTTCATGAAGTCTTTGACCAAACGGGGGTCGTAGTAAAGGTTTAAGAGAAGGTTCTCCTCTCCCATCAAGAAGCGCAAAGTCCCATAAAATCCGCACGGATAACCCCCCAGGGTCAGGGGGTAGTCCCTTTGAGCATGTTGCTTCAGCCTATCTTTCCAATCTGGAGGAATCCGATCTCGGAGAGAGGGTTTCATGTGGTCTTTGAGTTCTTCAAACCCCTTTCGATCTTGTGCCGGCCATTTCAGGAATTGAGGCCTAGAGGCCTCCTTCTTATTCATTTTTTTTTGAACGCCTAGTTCATCCTGCAAAATGATGTAGCCCTCTGTTTCTTCAAGGGTCTTTTTTTCAAATTGAGGTTGGAGGAGAGAATTGACAGGAAGGCAGATGATTCCAGGATCAAAGCCAAAGTAGTCATGAACATCGCCATCTCGTTTTCGATCTGAAAAGAAATCCTCGTGAGGGGCGTTCTCTCCACGGACGCCTTCCCCGGGTTTCAATCCCGAGGTGAAATTCTGGTGTTTGGAAAGTCCTTCCTGATACCATCGATCAAGAGTATCCTTCCAATAACCCATCTCCCAGAAGAGGGTTCGGTCCACCTTTTCAAAATTCATGATTGCGAGAAAACGTTCTCGAGCATTCATCTCGTTTCTCCTGAAATCCCCCTCACCCTTCCCCTCTCCCCTGAGGGGAGAGGGGAAGGGTGAGGGGGGAAGAAGGGATTCGATTTTTATCTCCAATCTGCAATCAACAATCTGAAATGTATTGGATCAGGATTTCAATGCTCCTGCGGTGAGACCTTGGATCAGATATTTCTGGGCTACGAAAACGAAGATGATCCCCGGGAGGGTTGCCAGAAGCGCACCCGCGCACATCTGGTTCCAGTTGACGAAGATGTCTCCGATGCAGTCGAAAACCCCCACCGTGATGGGCTGGGCCTGAGAGGTGGAGGTGAACACCATGGCGTAGATGAACTCGTTCCAAGTCCACAGAAAGGTGATGATGGCTGCCGAAGCGATTCCGGGGGCGCCCACAGGTAAGACAATCTTAAAAAGGGCCCCTGTCCTGGAACATCCGTCCACAATCGCCGAGTCAATCAATTCTCTTGGAAAGGAATCGAAGAAGGCTTTCATGATGAGGACAGCAAAAGGGTACGTCAAGTAGACGTTTGCGATGATCATGCTCAAAACGTTGTCCACCAGACCGAGATAACTGACCACCAAATAGAAGGGGATGAGGAGAGAGAGAGGGGGAATGATTCGTGTGACGAGGAGGGTGATGAGGACGAAATGGCCCCCCCGATAGGGATAATGGCTGATCCCATAGGCGGCAAGCATGCCGATGAAGGTAACGAACGCTGTGGTCACGGCCGTGAGGATGAGCGAATTCTGGATGTAATCCCAAAAGGGATAGGACTCGAACAGGAGCTTAAAAGGAGTAAGGGTGGGTTCTTTGGGAAAGTAAACGGGAGGAAAAACATAGGTCTCCGTGTCCGGTTTAAACGCGGTGACCACGGTCCAGTAGATAGGAAGCATCATCAAGGAGAGAAAAAGAATGGCAATACCGTAAGACAGCGCACGGCTTTCGAGAAGGCTCTTTCTCATGATTCTCCTTCCCTACTTCCTCATGTAATAGACGAAAATACCTGCAATGGCTGCGGTGATGAAAAACAGGATCACCCCCGAAGCCGCTCCCATGCCGAAATTGAGCGTCTTGGTAATGTGATCCCAGACATAATAGCCCAGGACGTAGGTCGCCCGTCCGGGTCCTCCGGCCGTTAAGGGAATGATGATGTCGATCGTCCTGAAGGAGAAGATGGTAGTAATGAGAAGCCCAACCAAAAGAGGTCCTTTGACAAGGGGAAGATCGACGAATAAGAATCGTTCGAATGCCCCTGCTCCGTCCACTTTCGCGGCTTCATGCAGGATGGATGGGATACTCAAGAAGGCTGCCAGGAGGATGATGCCCATGAAGGGAATGCGGGTCCAGGTGTCAGCGATGATCACCCCCAGCATGGCAAGATTCGGGTCCCCGTAGATGCTGAGGGGCTTACTGATCAGCCCCACTTTCATCAGCAGATCACTCACGACCCCAAAATCGGGGCTGAACATCCACTTCCAGATGATGCCGGATACCACGGCGGGAACCGCCCAGGGCACGATCATGAGGGACCTGAAGAGCCCTCCCGCCCTGGTGATGGCGCTGAGACAGAGGGCGATGATCAGGCCACCCAAGGAAGTGAGTACCGTCGTTCCGATACTGAAGATGACAATTTGTTTCACCCCGATCCAGAAGAGACGATCGTCCAAGACCTTCTGGTAGTTCCCCAGTCCGTTGAAGATGATTGGGTGGACATTGTCGTAGCGGAGGAAGCTCGTATAGAAGAGCAGAAAGGCCGGAAAAATGACCCACAGGAGAACGATCAACAACCCTGGGACATTTAAAAAAAAGCCGTATCTTGGGTTGGAGAGCCTCATGTCTTGACCACCGGCGGTAGCGTGGAATGGGGATCCCATCCTGACCGGTGGTCAGGATGGGATCCTGAACGCCTGAGATGATTAATCAGGAACGGCGTAATCGTCGAGGGCCTTCTGACATTTCTCCAGGGCTTCCATGGGCGGCATCTTCTTTGCGACAGCATTGGCAAAGAATTCCTTGATGACATCCGTCAGGGCCCTTCCGGCAGGAGGAAAGGTTTCCAAAACGGCACGGCTCATCGCCGCTTTTCTCTCAGCAGGGACAGGGATATTCTTGGCCGCGGGGCTGTCATATGCCGTGATGACAGCGGCCTCGTTCCCCTCCACGATCAACTCCCGATAGCTGGCCTCGTAGCTCCTCATAAAGTCCAGGAAAAGCATGGCGGCTGCTTTCTGATTATCCTTGATAAACTTGTTGATCATGTAGCCGTCAATGTCAAAATAGGAGGCGTGGTAGTCGTCCGGCTTGGAGGCATCCCATTTCGGCGGAGGCGCCACCGCCCAGTCGTTCTGGATATTGGGAGCTTTTTTCGGGTCTTTGAAACGGTTCGCGTCCACGGTGTGGGTCATGACCATGGCCGCTTTGCCCATGGCGAACATGTCAGAAGCTGCCATCCAGGAGTACTCAAGCACGGAGTTCGGAGCGCTCTGGTCCACAAGCACCATATCGGTGAGCATCTTCCATGCATTTTTTCCCTCGGGAGAGTCAACGACCAGCCTCTGTCTCTTGACATCAACCATTCTTCCACCCTGGGAGTAGATCATATCCCTCATAGGGTAAATGATATCCATTTCACCACCGGCTGAGAAGACATAACCCCAGACTTGATCCTTCTTTGCCTTCTTAGCTGCCTCCTGTAGCTCAACGTACGTGGCCGGTGCCTTAGGGACCATGGATGGCCGGTAGAAGAGCATCATGGTCTTGGTCTGGCCGATGGAACCATAGATGCGGCCGTCCGGAGCCGCCAGTCCTTTCTTAAGAGGAGGAGCATAGAATTTCCAGACGCCTGGGTCATTCCAGATCGCATCGATCGGGTGGAGCCATCCTCCTGCGACCATCTGCATGTAGGTGGTGGGGTGGTCGTAGCAGAACACATCGACCGCGGGGCTCTTGGCTGCAAAGATGGAGACCGTCTTGGGAACGATGGGTGGCTCTGCCCAGCCAAGCAGTTGTACCTTGATTCCGGTGAGCTCCTCGAATCGTTTCGCATTCTGAGCCGTGGCCGGATCATGTTCAAGTGCACCAAAGTTGGAGACTTTGATTACCTTCACTCCCTTGACCGCCTCCTTCCACCCAGCAGGAAGGACGTACTGTTCACCGGAAATCCTCTGGCCGATGGGTTTGGGTTTATTCCATTGAATCAATTCATACGGTTTTTTGGCGGTTTGCCCTGAGGCCGAACTCACCACTAAGAAAACAAAAGTGAGACCTAATAGAAATATACTCTTCTTCATAAAACACCCCCCTTTCTACAGGATTTTATTTGGACGGTCCTCAACAGCGATTAGGTATCCGTCCCCTCCCTTCAATATTCCATTGATTTTTTGCTATTTATTGAGTAAGAAATTACTAAAAATGGTTATCCTTTGTCAAGCTTGAATGCTGATTCATGGATACCCTTAATCCCAGCTCATATGGCCTCTAAGGGAAAAGGAGTTCTGTGATGGAGAAAACCCAGGAAAAAACCGTGGTTACCTTTGGGGAACTCTTACTGCGTTTGACCGCCAAACACCATGAACGGTTTGTCCAGGCGGAGAGTTTCAATGCCCGTTATACAGGGGCGGAAGCAAATGTCGCCGTTCCTTTGGCACACTGGGGAATAGAGGCTTCTGCCGTATCAAAAGTACCCGATCATGAGATTGGCCAGGCCTGTATTAATTATCTTCGGCGCTTCGGTGTGAACACGGACTTCATCGTCCGTGGGGGAAAACGGCTGGGGATCGTATTTGCAGAAATCGGGGCTTCTCAGCGTCCTTCGCAGCTCATCTATGACCGGGCCCACAGCTGCTTTCAGGAGGCAGACCCGGCAGAATTCCATTGGGAGGAAATCCTCCCGGGAAAAGACTGGTTTCATTTCTCCGGGACTGCTCCAGCAAGAGGGAAGAACATCGTCCGCACCCTTAAGGATGCTTTTTCTGTCGCAAAAAAAAACGGTCTCACCATCAGTTGCGATATGAACTACCGGAGCAAGCTATGGACCATCGAAGAGGCCCGGCGGATCATGCCAGAGTTAATGGAGTTTGTGGATGTAGCCATTATGGGTGTAGAGGATGTGATCCAGATCTTTGGCATTCCCATTCCCGAGCCAGTGCGTTCTAACCTGATCCAGGACCCGAGTCCATTGGCGGAGACCCTGGCGAACCTCTCCAAACGCTTCAGGTTCTCACATGTGGCAATGACCCTGAAAAAGGAGGCCTCTGCATCCGTGAATCAGATCTTGGGACTCCTTTATGACGCTGGAGAAATGGTCCGCAGTCGTCTTTACGATATTGTGGTTGTTGATCGAATCGGCGGAGGCGATGCCTTCACCGCGGGGCTGATCTACGGATTATTGATGGGGGAAGCATCGCAACGGAGCATCGAATTCGCTGCTGCTGCATCCTGTCTGAAACATACGATCCCCGGTGACTTCAATTTAGTCTCAATCGATGAAGTAAAGCACCTCGTGGAAGGAAAGGAATTTGGCCGGATCCAGCGGTAAATTGAGTCGAGATAGAGAGCATTCCCTATCGTTCATTAGGAGACCGGAACTATGAAGGTCATGATGGCAGATGAACTTCGTCGCCTTCTATTGGAGATCTTTCAGAGCCGGGGCGTCCCTGAAGCGGACGGCTTGCTTGTGGCAAACGCACTGGTCCATGCCAATTTACGTGGGGTCGATTCTCATGGGGTCATGCGCGTGTCCCATTATGTCAGGCGACTGGAAGCCGGTTCCATCAATCCCAAACCTCAATTGAAAGTCGAAACAACAGGTCCTGTCACCGCGTATTTGGGAGGAGATGATGGATTGGGCCATGTGGCTGTGTGGCATGCGATGAGCTGCGCCATAGAGATGGCAAAGGAATGGGGGCTTGCGCTTGTGGGGGTTCGCAAAAGCAGCCATTGTGGGGCCCTCTCTTTTTATGCCACTCAAGCCATAGAAGCGGATATGATCGGGATGGCCATCACACAAACAGATTCTGGCGTTGTCCCTTTTGGTGGGACGAGACCTTTCTTTGGCACCAACCCGTTATGCGTTGGAATTCCGTCCAGAAGCGGAACACCGATCGTATTGGATATGGCGACGAGTACGGTTTCGGGAGGACATATTTATAAGGCGAGGGCTGAGAATCGCCCGATCCCAAGCACATGGGCGCTCGATAAAGAGGGAACGCCCACAACGGATCCCCATCAGGCAGCTTATTGGACACCGGCGGGCGGGGCGAAAGGATTTGGCTTGGGGGTGATCGTCGATGTCCTCACAGGCCTCCTGATGGGAGGCAACTTCGGACCCCATGTCACCCTCATGTACGGGGACTATGAGAAGAAGCGAGACCTCTGTCATCTCGTGGGTGCCATCGATTACCATCGCTTCCCAGGTCATTCATCCTTCCTTGATCATGTGACTCAAATGATCGAGGAGTTACACCAGGTTCCCACGGCCGAGGGATTTGACCGTGTGATGGTTCCTGGCGAGCCGGAGTGCCTGAGGGAAAGGGATCGAATGAAAAATGGCATTCCCATCGAAGATTATCTCTTCGATGAACTGCAACAAATTAGGAGGGACATTTAACAGTATATCGCCCTCACCTTGAAAGAGATGAGAGGTTTTGACAATCCTCTTTTTTTGTAGTAAATAGAAACGAGAAAGTTCTGAGGATGATGATTGATGAAGATTAAGCTCAAATTTTTTGGTTTTCCTGAAGTTGAGCGTGCTGTGGGAGGGCAAGAGATCAATCTTGAGTTTGAGGGTAATACCTACGGGGACCTTCTCAATTATCTCCATCATACCTACGGGGAACCTATTAAGAAAACCCTGTGGCGACAGATCCTCAGAAATGGTAAGGAATGGATAAAGAGGGATGACTTGGCACACTCCTTACAGGATGGCGATCAATTGACCTTTCTACAAATGGTAGCTGGCGGATAGTTGGAGATGACGTCCTTATGTTTTTTTCTCAGTCATCGTGAATATAATGTATGTCAAGGGGTGTAAAGGCTCCTTAGAGTTTCATGATCTTCTCGATGGTTCCCTGATAGGCCCCTTCGATAATGGTGTGGAGAATCTCTTCGCTTTTCTCAGGTGGCACAGGTCTGGGTGAAGCCTCGAGCTTCATCCTATTCTGAGAGGCATCCCGAACGGCCTTGTCGATCAAATCTTCCGAAAAATTCTTGAACTCTTTCAATGTCAGAGGGAAATCAACCTTCTTGTAGAATTCGAATAATCCTTGAACAAAATCCCTAGTCATGTTCTTTGACTCTGAAACAGACATCAATTCCGCCACCTTCCTCATCTTCTCCACGATATTCGGGGCATAATAGGCGGAGTAGTAGGGCAGCATCACGGCAACGGCTTCTCCATGGTCCATGACATTGGACCAGCTGAATGAATTGAGGTGAGGCAGGCCGGCCTGTTTATAGAAGAGGACAGACCCGCCTAACGTGCTCGCGAGAGACATCATCCTTCTGGCTTCACGGTCCTGACCATTCTGAAGCACTCTGGGCAGACCTTCGAGAAGAAGCTTTAATCCTATGAGAGCCCTTCGATTGGCTTCTGAGTCTACGGCCTCGTCGACATTATTAAAATAGCCTTCCATCAGATGGGTCATCGCATCCAAGCCAGTCACCCTGGATACGTGATTGTCGCAGGAATAAGTGAGCTCAGGGTCAACGATGGCCTCGCTGGGAACGATGGCAATGTCAAAGATTAACTTTTTGACATGCAGCCATATGTCGGTAATGACCGAGAATTTGGTAAGCTCACTTCCTGTTCCGCTTGTGGTGGGAACGGCGATGAGGTCCATGATCCTCTTCACCTTCTTGGAAACCATGTCCACTCCGCAATAGTCATCGATCTCCCCTTCTTTAATTGTTCCTAAAATACCCGCTGCCTTGGCCGCATCAATGACGGACCCTCCGCCGATCGCAAGGAGGCAGTTGAAATTTCCGGCCAAAAGATGATAAACAATCCGATAGATCGTCTCCTTGCTCGGGTTTGGTTCAACCCCCTCAACCATTTTGTAGCTGACCGAGTTTTTTTTGAGGGATTGGAGGGCACGATCCAACACCCCTGATTTCTTGATCGAACCTTTTCCAATGACCAGAAGTGTTCTGTCTCCATATTTCTTCACGACCTCACCGACTCGAAGGGCAGTTCCTTCACCGAAGTGAATCCTGGTGGGTTCCCAGGCTTTCAAGATCTTTTCGGCTTCTGCCATCCCTTTTTCCATCTCTTTCATTTCAATACTCCCTCTGATGATAAAAAGAGAAATGCCTCCCAGAGCAAGCATTTCTCTTCTTATTTGATCTTCTTCTGATCGAGAAACGACTTAAATATTTTCCGCGTACTCCTCCATGCCGAGCCGTTCGAGCAATCCCGAGGTCGGGCTGCCGTTAGCGTCCCACTCCCGAACCTTGTAATAGTCGAGAATCGCCTGATCCAACCCGACCGGGACCTTTCCTGCGGCTGGGCCTTCGTTCACCGGCTCCATGAATCGCTTCGGATACTTGAAGTCGTCCTCCTTCTTCCAGCCATAGCGGATGTTCAGGATCTTCTGGAGGGTGGTGATTCTTTCCCCGCATTTTCGTAAATCATCGGTGTTCCATCCCAGTCCACAGGCCGCGTTCAAGGTTTTGGTCAGGTCAGTAAGGGTGTAACCACTGAACTCCTGAAACTTGCAGTGACCGGCCGAGTTGATGACGTTGCAATAATCATGAAACTTTGCATTGCGCTCCGGTGCATTCTTCCAAGACCAACGCTCATCGTTCTCCACTTCTCCGATTCCCCATTCAGGTAGCCGGACGTTGCACACCCAGATGTGCTGGGAGTTCCCACGCTCGTGGTTCGGCCCGGAAGCCACGCCTGTACAGTAGTTCAGTGCGGAGATGTACTGGGCCCGCCAGTTGTGGGCCGCGATCTCCTGTCCTTTCATGGCGACCGCCCAGTTTTCCGAGCCTTTCCCTATTCGCTGGGCAGCGTATTGGCACCCCTCGCCGAGGAGATAAGCAAGGCCGCCTTCGCGAAGACCGATCTTTTTCGTCAACTCAACCACGGCTTCATGATTGCCCCATTTGAGATCGAACCCGTAGGTGTCCTTTTTTGTGATGACCCCTTTCTCGTAGCATTCCATGGCCCATGCGATGACCACGCCCAGGGAAATGGTGTCCATGGAATATTTGTCCGCCAGTTCGCAGGCATAGGCGATGGCCTTGATATCGGCGCACATCGTGTTGTAGCCCATCATGGCGAAAGATTCATACTCCGGACCCTTGCCCTTAAACCGATAAGGTCCTTCTTTGACCTCACAAAGGTTATGGCACTGGATCACGCAGTATTTGCACGGCCAGGGCTTCGCATTCAGTTCTTTGGCATAGTTGGAGGCATGCCATGCCTTTACCCCTTCAGGCCAATCCGCCAACCGGTAGTTGCTGATCGGCAGGTTCCCCTGAGGAGCAAATAACTCCGTCGCCGCCGCTGTCCCGACCCGTTTGGTCTGGAGCCACTCGGGCTTCTGTGCATCCATTATGGCGAGCCGGCGGTTGATCTCCTTGTTCAACTTATCCAGCTCCGCCGAGTCATGGTAGTTCAACTCCTGGGTCCCCCGGATGGCAATGGCCTTTAGGAACTTAGACCCCATGATCGCCCCCATTCCGCTTCGACCGCAGTACGACTTTTTCCGGGTCTGAATATTTGCAAACCGAACCCCCCTTTCCCCGGCCTGGCCGATGCTTGCCACTTCGAAGTTGTCGCCCTCCGCGGCATGAATGGCATCCTCGGCTTCATAGGCATCCTTACCCCAAAGATGGCCTGCATCTTTGAGGACCGCCCTGTCGTCATCGACAACGAGATAGACCGGTTTTTCCGCCCGGCCTGTCACGACAACGGCATCGTACCCTGCTGCTTTCATCTCGATGCCAAAACTTGCCGTGGCGGCAGAGCCGGCATTCATGTAAATCGAGGGGGAAATAGCAGTGGTTGCCCACTTGTCTGCTCCGCTCTGTTGAATCCTATTGAACGTCCCCGCACCAAAAGTCAAACAATTGGTCGGATCGAACGGCAGTGTCCCTCGGGGGCTTTCCCTCCACATGAAGTATGCACCCAGCCCCTCTCCACCCAAGAAATATTCGTAAACCTTATCAGGAATCTTCTCGGCTTTACAGGTCCCCCTGCTCAAATCGACTCTCAAAACCTTGTTCCATATCCCTTTCATAACTTCTCCCCCTTTCATCTTCCTGAAATTGATTGATCCGATGGTCCCATCTGGGGTCAATTTTTTTATTAGCGTTGCCTTTTTTTGACGAATTGAAGATCGCCTTCGCGATCTAAATATCAATGGGCTTGAAAATCAGAACGATTGCCATAACGATGAAGACCATTGTTTCAGCACCCTGAGACCAGTACCGGGCTGTTATGGCCATAACCATTCCCAGGGCAAAAGCGGACAAAAAGGTTCCTTTCAGATTCCCCATCCCTCCCACAATGACCACGGCAAAGCTGAGCAAAAGGATCGAGAGCCCCATATAAGGATGAATCGAACTAATCGGGGCATAGAGTACTCCACCCAAGGCAGCCAGGGCGCTTCCCAGGATAAAAACAATGGAAAAATATTTATCGACGTTGATCCCTAAACATCTTACCCCATCTTTGTCATCAAGGGCCGCCACGACGATCTTCCCTACAATGGTCTTCTTAAAAAAGAAGTTTAAAGCAACAAAAAGAAGGATGGCAATGATGACGATGAGGATCCGGTAAATTGGAAGTGAGAGACCCCAGAACATTAGATATTCTCCAATCGGATCCTTCATCGGATAGGGATTGACCCCCCAAATCCACTTGATCACATCGACACCGATCAAAGAAACAGCAAAGGTGGCAATGAAAGTGTAATCAAGAGATTCTCCGTAAAGCCTCCTGATAATAAATCGCTCGATCACATAGCTTATTGGAATGACAATGATAACAGCAAGAATTGCAGCGAGCACAAAATAACCCTGAAGAAAAGCGACCAGAGTAATCAGGGCATAAACGCCTATTGTATAGGTTAATGTATGAGCAAAATTGATAACCCTCATTGTCCCGAAGGTCAGCGAAAGGCCGATAGAAATGAAATAGAGAATCGCCCCAATCGAAAACCCGTAGACGATGGTGTATATCATAGGTCAGCAGCTCCCCCTTCGATGGGCTTTCCGATCACCTTCTTTTTAACGATATTTTCCCAAACACCCTGAAAGTATCCCCAGACGCCTTTGCGGAACCTGAAGGTGATAATCAATAGAGAAAATCCTAAGAACATCTCCCATCGATGAATGTAGATCGGCAAAAAATTACTGATGATCATGTAGGTCACGCCGCCTATAAGCGCCCCATAGAGATTACCTGCCCCTCCGATCAGGCAGGCGAAGACAACACCCACGTTACTATTAACATCCATGGCATTGGGATTGACGTAATTGTAATTAAGAGCGGTTAGCGCTCCCGCAAGACCAGCGATGGACCCAGCGAGCACAAAGGTCAGCCATTTGTAGAGATAGGTGTTATACCCGAGAAAACGGACTCTCGTTTCATCCTCCTTGATCGATCGGATCATAATCCCATACGGTGAGGAGATCAATCTTTTCAGAAAATAAAAAACCAACAGTAAACAGAGAAGGACGAATCCAAACATGATGGGGCGGCTGCCTAAATTGAGAAAGCCTAATTTCGAGGCGCTCACTCCAAATCCATCTTCTCCCCTTGTAATTTCCCTGAGGGGCGAGAGAACGAGAAAAAATCCAATATGGTTGAAAGCTAAGTTAATCAAGGCAAAACAGGCGCCCGTTGTTCTTACAATAATGAGGCCGAGGAGCATTCCTAATAGTCCTGCAACGGCAATCCCTACTAATATAGCAAGAAGAGGATTCCCATTGATATATTTGATAAAGAGGCCGGCACCGTACGCACCAGTCCCTAAAAAGAGCATGTGGCCGAAGGAAAGCCGGCCCATGTATCCATACAACAGGTCAAAGGACATGGCAAAGATACAAAATATCATGAAGTCCGTCACCCGATGGGTCGACAGGATGGGAGTAATAAGCAGAAAACCTGCAGCGATCACAAGGAAACCGATCGCTCCATAATCCTTTGCCGGAGCGTTTTTTAAGGGCACAGAAAGTTCGTTTCTTTTGCCCGAATTGAATTGATCTGTTTTCACCTTATCCAAAGTTAACTCCTTAGGGTCATCCTGATGGTTAGAGATATTCTTCCAATCCCCGAGTATCTGAGATTTCTGACTTATCCATGATTTCCCTGGCAACCTTGCCTTCCTTAAGGATATGGACTCGGTCGGCCAAGAGTTTTACCATGGCAAGGTTTTGCTCGACGATCACAGCAGAAACCTTGTCTTTCAAACTGCTTAGAATTTTTACGATATCTTCAATGACAATGGCAGCTAATCCTTGAGTCGGCTCGTCGATCAAAAGGAGTTTTGGGTCCCCAACCAACGCCCGGCCGACCAGTAGAATCTGTCTCTGCCCACCGCTTAATTGGCCTGCCTTTGTTTTTAAGAAGTCTTTCAATTTTGGATAGATACTCATCACTTTTTCTAAAGTACGATCTATGGGTTCCCGGCTGGCATAAGCGGCGATCTCGATATTCTCTCGAACAGTCAAGTTCCCGAAGACCTTCTTTTCCTGAGCCACATATCGAAGTCCCCTCAGATAAAGCTCTTCTGGTGAAAGATTCGATATTTCATTTCCTTGATAGGTAATCGAGCCTTTCTTTGGCTTTAAAAGCCCGATGATAGTCTTCAACAAAGTCGTTTTCCCGGCTCCGTTTCTACCAATTAAAAATGCCATCTGTCCCTTTTCGATTTTGAGGGAAATATCATGAAGCACTTTTGCATGGCCGTAAGCAACATCTAAGTTTTTAATCTCCAGCATCAATCATCTTCCTTTATTCTGAGATAAAGTTTTCTCCTGAATATACGGTTATGTGATATGTTGGCCCATCTCTCCTTTTCCCCAGTAGCACTCCCTCACCGATGGATTGCAAAGGACATTGTCAGGGTTTCCTTCACAGATGAAAATTCCTTCATTCATGACACAGAGACGGCCCACCAAGTTAACGATCTTCGATAACTTATGTTCAATGACAACCAGAGTAAGATCCTTCTTGATCCGATGGAGCAATTCGAGGACCTCTGAAATTTCAATATCACCAAGTCCGGAAAGAGGTTCATCCAGAAGAAGAAGTTTCGGGTTAAGAGAGAGCGCGATTCCAATCTCCAGCATTCTTTTAGAGCCGTAAGAAAGCTCAGAAGTCAATGTCATGGCCTTGCTTTCAAGGCCCACCAGTTTTAGCGCCTTCAGACAGTTTTCTTGGATATTCTCATTCCTGGTCGATGAAAAAAAGAACTTCCGAGGGGCGGTATGCTTCTCTTTGAATCGGATGCTGGATAAGACCATATTTTCCCAGACTGTCATTGAATTAAAAACCGAAACGAGCTGGAATGTCCGTACCATCCCCCTCATCACCCTCTGGTATGGAGGGATCGAAGTGATGTCCTCATTGAAAAAGAAGATCCGTCCTTCTGTAGGAGGGAAAAAACCTGAAAGCAGGTTAAAGAAGGTTGTTTTCCCTGACCCATTTGGACCGATGATGCCAGCGGCCTCTCCTTCCTTGATAGCGAATTTCACTTTATTGACGGCGATGAGACCACCGAAATGTTTGCTCAATCCTTCCACTGTCAGAATTTCGGACATACCTACCTCTTGCATTTCCAAGTGAGAGGGGACCTGAAAAGTCAGGTCCCCTCTCCTCATTTATTCTTACTCCCAGCCCATCTCCTTCAAAGGCAGGCATAATTCCTCACCCGTGTAGACATCAACCACTTTGCCAAAATCCCATTTATCCCTTTTTTCTTTAGGAGATTTGCCGTCCAAAATAAAATAAGCATATTTATAAGAGGGCCTTCCATCAATACGCCAGCTGGCTGGCCCCTTCACACTCATAAATTTCGGATCATCCATAAGAGCCTTATAGACTTTGCCCGGTTCCAGAGAGTTCGAGAGTCCAATACCCCTGAGGATTCCCTGCATACCAAGGTAGGCATAAACGGCAAAAGGGTCGGGCGGTTCGCCATACTCTTGTTTCCAAGCCTCTGACAGGCTTGCAACCGCTTTGAGCGTCTCGGGATCCTTGAGACCCCTTAGATCATGATACCACCACATCCCTATCGTTACTCCTTCGAGGGCCTCAGGCGGAATCCCCACAGCCTGGGCATTAATAATGGAGTTGAAGAAAACCTTTGTATCTTTCTTCAACCCCAATTCATAGACCTGTTTCAAGGCATTGATGGCGTCGTTACCCCAGTGCCCCATCATCACCACATCAGGCTTCATTTCCTTTATCTTGATAATATATGATGTAAAGTCCGGAGTTCCCACTGGAGACCAGACCTCTGTGATCTTGATGTGAGGATACTTGGTACTGAAGACCTTATGAGCCCCTTTTGCCGCACCGCGACCATAAGCATAATCCGGGAGAAAAAGGACGACATTCTTCGGATTATAGGTTTTGCTTACGTAATCGGCACACATCCTCCCTATTCCATCGACAGCACCCAGAGGGGAGATGTAATAAGGGGCCTTAACGTCCTTACGGAACATATTTTCCTCAACACCATTGGTCGCCATAAATAATGCTTGACCGGTACGGATCTGTTCGTTTATGGCTTGGCTCACATTAGCGACCGTTCCTCCTACAATCAGTAGGATATTATCCTCGTTCAATTCCCGGAATCTTCGGATGGCCACATCCGGTTTTGACTCATCGTCTCGAGTCACCGCTTCAACCTTGACCCTCTTTCCTCCCAGCATCACACCACCTTGATCGTTCGCCTGTTTGATGGCTAATTTGACGCCATCCAGTTGAACCTTTCCAACAGCGGAGCCACCCCCTGTCATGCTGAACATCACCCCGATCTTGACCTGTGCATAAGAGGGGCTATTCGAGAAACAGAATAAAAGGCCAACCACACCAACGACACAAAAGAATTTAATAACCTTTTTCATTGGACTCCTCCTTTCTTCATTCCATCGTTACACAGTGGTAATGGAACGACTCGAACCCACTTTCCTCTTCAGAGGATGGTGCACTGTAAATACCTAACCGTTCTTCCTACCTCCATCACCCATGGTCCTTCGAAACCGTGTTAAATTTTCATCCCCCCCTTCTCTCGGTTTATTCTTATCTTTCTTTCTATGCCCAGCCATCGCTTCCACGGAATTATAAAGGGCAAATTTGCGACAACGATCCCGGCGTTTCAAACCCTTGGCCGCGCACCGACATTCACCTTGGATTCATTTCTATAGCTGTCTGATGCGGAAGTGACCCTGCTCATCATTATACCGTTCAGTCTTGACCCCTTCGAGAACGGCCAGGCTAACCTCAGCCCGATAAGCCACCACACTTCCAGGTTCTAAATGCCCAATGTAAGTGATTTTGCTGTCCCAGTCGAACACGGTGATGTGGGCGTGAACATCACCGCCAATGACTGAACCCTGGACGCTTGCCAGCTCGATGGCGCCGGTGAAGTTCCAGTACTTATCCACCGATGGGACAGCGGTGGTGGTAATGGTGTGGAGGTGTACTCGCTGAAAAGAACCGATCCCGCCTGTGATAGCAGCAGTATCTATATGCTCCTTGTTCACCACCTCTTGTAATCCTTCGAGAAAGAGATCATCCCTGTCGAACATTACTAAGACTGTCCGTGGGGTCGTTTTAGATACGAAATATTGCATTTGGTTTCCTCCTTTTAACCTCCAACCTTATTGATTGGCTTGATGCTTGATCTCTCCTCCGGAAACAACTGTCTTGACTCTTTTCAGTGCCCCAATGTCTTCCAGGGGATTCCCTTTCACTCCGATGATGTCGCCGAATTTACCTGGCTCAAGGGTTCCGATGCTCTCTTCAAGTCCACAAACTTTGGCAGCATGACAGGTAGCAGCCATTAGCGCCTGGCTCGGTGTCGCTCCAAAATCCACCAGATATTGAATCTCTTGGGCCAGTCCGCCATGCATGCCATCTGTGCCCACAGCGAATTTAATCCCTGCCTTAACAGCAGCTCTCATTCGTTGAGCGACCTCATCTCGCTGGCGTAAATGGCCATCAATGAGGTCTGTTGGGAGAGTCTTGATCCGAGCATCGGTAAAGAAGATGCTCGGCGTCATTACAAGCCATCTTACCGATTTTGCCAGAAGGTCAATTTCTTTATCTGTCAGAAAATAGCCGTGCTCAATGACATCGATTCCGGTTTCGAGAGCCCACTCGAAACCGATACCGCCAATACAGTGGGTGGCCACTGGTATACCGACTCGGTGAGCCTCGTCCACTGCGGTCTGGATCTCCTCTTTAGAGAAGTAGCTGGGAATCCCCTTGGGATCGCGGAGCGTTCCAGTGATGAAGATCTTGATTACGTCCGCTCCTGCTGCCAAGTTTTCCCTTACCGCGGTTCGAATCTGCTCAACACCACTGAAAGGGTATCCCACAAAGCCGTGTCCATGAAGGGCCCGAACACCTCTGGTTGCTACGAGAAGGCGCGGTCCGGGTACTAAACCCGAATTGACCGCTTTCTTGCATTCGACATCCAAGAAGCCTTTGTCACCCAAGCAGCGTGAGGTCGTCACACCAGACCGAAGGTCAACAGCCATGGTGGTCGTCGCTCGCAGGGTAAGTTCAGGAATGCTGTCGTTCATCCGATAGAGATAGTTTTCCAGTGTGGGATCGAGGGAGAGATGATTGTGGCAGTCAATCAAGCCCGGCAGGAGGGTCTGGTCGCTACAGTCCAACACATGGACGTCCACTTTTCCTCTGAACCCTTCTTCCTTTCCAACGGCGACGATGCGTTGTCCTTCGATAAGAATTGCACCCTTGTCAAT
>Ga0209286_1000130_pt1 | contig 16641 bp, 11 predicted proteins | sample PPLLak1March2015_2_FD_187250 | JGI IMG/M metagenome (GOLD analysis project Ga0209286, IMG submission 187250) | Freshwater sediment microbial communities from Prairie Pothole Lake near Jamestown, North Dakota, USA - PPLs Lake P8 Core (3) Depth... | ecosystem: Environmental > Aquatic > Freshwater...
CTTCCGGGTCGGCCTGTTGAAAAACCGGTGGCTGCTCGGAGGAATAGGCTTGGCCGTTCTTATCCAACTGGCCGTTGTCTATGTGCCTCCGCTCCAACGGGTTTTCTACACGGTGCCGCTGGGCATCAAGGACTGGGGGCTGGTGATCCTGGTAGCCAGCAGCGTTCTGGTGGCCGAGGAACTACGGAAAGCAGTGGCCCCGCGCATCTTCAGCAAAGGGAAGTAGTCATCCTGCCGGAGGTAATTGAGAACATATGAGCCTGCCCCAGATACTGGCTATCATCGTCTTCGCCGGCATGTTCATCGCCATCATGCGGGGGAAGATGCACCGCTTCGTCCCGGCGCTCATCGGAGCGGCCGTGACAGCCGTTCTGATCCTGGCTCTGGTCGACAACGGACCGCGGAGCCTGTGGGACGTGCTGCGATTCTACGATTTCGTGGACGCACAGTGGTGGTACGGTAAACATGCGGCGGAGGCCGCCAGCGAAGCAGCCTCCAACGGCGGACCCGAAATCGGCGGCGTGAACTGGCAGACCATGATCTTCATCGGTGGCATGATGGTCATGGTAGAGGGCATGGGGGCAGCGGGCTTCTTCCGTTGGCTGTGCCTGCTCGTGGCCAAGCTGGTGAAGTACCGCGTCATTCCCATTCTAATCACCTTTATGCTGCTCTCCGGCTTCCTGTCGATGTTCATCGACAGCATTACCGTCATGCTGTTCTTGGCCACAGTGACCGTCGAGCTGGCCCGATTGCTGAAGTTCGACCCAGTGCCAGTGATAATCGCCGAGATATTTGCCTCCAATACCGGCGGCAGTGCCACCATGTCCGGCGACCCGCCGAACATAATCATCGGCACTCACTTCAACTACACCTTCGCCGATTTCGCCGCTAACACGGGGCCCATAGCCTGGATCAGCATGATAGTGGTGGTGGTCTTGTTCTACTTCTTCTTCCGCAAGGCGCTCACCAAGCAGGCTGCCGACAACCCTCCCAAGTCCCCTGATCAGTATCCTCAGCCAAGAGAGGCCATCCACAATCGCCGCCTCTTCCTTCTGAGTACGGCGATATTCATCTTGATCGTGGTGCTGCTTGTGACCCATGCACAGACTGGCCTATCGGTTGGCTTGATCGGGTGCATAGCCGCAGCGCTTACGATCGCAGCCGGGTTCGCGTCGAGAGGTGAAGCCTCTCATGCCGAAGTCCTTCATATCATGAAGGGTGTAGACTGGCGGACGTTACTGTTCTTCTTCGGCCTGTTTGTCTGTGTGGGCGGGCTTGAGGCCACCGGCGTCCTGGAGATGCTGGCCGAACGTATCGGTGATGCATCAGGTTCCAGCCTGATCATAGCCATGACTTTCATCCTGTGGATCTCCGCCTTTGCCTCCGCCATAGTGGACAACATCCCGTTTGCCGCCACCATGCGTTCCGTCATAGGAACACTGGCGCAGTCGCTGGGTCCCACCACTCAGCAGCCCTTGGCATGGTCACTGGCTTTGGGCACCGACATCGGCGGTAATGCGACGCCCATTGGAGCTTCAGCTAACGTGGTCGGCACGGCCATTGCCGAGAAGGAAGGCTACAGGATCAGTTGGGGCAGATACTGCAAATACGCCATTCCGGCGACGCTGGTGGTCGTTGGCCTGTGCAATGTGTACCTGGTTCTGAGATACGCATAACCCAAGCCTGAATGGCATCTGATCCGAGTGCTTGGTTGCGCCTTGACTTGCCAAGGCTGATCTGAGCAGGCCGATCTAAGCAGTTGACGGTGTCACAGCCTGTAGTTAGAATGTAAGCTAACGTTTACTTACTCTCTCTGGAGAACAAGACGCGGTAGGGAGGACAGAACGATAACATGCCCAGAAAATCGCGAAAAAGCAGGAGACCATATAGAGGCCAGACTGCACCCAAACCCCCGGCCTCGGGAGCCGTCAAGGAACCTCAACAGCCTATCGCTTCTGCTGTCAAGCAAGCTCCCGTTCGCAAACCTGTGCAGTCAGGTCCCAACATCAACCAGCAGATGGGGCATCTGCGCTCGGACATCAGGCGCATCTTCTTGGTTGCCGGGTTCTGTCTGGTGGTGCTCATTGTCGTCTGGTTGTTCCTTCGCTGAGCGGGAGTCTAGCCGTCTGTGGTGAAGAATCCCTTTGCCAGTAGCGCACCTCTCAAGGTATCCTCCTTCAGCCTTCCGATTTTGTTTGCCGTATTGCCCACCCTCTTTCTCTATGCCCACAACACACGCGAAGTGTCAGCAGGTCAGATTCTGAGACTCGTGCTGTTTTCGGTGTTCGGGGCACTGGGCCTGTGGTTGCTGCTCCGACCTTTGATGAAGAACGCGGTCAAGACAGGGATGGCCACGACAGTCTGTGTGATCTTCTTCTTCTCTTATGGCCGTCTTCTCGACCTGCTGGCAGGCTGGGACCTATTCGTCCCCAAACACAGCTACTTGCTTCCGGTCGTGCTGCTGGTATTAGGCTATTGTCTCTATTTCATTAGGATTCTGAGGACAGACTTCGAGAAGCCTGCGAGAATACTGAACGTTGTCGCTGCAACTCTGATCATGGTGAACTTGATGAGCATCGCGCTGAGTGTTTCGAAACGAGCGCCGTCGCCTTATGATCTAGATTTGCATGATGATGTTGCTGCTCAAGTAGATCTGAGTGAGTCTGCCGCCAAGCCGGATATTTACTATATCATCCTCGACGAATATGCCCATCCTAGTACCATGCTGGAATACTATGACTATGACAACAGTGAGTTTCTGAGCGAACTTGTTGACCAGGGGTTCTTCATAGCGTCAAATAGTACAGCCGCAAACCTATGGACGCAGAGAGCAATCGCCTCGTACTTGAGTATGGAATACATCCCCGATGCGGTTTCCAATGAGGTGTGCTATCAGAGGATCGCCAACAGTCCAGTGGTGGGCAATTTGAAGTCGCTGGGATACAGGTACGTGTACTTTGGATCATGGTTCAAATACGAAGTCAACGCTGACGTGTACTACAATTTCTACTACTCGTCGGGCGGCAGCGCGACGCTAGACAACTTCCCGCGCACTCTGTGGAACACGACAATGGCTAGGCCGTTCTACGACCACCTTACCGGCAGCATATATGCGGGACAATATCGGAGCGCGATAGTCGAAACCATTCAGTGCTTGAAGATGATGCCGAATCTCGAAGGCCCGAAATTCGTTTTCGCGCATGTTCTATGTCCCCATTTCCCTTTTGTATTTGGTCCGAAGGGCGAATATGTTGATCCAGTGAATTGGTACAACGGCAAAGACAAGCGGTTCTACCTGGGGCAATATCGTTTCATCACCGAGGAAATCGAAGGTGTGATAGCAGCGTTGCTGGAGGAATCTAGTTCCCCACCAATAATCATTCTGCAGTCAGACCACGGACTCAGAGAAATGTTGCCGGGTATCAAGGTGGGCTCCGGTGAATGGCAGAAGGTGCTCAATGCCTACTACTTCCCGGGCGACGGCAAAGAGGATCTGTATGACTCCATATCGCCGGTGAACTCATTTCGGGTGGTATTCAACCGCTACTTCGGGGCGCACTACGATCTGCTGGAGGATCAGGTATCTTGACCAATCTGCATGGGTTCATGGGAAGTACGAAGCTGTCTGCAAGCGTGGGCAAGTGGCTCAGGGGTCACTGGAAACCTTTGCTGGCGCACAGCCTGATCCTTTCTGGCTTTCTGTTCTATTGCGTGTTCCTGTCGAGTCCCTTGTTCGATAGGTTTGAGGCGATAGATGGCGAGGCCAGATCGCAGGATGTCTCGCTACCCACCGAGTCGGGGAGTATGACGTACTGCATTGATGTGCTTCTAGTGGATACACATATCGCAGAGATCCGGGGTTGGGCATTCATTGATGGACAAAGCTCTGAGAATAGCCAGACTTCCGTAGTGTTGAAATCTGATCAAAGGTGCTATGTGTTTGACGCAATGACACTGTTGAGGATGGATGTGTCAGCTGCGTACAGTAGCTTGAACCTGAATCTGGATTGGTCAGGACTCGTCTGCAACGTTCCGATGAGGAGAGTCAAGAATGGTGAGTACCTTCTTGGAATCTATGTCAAGAATGGTGATGTTGAAGCCTTTCGATGTACAGATAGGGTCTTAGTGAAATCAGAGAGTGCGGTTCAGTGGAACATATTGGAGCAATGACTTGACTCATGCACCTAATCTTCCTACTGAAAGACACTCTCATCCTTGATGCACCGAGACAGGATGTGCGTCTTGGACATTGGCGGTTGGAGCGCCGCATCCGTACACATATCCGGCAGAGGCCAATTGGCCAATTAGGAGGCTATGGTGAAGACCATTACTGTAGCTCATAACCCTGGATTGACTCCAGAAGCCGCGATGAAGATGTTTCACATACTCCTTGAAGACAGGTTCAGTGTCAACAAGCTGGGGGACGGTCCAGACTTCCAGTTCGTAGTGCAGAAGAGTCCATTCACAGGGGTGCTTGTCGGATTGAGACAGCAGGAAGACAAGACCTCTCTTGCCATAAAGGGATCGTGGCCATCCCGAACTGGCCTCATCCTGAGTCTAGGACCGATTTCGTGGCTATGGCTCAGACCAGGCTGGAAGGAAATGGAGGAGGACGTAGCATCCTTCATTCAGAAAGCACTGCAATACAAGACGGATAAAGTAGTGCGCCTTGGGATAGACGGCTACATCACTCCGATACCCCGCGGGAAAGCGGAATGGAAGAGACTACTGGCTGAATTGACACCGCACGATCCAAAGAACAAATGGTACCTTCAGCCTCAGATTCCACCCGAGAAGCTGCACAATGCAAGAACGAAGTATGGTACTAGCCTCAAAGACAGCGACGTTCTGGCACTTGGTGACAGCACGGTCTTTGGATCGGCCGAAGCTGGATGCCTGGTGACAACAGACGCCATATGCTGCCGGGTGGCTCGTGGTGGTCGAATGGTTCGGTGGTCAGAAATTGCCAGCGCCAGACTGGCCGGTTCCGAGGGGATTCAGATTAGGCTCACAGACGGAGGGAAGGTCCGCATATCATGCGGACAGTTCGCGTCGGTGCGTGATAAGCTTCACAAACTCATCAGCCTTGTTGCTACGTCGAACCGGGCTGGACTCACGAGAACGTAGGGTCAGACTGAACACCTGTCAGAGGCGTTAGCCCTAGCCCACTGCCTTGATTTGTCGTCACAGTGTATTGGAGACTTACTGAGCAGGAGAAGACCAAGTGACAGAGTTTGAGTACAAGGTCGTAGAACTGCATGGAACGAGAGAGAATCACGAGTACATTCTGAATGTTGAGGGAGCGCAGGGTTGGGAACTAGTTACAGTCGTGATACCGGGTGGCGTTCTCGTCGCTGGCCTAGGCCGTATCCTGGGCTACCTCAAGAGGCCAAAGGGTGGTTAGCCACCCCCTTCCCTGTTCTGTACAATATCGATTGTGGATTGAGCGTGCTGTGCCATGATCAAAGGCATGCACACGATGTGGGGCAGCCATGCGAATGTACTCGACCCCATCAAAGACACTCCTGGCTCATTGGCCGAAGCCATACTCTTTTTTGACTACCTAATCGTGTGGTCGCTGGTTATGGCAGCGTACATTGCCATGTTTGTCCTAGCCGGCGTGGCTACTTCGCTCCTGGTGTTGGTCTGGGTGCCTTGCTTCCTGTGGAGCAAGGTCTTACCGAAGGGCAAGTCCCTGAGGGCAGGGCATGGTCCGAAGGCCAGGCTAGTAGGCTAGCCTTGTCAGGAAGAGGGAAGAGGGCCAAGTCCACCATTGCACAGAACTGACATTTCAGTTGGACTAGTTTTCGGCGGTGCAGGTCATGCTCTGAGACTGCGAACTGAAGCGGTACAGCTATTGGCGACAGGTCAGTCTCCCCAGAAACGCATGTTATTGCCTATGGGGGCTGTCTGATATAATCCGGACATACCTCTAGCCTGTGCTTCCCGGAGGAATCGTAATCTGCAATGGAACTGCTGATCTCGCTTGGTCTGCTTCTCATCATCGCCAAGCTCCTGGAGGGTGTTGCCACCCGGCTGCACCAGAGCGCCCTGATAGCCTATGTCGCTGCAGGAATCATCCTGGGGCCAGCACTTGGCGTGGTGGAAGCCACCGACGAGCTGAAGCTCTTCTTCGGCATCGGGGTTGTCTTTCTCTTCTTCCTGATCGGCGTGGAAGAGATGGATGTCTCCGGTCTGGCGGCAACCGTCAGAGGCAGGTTCTTCCTGGCAGGGACGCTGGCCTTCCTGGTGTCGTTCGGGTTTGCGATGACGGTCACCTACTACGTGCTGGAACAGCCCATGGCCAACGCCATTGCCATTTCCGGAATAATGTCCCTCTCCAGCCTGGGGGTGGTGGCCAAGGTCCTGAGCGACCTCGGACGTCTCAGAGAGCCGCTTGGCCTGGAGATATTCACCACCGTGGTGATCCTGGAGATCATAGGGCTGTTGGTTGTCTCCTTCTCTCTGAGGCAGATTGCCGACGATGGATCATTCACGGCCTGGACAGTGCCCATCATACTGGCCGAGGTCGCCGGGTTTGCTATCGTCGCCTGGTTGCTGGCCGCCAAGGTCTTCCCACCTCTGGTGGCTCTACTGCGACGCGTCATAGATGCCCCTCAATTGGCGATGGGTTTGATTACCGGCGGGTTGTTGCTCACGGTGGGCTTGCTCGACAGGATCGGCCTGCACGGCTCCCTCGGCGCCTTGCTGCTTGGCGTGGCGCTCTCGGGGCTTCCCCACCGCCTGCGCACGGAGATACTGCCCGGAGTGCGTGGATTGGCGCACGGCCTGTTCATCCCGTTGTTCTTCGCTTCAGCCGGCATCTACCTCGACTCCTCCTTCAGGCTGCTCCCAGCCTGGTCCATAGTTGCCGTGGTTCTGGTGGCCGTACTGGGCAAATTCGCGGGCACCGTGGTGGGTGTGATACTCGCCCGGCTGAACCGGCCGCTGGCGGTCGCCTCCGGCATGATGGGAAAGGGGGTGGTAGAGATTGCCCTGCTGGTGGTCATGCTGAACATGGGGGCCATCTCTCAGGAACTTTTCTCGCTGCTGATACTGATTATGATTGGCTACCTGCTCATAGTGCCTCCGGTAATGGGCTATGCCTTTCAACAAGCCGAACGCGTCGAGGGGAGGAAGAGACCCAGGCTGCCGAAGTTCGTGGTGCCTTCGTTTGCCAGGTATGCTCTGGACAACAAGACCGTGCAAGATGTGATGGATCGGGGCCGACAATTCCCCAATTCGGGCATTACCCTTCAGAAATTCATCGACTTGTGGGCATCGTCGGACCAGGCGGACTACGTGGTAACGAAAGAGCCCAAGAGACTCGCCGGCGTAGTCTATCTGAAAGATATGCGTCACATCAATAAGGAGCGCTGGGGAACCGTCACTCTCGAGGAGTTGCTGGAGTTGGAGCCAATCGTGGCATCTCCTGACGAGCTTCTGGATGACGTCACGACGCGCATGGCCGACGGAAACATGACCGTTGTCCCGGTGGTGGACAAGGCCACCGGAGAACTTGTGGGGTCGATAACGAATAGTGATATCATGGGATCAGTGATAGGAGCAAGTAAGTACGGCGGAGGGAAGTAGGCCGGAAGCCATGACAAGTCAAACGCAGGAGGTTGGCCATCGACTGGCTTAGTGACAACTGGCGCGAGGTTCTTATCCCAGCGGCGGTGGGCGTCTTCGTCCTGATCGCGTGCTTGTGGCTGAGGCAATTGGTCCGTGCCAGGCTGCAGAGGTGGTCGAAGGAGACAGGGTGGAAGGGGTTTGACGTTTTTCGCCAGACAACGAGCATTCCGTCAGTCATCTGGGCACTCACTATCGCCGCGTGGCTGGCCGTCCTTGTTTCCACGATCCCATCGGATTGGCAGGAAAATGCCAGCAAGGGGCTGTGGACGCTCTTTGCTCTGTCTCTTGCCCTCTGCTTGCTGAACATGGCCGGCAGACTCATCACTCTCTGGGGGCAGCACCTGAAGACGCCGGACAAGGCCACCAAGGCCACCTGGCACCTTGCCAGGATCGTCATCGTCCTGATAGCGGTGTTGACGCTTCTAGAAATATGGGGGGCACCGATAACCGCCATTCTTCTGGCAGCCGGCATTCTGGCCCTGCTCGTCTTGTTGGTGGCAATTGACGTCGGTCCTGATCTGGTGGCTGCACTCCAGCTAAGCTCCTCGCAGAATTATGGTGTGGGCGACTACATCAAGCTGACCGAGACCGGTGAGGAAGGCTATGTCACGGAGGTGAACTGGCGAAACACTTTGGTCAGAGCGCCAAACGGAAGCATCACCATAGTCCCGAACAGAAAGATGACCCGGACTACGGTCATCAACTACGGACACCCGGTCAAGAAGGCAAAGGAGCCGTTCCGGTTCTACTCGAGGTCGCACATGAAGGAGCTCACGGGGCTGAGAGCCAGGAACCTCAGGGAACTGGCCGATATGCTGAAGGTGGTGCCGGATTCCGTCATCTACTTCCACACTCACCATTTCCTGGAAGAGCATCACTATCTGACTTCGCAGCCGTCAAACGACCTCTCCTTGTGGGTGGATGAGGCTCTGGGCGATGAAGTCCTGGCGGAGAAGCTGGCCAGCGTGGACACCTTCCAATTCTCCAGCTTGCAGGCCCTGCGCGAAAGGCATATCGCCATCATAGAAGAACAACTGGCTCAGGGCGGGAGTCTTAGAGAGGCCGCGCCCGGGGGCGAATTCCACTTCGTGAAGTCCATCAGCGTGATCATACCGGCGTCCTATCAGGCTAGTGACATCAGGGAGTTCGTCGAGGCTCTGCGGAAGCTCAGCCCTGGTTCATTGTACTTCCACGTCTTCGAATCGAGGCTGAGATTGGGCAGAGGTCTGAACGACTTCTCAGCCTGGCTCGCGGACAGCCTGGGAGAGGATGAGCTGGCTCAGAAGGTGGCACGGCTGGATCCGTATACGCACTCCCTCGAGGGTCTGCGGGAGGCGCTAGTACAACTCATCGAGAAGGAGATAGGTGAAGCTACCCGACTATGAGCCCATTGTGGGCAAGAGCACTATTGAAGAGCTGCGGCTGCTGGCTTCGAAGCTGGCGGGCAGAGAGATCCAGAACATCAACTCCACGTATGTTGGAGGCGGCGTTGCTGAGATCCTCAACCACATGATACCGATCCTCCAGGAGTTGGGTGTTGATGCCCGCTGGAATGTGATCAAAGGCAGCCCCGGGTTCTTCGAGGTCACTAAGAAGTTCCACAACGCGCTACATGGCAGGAAGGAGCCCATCTCAGAAGACGATTTCGAACTGTTCCTGGAGATCAACCGCAAGAACATGGCGGAGATGGACTTCCACGGCCAGACAATGTTCATCCATGACCCCCAGCCATGCGCGCTGATCGAAAAAAAGGCGGAGTCGGGCGGGAAGTGGATATGGAGATGCCATATCGATGTCTCCAATCCGGACGAGCGGGTTTGGAGGTTCCTGGAACGCTTCGTCATCAAGTACGATGCAACCGTGTTCTCGGCTCCAGCCTTTTCCCGGCCGCTGCCCGTCAGACAGTTCCTGATATCCCCATCGATAGACCCGCTCAGCGACAAGAACAAGGATCTCTCGACGCGTGAGATCGATGCTGCCATGGAAGCAATGAAGATCCCCAGGGACAAGCCTATCGTCACACAGGTCTCGCGCTTCGATTACATGAAGGATCCGGTGGGCGTAGTCAAGGCCTTTGAATTGGTGAAGAGATCCATTGACTGCACTCTCGTCCTGGTGGGAGGAGGTGCCACTGATGACCCTGAGGGCGAAAAGGTTCTGGCTGAAGTTAAGGCAGCAGCCGACGGCAATCCCGACATACACATAATCTCGGGCCAGGCACGATCCGATATCGAAATCAACGCTCTGCAGAGGGCATCCACAGTCATCTTGCAGAAATCACTGAAAGAGGGTTTCGCCCTTACTGTAAGCGAAGCATTGTGGAAGGCCAAGCCGGTAGTAGCCACCGCCGTCGGCGGCATACCTCTCCAGGTAAGGCACAAGCTCACCGGATTGCTGTCCCATGGCATCGATGGTACGGCATATGCCGTCCGGCAACTGCTGGCGAATCCGGACTATGCCCGCTGGTTGGGCGAGAATGGGAAGGAACACGTGAGGCACAACTTCCTGATTACCAGGCATGTCCGGGACTACCTGCTTCTCTTCATAGCCCTCGACCATAGCGAAGACGTGATACACCTGTAAGTCGCTGATGATCCCAAAGGCGGCCCCGGCAAAGGCGATTGGCTATCGGGTTGCGCGGCGGCCCTCGAGGGAGGTGACGGAATTTGGACGCGGGAGCAATTGCATGAACTCGTGGCGGAGAAACTCCGGGACTATCTCTTCGTGGTCGTATCCAACCGGGAACCCTATATCCACAGCCACATCTCCGGCGCCATCCAGTGCGATATGCCACCGAGCGGCCTTACCACCGAACCAGCGTTCAGTCTGGCAAACACAACTCAAGAAGTGGTACAACTATTGGGGGCAGGTCAGCACTCGTTGTTATGGACCTAGCCGGTCTTGACCAGACGGTGTGGAAACGGTGCGAAAGGTCTCCGGCAGCGAGGAGATCACTCCCGATGGTTGCAGATCAGCGTAGACAATCGGTTCAGAAGGAGAGCATGAGACACGGAGTCGGAGGTGTATTTGCGGAACCCGTTGGCGCGTAGAGACTGGCGGAATAGGTGGGCGCGACACCGGGCAGATCGGCTTTGCCTATGCTACTCATTATGGCAGCCCTATACCTGCCCAGTTTCCGGACTAGGTCTGGGAAGCGATTACTAGACGGTACGGACGGAAGTTAGGCATGAGCAAACGGGTCAACAAGCATCCTTTCTGTGAAGATGGCTCTCTCTGGTACAAAGACGCCATAGTATATGAGCTTCATATCCGGGCTTTCTCAGACAGCGATGCGGATGGTGTTGGAGACATCCAGGGACTGATAGATAAGCTGGACTATCTTCACGACCTGGGAGTAACCGCCATCTGGCTCTTGCCCTTCTATCCTTCGCCTCTGAAGGACGATGGGTACGATGTCTCCGATTATGTTGACATTCAGCCCGTGTACGGCAACATGAGCGATCTCAGGACTCTTGTGGAGGAAGCTCACCGGCGTGGTTTGAGGATCATCATCGAACTGGTGCTGAATCACACGTCGGATCAACATCCGTGGTTCCAGCGGGCACGCCGTGCCCCGCCAGGAAGCCGCTGGCGTGATTTCTATATCTGGAGCGACACAACGAACAGGTACCGTGAAGCCCGCATTATCTTCAACGAATGCGAGCAGTCCAATTGGACCTGGGATTCAGTAGCCCAAGCATACTACTGGCACCGTTTCTACTCACATCAGCCAGACCTAAACTATGACAATCCGGCGGTGCACCGGGCGATCATCAACGTGGTGAACTTCTGGCTGCGACTGGGTGTTGACGGCTTCAGGGTAGACGCGGTGCCATATCTATACAAGCGAGAGGGTACCACATGTGAGAACCTGCCGGAAACCCATGCCTACTTGAAGGGCCTGCGCAAGCATGTCGATGCGAAGTTCAAGGATCGAATACTTCTGGCTGAGGCGAACCAGTGGCCCGAGGATGCGGTTGCTTACTTCGGAGATGGCGATGAATTCCACATGGCCTTTCACTTCCCACTGATGCCGCGCATGTTCATGGCCATTCGCATGGAGGACCGGTTTCCTATCCTCGACATCTTGGAGCAGACCCCTCAAATTCCGGACCAATGCCAGTGGGCGCTCTTTCTTCGAAATCATGACGAACTGACGCTGGAGATGGTGGCTGATGAGGAACGCGACTACATGTATCGAGTATACGCTCATGACCCTGTTGCCAAGCTGAATCTGGGGATCCGCCGCCGACTGGCTCCACTCCTGAACAACGACCGCCGGAAGATCGAACTGATGAACGTCCTGCTCTTCTCACTGCCAGGCACGCCAGTTATCTATTACGGCGACGAGATCGGCATGGGCGACAACATCTATCTCGGTGATCGGAACGGCGTGCGCACTCCGATGCAGTGGAGCCCTGACCGCAATGCCGGCTTCTCTCGGACGAATCCACAGAGGCTATTCCTGCCTCCCATAATCGATCCTGAGTACCACTTTGAGTCCGTAAATGTGGAGAATCAACAGGGCAACCCCGACTCTCTGCTCTGGTGGATGAAGCGGCTTGTTGCTTTAAGGAAGCGCTTCAAGAGCCTCGGGAGAGGCAGCATTTCATTCTTGCATCCCGAGAATCGCAAGATTCTCGCCTTCATCCGCCAGCACCAGGAGGAGGCCATTCTGGTAGTGGCCAACCTCTCACACAACGCCCAGCATGGCCGGCTTGACCTCTCCGCTTTCAAAGGGGTCTCGCCTGTAGAACTCTTCGGCCGTTCTGAGTTTGCCGCGATTGTTGGTGACGAGTATGACCTCTCTCTCGGTCCTTACGGTTTCTACTGGTTCTCGCTGAGACCGGAGCGAATGGAGGCACCGCACCAGCGCATCCTACCTGCGGACACTGCGGAGACCTCTGCTCCAATGCCCACAATTGCCCTTGATGAGAAGGAAATCATGGAGCAAGAGAACTGGCCGATCCTCGAAGAAGTGCTGTTGAACTACTTCCCAGAGCGTCGCTGGTTCCTTGGGAAGGCAAGACGAATCCAATCGTGCGAAATTGAGGACGTTGTTCCCTTCGATTTTCCGGATCATACCGCCCACCTTCTGTTGTCCAGGGTCGACTACTGCGAAGGTGAATCAGAGACATACGCCATCCTACTGGCTGTTGCTCGGAAGGAGGAGGCTCAAAGGATACTGACGGAGCACCGCCGTGCCGTCGTCGCTTATCTAGAATCCGCCGGTCAGCCTGGAGACAGCCCGCTCTTGCTGTACGACGCGATGGTGGACAGGGGTTCTTGCAGCGACTTGCTGGATGCCATCGGCAAACGGCGCCGTTTCAAAGGAGAAGCAGGCGCCGTCGTGGCTGTGCCGGGCCGAATGTTCGAGAGTCTCGATGAGGTGAGCAGAACCAAGCTAGGTTTGGACAGTGCACCCGTCAAGGCCGGGCGAAGCAACACGTCTGTCACCTATGGCGATCGCCTCATCCTCAAACTGTTCCGGCACCTGGAAGAGGGTCCAAACCCAGACCTGGAGGTGGGACTCTTCCTGACGGAAGAGGCACATTTCTCCTACGCTCCACCGCTAGTCGGCGCCCTGGAATACCGTCGAAGGAACAAGCGTCCATCGACCCTGGCTGTTCTGCATAATCTGGTTCCAAACGCGGTGGACGCCTGGCGATACACACTGGACGCTCTGGACCGCTTCTTCGAGCTCGCTCTGGCACATCCTGCCGTGCAGGTGCCACCCATCCCTCAGACGCCACCACTGTTCCTAAGCGCACCCGTTCCGGCACTGGTTCAGGAAACGGTAGGGCCATATCTTCCCTTGGTGCATCTCCTTGGAGAGCGCACGGCGCAGCTTCACCTAGCACTGGCATCAGACCGAACTGATCCGGAGTTCTGCCCTGAACCCTTCTCAGTCCTGTACCAGAACTCGGTCTACCACTCCATGAGGAGCTCTGCACTGCAGACCATGGAATTGTTGCGGGCGCGATTGGACACTCTGCCTGAGGCAGTGAGAAGAGATGCTGAAGCGGTTCTGTCGTTTGAGGATAGCATGGTCGCGCGCTTTCAGCCTTTGCGCAACATCACGTTCGGCGGTTGGCGGATCCGTTGTCATGGTGACTACCATTTGGAACAGGTGCTCTACACGGGAAAGGATTTCGTGATCATCGATTTCGAAGGAGACACCAAACGGCCCCTGACGGAACGACGGTTGAAACGCTCGCCGCTCAGAGATGTCGCCGGCATGGTCCGCTCCTTCGACTACGCTGCCAGTTTTTCTGTGGAACGCCAGGCGTCTACGGGGGGCGCCCCCGGGCAGACACGTCTGCTTGAGCTGTGGGCCAAGTTTTGGACAACGTGGGTGACACCGGTATTCCTGACGTCCTATGTGAATACCGCTAGGCAGGCATCATTGCTTCCGGACGGTGAAAGGGAGCTGGCCATTCTGCTGAATGCGTATCTGCTGGACAAGGCGATCTCAGAGATCACCTATGAACTTGACGGCCGTCCTGATTGGCTCAGGGTGCCAATCAGAGCCATACTCCGGATGATGGAGGAATAAGCGCACAAGCCCACAGGCAGAGCCTCAACGCAAGTGTGCCGCCTTGCGTGGCCCCCATATGTGCCTGTCCACGCTCTCTTTCAGGAGGATGGCTCCCAGTGGCAGCAGGACAAGGTTGGCGCGATGCGGGCGCCCATGATGGCTCAGCGGCGAAAGGAGGTCCCCGAATGTGGACTCGGGAGCAATTGCATGAACTCGTGGCGGAGAAATTCCGGGACTATACCTTCGTGGTGGTTTCCAACAGGGAACCCTATATCCACAGCCACATCTCCGGCGCCATCCAGTGCGATATGCCGCCGAGCGGCTTGACTGCAGCACTTGACCCGATCATGCGGGCATGTGGAGGAACCTGGATAGCCCACGGCAGCGGAAATGCCGACAGGGAGACCGTGGATGAACGAGACCGCGTTCGAGTACCACCGGATGACCCGCACTACACGCTCAGGAGACTCTGGCTTTCCAAGGAAGAAGAGGATGCCTATTACTATGGCTTCTCCAACGACGCGCTTTGGCCGCTGTGCCATATAGCCTACACCCGGCCGACGTTCAACGAAACCGAATGGAGCATCTACAGAGCAGTCAATGAACGCTTCTCTGAAGCTGTGCTCGAGGAGGTCGGCACCAGGAAGGCCTTCGTCTTTGTCCAGGACTACCATCTCACGCTCATGCCACGCCTGCTGCGCCAAGCGAACCCCAACCTCGTCATTGCGCAGTTCTGGCATATTCCCTGGCCCAACCCGGAGGCCTTCCGCGTCTGTCCCTGGCAGGCAGATATCCTGAAAGGGTTGCTGGGCAACCATCTTCTGGGCTTCCATCTTCGGTACCACTGCAACAACTTCCTGGACACCGTTGATCGAGCGATCGAGGCCAGGGTGGACCGGGACAGGTATGAGGTAACACACGGAGGCGAGAAGACCGCTATTCGTCCCTTCCCCATCAGTGTTGACTTCGAGGAGGTGAACAGGAGGGCCCAGGAGAAGGACGTGCTGGTCGAGATGCAGAGGCTCAAGAAGAGCCTGGAAATCAAGGGGAAGTTCGTTGGGATGGGATTGGATAGGATCGACTACACCAAGGGGATACCAGACAGGCTCCGCGCCTTTGACCGGTTCCTGGAGCGATATCCCGACTACCGGAACCGGGTCGTATTCATACAGACCGGTGTCCCCAGCCGGGTGCATGTCCCGGCCTACCGGAGGATCAACGACGAGATCGATAGCCTCATCGAGGAGGTGAACTGGAAGTACGAATCGGAGCACTGGAAGCCTGTCATTGATCTTCGGGGCCCCTTATCGCCTCTGACGGTGATGGCACTGCGGCGCCTGGCCGACTTCGCCATTGTCAGTTCTCTTCATGATGGCATGAACCTCGTGGCCAAGGAATTCGTGTCCAGCACCGTTGACGACGACAAGGTCCTGATCCTCAGCCAGTTTACAGGAGCGGCCAGGGAGCTGACCGATGCGGTTCTGGTGAACCCGTATGCCACTGACGAGTTTGCCGGAGCCATCAAGGAGGCTCTCGAAATGCCAATCGAGGAGAGGCAGCGTAGGATGCGCCGCATGCGCGCCGTGGTCCAGGAGAACAACGTCTACAAGTGGGCAGCGGACATCGTGACTGAGATGGCGAAGCTCGAGTTCGGAGGGTGAATGGAGCACCTCTTTTCCGTGTGGCAAGAGATTGGGGAGCGCATCAAGACAGCTCACCAAATTCTGCTCCTGACTGACTTCGATGGTACGCTGTCGCCCATTGTTGGCAGGCCAGAAGATGCTGTGCTTCCCCATGACACCAGACGGGTGCTCCTGGCACTAGCGGACCATGCTCGGGTCTCCGTGGTGGTGATTAGCGGCAGGTCTCTCAGCGACGTCAAGAACAAAGTGGGGATCCAAGGAATAACCTATGCCGGAAACCATGGACTAGAAATAGAGGGACCATGGCTCAAGTTCGTCCACCCTCCGGCGGAGGCCGTGAGGCCTGTCATGCGAGATTTGTACACGGCTCTGAGCGAGGTACTGGCTGGCTTTGAAGGGGCTTTCGCCGAAGACAAGGGGCTAACGCTTAGCGTGCACTATCGCTTGGTTAGAGAAGACAGGGTCAGCGAACTGAGGAGAGCATGCGAAGAGACCATCCATGGACTCCGCTCTGAGGGCAAGATCAGAACCACCGAGGGCAAGAAGGTATGTGAGATACGACCAGGTGTGCTGTGGGATAAAGAAGATGCCATAGTCCTACTCCTGAACGGTTGGACTTCGTCGACAGGCGAGGGCAGCGATCTCACGCTATTCCTCGGAGATGACCTGAGCGATGAAGGTGGGTTCAAGGTGGTGAACACACATGGAGGTATCTCCATTTTCGTTGGAGAGGCTGGTGCCAGCACGGCAGCAAGTTACTTCCTCAGATCACCAGATGAGGTGGCAGACTTCCTGGAGCGACTTCGTCAGGCTGTTGACTGGACG
>Ga0209286_1000139_pt1 | contig 16355 bp, 22 predicted proteins | sample PPLLak1March2015_2_FD_187250 | JGI IMG/M metagenome (GOLD analysis project Ga0209286, IMG submission 187250) | Freshwater sediment microbial communities from Prairie Pothole Lake near Jamestown, North Dakota, USA - PPLs Lake P8 Core (3) Depth... | ecosystem: Environmental > Aquatic > Freshwater...
GTAGGGCGGAAGTAACGGCAAACCGACAAGATCCCCGAAGACGATCAACATGAAAAGGTGATCTAAGTTGCCTCTCTCCTTTTTCAGTTCAAGATCCATCTCATGGACCGTCATGCCATAGAGGATCTCTCTTATAGGTTTTAGATAATCTTTAAATTTGCCAAGCAGAAATAAAAATTTCATATTTCACTTAATTAAATCTGTAATAATCTTTCTTCCGATTTTTAGAGAATGATCTCTATAATTAGGTTGATACATGGCAAAGGGATAGTTGCGGATAGGGTAAAAAAATAGTTAAGCTGACTCTTTTTTGTTAGCCCACTTCTTTAAACTCTAAAATTATCTTATCTCGCAAAATCTTTTCAATAATCTTCTGACAAAGCGACACGTCCTCTTCCGGTGTTTCGCCACAGCATCCAATGGCCCCGATTATCAAGTCCCCGCCCCATATAGGGAATCCCCCCGGAATAATGGTTAGGCGGTCATTCCAGTTTTGGGCGTTTAGCCCAAATCCCGGCGCCCTGGGATCGCCATACGCCGAAACTTCAGAGCTGGGTCGTCTAAAAACGGCGGCTGTCCAGGCTTTATCGCGGGCAATCTCTGCAGTGGGGGAAGGGGAGCCATCCATACGATGAAGTGCCACCAACCAACCGTTTTCATCGACAAGGGCGATGCTGCAAACCCTTCCCATCTCTTTCGCATTCTCAATACCTATTTGTAGTAGTTTCTTAGCCACCTCTAAATTCATCATCTCAAAAAATCTCCTTCCCTATTCATAAAGAGCCGTAACACCGACCTGACTGACGGAGGTATCACTGATGTCTCCCACACCGGATGGAACACCGCTGCAACCGATGGCACCGATCACCTCGTTTTCTTCGTCGGTGACAGGGATCCCCCCAGGAATGAAACAGAGCCTTCCCTTTCCCCTTCCAATCATTCCCATGGCGTGATCACCTAAAAGCTTTCCTATGTTGCGAGGATCGAGCCAGCGAGAGCCCATTAATGTGGGCATTTTAAAGGCAACCGCTGTCCAGGCCTTTTCAATAGCAATATCTGTTGTGGCCATGCCAGCTCCATCCATACGGTGGACAGCGATGACTGCACCCGCCTTGTCTACCACAGCGATGCTACAAGGGGATCCCGCAATATCCCTTGCCCACCTCTCAGCAGCCTCGATCATTTTTAAAGCTTGCTCCAAGGTTAATTGATTCATATTGGCTCCTTCTTTATCATAGGTGAATATCTCTAAGAAATCAGATCATCTGTAGCGACCACATCCACGCCGGTATTCATTAAATTTGACAAAATGATCTGGCCTATTCTGATGGGTGGTTTGACCTTCACCCCTTTAAGCGCTTTTGCTGCATCTTTGAGTTGGGTTTTAAGCAGAGGTCTATTTGTCCTAACTGGGAAAAGGGGGCGAGCACTGTTTCGGGTAAGGACGGTGGCGGTAAGCACGCGAACCGGACTTCTATATTCTTCAAGAACAAATTGCCGTCCCTCTTTACATTTGGTCCCCATGATTTTGGCCACTTCTCCGTGATCATCGATCTTTAGAGTCGTCTCACAGCCGAGAGGGCAGCCGATGCATATGATTTTTTCTTCAATCATATTTATTCTCCTTTTTGACACTCCACAACTAGTTCACTTAAGTTCCCTTTTAACAGGTTTAATTCTTTTTGGAGAAGATCGACCTTGATCATCTCACTGGGCTTCACCACCCTGAATGCCCGATGATAGAAATCCCCTATCCTCAGTCCAACTTTTTCTTCCATCTCTTTTACTCGAATATAGAAGGTAACGTCACTTTGACCACTGATTGTTTGGGGGACGACGGAACGGATATTTCTTCCAGGCCTGAGGATGATCTTCCCTTTCTTTTCAAAATCTCCTTTTTGTGAAAGCTTGGCAGCCCACGCCCCGGCTATCTCGGCTTCCCATGAGACGTCGTCGACTAAGTCGTGAACGTGAACCACGTTTCCACCTGCAAAGATACCTGGAATATTTGTCTCCCTCCGTTCATCTACGACGGGTCCGCCGACCAACGGATCGAGATCTACCCCTGCCATTCTGGAAAGTTCATTTTCGGGGATCAATCCGACCGACAACAGCAGAGTATCGCACTCAATATTTTGTTCAGTGCCATCGATAGGCCTCTTATTCTTATCCACTTTGGCGATGGTGACCGCTTCCACACGTTGTTCACCATGGATCTGTGTCACGGTGTGTTCGAGAAGAAGAGGGATATCGAAATCGTGGAGGCACTGGACCTCATTTCTGATCAAGCCCCCAACATAGGGCAGGATCTCAACGACCCCTTTCACCTCAACCCCTTCCAACGAGAGGCGGCGAGCCATGATCATGCCTATATCACCGGAACCCAAGATGACCACTTTTTTCCCAGGGATGAACCCTTCAACATTGACAAGTCGCTGGGCAGTCCCGGCGGTGAAGATTCCAGCGGGTCGAGTGCCGGGGATGGACAACTGCCCTCGGCTCCGTTCCCGACATCCCATTGCCAGAACGATAGACTTAGGCTGCAGGTGAATTGGCCCCTCGCGACTGTTGACAGCGGTCAGCTTTCGATCGACGGATATTTGAGTCACCATGGTTTCAAGGAGTACCTCAATTCCTAAATCCCTGACTTTCTCAACAAATCGACAGGCATATTCTGGTCCAGTCAGGTCTTGACCGAAATAAAGTAGTCCAAAACCATTGTGCACACACTGGTGAAGGAGGCCACCAAGCTGTTCCTGGCGTTCCAATATAAGGACATGCTCTGCTCCTTCTTGCTTCGCCTTGATCGCAGCGGCCATTCCAGCTGGTCCAGAGCCAATCACCGCAACATCTACATCCGAGAATTTCATAACTCTCCCCCAAGTAATTCCTTTGTCTTATAAAGTAAGATTCGAGATTTCCGACCTTTCTTGGTTATTTTTTCTTCCGGCAGGCCCAGTTCCCGACCTAATATTTTCGCGACACGAGGAGTACAAAAACCTCCCTGGCACCGCCCCATCCCGGCTCTTGTTCTGAATTTAACCCCATCGAGAGTCGTGGCCCCTCTCCGGACTGCCTCAACGATTTCTCCCTCAGTCACTGTCTCACAACGACAGACCACATGGCCATATCGGCTGTCCTGAGCGATCAATTCCCTTTGTTGTTCCTCAGAAAGCTGGTTAAAAATGGGTGACGCTTTTCTAAAAGGACTAAATCTTAGATTTGATTCCAATCTTAAACCTTCTCTCCGAAGCAATTCTGCCACCTCCCGGCCAGTAGCTGGAGCTGCACTCACCCCGGGGTAACCCATACATATGCTTATAAAACGTGATACTTTGCGAGAGGCCTGAACCACGGATTCGTGCCAGCCGACTTCCCAGTTTCGAAACATAAGGAATCCAGCAAAGGAATGAATGATGTCCTTTTCAGAAATGTCGGGAATGATTTTCCTGACATTTTGCAAGCCGATTTGAGCAATCCTCCTGGTCGTGGAGTAATCTCCCCTCCGGGCCGGTTGCATGGTCGTGCCAAAGAAGAGGTTGCCATGGATGCTGGGCGTCAGGATATTCATTTGACCGGGCGCATCCGGCCGCATATGGATTTCATGCTTTATTAAGTCCCCTAATTTTTTGTCAAGAATCCCTACATACCCCCTAATCGGATAAAGAACAAAATCATCCGAATTCACCAATCGGGCTATCTTCTCCACCGAAGTCCCTGCGGCATTGACAATGAAGCGGCATTTAATCGAGCCGCGATTGGTCTCCACCTCGAACTGATTCCCTTTCTGGAATATATTCAGAACCTCGGTCTCCCGCATCACTTGAACCCCATTCTGACCGGCATTCTCTATGAGGGCGATGGTAAGCCTGACAGGATCAACAATGGCAATATTCGGATCGTACAATGCCGCGATGGCCTCTCGGGTGGCATGGGGTTCCATCTGTCTCAGTGTATCCTGATCTATGAACTGATGGCCTGCGAGGCCGAGCTTTTCGGCCTTCGACTTCAGCTTTCGGAATTTACCCAACTCCTCATTGTTACGGATGAGGGCGAGTTCTCCTACCCGTTTGAAGGGAACATCAAGCTCCTGACAGAGGGGCTCCATCAAAGGTATGCTGTCCCAGACGAGTTTGCTGCGGTGGTATTCGGGACGAAATTCCAGAGTATCTCCCCCCTGGCAGACGATACACATATTGGTCTTGGTGCTACCCCAGCCAAAGTCAGCCTCCTTTTCCATTAAAGTGACATCCACCTTGTAACGGGAAAGCTCCCTGGCGACGACTGCTCCTAAGACGCCCCCTCCGATAATCAAAACTTCTGTTTCCATTTGAGTCATTTTAGATACCCTTCCCTTTCGTCCTTACCTTTGAAAACAAAACTTAATCCATACCGTGATGATGTTCACTGTAAATGATTGAAGGGCCACGATATAGTTCAAACTCTGCCTCTCTGAATATATTCATGCATGATTTTACATCTAACCCCCTCCCCTTCGATGTTTCAACCTCTGTATCTCTTGGATTCGTCCCTGCTTCAGCCCAGAAGAGATTTGCTCCTGCTGTGGCGCCCAGTATATTGGGCTCATGAGTACAATTTCCAACCAATTCCCTGCCCATCGCTAACCGAACTACTGCAACGAGAAAGGCAAGTCGATACTCGCTGATCATTCCAAACGGTTCTAACTCAGAGCCCGGAATATTGATTCTCCTTGCGGCACCACTATAGCAAGGATTTAATTTTCTTCCTATCAGAATTTTCTCTACAATTTCATCAACAGAATGCTCTGGACCGATGGGTTCCACACACGTCCCAATCAGCAAGCCCGCGTCACGGGCCGCTTTCATCGTATTCAGGCGAGTCTCAGGATTAATTTGGGTATCTCTTCCTTCTCCCATTCTGATAGCGTGGTATATGCCAGTATACCCAGCCTCTATCAGCTTTTTGCCTTCTTCGTATTCGAAATCTCCGATATTCGCAATCATCAGTGTATCGGGTTTGAGTTTACGTCTCACTTCTTTCGATAGTTCAATGTATTTGCCAAATGAATAGTCATGAGTGGTCATCAAAAAAATGGCGTTGGCTCCATCGGCTTCGGCTCTGAGGGCCGATTCAATAATCTCTTCAACGGGAAGTTCCTTTGTTTCTTTGAAAACCCCGTTCTTCGCTGCAAAGGCACAAAATGAACAGTCATTCGGGCATGGAGAAAGATTCAGTCCTATCTGGGCGTGAACCTCTGCCTTACCTTTTGAGGCTGCCCGCGTCATGGAATTGGCAGCAGTCATGATAAAACCACCCTCCATGGAATGAGGGTCGATTCTTAAGAAGGATAAAATCTCTTCTCTTGTTATGAAATGACCATCGAATACCTTGCTGACAATTTCGTTGACCTTAGAACCGATCATGCTCTATTATCTTCCCGGGTGGCCCTTTCTCTCGTGTCCGCTCAATGGTGAAACGTTTTTAAAACAATATGTAAAGAATTTTCCCTTCTTTCTTTGTGCCCCTTAAGATCTCCATGTGTCTCAGGACAGCAAATTCTCTTCTCAATTCTTCCTCCGTGAGATGGAGATTCTCGATCATTTCCTCCAAGGTGGCCTCTTTCTTTTCTCTGATGTAATTGACGATATTTTGTTGCAAAGGTGTCAGCGTTGAAAGTTTATCCTTGCCTTTTAGAAAAGTCTGGGCGGAATGGACAGCCCAAGGATCACAGGCCTTTGGAGGAGATAAAATGTCCATATAGCAGTCTTCACAAAATAAATTTCCCTGGCTTTCATAGGATTGTTGTTTTTCTATTTTTCTCCCACATTTGGCACACTGGATAAGCATGGTCACGAACCTCAACAATTTTATGTTTTGCTTAACGTAAGGAGTCTCACTCCAGTGACCTCCTTAAAGGTAGCGCCTTCGCTGATAGAGCGAATCAATTGATCTGGATCGATTATCTTTGAACCACAGATGGCGTCGATTCCATAATCAAAAAGAATGGGGGACATGGGTGAAGTGGGACCAATCAGAAGAACATAAGCCTCTTTGCAAAGGTTTAAAAGCCCCTCAAGGGTATGATTGATGAAGGATGTCCCTGTTATTCCCACCACATCACACTGGGGTAAAATTCTGTCCGCCTGTTTTGCAGGTAAATCTCCTTCTCGAAGCCTCTGTTCGAGAACCCAGAGATTCTTGGTCTTTCCTTTTAATTTTGGAATCCACGGAAAGTGACCCACAATCGCTACATTTTTCCCCTGACCCTTTCCCAGAATGATCTCAAACGCATTCTTTTCAACGCATCTGGATTCATCGATATCGATCAGTGAATTGATGGTTGCCATTCCGATGGAGGCCTCCAACAAACTCTCTGACTTAGCGTATTCGGCCAATTCCAATGCCGCCTTTCGGGTGAGATTCCCAACGTCCCTCACACCCCGATCATGGGAAGGGCCTTCCTCCCTGAAAGTCGAGGAGAGACCGCAGTGTTTTGTGATGACCGCAGTCCAGAAGACGCAGGTATGGACACTCCTCACTGGAAAATCACCCCCCCTAAGACTTAATAGAAGATCATTAAGTATCTTCAATCTTTTGCCTCAATGATAATTTCACAACAATCATCTCCACCTGGAAGAGACTTTGGCATCCTGCAGAACACTTTATCGTGGCCTAATACACCTCGGGCAATCCCCTGCATCGAACCCGAAAAACACATGGTGCAAGTTTCAGGAGGAAATTGTTTGGCCAGAGGGCATGACTTTTCAATCTTCACTGCCTTCTTCGGTCCAATCTCGGTCCACTCGCCTTCCACCCCATAGATTGAATCAGTGAAATCAATGATCCGAGCTACAGTTTCCAGATTCCTTTCTTGCCTTCCAACAATTTCCATCAATCTTTTGGCTGCCTTTTTATTATTTCCCTCCCAGGCTCTGGCCACTTTTTCCAATCCTTCCTTCCCATACGATTCAGAAATCGCCTTGATGGATGTACCCAGTAACATGGAAAGGGCAGCTCTGGAACGCTTCCATTTTTCCTCTACAGATAATTCCATCCTTTATCCTCCTTTCTCCCCGTATATCAGTTTCGATTGTCCTGTAGGACTCATCACCTTCGTTATGTTCTTAAACCCTTCTCCAAATATTGATCCTTCTTCAGCGAGAAACTTCCTCGCATCCTTTGAACCAAGAAAGAAGATCCGAATATAAAAAAGCAACCGAACAAATGCTTTCTCCGGCTTCGCATGTTCCATCAGACAAAATCTGCCGCCAGCGATTAAAACTCTTTCCACTTCATTAATTGCCCTTGTTCTTTCACCCCCTTGCAATTCATAGAAAGCATGTGAACAAGTCACTCCATGAAAGGATGATTTCTTAAAGGGGAGTCGGTTGGCATTGGCCTGGACTAGATAAAGTTGATCCAAATTCAGTCTGCCAGCTTTTTCTTTTGCCTTCTCGAGCATCCCCCGAGAAAAATCGAGGCCGACGACTAAACCTTCACCACCCACACCCTTTGTTAACTCCACAGCAACTGATCCAGTGCCAGTGCAGAGGTCTAAAGCCTTATCCCCTTTTGACAGGTTCACTTTCTCTGTAATAAATCCCCTGAGCGAACCTTCTCTATCTCGGGAGTGTAATCGAATAATGATGTCATAGACCTTTGAAAAAAGATCGTAATAGATTTGTCGTAAAGATCTCATATTGAGTCATCCACGGAATATCCCTATTTTGATTCTGTTTTACTCTCTCAACGTAGCAATCAACCGCTTGGGTCTTAAAAAAAGACCCAAGGCATCGGAAATATTTTTCACGATGACATCCGCATTCTTCATTGCAGAAGCAGATATTCCCTCATCTCCTAAAACGGCGATCCCGAGAGCAGCCTCTTTCAGAATGCGATGATCATTGCTTCCATTTCCGATAGCAACCGTTCTCGTTGGATCCATGGATTCCACAACTCTTAATTTCACCTCGGTACTGTCTTCTTCTGAAACCTTTAGCAATTCTACGCCTATATCTGAACTTTCTTCCCTGGCAGTTCCTTGAGTGTCAGCTGTGAGTATGTAAATTTTCACTTTATTGGATAGGCTTTTTATCTTCTCTTTCACTTCCGAAGGAATTTTCCCGTCTGTGGCAATCGTTCCGTTTAAATCCAGGACCATATTCTCAATCTCGATGTTTCCCCAGCCGGGGATATCTATTTCTATCAACTCTTAATCCTCCTTCATTCATGTATCCAGTACACTTCCCACACATCCATAAAAAAACCGGTCTCTGAATTCCTGGTGAAATCGGAAAGCCGCCCTCATACCGGTACAATGAGAAACGCCAATCTTTTCAACCTTCATCTTTTTGAGAGATTTAATCGATTCCTCCAATTGTTCAGGAGTCAAAAAATCTAAGTGAGTTCCGCCCAAGATGGCATGAAATTTCCCTTTTCCCATTTTATTGACGACGTGGTGAATGATATTGATCATCCCCGAGTGGGCACAACCGAGAATAAGGATGAGGCCCTTTTCGGTATCTATGATAAGGGATTGATCATCTAAAAAAATATCATGTGTCGTTTTTCCATCGATCTCACAAAAAAGCCTTGGGTCAGGTTTTTCAAAAGGGGTTTTCCTTGGCACTTCCCCTGTCAAAAAGAATCCTTTCTCTATCTTTACAAAATCTGTATTAAAAACAAAATTGGCCCCCAGGGATTCTAAGTATCCTTTCTTATATGGAATTCCTACAAATCGTTTTGTTTCTTTCCTATTTTCTTTAAGTACTGCAATTCTATCTAAAAAGACATGAGGGTGGGCGTGAACATCAACCTTTCCCTTAAATTTGAGCACTTCAGGCAGCCCTCCGGTATGATCATAATGACCATGGCTGAGGAAAATCTTTTTTATGCTCTTCAAATCTTTATTCAGAGTAAGGCTGTTTGGCACGATTGAATGGCCACTCCCCGTATCGAAAAGATAATTTCCATTACCCGTTTCAATAAAAGCAGAAAAGCCATGCTCGCCTGAACCCATTAATCGGCCTACTAGATTTTCACACAATATCGTTATTCGAGTTTTCATCAGCAGCCCCTCTCAATAATCCATGATCCATCTAACCGGATCTCCTATTTTTACTTCCCCACTTTCGATCACCTTACAGAACACACCTTCCTTGGGCAAAATAGAATACCCCTGATAGTTGTAAGTATGAGCTTGGGATGGATCTTTACCAATCTGGATCACCCTAAGTTTTGCTCCACCAATTTGTAATGTTGATCCAATAGGGATGGACACGATATCGATTCCCTCGGTGGTAATGTTTTCAGCAAAGGATCCAGGCCCAGCCGAGAGGTCCGTTTCTTGGCAAAGTTTTTGGATACTCTCAACCGCCAAAAGGCTTACCTCTTTCTCAGTTCCGGCATGAGAATCGCCTGCCAGCCCATGACCCTTTTTGAGGAGACCCCTACCTACATTCATCTTTGGATCGGCCCTCCTTTGACTCATACACACACCAACCACTTTTCCAGACTTTTTCATTGCGTCTTAGGTTTCTTCGCTGATGGCTTTTTCAGTACACTCATCGATACAAGTACCACAATCGACACAGGTCTCTGCATCAACCACGGCCTTCTCGTTCTCCACTTTGATGGCCTCTACCGGACAACCCTCTGCACACGTCCCACACCCTGTACATTTTTCCAAATCAATGATGACTGCCATTTCTCACATCCTGCTCAATTTTTATTAAATTCAAAATCCTGAAGGTAACTCTATTTCAGGATGATTCTTCTGGTTTTCAGAAACCTTTTTTATCTTGCTGTACTCCCCGATGATCCCATTGGCACAAAAAATTCCACCAAAAAACAGAATGAATCCTGCGATCAGAAAGAGCCACATAAAAACTCCTAGCCTGATAAAAACAATGGCAAGTAAGGAAACGATATAGCCAATGACAGGGTAAAGGACCCCGTATCTTTTTGGACTATTTCTTACAGGGTCCCAGTTGAAGTCAATGATATCCTGTTTATAGTGCGTTCTAATTTCTTCTAAAATTCTTGGCTCCATCTCGTCTCGGTTTCGAGTCGCAACGACTGGAATTTCTAACGGGGTCTACTTAATAATTTTCTTCGCTGCCTGCTCGGCAGCTATTAAAATGGGATCCAAGGGAGCGGAGAAAGGAGGCGCATAGGCAAAATCAAGCCTTGCAATTTCATCAATCGTCATTTTTTGATGAAGAGCAACAGCCAGGCTGTTGATCCTCCGAGCCACTCCTTCCTTCCCGACCATCTGAGCTCCCAAAAGTCTTCCATTTTTTCTGTCGAAAATCAACTTAACCACAATCCGTTTCGCCCCGGGCATATAACCTACTTTTGATTCGGCCTCGATGACCTGTGAACCTACATCAAAACCGTATCGTTGAGCAGCCTGAGTGCCTAAACCGGTAAAGGCAACTTCCAATTCAAAAACCTTAAAGGCTGCTGACCCAACGACCCCAAGAAAGGTAGCTCGTCCACCTGCAGCATTTTCACCGGCAACCCGACCCTGTTTATTGGCAATATCACCAAGGGGTGTATGAACCCAATCTTGACTTACCAGATTGAAAACTTCACAGCAGTCTCCAGCAACATGAATATCGGCCAGATTAGTCTTTTGAGCCGTATCTGTTCGAATTGCTCTGGTCTGCCCAAGCTCAACACCTGCCTCTTTGGCTATTTCCACGTTGGGGATAACGCCAACGGCCATCAGAACCATATCTGCTGGAAAATGTGCTTTGTTAGTCTCAATAGAAGTGACCTCACCGTTACTATTCAGTTTAAAAGCCGCTGGTTCGTGATAGGCAAGGAAATGAACATCATTCTCTTCTAACTCCTTCAATATTTTTTCAGAGATTTCCCTTTCGAGATTAGCTACCGGCAAATCTCTCCGGCAGAATAGAAAGGTTTCCATATTCCTCAACCGAAAAGCCTCGCACATTTCCAATCCAATAAATCCACCGCCTAAAATGGCACCCCTTTGGGGCCTTTTTTCATCGATATAGTTTTTAATATGGATGCTGTCTTGAAGATCCTTGAGCGTGAATATATTTTTTGAATTGTTTCCGAGAATATTCAGCCTTCTGGATCGGGCGCCAGTGGCAATGATGAGTTGGTCGTAAGAAAACCCTTGAGTTTCGGATTTTGATAAATTCACAACCTCGATTTTTTTCTCTTTGGGATCAATTTTCGTGACCTGATGTTCGGTCTTGACCTCAATATCCTGCATCTCTTTAAATTGTTGAGGGGTCCGAACCACCAATTTTTTCTGCTCTTTGACTACATCTCCGATGTAGTAGGGAGTCTCTCAGGAGCCATAGGATACGAATTGACCTTGTTCAAACATGGTGACTTCGAGGTCCGGATTAACTCGTTTTGCTCTGGCTGCCGCGCTCGGGCCACCTGCAGAACCCCCAATGATGACGAGCTTCTCTTTCTTTGACATCTCTCTCTCCTAATATTTAACTTTTAAGAAGAGGACAGGCTACCCTTCCTCTCCTTTTTCAATCTTGGGTTAGATTCTCTACGGCGACCCAGATGGGTTCCGTAGATGCATGATCCTCATGCCACACATAATAAATTTTATTTCCAACGGTCTCAAATTGGGGATCATATTTCCCATAAGGTGACTTGGTCCGCTTTTCGGCCTTCCACCCCGTTCCATCCTGATTCACCACGGCCGTCCAAATCTGACGGTGTTTTCCGTCCGATTCTTCCCAGACATAATAGATTTTCCCTCCGACTACATGTAATTGGGGTGTGTACTTATCAAAACCTGCAATGGTCCTTTGGTTCGCTAACCATCCTGTTCCATCAATGTTCATATGAGCTGTCCATATTTGATATCTTGCTTTTTGCCAATTCGGGCCATCTGCTTCATGCCAGGCAAGATAAATCTTTCCTCCATTTATCTGTAACTGTGGATTGTGTTTATCCTGGGGGCTGGTTGTTTGCTTGATGGACTGCCATCCTGTTCCATCCTGATTCATCACAGCGGTCCAGATTTGAAAATGGGATCCATCGGATTCTCTCCAGACGAGGTACATCTTTTCACCGATCACCTGAAGTTGAGGTTCAAATTTATCAAAGGGGTTTGAGGTTTGTTTCGTTGCATTCCAGCCCTTTCCGTCAATATTCATCTCAGCCGTCCAGATCTGGCGGAATTTTCCATCTGATTCATTCCAGGTATAATAAATTTTATTTCCAACCACCTGAAGCTGGGGAAATTGCTTATCAAGGGGAGTATTCGTCCTCTGAACCTGTTTCCATCCTGTTCCATCCACATTCATCTCTGTCGTCCAGATCTGTCGGTTCTTTGTCGCATCGGGCTGCTGCCAAACGCAATAAATCATTCCTCCTGCAACATGAAGTTGAGGAAAGACCTTATCAAACTGACCAGAGGTTCTTTTTTCTGCCTTCCATCCTGTCCCATCAATGTTCATTTCCGCCGTGAAAATCTGTCGATAGGGACCATCATACTCATGCCAAATATAGTAGATCTTATTTCCTGACACTTGAAATTGAGGCTGGTAGCCGGTGGAAGGGGTTCGAGTAATCAGCAGACTTGAAGAGATTGAGAGTGAAGGTATAAAAATAAAGATTAGAAACAACTCCATAATACGCCAAAATTGTTTATAAGAAGGTGGTTTCATTTCTATTTCTCTCTTTTGATTCCTACAATCCTTTTTTCTCAAACCAGCGAAAAAGTAGTAATCCTCCGATCACAATGATGGCTATGATGATCCAGTGATTCACACCTAATACTTGGGGAAAGGTAATTTTCCCGAGATCACCCCATGTCAAAACCGTCTTTTTCAAATCCGGATAGGCCTCTGCATAGAGGGCTGCACCTGCAAGCATTCCCAAAATCCCCCAGATCGCATCATACCTTCCTTCACCCAGCGCCCCGGCAGAAGTTCCAGGACAGTAACCCAAAAACCCCCAGCCAATTCCAAAGATCAAGCCGCCCAGAATTACAGCTCCTAAGATGGTTGGTTTTATAGAGAGTTTGACCAGACCTAAGTCTTTAAGCAGATAAGTACCCACCATCGCCACCAGGATGGTTGAGAGCATAAACTTGACGATGGTCATATCAATTAGCCGGAGGGCACCGAGCTGTTTGTCGTAGCGTATAACCCTTGCTTTCTGTAACAAAAAGCCAAAGATGATTCCTGTAATGAGTCCATAGAATAGCATCATCTTTGATCACCTCCTCCATAGAGGAGTCGCGCAATGAACATCCCGCCGATAAAAAAGCATATCAGGGCGATGTAACCACTCACTGCTAACTGGAGCGAACTGCTCAGTCCATGACCACTCGGTCACCCATCTGCCAGGCGGGCGCCAAACATGGCAATCACTCCACCCAGAAAAGCGACAATGCCCCGTTTGAATTTACTCGGGCCAAACCTTTTTCCCCACATATCGGGCACCCCTTTCCAGAGAAAGGTGCCAGAGGTTGCCGAGGCAATGAGGGAACCGATGAGGATGCCCACTACGAACATCCACTGCCAGTCAATCTCAGGAATCTCTTTAATGAAATAAGACATTTTGGCTACCCGTTCAGGACCGATGATTTTTTCAATCATTCCGGCGGAACGGACAAAGGTGGTCGATGCGCCAAAGTACTTTCCGGCAACCAAGACGGAAAAAAAGGATAGCACCCCGCTCAGAGCTCCCGCTAAATAGGGACTCCATTCTTTCTTTTCCGTGATCTCCATAAGCCTCAGCCTTCCTCCTCAGGATGCATAGTTCAAAATCCCCGCCCTATCCCCACTTTTCTAAATCCCCAACGTTTCCCATTTTCTAACGGAGGCAAGGCGCGTGACGCAAAAATTTCAAAAACATTTGTTCGATGCATTCGTAAAAAGTCAAGAAACTCGGAAAACGTCATGCTGAACTTGGTTCAGCATCTAATAAAATTCAGAACTTACGAGACCCTGAAACAAGTTCAGGGTAACAGATAAGGACTTTTTACGAAACCATCTTGCTTAGATTTTGAATCTCAATTTCAATAGTAAACTAAAATGAAGGCGTTGAGGCTAATAAAACCCCAACGCCCCGCTTATCAAATTTAAGCTGTGAAAATGTATCTGGTTCCAGCAGTATTGAGGATGAATTGCTCAGGCATCTCCCTGGCGAAAGTCATAATGGCTTCAAACCCTGCGCAGTGCATTGGGACAACATAATCTGGCTTAATAGCCTTGATGTCGGCAACCGTTTTTTGAATTTTTGCCAGTGGCGCAAGAAGCAAATGGAATCCTCCCATCACGGCATGGATTTTATCTATTCCAGTCATTTTCTGGGCGTGTTTGACGGTATTGACAATCCCGGCATGGGCACAGGATGAGACAACTACCAAACCCTTTCCCTTTACATTAAATATCAGTGACTGCTCTCCCATGAAGAGATCGAGCTCCATTTTATCTCCTCTTTTAATGAACAAAATCGGGGAACCCTTCTCATATTCTGTTACTCTCTCAATATTTCCCGTAAAATAGGCACCAGGAACAATTGGAGTTGGTTCTTTAAACTCTACAATCTTGACCAAACCAAGGGTTTCTATTTCATCTCGTTTCAATTGCTCAAGATCGGAGAGCCCGCTAATATCGAACAATCCCTTCGGATAATTGACAAACCTACGAGCAAAGGCCTCCTCCCCTAAATACAGGGGGATTCCTTTTCTAATTTTTGTCCTATTGTATTTTAGAATAGGCACCAGATTGCTATAGTGGTCGAAGTGACCATGGCTAAGGCCAAGAGCTTCTAAACTCCTCACGTCGATATCCAACAACTCCATGTTTCTGCTCACCCCATGGAAATCCAACCCATAGTCGAACATGAAGGCATGGGATTTACTATCAACAACCGTCTCGATGTAATAAGCCAAACCATGCTCGGAATGAATGGAGGTACCAGGAATGATTTGATATCTTTTGGCAACTTTAAAATCAGGTGGTTTCTCATTCGGTCTCAGGCAATCACCGTAATTGTCCGTGATAACAGTAATAACCAATTTTTCAACCTCTGGGATTTTTACGGAACCATATGCCATCGTAGCACCTCCTTTCAAAATATCTCCTGCCATTAATACCGCACCTGTCGCTGTAGATGCCTTTAAAAACTGCCTGCGATTCATTTCTTTAAACATAACCCCACCTCCTATTCTATTTAGACGGTTTTTGTCTGAGGGCAAGGGTTAAGATGCCTGTTTCGTTTAGGGTTATGTTTAGGGTATATAAAATCTTATACTTTAACCCTTTCACTTTATATTAAACTGGCTTCCTTACCTTAGCCCAAATACCATTTTTATATTGATTTATCACCTCCTCTCAAAATTCCTGACGGATTCTTTTCTTAAAAATGAATAATGAGAGGCTAAAGAGTAAAAAAACGAATCCTAATAAAATTAATAGATCCAGATACAAGGGGATCATTCCTTTATCTTCCAATAAGCAATGTTTCAAACCATCCACTGTGTAGGTCAATGGTAGGAGATAAGAGAGGATAGGAAGAGGAAAGGGCATGGAGGACACAGGAAAGAAGACCCCGCAGAGGAAGATCATGGGAAATCGAAAGAAGTTGGACATAGTCATGGCTTCAAAAACCTCTTTCACTCCCACAGAGATCAGGATTCCAAGAAGGGAGAAGGCAAGGCCTGAAAAAATGAAAATGAGAACAAACGCCCAGAAGTGTTTTACGGAAAGCCCCATGAGTGGAATCAGAATGAGGGTGATGAAAACGGCCACCATCAGCCCAAAAAGGGTGCTTCCAAGAGATTTGCCTAAAAGAATGGTTCTGAAATTCAATGGAGCGAGAAGGAGCCGTTCCAGGGCTCCAATTCTTTTCTCAAAAGTAATCACGATGGCAGCCATGGAGGTGCATGAGAAAAGTAGGGTCAACCCAATCAAACCCGGGATAACCTCTCTGATTCCCGCTGGATTTCTGAAATAGAAAGCTAATACAAAGACGATGGGGAGCATTAATCCCCAACTGATTAAGGGAGGCTTGAGGTAGTAAGCCCCCATATCTTTCTTGGCAATGAAATAGGCCTTGGTTATTTCTGTTACCATTGCTTAGTTCCTATAAAACACAAATCGTTGGGCATTGGCTAGGGCAAAGAGGCCAGTTTAGTAAATGGGCTAAGTGATTGGTTTCAGTCTAATCCTAACCTTTTAACTTTAGACCAAACCGGCTTCCTAACCTTTACCCACACACTGGGCACAACTTCCATGGGTCTTAAGCGTATTATTCTGGCCCCATTTTCATCGGCTTATCAATCTTCATCAATTCTGAATCGAGGCCGGTTATCTTTACAAAAGCATCTTCCAAGGTGGGGCTTAAGGTATTGATCG
>Ga0209286_1000142_pt1 | contig 16211 bp, 14 predicted proteins | sample PPLLak1March2015_2_FD_187250 | JGI IMG/M metagenome (GOLD analysis project Ga0209286, IMG submission 187250) | Freshwater sediment microbial communities from Prairie Pothole Lake near Jamestown, North Dakota, USA - PPLs Lake P8 Core (3) Depth... | ecosystem: Environmental > Aquatic > Freshwater...
ATACGGTGGCCCGGGTTCTGGAATGGCTCAGTTTTCCAACGGAGGTTTGTAATTATATCGACGATACGGGAGTTCAGGTGGTCGATGTGGTGACAGCCCTTCTCTACCTGGATCCTCCCTTTTATGCCGAAGGATTGGCCGATTTCAGGAATTTTTGGTCGAAGGCTCCGGAGAGCCAACCCTTCGATTACTTCTGCTGGGACCTCTATGCCCGTTTCCAGACCGAGGTTGAGAAGCGTCCCCCCCTTCAAGAGAGGAGGGATGAAGTTCTTCATAAGATTGAGGGAGGCACGCATCCCATCTCCGTTTTTGCCAAGGAACTGGCGACAAAAATTGTTCAGGCTCATCTGGAGACTTTGGCCCAACTTTCCATCTTCTATGATCTCCTCAACTGGGAATCCGATATCATCCAGCGGGGTTTCTGGGGAGCAACCTTCGAACTCTTGAAACAAAAAGGTACCCTTCGACTCGAGAAAGAAGGACCCAATGAAGGATGCTGGGTTGTTCCTTTCGGTGGCCTTGTTGAGACAGAGGAAGGGGTTAAAAGCCTGGACAAGATTCTCGTTCGATCCAACGGGAGTGTCACCTATACAGGAAAGGACGTGGCTTATCAACTCTGGAAATTCGGGCTTCTCAAGAAGGATTTTTTGTATAAGACTTGGGGGCTTCAAGCCAACGGAGAGATGCTCTGGACGACCGCTCCGGAAGGTGAGCCTGCGGATCGACTCCCCCATCGCTTTGGAAAAGCTGACAGGGTCATCAATGTGATCGATACCCGGCAGAGTTATCCCCAGCAGGTGGTGATTGAATGTCTCCGACAGACGGGTTTTGAAAAGCAAGCCGACCAGTCCGTCCATTTAGCCTATGAAGTTGTCAATCTTTCCCCGCAGGCGGCACGAATCTTGGGGGTGGAGGGGACTGAGGATAAGAAGTCTCTTGCCATGTCCGGCCGAGCCGGAACCGGAGTGAAGGCAATGGATTTCATAGATAGGGTGAAACAGAAGGTGATCGAAAAGGCGGACCATCCCATGGACGGGAAGACAGTCTCTGCCCTGGCCTCTGCAGCGATTCGATACTATCTGCTGAAATTCAGCGTGGAAAGTCAGATTGTTTTCGATTTCGATGAGGCCCTCAAGACCACAGGAGATACGGGGGTTTATTTGGAGTATGCCCATGCCCGGGCCTGCAGTATCCTGAGAAAGGCCGAAGAGCGGAAGATCGATCTCCAATGGAGAAAAGAGTCTATTCCACCCAAATTGACCGAAACGGAGAGAGACTTGGTGGACGCTCTGGAGAGATTTCACTCTGTCATTTCAAACGTTGGAAAGAACTTGAGAGTTTCTCAACTGGCTGAATATTCTTTTGACCTGGCAACCTGCTTTACCAGTTTCTATGAGCACCCGGACCCTGGAGAGGAGGTTCAAACCCCATTCATCCATCTTCAGGACCAGGACCTTCAAGGTTTTCGACTCTCTCTAGTCAAGGCCTTTCAAACCGCGATGGCAAATTTGCTTAGATTGATGGGAATGCCAACACTCGAGAAAATATAGGCAAGTTATGAGTTCGGAGTTCAGAGTTCGGAGTCTTAAAACCAAGATCCAAATTGAATATCTCCGAACTCCGAACTGTGTATAGGGAAATCGACCCAAGATTCAATCCAAGAAGCGGAGGGGAAAGGCAATGGTTAGTAGAAAAAGGGTTCTACCTCGAGGATGGTATCCTTACGACGGAAAGGATTGCAAAAGGGACATTGAATCCTATCTGGAGGGATGGTCGTTCTCCCAACCCCAATCGATTGAAGGCTTGGGAGGGATTGTCCCCCATGCAGGCTGGTATTTTTCCGGGAAGCTTGCCGCCCGGGTATTTTATTCCCTGAAGTCTAAGAGGAGGGCCGATGTGGTCGTTCTTTACGGAGGCCATCTTTCTCCAGAACATCTCCCGCTGATCGTCACAGAAGATAAATGGGAGACCCCCTTCGGGGATATCGAGGTCCACACTGAATTTGTAAAGAGCTTGATGAAAAGGGTCGATACAAAAAAGGAGAGCCTCCAAAGCGGGGATAATACCATGGAGGTTCAACTGGCTATTGTGAAATACTTTTTCCCAGAGTCGAAACTCCTTGCCCTTCGATCCCCCGCTTCCCCGATAGCCAAAGAGTTGGGAGAAGCGGTAGCTGAGATCGCTCAAAAAGAGGGGATCTCAATTGTTGCCGTCGGATCGACCGACCTCACCCACTACGGTCCAAATTATGGACTCCTAAAGAAAGGAATCGGTCCCTCAGCTGTGAATTGGGTGAAGAAAGAGAATGATAAAGGGTTCATCGATCGAGCCTTAGGGATGGACATCGAAGGACTCCTCACACATGCGGAGGAGAATGACAGTGCCTGCAGCGCAGGCGCCGCAGCCTCTGCCGTCGCCACTTGTAAAGCACTGGGAGCAAAAAAAGGAATCCTTCTCGATTACTACACCAGCTATGATATCATGCCTGACGACAGCTTTGTCGGGTATGGGGGAATCGTGTATTAATCTGAGATTTTAGATTTTAAATTTCAGATTGAATGAATAACCCCTTTCATTCTGAACTAACACAAACGCATTAAATCTAATTACGTTCAACGGAATCGCCCCCTCTCCCCAGCGGGGAGAGGGGAGGGGTGAGGGGGCCTGATGTCAAAAAAATAAATGCGTGTGTATTAGGTTCAGAATCTAGGAATTAAATCACACCCTGCAAAAAGGAAGGCCCATCAACCTGAAACATGGAAGAAACTTTTTTTGTTCAACCATGTTCGGAATGATTCCGTGAAACTATTGACATCCTACGGGCAAGATGGTAAGAGAGACCCAATTCTCAGGAGTGGAAAGGAGGTGAAATGTTCTAAAAAATATTCGAAAAGGTGGGAAAACGAAGATTCTTCAAAGGAGGTGGGGTTATGAAGGATAAAAGATTTTTGATTCTGTTGGTCATGGTATTTGGAATAAGCGCTTTAACTTTTCTTGCACCAACGTCTTCAATTTCAGCAGAGCCTATTATCGTCGGAGTTCCAACCTCCATCTATACGCCCTTTGGGAGGGATGGCTTGAAGGCCGTAAACATGGCTGTGGAGGAGATCAATGCGAAAGGAGGGGTATTGGTAGGGAATGAGAAACGACCGCTTAAAGTGGTCGTGACAGATACCAGAGATGGCGAACCAACCACCCCTGTCCACGATGCCCTGATGGCCTATGAGAAATTGATCTTGGAGCAAAAACCTCATGCTACTGTAATCGCTCCTTTCCGTTCTGAGACGATTATTGCAAGTATGGATCTGGTGGCCAAATACAAAGTCCCCCAGCTTCAGACGATTGCTCAAACCCCCCAGTTTCAGGCGAAATTTAAAACGGACCCAGAAAAGTATAAGTACCTATTTCGAGTTACCACGGATGCTGCTATCGATGCGGGGTATCTTTCGGGAGCACTGGATGCTCTTAAAGCCGACTTTGGCCTCAATAAGGTTTACTTCATTCCTCAGGATACCTTGTGGGCATTGGGTTTTGTGGGTGTGCTGAGAAAACACTGTGAAAAAACAGGCTGGCAAGAAGTGGGGTATGAGCCCTATGCAGCCGGGGCTACTGATTTTTCCCCTGGACTGACAAAAGCCAAAGAAGGCAAGGTTCAGGTGATTGCGATGGTATGGGATGTACCCTTAGGGGCAGGTATCTTTAGCAAACAATGGGCGGCGATGAAAGTGCCCGCTCTTGTCGTGGGCTTTGTTCCCCCGATGGCCGCACCTGACGCATGGAAAACGGTTGGCAAGGATGTGGAATATAGCATTCACGTGGAGTTTCCGGTTGGGGCTTCGGTTCCGCTAAAGAAGTTGCCTAAGACAGTAGAGTTCCTCGATAAGTACCAGAAGAAATTTGGGAAATTGCCTGAGGCAGCCGCTGTCAACTCATCCGCCTATGATTCGGTTTATATTTTAGCGGCAGCCATTGAACGTGCAGGAAGCCTTGATCCGGACAAGCTCGTTACGGCCCTCGAACAGACCGATTATAGAGGGGTAGGGGGAAGGCTGAGATTCAACAAGGACCATATTATCGTTTTTGATTCGAACCCTGAAGAGACAGGGGTATGTGTTGTCTTCCAATGGCAAAAAGGGAAAAGGGTACCGATCTACCCCGCCTTTCTAGCTGAAGGAAGAGTAGCGCTTCCTCCTTGGATGAAGAAGTAAGGTAATCCCTCCTTTCCCCCCTTTTACAAAGGGGGGTAGGGGGGATTTGTTTTAGAAGGGTATAGGAGAAATATGTCGCTCCTGATCTATGGAACGATAAGTAGTATTGTTCTTGCTCTTTACGCTGTCGGATTTAGCCTGACCTACGGCATCAGTGGACTCGCCAATTTTGCTCATGGAGCCCTTTACATTCTTAGTGGTTTCATTGCTTGGTCTCTTCTGAACCAGGTAGAATTACCTTACTTTTTATCCGCAATTCTCTCTATCGTCATCTCCGGATTTATAGGATTCGCTATTTATTGGGGACTATTGCTCCGAGTGAGAGGGATACCCCTTGCCGAGCTCGTTGTTACTTTTGCAGCAGGAGTAGCCATTTTAGAACTTTTAATGTGGAAGGGTTTTTATGGTATTCAATACAGCCTACCTCTTTTTGTGGAAGGCGGTATAGAAATAGGCAGAGTCGCTGTAGATTATCAGCGTCTCTTTGTAATAGGAACTGGAGTGCTCTTAGTGGTCCTTCTCTATCTTTTCGTCCATTATACGAAGATCGGGCTGGCCTTCAGGGGAATGGCCCAGAACGAACGCACCGCTCTTTCAGTGGGCATCGAGTCCGATTGGGTCGGTTCTCTAAGCTTAGCTTTGGGTTCAGCCTTGGCTGGGGTGGCTGCCATTGTCATTCTGCCCATGGGACTGATGGAGTCAGCCATTGGCTATGAGGTTCTCATCTATGCTTTAGCGGTAGCGATTGTAGGCGGATTAGAGAGCACTCCCGGGATCATCGTGGCAAGCTTCATCCTTGGATTTGGACAAGTCGCTACGGCAAAGTTCCTCAGTGCAAAATGGATGATCATTGTACCCCTTGTGGCGATCATCTTTGTCTTGGTCATTCGACCTTCTGGGCTATTCGGTAAATATAAGGAGCTTGAAGAGAGGATTTAGAGTGGCTGAAGTCGGTGCCAGGTATCGCAAGAAGAGATTGGACCGGGGAATTAAAGCAAGGGCGGATACCATCTTTGCCATTGCTTCATATAAGGAGATGCTTTATCTGCTTCTTCCAAGAGCCTTGCCGGTTATCGCCTTGCTTCTCTTACCCATCGTGCTAACAGGCTATTGGGGCAAAGTCCTGATTTATGCCTGTATGTTTGGCCTCCTTGCTTTGAGCTGGGATTTCCTGGCTTCCTGTGGTTTATTTTCCTTGGGGCAAGCCTTATTCTTCGGCCTCGGCGCCTATGTGGCCGGCACGCTCAGTTATTACCTTCACTGGTCGCCTATCCTCACCATGCCTGTAGCCATTTTAGGTGGAGGTCTGTTAAGCGCTGTTTTGCTATCGCCTGTTCTGAGGTTGAGAGGTGTATACTTTGCCATGGTCACTCTGATGCTGCCTTTACTCTTCATGAAGATGATTGAAACCACAGGGCTGCTTGGAGGTACTCACGGTTTATCTGCTCTCGCTCCCTTTCCCAATGACTGGGTCGCAAGATATCTCGCCGTGGGGGCGTTTATCATCGTTCTTTTCATTTTCCGAAGAGTGATTAATGAGGATTACGGACTCGTGTTGAAAGCCATTCGAGATGATGACCGTGCCGTCATGAGTGCCGCCATCAACATATACTGGCGAAAAACACAGGCACTCTTTGTCGCAGGTGCAGTCGGCGCCTTTGCCGGTGCTTTCATGACCCATCACTATCAGTTCGTAGGCATGACGGTTTTTGCATTGGATTATTCTATCTTACCGCTCGCCGCTTCTGCGCTGGGAGGCCCCGGGACTTTTGCCGGCCCAGCCCTGGGGAGTATGATTCTGGTGCCTCTATCGGAAGCCCTACGCGCCTTGGGAGGGCTTAGGATCGCTCTTTACTGTTTTATTCTGATTGTGAGCGTGATCGCTTTGCCTGAAGGAGTTTTTCATTATATCGAGAGAAAATACCATCAGTTTGAAAGGTTGGTGAGGGTGGGATAGAATGGAAGGCGAAACGCTTCTGAACGTTGAGCATTTAGGAAAACATTTTGGGGGTGTGCAGGCGGTGTTCGATGTGAGTTTCGTTCTGCGCAAGGGTGAATTTCTTGGAATGATCGGACCGAATGGGTCCGGGAAGACGACACTCGTAAACCTGATCACCGGTTTTGTAAGGCCTGATTCCGGAAAGGTAATCTACCGGGGACAAGAGATCACGGGCAAGAGACCCTATACCATAGCGGGGCTTGGCATTGCTCGTACCTTCCAGATGGTAAGACTCTTTTATAACCTCCCGGCTTACAAAAATCTTATTATCCCCCTGAGTTCCTCAAGGGTGAAGAAACTTAGGGGAGGGCAATATGGCGAAAGGGATGATGTGGCGGTCGACCTCTTAGATGATATGGGATTTGAGCGGGATTCTTTCGTCCCCTATAAATTGGCCGGTAGCCTTCCCCACGGATACCTGAAACGCCTTGATTTAGCTCGTGCCATGGCACTTCGACCGGATCTACTCATTCTTGATGAACTTTTCTCTGGCATGGCCATGTCCGAGGTTGCCAGCACGTTGCCCCTTATTGAAAAATTCCATGAAGAAGGATTAACCATCATCATGATCGAGCACCGATTGAGAGAACTCTTCCGTGTTGTTGACCGAGTATTTGTATTGAATTATGGCGAGAAGATCGCCGACGGTTCTCCCCAAGAGGTGATGAACTCCGATGCCGTAAAGAAGGCCTATCTCGGAATCGAAGTGGAGATAAAGTGACCCCCATTGCAGATTGCAGATTGAAAAGCCTAAGATTTGAAATCTGAAATCTAAAATCTGAAATTTGAAATCTGCACAACATTTGAACTTACTGTTGGGAGCACTGCAAGATGGATTCCATGCTTACGGTTAATAATCTGATGGTCTTTTTTGAAAATGCCCTTGCCCTGAATGACCTCAGCTTAGAGGTAGGGAAGGGGGAGATTGTTGGCGTTCTTGGGTCCAACAGTGCTGGAAAAACGACCTTGATGAATACGGTTTCTGGTCTGATCCTTGATATGAAGAAGAAAGAGGACCGAAGAGGCGGCGAGAGGATCAGTGTGCTCGGCGAAATAAAGTTTGAAGGGGAAGACATTCTTGACTTGAAACCGAGTGAAAGAGTGAAAAGAGGGATTGTCCTCAGCCGGGAGAGGCACCCCATCTTTCGTGACAGCGATGTGGTGGAAAATCTGAAGATTGCCGGATATCTGCGTAAGAGATCTGAGGTAAAAGAAAGAATGGAGTTTACATTTGAGCTATTTCCACATTTAAAGGAACTGAGAGGAAGGAAGGCAGGTTTGATGAGCGGTGGGGAACAGCAGATGCTAGCCATAGGCATTGCCTTAGTGGCCAAACCAAGACTCTTGCTCATGGATGAACCCCTGCTCGGGCTAAGCCCTCTTCTTCAGGCTGATCTGGCCCGCGCCATCAAAGGCATTCGTCAAAAAGGTATGACGGTGCTGGTGACTGAGCAGTTTGCCAGGACGCTCTTGCCCATCATCGACCGGGGATACGTGATAGAGAATGGTATGCTGGTTTTCACCGGGACGAGACAGGAGCTGTTCGAGAATCCTGAGGTGAAATCAGCCTACCTGGGAATTTAATTGCAGATTGCAAATTTCAGATTGCAGATTGCAAATTCTCAAATCTTTTGATTTGCCAGGGGCGGCCCACCGCGGCCGCCCAGTTTGGCAGCCACAGAGGGCTGTCCCTACGAAATTCATTTGTCTTGAACATTTGACATTAGAAATTGTTTCGCCTGCCTGCCGCAGGCAGGGATTTCGATATTCGAACTTCGGATTTGCTGTTATGACCATTTGACTGATCAGCCGTGTAGTTCGTGAAGGAAACACAACCAATGGAACTCCTAAGTGACACCATCTATGGTTCTTTTGAAGAAGTAAGCAAGAGAAATCCTCACAAATCAGCACTCATTCATCTTGGGGAAAGATTCCCTTATTCTCAACTCAATGAAATGGTTCTTCAGTTTGCGGCCTCTCTCCATGGGATAGGAATCGGCGAAAGAGATCGCGTGATTTTAAACCTTTACAATCTTCCCCAGACGATAATCGCCTGGCTAGCGCTCCAGCGCATTCGTGCCATACCAATCATGGTGGCACCTGTTTATACCTCCTATGACCTAAGGTATCTGGCCAACGATAGCGGAGCCGAGACGATCCTGTGCATGGATACAAACCTCAGGTATGTTGTTGAGGTTCTTCCTGAAACTCCTTTAAAGAGGGTCATCGTAACCAACATGATTGACCTCGTTCCTTGGTGGAAGAGGCTTATCTGCAAAGGCTTTGATCGAGTTCCTAAAGGAAAGATTCCTCTGGGAAAAGATTTTTTTTCGTTCAATAAGCTTTTAAGGGGAGGACATCCCTCGTCTTTGCCTAGCTTCCAAGTGAAGGGTGCGGACAGGACTGCCCTCATTCTCTATACGGGTGGCACTACCGGGTTTCCCAAAGGCGTCCCAATATCAGAAAAGCTTTTTCTCAAACGAACCCTCGAATGGAGGGAAGCGAGTGAAGGTGCAACTCCCCTTGGGGAATGTATTACGGTTTTGTCTGCTCCTCTTTACCACATTATTGGAGAAATGGATGCCTTCTCCCTCTTGATTGTTGGCGGAGAAACCTTAATCCTACTTCCCAGAGTCGTCCTGGATGCTCTGTTTGACCATATTCAAAGATACAGGGCAACGAATATGTTTGCGGTTCCTGCGATGTACCGAATGATTCTGGAACATGACCGGGTGGACTATTATGATTTTCGTTCCCTTCGATACTGCGGTACGGGGGGTGACGCCATGCCGGTAGAGGTAGGCAATCGATGGTTGAAAAAATTTAACATCCCCTTATTCCAAGGGTATGGGGCTACGGAATTGTGCGGCGCCATCTCCCTGGCCTATGCAAAGGATGGAGTCCCACCAGAAGGTTCAGCAGGAAAGATTGTCCCCACTGACAAGTTTAAACTTGTAGATCCCCAAACGCTTCAAGAGGTCCCACCAGGGGAGCCAGGGGAGTTATTGGGCACCTGTGAATTTGCAGTCAAGGAGTATTGGAATAAGCCTGAAGAGACTACTGAATGCTTTCTAAATAGGGATGGAGAGATCTGGTATCGAACGAAAGACATTGTACGGGTCGACCAGGATCGGTGGCTCTTCTTCATGGATCGATCCGTCGATATGATCAAGCATAAAGGGTATCGTGTCGCGGCTGCGGAGGTAGAAAGAGTGCTTCAAGCACACCATGCGGTTTTATCTGCTTGTGTTGTAGGGGTGCCAGATGAAAGCGTCGGTGAGCGGATCAAGGCCTTTGTCGTGCTCAAGACAGATGTGAGGGGAGTCAGTAGTTACGAACTCATGAGTTGGTGCCGAGACAGACTTGCTTCTTATAAGGTTCCACAGTATATTGAATTTCGTGACATGTTGCCCAAATCGAAGGTGGGAAAGATGCTGAGACGTGAGATGAGGGATGAGGAACGGAGAAAGGTGATGGAATAGATTCCTCCCACCTTCCAGGAGAAGAAACTTGAATTTCGATCTGACCCCGGAGCAGAAGGAGATTCAGAGAGCGGCGGATGAATTTGCAAAAGGGGAATTCGATAAGGACGTCGCCTTAGAGCTCGACCGAAATCACCAGTATCCCTTCGACATCCTCAAAAAGGCCTGCAGCCTCGGCTTCATGGGAATCCATTATCCGGAGGAATATGGCGGCCAAGGGTATGGGATCCTTGAAAACGCCTTGATCGTTGAGTCCTTCTGCCGGAGGGATTCAGGGATCGGGGTCTGTTTGAGCATCGCCAACTTCTCCTCAGAGGTCGTCCTACGGTTTGGAAACCAAACCCAGAAGAAGAGGTACTTGATCCCGATCACAAAGGGGGAGGCCATCTCTGCCGGTGCCTTCACTGAACCCGATCACGGAAGTGACATTACTGGCCTCCAGACGACTGCTGTTAAAGATGAAAAGGGATATGTGATCAATGGCGTGAAGACCTTCATTTCCAACGGAAGGATTGCCGATTTCGTCATTGTCCTCTGCCAGACGAATCCCGAGGCGAGCCCTTCGTACCGAGGCCAATCAACTTTCATCGTCGATAAAGGGAGCAAGGGGTTTGAGGTCACGGAACTTGGGGATAAGATGGGCATCCGGATGACTTCGACCACAGAGATGTCCTTCGATCAGGTCCGGATTCCAGAAGAGAACCTCGTCGGTTCTTTGAATAGAGGCTTTTATCAGGTTCTTGAATTCTTCGATGAGAGCCGGGTGATGGTGGGGGCTCAGGGCCTGGGAATGGCTCAGGGAGCGTTTGATCGGGCAATCGATTATGCAAAAAAGAGACAGCAGTTCGGCCAGAAGCTTGTCGATTTTCAGGTCACCCAGCATAAATTGGCTGACATGGCTACCCAAATTGAAGCAGCAAGATGCCTGGTTTATAAAGCGGGTTGGAATTTCGACCAGGGGAGGATCGAACCCAAGTGGACGTCCATGGCAAAGATGTTTGCCGGAAGAGTGGCCGTTGAAGTAGCTCAGGAAGCGATTCAGATTCTCGGAGGATATGGCTATATGGCGGAGTACGAGGTAGAGCGTTTTTACAGAGATGCAAGAATCACTGAGATCTATGAAGGGACGAGAGAGATTCAGAAAAATGCGATCGCCAGTGCAGTTATAGGAAAGATAAAATGACATTTTTCTTTAAGAATAGGCTATTTTATGAATCTTGGAGGAGATAAAGATGAGAAAAGTTGCTATCGTTGGAATCGGGCATGGAAAGTTTGGAGTAAGATCGGATGCTTCCCTTCGGGAGCTCACCTTCGAAGCAGTGAAGGCCTGTTTGGATGATGCAGGCGTCCCGCTTAAAGAGGTGGAGAGCATGGTGACGGGGATCGCGGGGGATGAATTTTCCATTGCCTTGCAGCCCTCTGCACAGGTCCATGACTACATCGGTTTCGATCCGAAACCCAATTTCCGTGTTGAGGGTGCTTGTGCAACGGGAAGTATGGCTGTGAGAACTGGATGGATGAATGTGGCCTCGGGATTGGCCGACCTGGTTCTGGTCGTTGGCGTTGAGAAGATGACCGAGGTTCCTACCAGTATGGCCACGGACATCATGGGACGAGGGGGGGATGCCACCTGGGAATATCCCTTTGGGACGACCTTCCCGGGTTATTACGCGATGATTGCAAATGCGCATATGGCCGAACACGGAACGACAGAAGAGCACTTAGCCATGGTGGCCGTTAAGAATCATTACTATGGCAGTCTCAACCCCTTTGCCCATATGCAAAAGAAAATCGAGATCGAGAAGGCCCTGACCTCCTTTACGGTGGCTTACCCGCTGAAACTCTTTGATTGCAGTCTCATCACGGATGGAGCTGCAGCCATTCTCCTTGCGTCAGAAGAAAAGGCCAAAGCCATCTCGAAAAAACCCGTCTGGTTTGCAGGCCTCAGCCTGGCGACGGATACGATGAGAATTACAGAAAGAGAGTCCCTTACCTCCATCCGAGCCAGCCGGGAAGCCGCCAAAATCGCTTATAAAATGGCAGGCGTCAAACCCTCCGATATCGATGTCGCCACTGTCCATGACTGTTTTACCATTGCTGAAATTGTGGCTTATGAGGATCTGGGCTTTTGTGAAAAAGGGGAGGGTGGAAAACTGATTGCAGCAAAAGAGACCTATGTGGGTGGCAAGATCCCTGTGAATGTTGATGGAGGGTTAAAGTCAAAAGGGCATCCCCTTGGGGCGACGGGTGTTTCCATGGCCGTTGAGATCACAAAGCAGTTGAGAGGAGAAGCAGGGGAGCGACAGGTAAAGAATGCAGAGATTGGCCTCAGCCATAATGTTGGAGGAACTGGACAGGTCGTGGCCATCCATATCTTCAGGAGGGAGTAAGATGGAATTTAAGAACTTTGCTCTTGCGATTAGTCAGACCAAAGTGGCCCGATTTGCTGATGATCTTGCCGCAGGTAAGATCATGTCAACTTCCTGCAAAAAATGCGGGAAGAAATATTATCCACCCCGGGCAGACTGTTCAGCCTGTATGAACAGTGAGATGGAGTGGAAACCTTTAAACGGGGAAGGAAAACTGGTGACCTTTACTAAGATCTATGTTCCTCCGGAACATTTTGCAGTCCGGCAGCCTCTCATGCCTTTCTCAAGTGTTCAATTTGAGCCTTGTCCCGTTGGAATCATCGAGGTAGAGGGTGGTCTAAGAATCATGGGATGGATGCCCAAGATCGATCTGAAAAAGATTAAGATCGGGATGCAACTGAAGGCCGTTCCCCAGGTTCTTCTGGATGGTAAGGTAACAATAGTGCTGGAGATAATCTAATAAAATGATAAGTTCGGAGTTCAGAGTTCGGAGATTTAAGAATAAGAATTAAAGACTCCGAACCCCGAACTAATTACTCCGAATTGAGAAATTAGCGAATAACGCTTCTCTCATCAACGGTGCTGATAGAACGCCTTCTCTGCTAATAGCGGTTTCTACCGCCGCCATATCCTCCTGGTCGCCCTTTACGCCCACCTTGTCCTCCGGGTTTTCCGCGGTCGGTCTTGGGACGAGCCTCGCTTACATTGATAGAGCGACCAAGGAGCTCTTTTCCATTCAGGTTCTCGATGGCAGCCTGAGCCTCGGAACGCTCGGGCATTTCGATAAAACCAAACCCCCGAGGTTGGCCACTGTACTTATCTTTGACGATGGTGACTGAACTTACTTGGCCGAAGCCGGAAAAGAGTTTCCTAATGTCTTCCTCTGATGCATCAAATGACAGATTGCCCACATAAATGTTCATCGTCGCTCTCCTTTTTTTTAGTATTCAACGAAACTTTTCAACTTCTCGGCCCGTCTAGAGTGTTTCAATTTCCTTAAGGCCTTTGCTTCGATCTGCCGAATACGCTCCCGGGTGACATGAAAGTCCCGGCCTACTTCCTCAAGGGTATGATCGTGGTTCTCACCGATCCCGAACCGCATCCTCAGAATCTTCTCCTCCCTTTTGTTCAGGGTGGAAAGAACTTTCTGCGTCTGCTTTACCAGATTGGAATTGATCGCCGCATCCTGGGGGGAGAGGCTCTTTTCATCCTCGATAAAATCCTCCAATCGGCTATCCTCCTCCTCACCGATCGGGGTCTCAAGAGAGATGGGCTTTTTGGTAATCCTTAGAATTTTCTGCAAATGATCAAGAGACACCCCCATTTTTTTGGCAATCTCCTCCGTGGTGGGCTCTCTCCCAATTTGCTGAACCAGAAGCCGAGAGACTCGATTCAGTTTGTTGATGACCTCGACCATGTGGACCGGAAGGCGTATGGTACGGGCTTGATCAGCTATCGCCCTCGTGATGGCCTGCCGAATCCACCACGTCGCATACGTCCCAAACTTGTACCCACGCCGGTATTCGAACTTATCTACCGCCCTCATCAATCCCATATTCCCTTCCTGGATCAGATCCAAGAACTGGAGCCCGCGATTCACGTATCGTTTGGCAATGGAGATCACCAATCTCAGGTTCGCTTTAATCAATTCGTTCTTCGCCTGTTTGGCTCTGGCCTCGCCCGCCTCGATGGCCCTCAGGGCTTCCTTCAGTTGGACCGAAGAAAGCCCGCACTCTGCCTCCACGCAACTTACTTTTCTCTTGAGATGTCGGGCGATGCGGCTCATCTCCTCCAGCTTCTGGCTCTTGAGCTTGAGACGAGCGGAGGAAAAAGACTTTCCGTTCATCCTCTTCCCGTTCCTGGGCAAACGCCTTTTGGCTTCCTGAAGCGAGAGGAGCAACTTCTCATATTTCCTCAGTTCCCTTTCATCGATTCGTATCTGAATTTCCCGCTCCTTCAACTTCTGGACGATTCGATTCACCTGATAATCTTTCAACCTTATCTGCTTGAGGAGATTAAAGATCTCAACCTGTTTTTCTATAATCCGTTTCCGAATCGCCTTTTTCGATATCCCGTTTTCCCGGGCCCTTAGCTTCTTTTGTAGAAGACGGATGTGTTCCCCCCCTCTTTGAATCTTATTGATCAGGCTGAGGACCCTTTTCTTTTGAATATCTTCCTCCAGTGCACTTGCCTCCTCATCGTCGATCTCATCGGTCACCTCTCTGATCCGGACCCTAGCGGCGCGTAAATCACCCCCAAGAGTAATCACCTCCTTCACAGTAATCGGGCAGTGGAAGATAACGCTGATCACCTCTTGCTGGCCGCTTTCAATCTTTTTGGCAATCTCCATCTCACCTTCGCGGGTCAAGAGAGGAAAGGATCCCATCTCCTTTAGGTAAATTCGTACAGGATCAGGTGTCTTCCTGAAAAATTCCAGTTCGTTCTCAGCGACATCTTCCTCTTCTTTCGTCAGGGCAGATTCATTCGCACTTTCCAGCTTCAATCCAGGAAATTCACCCAATACGTCGATATCCAACTCTTCTGGCAAAGTCAAGGTTTCCAAGGTTTGCTCGTGTCGGGAAGATCTTCTCGCAGTCCCCACCCTCAAGTCTCTCTCTACTAAATACGAAACCTCAAAGGAGTTGTTAAGAGTTCGTTGCGGTTTTCTCCGTCTTGTGACTTAATTAACTCTCTGCAACTAGATGAAATTTCTTATATCCTATTTGCTGACGAATGGCAAGAAAAAATATAAGCCTTTGAATCTATTTGGGTTATCTGCCCTCCTAGGCAAAAAACCAGCCCTGCTTGCAAAAACTCTTTCCTGCGCAAAGCGTTCCGGCGAGGGGAGGCACTATAGCCCGCCGCTCCACTTGTACGTTGTGACCGTCCTCGGTCCTGCCTACCGGCAGGCAGGGATTCCAATGTAAAATTAAACAGATTCTCCTTGTGTTTCAATGCATTTCCTATCGGTGTAATCGGTCCTTAATCGGTGTAATCAGAGATTTCTCGACTTTTTCAGAAATCTCACCTTTTTTCTTGACATTATATTCCTTAGGTTTATAATTACATCAATAATTTTATAATTGCAAACTCCTGGAGGTGGTCATATGACAAATTCTTTTAGTTCAAAGACAGTATCAAGAATCATTGATATTCCTACCAGGGTGATTGACTACTGGGACCGGACAAATTTTATTAAACCTTCCATCAGCGAAGCTTCCGGTTATGGTTCGGTAAGGCTTTATTCTTTCACAGATCTCATTCAGTTTAAGGTGGCAAAGTTTTTGCGGGACCGGGGTTTGTCCCTTCAGAAGATTAGAAAGAGCCTTAATTACTTGAGAAAACATCTTCCCGAAGTGGAAAAACCCCTTGCCCAATTGAGATTCTTGACGGATGGGGAAACAATCTTTGTTCTGACGAATAAGGATAAAGAGATTATCGACACACTTAAGAAGGGTCAATACGTTTTGGCAATTGCCATTGAAGAGCTAATCAACGATTTGCGCGGGAAGACCTCCAAGATCGCAATGGAAAGAACCTACATGGTCAAGGTCTTCAAGAGAGAATTCAAAGTGATTCTTCATCCGGATCTCGAGGATGGCGGTTATTGGGTTGAATGTCCAGAGCTTCCCGGATGCTCATCTCAGGGAGATAGCGTTGAGGAAGGCTTAGATATGATTAAGGACGCAATTAAGGGTCATGTTGAAGTAGAGGAGGAGCTCAAGAAGGAAAAAAGTCTGAAAAGAAAGGCTGCGTAAATGGCAGGCCTTCATAACCTTAAGCCGGAGAAGGTGATCCGCGCTTTTGAAAAAGCAGGATGGATCAGCAGACAAGAAAAGGGCACGAACGGGATAAGAAAAGGAAGTTGATTCTCTTCGATCCAGAGTGGAGAAATTAGAAAGACCAGTCGAAGCAATATGGTGATTTGAATCGGAGCATATCTTAGAGGAAAAAGCTCGTAGATCAATTTTTATTATGAAGGGAAGCGACACACGGAAAAAGTAGGGCATGTGAGCAAGACCGTTGCAAATGTGGATTTCAGAAATGGTGTTATCACAGTTGAAAAAAAGGAACGACGAAATAAGAAAAATTCCCATGAATCAGAAATTGACACAGGCCCTTGAAGATGCTAAAAAAGGCTCTAGGAAGGGAC
>Ga0209286_1000145_pt1 | contig 15990 bp, 14 predicted proteins | sample PPLLak1March2015_2_FD_187250 | JGI IMG/M metagenome (GOLD analysis project Ga0209286, IMG submission 187250) | Freshwater sediment microbial communities from Prairie Pothole Lake near Jamestown, North Dakota, USA - PPLs Lake P8 Core (3) Depth... | ecosystem: Environmental > Aquatic > Freshwater...
GATGGCGATCACCGCAGGGAACACCCTGGTGCTCAAGCCATCTGCCGACGCACCTCTCGGCGTCTTGAAAATGGCCCGCGTTTGTGCTCAATATCTCCCTCCCGGTGTCCTGAATGTCGTCACTGGTCTGGGTGAGGAGTGCGGCGTCCCTCTTGCAAAACACCCCATGGTTCGAAAGCTTACATTTACCGGATCTACGGAGGTCGGCAAGTTCATCTTGGGCTCCGCTGCGGAACGAATCGCTCTTGCCTCACTGGAGCTCGGAGGCAAAAGCCCCCAGATTGTTTTTCCAGATGCCAATGACCCTCGCACAGTAGATGGCGTCATCTCTGGGATGCGCTTCACTCGTCAAGGGCAATCCTGCACTGCAGGTTCTCGCCTCTTCCTCCATGCCTCGATCTACGACTCGTTTCTGGATAAACTTGTAGAAAAACTCCGTACATTCAAGATCGGTGACCCTCTTGACGAGGCAACCGATATGGGCTCCATCATCAACCGGAGGCAGTTTGAAAAGGTCTGTTCTTATGTCGAGGAGGGTCTTCATCAGAAAGGGGCGCGTTTGGTGATCGGAGGTCTCCCGTCCAATGAAGGTCCTCTGGCACAAGGATATTTTATGGAACCCACCATTTTTACGAACATCCTCAATGAGTGGAGAATTGCACAGGAGGAGATTTTCGGACCGGTGTTAGTGGCTATCCCATGGCATGAAGAGGAGGAGGCCATCCGGATGGCAAACGACAGTCATTACGGTTTAGCGGCTTTCATCTGGACCCACGACATCGGAAAGGCCCTGCGCACCGCCCATGCCATTGAATCAGGCTGGGTTCAAATCAATCAGGGGTTCGGGATCCTTCCTGGACATTCTTATGGTGGCTTCAAGCAGAGCGGCATCGGACGGGAGTACTCTCTGGAAGGGATGCTTGAAAGCTACACCCAACGAAAGAGCATCACCGTAAATCTTCAGTTTTGACCTTGTGTTGGTGGCTTAAGGCTATTCCAGCTCCCTCTGGTAATCCCTTTACCCTGTTAGAAAGCCACAGCATTCCTGCCTGTCGGCAGACAGGTATGCCGGGGATGGTGCAAATAGAAGGCATCAGCTCCTTATTGAGGGTGGGGTCAAAGCCCCGTCCCTTCTAACGGGGTTTACTTCCAGTAACGATCATTAGCCAGGCGCTCTTCGACATTTATTTTATAAAATTCTTCAAGGGGCCAGAAGACCTCTTTGTCTTTTCCATAAACCTCTCTTAGGGCATTTCGAATGACTTCCATCCCTTTGGGGGTCATCTTTCCAAGTGGTGGACGGGATGGTCCGGAAGGCAATCCAAGGCCTTTCATCATCGTCTTGATCGCTAACGGGTTTCTAAATTTACATGGAACATTGAAACCCTCATAAGATTCGATGGTGTTGACCGTCACCACTTTGAAAAGGGGATCGAGAATATCTTTTAACCGATTGGCCCTCTCCATATTTCCATTCTTGATCGCCTTGACCATCTCACCAATGGGTCCAGGAACGATATTCGACATCACCGAGACCACACCCGAGGACCGAATATCATTGCGAGTCATCATTTCAAAGGTCTTATCATCGTCTCCGGAGAGAATATCGAAGTCCTCCCCGCATAGAGTTCTTGTCTTGGCCATCCGCTCAAGATCTCCAGTGGCTTCCTTGACAGATCTCACATTCTTAAATTTACGATGAAGGATGGCCAGATCCTCAACCTCCAATTTCGTCCCTGTCCTCCCGGGAATGACATAAGGCACCACGAAGGTCTTTCGGAATGGCTTCGCAATCAATTCATAATATTGTGTCCTCAACTCGAGAGAGGAAGGCCCATTATAATAACAATCTACCAGCAGCACCCCCTGAGCACCTACTTCGACAGCATGTTTTGACCCTCTGATGGCCTCATCCGTAGAGTTTGAACCTGTGCCTGCGATGACAAAACCTTTTCCCTTTGCCAGCTTGACTGTTTTTGTTATCACTCGATCATGCTCTCTCCAGTCCAATGTTGGAGATTCGCCCCTTGTTCCAGTAGGGACGAGATTTGACCCATTCTCGATGAGGAACTGAACATTTTTCTCAAGCCCCTCAAAATCGACCTCCCCTTTTCGATTAAATGGGGTCACCATGGCTGTCCAACAACCCTCAAATCTCTCAAGTTTCATCGCAACCTCCTCCTGTAGCGCCCCCATTTATTGGAGGCGAATTAGTCGTCGGCAGTAAATGCCGACGCTACATTTTTCTATGTTTTTATCTATTATGGGGAAAAAGAATAAAATTTCAAGAAGAAAAGATTCACAAATCTACTTTTCTTGAAAATTCCCTGCAGTTGAGTCGCGAATTCTGTCTTCCACCCAGAAATTAATTTGACCTAAAAATTCTCCTTGACTTTTTCAATATGTGGTATTAATGTTACCACGTGGTAATTATTTTACCACACCCTGACGAAGAAATTAAAGGAAGGGAGGGATAATGGATGTTTGGAGAATTCATAAAGGAGAGAAGGATTGTCAAGGGCATAAGCCTAAGAGAATTCTGCAAACGAATGGAAATAGATGCCAGTAACTGGAGTAAAGTTGAACGCAGTTTGCTTGCACCTCCTCAGGACGAAGAAAAATTAAGAAAGATAGCACGCGTGCTGGATATCAAAATCGGCTCTCCCTTATGGAAAGAAATGAAAGACAAGGCGAATATTGATGCTGGCATCATACCAGAAGATATTCTGTCTGATGAAAAGGTATTAAACTCGCTGCCGATATTCTTCCGAACCATAAGGAGCGAAAAACCTACTCCTGAAGACCTGGATAAATTAATCGACATGATCAGGAAGGAATAACCATTTCCTATCGTAGCTGAAAATCTCCCTTCACTTTCTTGAGTACTTTGTTAAATTCATTTGCTGCCTCTTTAGGTAGAGAGGTCTTTCCATCGCCTATCTCAATGCTTACATGGGATCGATACCTCTACCCCTAATTTGGCAGACACTGTCTGCCACTTTCCAATATCGCTTTTTCCCGACATTGTCGGGAATATCCCCTGAACCTCAAATCCGCCCGACACTGTCGGGCGTTTCTTTCTTAGTCTTCCCCAGATGCTGCCGGAAAGATTACTCACCTTACTTCCGCGATTTGCCGGGGTATTAATGCCGGATCACGGCAGACGAGGAAATTCCACCCACCGAGACGTCCCCAGTTATTGACCCCTGTGGTTCTTATGCCGGTAGTCGACAACATTCTCACCGGCCTTCTCGGTCTTCTTTTTTTGCCGCGCCATAAAGCCTCCCGATATTGTTACCTAAGATGAGACGTTTACGGTCAAATTTCATTTACTTCTTGTGTCTTATTACCCTTTGATATCTTCTGATAATTCCGGTTGCGAAAGCCTTTTTCAGACAATCTGAGTTATTTTTATCAAAAATTGTTGAAGGGGTCAAACAAAATCGAGCGTAAAGAAATTAGCGAAATGAGGTCTGAAGTTGGTGGTGCTACGCGCCTTCAACGATACGACGGCCTTCCAACCGGCTGAGAATTTCGATAAACTTTGGTTTTCGGGCGTTGGTCTGGCGGAGCTTGAGCTGATAATCTTTCCACTCTTCCTCTCTTTTCAGCTTTTTCAGGAGACCGTGGACTTTCCTCAAATAGACTGCAGCGGCCTCGTAGGCCTTTGGCTTCGTTAAGGCAATCTGTTTTTCGGCAATATTCTCCCATATGGCAAGGGCGCGGTCAGGATAGTGATCTGCAACTGCTTCAGCAACTTGATCCTCTTGATAACTATCCCCCCATATCAAGAAAGCCTGTTTCTTTGATTTGCGTTGGTCATACCATCTCAGAACTTCATCCGGCCGCTTCTCCTCAATGGCAATGTCAATGAGCACTTCGATCATTGGAAATTCGCTCTTCCTGGTCTCTCGATCCTCTTTGACGCCTGTCTCAGGCAAAGGCCATGTGGGATCGGATTGAGGAAGCTTACCAATCTCCAAATAAAGGAGGGCCGCTGCCCGGACCTCTGGCCACGCTTTTGCCTTCTCGGCTGCTTTATTCATATCTTTAAAAGTATGAAGTGATGGCGATTCAAGAAAATCTTCCACCCGAAAAGCTGCAACTTTAAGCCAATTCCCTTCTCTTTCTCTCATCTCACGTAAACTATCTTTCAATTGTTGGGCAATCCCGGGCCATTGTTTCTGAGTGGCTTTAATCCCTTTGTGAATCCACTGCTCGGCCTCATCCAATCGTTTGGCTTTTCTGAGGGCATCCACCAAACGCGTGTAGCTTGCAGTAACTCCTGCCTCCCGCTCACATAAGGGTATGATTTCTTCATGACGACCGGAATTTTCAAGAGCTCGTATAATCCAATTTGTCAGGTTATCCCTCTGATAACTCCGTGAAAATCTATCCTCACCTTTCACCAGCTGGACTTTATTCAATCGTTCAAGAAGTCTATCGGCCACAATATTCCAATCCGAAGCCTTTTGTTTCTTCTTCCAGAACGATTCGGCCCCATAGCAAAGCTCAAACTCATCTTCCAGTTCCGCATCAATCACCCAGAGGATCTGTTCAACGGGAGAAAGGGATGATTGAGGAAGAGCCTGAAATACGATATCCAGACAGGAGGAGATTTCATTGCCCGTTTCTCCTTCATCATCGCTCATTTCCACCTGCTTTATCCCTGCTTCTAAAAGTTCTTTCCCCAAAGCAACCACTTCATCTGCGTGTCCATTTTCCAGGAGAGATTCCAACCGATTCTTTACCCCTGAGTAATCCGGAACATATCCTTCGTTGTTCCAATGATTTCTCCAGCCGGGTTCTGAACTCAACTCATGGATTTCCTTCCGCACAGCAACCGCTATTCTTTTTACAGACCCCTTTGAAAGGTTTTCTCGGTCTTTCAGATCCTTTCGAACACTCGGATATCTTTCTGACAGATCCTTAACTAAAGTAATCAATTGTTCTCTCGTTTGTCCCTCCAGAAACCCTTTCAAGTCAGGAGGGATTGATTTGCCTCCTTTTTTGGAAACAGTGACTCCGGTTTTTAATTCCTCCTCTTCCTCTTCGTCATAATCATCTTCTATGTCCTCATCCTCCGTAAACCCCTGCAATAATGCAATGCGTGGATCCTGTCCTGTGATTTGGGAAATCTCAAGGTTTTTCTTCAGATGATCGAGATAGGTAAGTACCACGGCCACCGCATGTTTACAATTATTTCCATAAGGACAGGTACAGATTGAGATTAACTCACCGTCTTCAAAATCAACCTCAGTGGCATATTTCTTCCCCCCTTGAACCCAGGCAACGATTCCACCGGTCTGTGTTTGTGCCAATTCTCGCACCCGGTGATCACGATGGTAGCCTTGACCTCGGGAAAGAACTCTGCTTCCAGCCCACTGCTCCAAATCGCTCCAACTCAGTTTTTCAAAAAGATCTCTCTTTAAGGTCTCCCTTTTCATTTTAAAAAGTCTCCGTGAATTAATTTCTCATAAAAAAACTGAAGGGCCTTCTCGGTGGCCTTTTTCTTGATCTCCCTACGGTTTCCTTTTAAATCTAATTTCCACACCCATGTCCTTTCTCCCTTTGCCAATCCGACGAACACTCTCCCCACAGGGCTTCTTTTCGTCCCTCCTGTGGGACCTGCCACACCGGTGGTGGATAATCCGAATGTCGTATTAAAACCTTTTCGAACCCCTTGAGCCATCTTTTTAGCCACCGGTCGGCTCACTGCTCCATACCTCTTAATATCATTGAGAGGAACGCCAAGATATTTTTCCTTCGATTCGTTACTGTAGGTGATCATCCCGCCCATAAAATAGTAAGAGCTCCCTGAAACATTGGTGACAAGATCACAGATTAGCCCGCCGGTACAAGATTCTGCAATCGATAGTGTCCATCCTTCTTCTCTCAAAAGATCTCCGACAAGTTTCTCTAATTTCATACGTAAACCCCTTTGCCCCCTCACCCTACCCCTCTCCCACCAGGGGAGAGGGAAAAACCCAATGGAAGGAATTTAATAAGATGGAGAATGATATTGGCATAGACTCCTGCCATCACATCATCCAAGACGACGCCAAATCCTCCCTTTAATCTTTTGTCAATAAGTCGGATAGGAAATGGTTTGAGAATGTCGAAAAAGCGAAAGAGAATAAAACCGATGATGATGAAGAGAGTTGTTTTGGGAATCCAGAGCATGGTGATGAAAAAACCGATCATCTCATCGATGACAATCCTCTGATCATCTTTTTTCCCAAAAAATATCTCGGCGTTTTCTGAAATCCAAACAGAGAGAAAGAAAGAAGCGATGAGCGTGATTTCATAGATGGGTGACGGGATTTCAGAAAGAAAGTAATAGACAGGAATGGCAATAATAGTTCCAAGGGTCCCTGGAGCAAGGGGGGAATACCCGACTCCAAATCCAGTTGCCATCAGCAAGATGAAATGTTTCATCTTTCAATTGTGGAGTGCAGATTGCGAAGTGCGGAATTTATAGTGAACGACCCTGAAAAATAGTCATTGCGAGGAGCAAAGCGACGTGGCAATCCTTTGAGATTGCTTCACTTTGTTCGCAATGACACATGGTTAATGTCAACTTATTTATGTCTTTCACTATAATTTCGAAATCCGAATTCCGAAATCGTTAGAATCTGACCGTAACTCCTTTTTCTTTCAGATATGATTTGACCTGGGCCATCGTAAATTCCCGATAATGAAAAATGGAAGCTGCCAGAACGGCATCCGCTTTCCCGAGGATAAGACCTTCATAAAGATGTTCGAGGGTGCCCACACCTCCTGAGGCGATAATGGGAATGCCCACCTGTTCTGAAATGGTTCGTGTCAATTCAATGTCATAACCATCCTTTGTTCCATCCCGATCCATGCTCGTCAGTAAGATCTCACCTGCCCCCAATTCTTCCACTTTCTTTGCCCAAAGGACTGCATCCTTTCCTGTGGAAATTCTCCCTCCATGAGTGAAAACTTCCCACCCCCCATCTTTTCTTTTTGCATCAATGGCGATGACGATACATTGGCTTCCAAAACGTTTCGACGCCCTTTCTACAAAATGGGGGTTCTTAACGGCAGCAGTATTAATCGATACCTTATCCGCACCGGCTTTCAGGAGCTTTCGGATATCTTCAAGATTTCTTACGCCCCCTCCGACGGTGAGGGGAATGAAGATCTCCTCTGCTGTTCGCCGGACGATATCGATGAGGATTTCCCTCTTTTCATGGGAGGCGGTGATATCGAGAAAAGCAATTTCATCAGCGCCCTGCTCATCATAGACCTTTGCATTTTCAACCGGATCGCCTGCATCCTTCAGGTCTACGAACTGGGTTCCTTTGACCACTCTCCCATCCTTAACATCCAGACAGGGGATGATCCGTTTGGCCAGCATCCTACAAAGTCCCTTTCCGCGTAAGAATATGAAATAATGTTTGACCACCGGAATGTTGGAATATTGGAATACTGGAATATTGGCAAAAAACAATCATTTGAAACCCACTCTTCCATTTTTCCGCTATTCCTATCCTATTTGTATTCCCATCATTCCATTATTCCATCATTCCAATCTTTCATGATTTTTATTTGGATTTTGTAATTCGAATGGCTTCTTCCAAATCAAGGCTTCCAGTATAAAGGGCACGACCAACAATCACCCCGATGATTCCATCGGCTTCTAACTCCACGAGGTGTTCAATGTCCTCGATTCGCGAAACTCCTCCTGAGGCGATCACCGGGATTGAAGTGGATCGAGTTAATTTCTTTGTCGATTCAAAGTTTAAACCTGTACCCATCCCATCTCTCTCGATATCTGTAAAAATAATTGCTGAAAGGCCCATTCCCTCAAACTGTTTTGCCAAGTCAGTGGCTTCAAGAGAAACCACTTCATTCCAACCCTGAATGGCCACTCTTCCTCCTTTGGCATCGATTCCGAGGATCACCCTCTCAGGGAAACGATGGCAGACCTCCTCCATCAAGGAACGATCTTGAACAGCGGCGGTCCCTAAGATCACCCATTGCACTCCGGAAGAAAGATAATCTTCAATAGTGTTTAAATCACGTATCCCTCCACCTACCTCTATTGGAATAAGAATAGATCGGGCGATTTCCTTGATCAAAGTTCGGTGAACAGGTTTCCCCGCTACAGCTCCGTTCAGATCCACTACATGAAGTCTCTCTGCTCCCTTCGATTCCCAATGCTTGGCCATTTCAAGGGGATGTTCCGAATAGACTGATTCCTGATCCATCTTTCCCTGGGAAAGCCTGACACATTTTCCGTCTTTCAGATCCACTGCGGGAATGACGACCATACATACCCCTCAATGAAAAGTGCGCAATGAAAAATGATTACTCTTCAAGCTCCTTGAGTCCAGGAAATCGTTTCAACATCTCATCCATCCCTACGTTTGAAAGTTCCTCTGCGGTCAGCCAGGACGCCTTTCTTCTGAAGAAAGAACCTATTTTTAAAAGGTTCTCGCTAAGGGGCCTTTGGGTTTCATCAAATTTCCCTGTCCAAATCATCTTTTCGTCCCTCAGTCGGATGAGATGAACATCGAAACCTACCGAGGCAGGCTTCTCTGCACCGATATGAGAACCGATCCTTTCCTCAAAACGGAAGAGAGTCCCAATAAAAATAAAATCCATGTCTAATGTTTTTCCTAACTGAATGAATGACCGCATAGGCTTTAATTCAAACTGCCTCCTCTCAATTTCTGAGAAGGCCTCTTCCACTTTTTCAAGGGGGAGGATTTTAAATGCGCCCATGGTCTCCATTTTTTGCTGAAGAAGTCGAGTGAGGGTATTCTGGGATCCGGGTAGAATTTCACCCCTCTGGATAACTCCTCGACAAATGGGACAGTTCGCTAATTTTCCTGGTTCCTCCCCTCGATGAATATGAAAAGGCAGAATGGCCAAGTTGGGTTTTGTCTCCGCCCTCAATTCCACTCTCCAGGCGAGGATCATCCCCCCTATAAAAAGCAGCATCAAAAAATTTCTCATCCGACAATTTTTTAGTATTCTTTCCATCTCTCTCTCACTTTTTTGTGCCAATTTTTTTGGCATCCTCTAAAAATTGGGCGATCCCTTTATCGGTCAGGGGATGTTTTACCATCTGCTCGATGATAGCAAGGGGAATCGTTACAATTTCTGCCCCCAACATGCCGGCCTCAATGACATGGATAGGATTTCTGACACTCGCCACGATGATCTGGGTCATGATGTCCGGATAGCTGGAATAGATCGCCCGAATTTGCCGAATCAGTTCAAGTCCATTGAAACTGATATCGTCAAGTCTTCCTAAAAAAGGACAAATATAGGTGGCTCCCGCCTTTGCAGCTAAAATGGCCTGACTGGGGGAAAAGAGGAGTGTAACGTTTGTATGAATTCCTTCTGAGGAAAGGATCTTGACCGTTTTTAATCCTTCCGAGGTGATGGGAATTTTAATGACAATCTCATCTCCCCAGGCGGCCATGATCTTTGCTTCTTTTACCATCTCTTCACAGGTCATTCCTGTCACTTCCACATTGACAGGGCCTTTCACTTCCTCCCAAATCTTCCGAATCAGCGTTTCCGTTCCCTCCCCTTCTTTTGCAAGAAGCGTAGGGTTGGTCGTCACGCCATCGACCAAGCCAAGGGCTTTCGCTTTTTTGATCTCACCAAGATTTGCCGTATCAATAAATATTTTCACGCTTCACCCTCCTCTCGTATTATATAAATCGCAAAGAGCATAGTAAAAAAAGTTTTGACGCTATGCTCTATGCGCTCTGCGCTATGCTATCAGGTGATTCCCCATGTCCTCACCATATCATGAATCGCTTTGGTCTGTCGGAGAAGATTTTCCATCTCATTGAGAGGAATCATGCTGGAGGCATCACAGAGCGCCTGACTTGGTCTGGGATGGGTCTCGAGGAAGAGGCCATTGCAGCCAACTGCTGCAGCGGCTCTGGTAAGATGCGGAACATACTGAGGACTCCCTCCTCTGGGATCTTCACTCGGGATACCATAATTTCTGACCACATGGGTGGCATCAAAGATCACCGGGCAACCGGTTTCCTGCATGATAGGAATAGAACAAAGGTCCGAAATCAATTTATTATATCCAAAGCAAGTGCCTCTCTCCGTTAGAAGAACCTGTCGATTTCCCGTGCTGTAAATCTTTTTCACAGCTCCTGCCATATTTTCGGGGGCGACGAACTGTCCTTTCTTAATATTGACGACTCTCCCCGCCTCTCCGACTTTGAGAAGAAGACTCGTCTGCTGGCAGAGAAAAGCAGGAATTTGGATGATATCTAAAACTTCCTTGGCTCGATCCACATCCTCCATCCGATGAACATCAGAGAGGACAGGGATGCCCACTTTCTGTTTCACCTTAGCCAGGATCTTCAACCCTTCTTCAATGCCCGGGCCTTTATAAGATTTTTCTGAACCCCGATTATCCTTTTCATAGGAGGCCTTGAAGATAAAAGGAATCTTCAATGATCCACAGATCTCTTTCAGCTGTTGGGCGATCTCCAGCGCATTCGCCTCCCCTTCTAAAACACAGGGACCTGCGATCAACACCAGAGGATGGCCCTTTCCGATTTGAATTTCACCTACTCTGACTTCATTCATCGATCGCTCCTTCATTCATTGTCATTCCTGCGAAAGCAGGAATCTATATCTTTTCACCCAGCAATTCCAATCTCTGGATTCCCGCTGGAGTTTACCCCGCACTTGATGCGGGGTGGGAATGACTAAGCGGAAAAGGTTTTAAATAGACTTAACAAAATTCTCCAATATCCTTAACCCTTTTTCCTGACTTTTTTCCGGATGGAATTGAGTGGCAAAAAGGTTTTCTTTCCAGATGCTAGAAACAAAAGATTTGCCATAGGTGGTGAAAGTGGATATCCATTGCGCCTCTTCTGGAACGACATAATAAGAGTGAACAAAATAGAAAAAATCTCCGCTTCCCACACCCTGCAGCATGGGAACCTCTTTCTCCTTCTCAATCGTATTCCACCCCATATGTGGAACCTTGTGCTCTGGATCGGGCTTGAATTTCACAACATTTCCTCTGATCAGGTTTAACCCTTTATGAGATCCAAATTCTTCACTTTCTGAAAAAAGAATTTGAAGACCAAGGCAGATGCCCAGGTAGGGTTTTCCTTTCTCAATGGATTGGAGCAGAGGCTCGACCAGTCCATATTTTTTCAGATTCTCCATGCAATCCCTAAACGCCCCCACCCCTGGGAGTACGATGGCTGATGCCCTTCCAATCTCCTTTTTGTTCCGGGTCAATGTTGCCTCAAAACCAACCTTCTCAAAACCCTTCTGGACATTCCGGAGGTTTCCCATCCCATAATCAATGATGACAATCTTTGGATTCATTCTTTTTCACTAAAAGGGTTCAAGGATTCGAGGGTTCATGGGTTTGAGGGTATAAAAATGGCCTTAGCAAGAATCTCCTTGATTTCACTTGACCCCTTGAACCCTAGACCCCATGAATCCTTTTGATTCAAAGAATTCCTTTCGATGATGGGATTTGAGAGACTCGTTCATCCAAAGAGACGGCCTCTCTCAACGCCCTTCCAAATCCTTTGAACACCGCTTCTATCATATGATGACTGTTTCTTCCATAAAGAAGATTGATGTGGAGGGTGATTCTTGCATGGTTGCAGAGAGCCTTAAAAAACTCCTCCACTAATTCGGGATCAAATGTCCCGATTTTTAACCTTCTCAGCTTCATCTGAAAGACCAGGCAAGACCTCATCGAAAAATCCAGGGCAATGGAAACTAACGTCTCATCCATCGGGATCATAGCCATCCCGTATCGACAGATTCCCTTTGCCTCTCCAAGAGCCTTTCTGATTCCATCCCCCAGACAGATTCCTACATCTTCTACGGTGTGATGAGCATCCACGCCAATATCGCCCTTGGCCTTGAGGGAAAGGTCTATCCGGCTGTGATAGGCCAAAAGATCGAGCATATGATCGAAGAAAGGGATCCCAGTTCGAATCGAATATTTTCCGGACCCATCGAGATTCAGTTTTAAGACGATCTCTGTTTCCTTCGTCTTGCGTCTTACCTCTGTTTTACGGGATTTCTTCATCTTGTCTCCTCGCCTTGAACACAAGTCAAAGAAATTTGAAATTAATGGTGGAGTATCTCAAATTCGAAATCCGAAACAAATTCAAAAATCAAATTTCACATTTTCAAAACGTCTTTTCTCGGTTTGGATCGTTTTGATTTTGAGAATTCGTGCTTGTTTCGAAATTCGGATTTCGTGCTTCGAGTTTAGAATTTGATCATCTCCTCTTCATCCTCATCCGAACCGCTTGATAGTGTCCTTCCAATCCTTCCCACTCTGCAAATCTCCTTACATCTTTTTCAAACCGTCTTAATGCACTCTGTGTAAACTGCATCCAATTGGTCCTCTTGATAAAATCCTCCACGCCCAAGGGCGAAGAGAATCGTGCCGTCCCTGCTGTGGGAAGAATATGATTGGGCCCAGCCATATAATCGCCAATGGCCTCAGGGGTATGGATCCCGAGAAAGACGGCACCTGCGTGTCTGACACTTTTGACCAGGGAGCGAGGTCTCGAAACAGCGAGTTCCAAATGTTCGGGAGCAATCCGGTTCACCAACTCCATCGCCTGTTTGAGATCTTTGACGATCAGGATTCCACCCCTTCTATGAAGACTAAAAGAAGCGACCCTCCTTCGCTTCAAAGTGGCCAGTTGTCTCTCCATCTCCTTCTTCACTTTCCTTCCGAATGTTTCAGAGGGGGTAATCAGAATAGACATTGCCATTTCATCATGCTCAGCCTGTGAGATGAGATCCGCCGCGACAAAGGAAGGAGAGGCACTTTCATCGGAGACGATCACAATCTCACTTGGCCCAGCCACCATGTCGATATCCACGTCTCCATAAACCAATCTTTTAGCCGTAGCCACATATTGATTTCCCGGTCCAACAATCTTATCCACTTTGGGAATCGATTTCGTCCCGTAAGCCAGAGCGGCAATGGCCTGAACCCCTCCGATTTGATAGATTCGATGCACTCCCGATAAGTCCGCTGCGACCAGCACAGCAGGGTTGATTCCTTCTTTTTGAGGAGGGGTCACCATGAGAATTTCTCGGACACCTGCTACCGTTGCGGGGAGTGCAGCCATGAGTACGGTCGAAGGATAAGAGGCTTTTCCGCCCGGGACGTAGATTCCTATTCTCTCTAAGGGCTTGATCACCTGTTCAAGCCGGATTCCTTTCCCCTCTTCTTTCAAGGTCAGAATCAATCTCTGACTCAAAAGTTGGTGAAACTTTCGAATCCGGTGAGCGGCCTTTTTCAATGTTTCTAAAAAATCCTCAGGGATCTTCCGGTAGGCTTCTTTCACCTCACTTCTCTTCACTTGGAGTTGATGGACCGGAATTTTTAAACCATCAAAGACTTGAGTGTAATGAGCAAGAGCTTTATCTCCTCGTTTCCTCACATCCTTTAATATGGAATGAACTTCCCTTTCGAGGCGAAGACCATCCTGAGTCGCCCTTCCCTCCACCTCGGAGAGGTAGCGATCAAATCCCTTATCTCCTATCCGAAGAATCCTCATTAAAAATCCTTTTTGAATGATCTATTTTCCATTCCGCCATCCCTGCCTACCGGCAGGCCGGCGCAATCGCCAAATCGAAATCTCAGTCCCCCTCTTTCACTCTTTTTATATTGGCTCCGAGCTTGGACAATTTTTTTTCCAATTCCTCATACCCGCGATCTAAATGATAGACCCTTGAAACCTGTGTCACACCCTCTGCAGCCAACCCTGCCAGGATGAGAGATGCGCTGGCCCTTAAATCCGTTGCCATCACCGGCGCGCCACTTAAACTCTCGACACCTTGAATGATAGCAGCGTTTTCTTGAATCCGAATGTCGGCTCCCATTCTTTGAAGTTCGCTCACGTGGATGAATCGGTTTTCAAAGATGTTTTCAGAAATAACGCTCAACCCTCTTCCCAAGGACATCAGAACCATGAATTGAGCCTGCATGTCCGTTGGGAATCCCGGATAAGGTTGGGTTTTGACATCGACACTTCGGATTCTCTTCATCCCCACCACCCTGAGTCCATCTCCATCGGACTCAATCTCCATACCCGATTCTCTTAGCTTATGAATCATGGTCTGCATATGTTGAGGGGAGGCATTGAGAATCTTTATATTTCCGCGGGTTAATCCGGCTGCCACCATCAGTGTTCCGGTTTCAATCCGATCCGGGATACTGGTATGCTCGACTGCCTGAAGTGATTTCACGCCTTCGATCTCGATGAGATTCGTTCCCGCGCCACTGATCTTCGCGCCCATTTTATTTAAGACGTTCGCGAGGTCAACCACTTCAGGTTCCATGGCTGCATTATGCAAAGTCGTCTTTCCCTTGGCCAAGGTCGCTGCCATCATTAGATTTTCTGTTCCGGTCACGGTAACGGTGTCAAAGGAGATCTCCGTGCCTTTCAACTCATCCGCCTTCGCCTCAATATAACCATGACGGAGTTGGATCTTTGCTCCCATCATTTCAAGGCCCATGAGATGAAGATTGATCGGCCGGGCGCCAATGGCGCATCCTCCTGGAAGAGAGACGATTGCTCTTTTCATCCGAGCCACGAGAGGTCCTAAAACCAGAATGGAGGCTCTCATGGTCTTCACCAAATCATAGGGGGCCTCAAAGCTGGAGACCTCTTTCGCATTGATCCGATAAGCCTCTCCCTCCTGCCAGACTTTAACGCCGAGATTGTTTAGAACTTTGATGATCGTCTGTACATCTTTTAAGTTGGGAACATTGTGAAATAAATTTTCTCCCTCGCTCAGAAGGCAAGCTACAAAGATGGGAAGGGTGGCGTTCTTGGAGCCACTCACCTTCACTTCACCAATCAATCTCTCGCCCCCTCTTATGACGATCTTATCCATTGAAACTCCTTTAAATCCCCCCTACCCCCCTTTATTAAAGGGGGGAGATGGGGGGATCATTTCTTTTGTGCCTTCACCACTCTTTCAATTCCAGACAGGTCTGGAACGCACTCTGGATTAAAAAAATGCCCCCCCTCCTCCATCAGCTCAGAAACCCTTAGACTCTGACCCTGTCCGACTTCCAACAGGAGCCATCCCCCTTGCCTTAGATAGAGAGGGACCTGGGAAATGATGCGTCGGTAAAACTCCAATCCATCCTCCCCTCCATCCAGAGACATGATCGGTTCATAATCCTTCACCTCTTTTGCCAAGGAATGGATTTCATGGCGATGAATATAGGGGGGATTAGAAAGGATCAGGTCAAAGGGCCCTTTCTTTTTTAAAACACAAAATGGTTCAAAGAGATCGCCATTGACAAATTCGATCTGATGCTGAACGCCCGCAGATCTCGCATTCTCCTTGGCCAATAAAAGAGCTTCTCTGAAAAGATCGGTGGCCACCAGAAAAGCATCTTTCCTCTCTTTAGCCATGGCTATGGCGATCGCACCGCTTCCTGTTCCTATATCGAGGATAAAGGGTTTTTTCTTGAACCGACTTTCAGAAAGGATGAACAGACTCTGTTCAACTAAAAGCTCCGTCTCGGGTCTCGGAATGAGGACTCGGGTATCCACCTTTAAATCTATCGACCAAAACTCCTGATGTTCTAAAATGTATTGTAGGGGCTCCCCTGAAATCCTTCTTTGGACCAGTCTCCCCAACGCCTCTTTCTCTCCCTCCTTCAGTTGGCCATGGAGATTCATATAGAGCCCCTCCCTGCTGAGGTTCAGAGAGCGAGCTAAAAGAAGCTCTGCATTGAGCCGAGAATTTTCAATCTGATAATCCTCTAAACAATGCGTCGACCAATTGAGGAGTTCAAGAACTGTCATTTCTAACCCAAATCGCAAAGAGCATCGTGCCAAGTGCAAAGCGAAAAATTTTAAAGCGATGCCCTATGCCCTCACCACGATGCTATTCAGTGCTTAGCATTTGAATTCGGCAATTTGGAATTCTCAAGCTCTCCTTTCAATGCTTTCGCTT